>VFQN01000466.1_pt1 | contig 75717 bp, 52 predicted proteins | sample 3512371 | NCBI WGS metagenome assembly VFQN01 (sample SAMN10412370, study PRJNA504923) | tailings metagenome | isolation source: Replicate 2 from Balatoc abandoned mine | place: Philippines: Itogon, Benguet | collected 2017-08-28 | reverse complement strand
CTGGAGATCTCCGCCGACAATTTCCGGCAGAGCCTCTCTCGCGCCCGCCGCGACCTTTACGAGTTCATGCACGGCCAGTGCGGTCTGGTCAACGCAAACAACCCCTGCCGCTGCCCGAAGAAGACCAGGGGATTTATCGAGGCGGGACATGTTGATCCCCGCCAGTTGCAATTCGTCCCGCTGCATCTGCAACGCATCTCGGAAGCGGCAGAAGGTATCGTGCGGACCATTGAGAATACCGTGGATGAACAATACGCGGCGATCTTCCGCGAGCACCCCTTTCTCGAACCGAAGAACCAGCTCGACTGGCTGCGGCAACTGCTCGATAAAAGCGATTTCGGGACAGCGTTGCAGCTCAATTGAAGAATCTTGAAATCGCTTGTCACAGTCTCCTTCCCGTGGTGTCTACGGGAGTAAGGAGGACAAGTCATGTCGAAATTGCAAGGCAAAGTGGCTCTCGTTACGGGAGCGTCCAAAGGTATCGGAGCCGGAATCGCCAGGGAACTTGCCACTGCTGGTGCGGCAGTTGTGGTGAACTACGCGAGCGACCAAACCGGTGCGCAATCCGTCGTCGATACGATTACCACGGCCGGTGGCCGTGCTATCGCAATTCAGGCGGATGTCGCGAAGTCCGCCGATGTCGCCTGGCTTTTTGAGCGGGCGGAGGCAGCCTTTGGGGCTCTCGACATTCTGGTAAACAACGCCGGAGTCTATCAGGCCATGCCTGTCGCGGAGCTGACCGAGGAAGAGTTCCATCGCCAGATCAACGTCAATCTGCTCGGGCCGTTGTTGACCATTCGAGAATCGCTCAAGTACTTCAGCCCCGATGGCGGGAGCATCATCAACATCGGTTCTGTTGCTTCCCGCTCGCACTCACCCGGATACTCGATCTACTGCGCAAGTAAAGCAGGCCTCGATGCCATGACCGGTGTATTCGCCAAAGAACTGGCTCCCCGACGGATTCGGGTGAACTCCGTGAATCCCGGTGCCACACTCAGCGAAGGCACGAAGGAGGCCGGGCTATATGGAGTCGGCAGCGACTTCGAAAAGCAACTCGTCGCCATGACCCCGCTGGGTCGAATGGGAACCCCGGAAGACATCGCCAGGGTAGTTTCGTTTCTCGCTTCAGATGATTCCGGCTGGTTGACCGGCGAAGTCATCCTCGCGTCCGGCGGATTGCGCTAGTCTCGGTTCCTACGCCTCTACAGGAGAGAACAATGCCCGCTTACGTGGTGTTCATGCGAGAAAAGACACTCAGTCAATCCGAACTGGAAGCCTACTGGGCGAAGGTGAAGGGGACGTTAGATGGTCGTCCGATCAAGGTACTTGCCGCCTACGGGAAACATCTGACGCTGGAAGGTCCGGATGTTGAAGGCGTCGTCATTGCCGAGTTCCCGAGTCTGGATGAAGCCCACGACTGGTACTACAGCCCTGCCTACCAGGAGGCAGCCCGGCACCGGCATTGCGGTGCCGTCTATCGCGGCTTGATCGTCGAAGGCGTGTGACTGCGGCAGGCAGGTCGACCTGGATCACCCTGGCACTGATTTCCCAGCGAAAATTCGTCACAAAACGGTCTCTCATGTCCGCAATCCGGCGAAAAACAGTTCTGGCGGTGCCCTGTCATCCTGATTCTCATTTCCTGACGACTCATCCGCATTAGCTCGCTCACCGCAGGCCACGCCGTCAGTTATTGATCAACCCTCCCCGCTATACTGCCTGGAATCTTATGTCGACTGTAATTTCACACGGGAAGGAGGATCTTTCGCCCACTTTCGCCTCATGGCTGCCCTGGCTGATTTCGCGAGCCACGAGCCGGCGATGGCCTGTACTGGATTCCCGTTGACTGGTCGGGGGCGGACGCATCAGTTAGTGTCTCTGCAGCGCTCCTGTGCAGCGAATGTCGATGTTGCCTGAATCATTCCGGAGTTCAGCACCGCAACCGTCGCTGAACTCCCCGCCATTGCCCCGCCAGGAAAAATGATCATGAGCCTGCTTCCCCGACGTGAGTTTTTACAGACGTCCACACTGGCTGCAGCCGCCGTTCTGGCCAGCCGCCTGCATGCGGGCGCTGCCCAGACGGGAAGTCCGAGCGAGAAGCTCAAAACCGGGGTGGTGGGCCTGGGACGCGGACTCGCACATACGGCTGCGATTCTCAAGTCGCAGAACGCCGAACTGACCTATATTTGCGACGTGGACGACGGCCGGCTGGAACGGGGCATGAAGACCGTCACCCCCGGTGCGAAGGAAACCCAGTCGCAGTTGCCGACGCCGATCAAGGATCTGCGGCGGATGCTGGATGATCCGGAACTGGATGCGGTCTTTATCGCCACCTGCAATCACTGGCATGCTCCGGCAGCCATCATGGCCTGTGCAGCAGGCAAGCACGTCTATGTGGAAAAGCCCGGCAGTCATAATGCCTGGGAAGGCGAGATACTGGTGAAGGCGGCCCGCAAGTACGAGCGCAAGGTGCAGATGGGGAATCAGCGCCGCAGCTGGCCCGGGGTGCAGGAAGGTATCCAGAAACTGCGCGATGGCGCGATCGGCGAAGTGAAATATGCCCGCTGCTGGTACGACAGTCTGCGTCCTACGATCGGCAAGGGTAAGGAAGTCCCGGTGCCGGAAGGCCTGGATTACTCAATGTGGCAAGGCCCTGCCCCGGAACGTCCGTATGTCGACAACCTGATTCCCTACAACTGGCACTGGCGCTGGAACTGGGGCGGCGGTGAACTCGCCAACAACGGCATTCACTCGCTCGACGTCGCCCGGTGGGGTCTGAACGTCGAGGTGCCGAAGACCGTTTCCATGGTGGGCAGCCGCTACTTCTTCGATGACGACCAGGAAACCCCGGACATGGGTTGCGTGTCCTATGATTTCGGCAAAGTCGGGTGCACCTGGGAATTCAGCAGTTGCCAGCCGGGCCGCGGCCTGAAACGCCCGATGGTGATCTTCTACGGCACCGAAGGCGAACTCCACATCCTCGGTGGTTCCGCCCATGAGGTGTACGACCTGCAGGGCAAGAAGGTGAGCGAAGGCAAGGGCGAAGCCGACACCCAGATTCATGTCGACAACTTCCTGTCGGCGATTCGCAGTGAAGCAGAACTGAACTCGGAAATCGCCGTCGGTCAGACCAGCACGTTGCTGTGCCACCTGGGCAACATCAGCTGGCGTACAGGTCACACCCTGCACATCGACCCGGCCACGCGAAAGATCCAGAACGACCCCGAAGCCGAGTCCTACTGGAAGCGTGAATATCGTTCCGGCTGGGAACCACAGGTGTAAAAGACACCAGCGACTTCAGCACAGCTTGAGTACCCGGCCGGAGACTGCCACACGTAGCAGTTTCCGGCCGGTTCTGTCTGGATCATACAGCGCTGTTTGGTGGAAGCGTCGGAGATGGTCACCCACATGCAGACAGGGAGACCCTCTGGAGGTACAGCGAGTGTGCCGTAATCTGACGCTGCGCAATTGCAGATAGATCATCCCCCGCCCTGCCCGTGAGATCCGGCCAATCTGGGTGACCGGTCGCTCACAGAACTATTCCTGAGATCGCATGGAGATCAGGGAGACTGTCCTGCCAGCGTTGTTACGGGCGTGACCAGGCCGAGGTCCAGCAGACTTTGAACCAGTTCCCGAGCAATCGGACCGGCGGCCTTGCTGCCGCTGCCGCCGTGTTCCAGCACCACGGCGAACGCAATTCTCGGCTGATCGGCCGGGGTGTAACCGGCGAACCAGGCGTGATCGGGCAAACCACCGCCCGCCTCGGCAGTGCCGGTTTTGCCGGCGATGGTAATGTCCTTCAGTCGCACGGTTTTGTAGCCGGTGCCGGTCGGGTCGTGAACCACGCGGTACAGGCCTTCCTGAATCGCGGCAAGCGACTCTGCGGTCAGTCCGGAAATGCGTTGCGGCTCGGGATGAGCGAAGACGGGACGGACGTCATCCGCGGAAGCATCCACACGAGTGGGACCGCCGGACGTCGCGAGATGCGGGGTCACGAGATAGCCGCCGTTGGCGATGGCTGCCATCATGCGGGCGATCTGGAGGGGTGTGACGGTCAACGACGACTGACCGATGGCAAGGCCCAGCGTATCGCCGGCATACCAGCGTCGGGCTTGCGGCGCGGTGTTATCAGGCCGCGGCAAATTGCCCCCGGTTTCACCGGGCAGATCGATGCCGGTTGGTGAACCAAAGCCGAAGTGTTCAGCCCAGGCCACCAGCGCCTCCGGACCCGAGCGTCGGGCACCGGCGAAGAAATAGACATTGCACGAATGGCACAGCGCGTCTGCCAGTCGGGTGTCACCATGCCCGATGCCGTAATGGCGATAGATCAGACAGCGATGCTGGTCCGGACGATCCAGATAACCGATGCAAGGGATCGAATCGTCCGGCGTCAGCGTTCCGGATTGCAGGAGGGCCGCGGACGTGAGGGCCTTGAAGACCGATCCCGGCGGCAGCGCCATGTGGGTCAGACGGGGATAGAACGGCTTGCGGGGATCAGCCGCCAGTGCATTCCATTGAGCGCTGTCGGCTGAGATCAGCAAGTTGGCATCAAATCTCGGAGCCGCGGCGGCAGCCAGCAACGCGCCGGTGTGGACATCAATCGCGACCACGCAACCGCCGGGAGGCGGGGCCGACTGTGCCGGTATTGCGGGTGAGGCATCGTCACCATCCAGACTTTGTTGTCGCAGGGCCCGATCCAGCATTTGTTCAGCACGCTGCTGCAGTTCGAGATCCAGTGTGAGCACCAGATCCTGCCCATGTTGCGGCGGTGTCTCGACCCGGGATTCCAGCACTTCCCCGTGCCGGTTGAGCGTACGCACGAGCCGACCGGGCTTTCCGTGCAAGCGGTGGTCGTAGTAGCGCTCCAGCCCGGTGCGACCACGGACCGGATTTTCGCCGGCTAATGACTCGTCGCCCTCCGGTCGTTCGTCCTCACGCAACGGCGTGCGGGCTCCCAGCAGATGTGCCGCCAGATCGCGATGTGGATACACCCGCCGCGTGCGCAGCCGGGTTTTGATACCGGGGAACCGTTCCGGATGTGCAAGAATCCGCGTGGCAGCCGCTTCGGGAATCCCTGACCAGAGGAGGTGGTAGTCCTCCTGTTCGATGATGATCAGCGGTTCCAGCCGGCGCCGGTCCGGTGGCTGGAACAGTTCCTGTTGCACACGGTCCCACCAGTGCTGCCAGAAGGGAGTTGCGACGTCGTCCGGGGCTGTGTTGACGGCGGCCTGCTCGCGACGGGCGGTTAGTCGCTGCTCGACGGAACTCCAGATTTTTTCCACCCGGATCTGGATCTCGCGCGAGGCCGTGATGAACTCATCATGGGTATGACCACACAGGGTCGCCAGTTCGGCCTGAATCTGGCGGCGGCGGGTGAGGATCTGCTGTTCCCGCGCGGCCACCAGGGCCGGTTGTCGCCGTTCCGCCCGGGAGAGCTGTTCCCAGGCTTTGCGGGTCAGCCATTTGGGATCAACCGGTTCCTCCAGCCAGCGGTAGTGTACCAGCACGTCATAGCTGGCGAGATCATCTGCCAGCACGCTGCCGTCGGCGGCAAGAATGCGTCCTTCGCGGGCAGGAATCGATTCTGTTTCGTGTCGAACCTGAAGATATGGTGCCACATAATCCGGCTGAAGCTGCGACTGCAGTTGCCCCAGCCGGGCCACGATGACGATCAACGGCAGGACGCAGACGCCGAACAGCAGGAATAACCGGGTCGCCGGCGAAGTATTGGTCCCCTGTCCGGCAGAAGCGCCGATTCTCAGGCTCCAGTGATGGACAGGGCGGTTGAGCATGGGGATTGATCGGGATCGCGAAACCGCAAGCGTCGTGGTGGAGGGTTATGAAGCAGCGTGCCCTAGTCCTCAGCGAGGCGAGCCCACTGGTTCTGCAGTTCCAGGGGTCGCCGGTGGTCCGGATCATGCAGCAAGCGGCGCAGGATGTGGATCAGGGCGATCAGGATCAGCGAAACCAATACCGTCGGGACACAGATCCGGGCGGCGTGAATGAGAATCAGGGATGGATTCAGCGGTTCGATGCGTGTCCACATCAGGATGGTCCTGGAAATGACGGCGTCGCCGAAAGTGAGCCAGCCGGCGACGAGCGGAAGATGCCACCACGCCGGCGACTTGCGATCCGCGAACGCGACTTGCAGAATCGCTGCCAGAGCCCCGCAGGTGGCCAGATGCAGACCGATCCGATGCTGCGACGTCAGATCAATCAGCAGGCCGATCAACAACACCCACCAGCCACCGTGGCGGTTCCGGCGATCCAGCAGACACCAGGCAGCGACGATCATCAGCCAGTGCGCAGCCGCGATGCAATCACTCAGATCCAGCGACGAAGAAACAACCGGGGACGAAAGCTGCACACTCAACACGAGGTAGATGACCAGCAGCCGCCACAGCGGCCGGGTGAACTTCAGCATTGGTGACGGCGGCAACGAATCGGTCATGGAGTCCGGTTTCTGACTTTGAATGCGCCTCGAAGCCCAATCGTTACTCAATCAAATGCTAGTGCGCCCAGATGCGTTGAGGATTCAGGGCTGCCCGCAGGATCTGAACCCGGGTGACCGTATTGCCGGCGATGGCGGGCTCAACTTCAATCTGCCACTCCCGGCCATCGGCATCCAGTTCGGCGGTGACGACCTCGCCATAGACCAGCGGAGACTGAAAAATGCCATCGCGACCGGCGTTGTAAACCTTGTCGCCCACTCGTACGGATGCCGCAGCAGCGATTCCATCGATGCGACAGCGGTCTCCGGTGCCGCGCAGCAGTCCCTTGTCTCCCCACGCGGGACCATTTTCGGTCTCACGCAGCAGTTGAACTTCCGCCCGGAATTCCGGATCGACCACCGGCAGATACGTACTGGTCCATTGACCGACGCTGGCGATCTTCCCGACGACGCGGCTGCCAATCAGTAATGGATCATCAACCGTCAGCTGCTCCGGCTTTCCTGCATCCACCAGCGGTTGTTCACTGTGCAGGACCAGCGACTCTTCCCGGATGCCGCCACGCCAGCCTTCTGCCAGCAGCCGGCCGGCCCGCCAGTCCTGACCCAGGGTTTCACCGATTACACGGGCATTCACCAGAGCAGGCAGGAACAGAGAATTCGCGGTCGTATCCTGCGATCCCGCAGCGATTCCCGTGTCCCCCGCTTCCTGCTGAATCACGAACTGTGCAGCCAGTCGATCCAGACGCAGTTGCAGTTTCTGCTGAGCCGCTACGGCCCGGTCGCGTTCGTCCTGCAGCTGTCGCAAATCGTGACTCTGCCAGGACTCGGCCACCGTAGCAATCTGCCCTCGGCAGGCCTGCGCCACCTGCAGCCCGGGACGCAGGGCATCGAACGTCGCGGTTCGCAGCCGTTCCGTCAGAGTGGCCGGCACGAACCACAGCGCAACACCGAGGAAGACGGAGCAGACGCTCATCATCAGGGGATGTTGCGACAGGGAAGTCATTGGGGAATTCAGTCCAAGGCGAATGAGTTCAAAATCGGGGAGCGATGAAAATCTCAAATTACAAAAAACAGATTCAAGCACGTTCCAATTTCTAAATTACAAAAAGGAAAACCACAGAGAGTTTTCAGGCCGGCGGTGTTTCAGCAATGTGAAAAATGAGATTCACACCATCCCTTTGAACTTTGTCTTTTGGAGCTTGCTTCAGATTTGTTCCTTGTGATTTGAGATTTTCCCAAACACTTCAAGTCTGCTTGCTGCTTCGTTCCCTAATCACGGAACTCTGCCTCGAGCGTTTCCCGCCACCGGTCCAGATGCTCCGCACAAATCGCGGCCCCGCGGACTGCCATCTGCCGGGGTTCGTGCGGTGTGCGGATCGGGATGCCGAGCCGCTCCTGAAAGAACAGGTCCAGACCCGGCAGTAACGCGCCGCCGCCGGTGATTACCATGCCCGTATCAGACAGGTCTGCCACCAGTTCCGGGGCACATTGTTCAATCACCGTCTGCACGTTGCGCATGATCGCTTCCAGAGGCTGGGCGAGCGCTTCGCGCACTTCCTCGCTGGTAATAATCGCCTTGCGCGGTACGCCGCTGACCAGATCAAGACCACGAATCTCCGAGGTCAGTTCCTGATCGCGCGGAGCAGCACACCCGATCCGGATCTTGAGCTGTTCCGCCGTCTGCGTGCCGATGCGCAACGAGAAATTCCGGCGGACATATTCGACAATCGCGTCGTCCATCTCATCGCCCGCCAGCCGGATCGAACGACTGGCGACGATTTCCCCCAGGCTGAGCACCGCAACTTCCGTCGTCCCGCCGCCAATATCGCAGATCAGGCTCGCCAGCGGTTCGGAAATCGGCAGTCCTGCGCCGATTGCGGCAGCCTTGCAATCGGCAATCAAGTACACTTGACCGGCTCCGGCCCGTTCGGTGCTGGTCAGAACTGCCCGGCGTTCCACCGGGGTAATGTGACCGGGCACCGGCATCACGATGCGCGGCCGCAGGCCGGCCATTCGTCGGCCGACCTTCCGGAAAAAGTAGCGCAGCATCGCCTCGCAGAGTTCAAAATCGTTGATGACGCCATCCTGAACCGGGCGGACGGTCGTGATGGAATCCGGCGTCCGCCCGAGCATCTGTCGAGCCAGCTTGCCGACAGCGGTGCCCTGCCCCAGCACGCGCCGGCTGCCTTTTTGCAGGGCTACGACCGAGGGTTCATCGAGAACCACCCCTTCTCCGGGAATGGCGAGCAGCGTATTCGCAGTCCCCAGATCCAACGCCAGATCGGGGCAGGCCCAGCGTCGAATCCGATGAAACATGCCCGATCACTCAACATCCGTGGGGGAAACCGCTTAGCCATCCCGTGGCGACCGGAGGGTTGTAGCCGAGACCGGCGAAATCGGCAAGATGCGTTCACAGACCGGCAAAAATCGCCGGAGCGACGCTTCCAGGTGACTGGCGCTGACAAGCTGCGGGGCCGGCGGCCTTCCCGATTTTCGTTGCATTTGCTGCCGCAGTAGCTCTCCCCTGCTGCCTTGCCTGGAGGACCAGTGGATAACTTTGCACTGGCGATTTTCGCCATGAGACCGTATTTAATGCAGTGCAAAGAGACGCAGGCGGCAATCAGGAAATTGTCGCCCGGCGGCGACGCTTCCGCGGACGAAGGATGAGCGGCGGCGGCATGTCCTGTTTCCAGATGATTGCAGGTAGCGACACGAGTCCACCAGGAATGGAATCCGGCCATGCGGCGACCCGCGTTTGACTTTACCGAAGCCATGCGGCTGTTATGCGAGGATGTCGTTGCCAGGACTCCCGAACTCGAACATGTGCGGATGTCGCAGGTCGCCGTGACGTTTGCCCAGGCGCGGCGGCGGGTTCTGCATGGTTTGCAGGCCAAGCTGACGCCACTGCGGTTCGAGCGCGGAGCCCTGATCACCCAGCGCGGCCGGCAACGCTGGACGGTCCGCCGCATGTTCTCGGGTGACGTCGAGTTGCTGTATATCCTGACGTTCTACCTGCCGCGGTTTCAGGATCAGCCGCTCCACGAAAAGCTGATCACCGTTTTCCACGAACTGTTCCACATCAGCCCGCGGTTTGACGGCGACATTCGCCGCATGGAAGGTCGCTACCACGTTCACAGCCACAGCCAGAAAGAGTACGACCGGGTCATGGGCGTGCTGGCAGAACGCTATTTGAAGCAACAGCCCAACGACCGTCTCTGGGGCTTTCTCCGGTTCCGCTTCGACGAAATTGTCGCCCGGCACGGCGGCGTGATCGGCGCGAAAATGCCGATTCCCAAGCTGATTCCCGTCCCGGGCAGTCACATTGCGTGAGTGATGCCGTCGGCAATCGGTGACGACTTTTTCCTGGGCTGCAGAATACTGTGAGCAGCCCCGCACAAAAGCCTGATGATGCACCACCCCAAAGCGCCACCCAGGAAGAAGGAAAACTTCCTCGCTGGCGCTTCGGGCTGGTGAATTCAAGAATCTCGTATCGCTGTCCCGGCGAGTAATCCTGGTCTATCCGATCTCTCCATGAACATACTGGGCGGCGCCGAGGATCGTGCAGTCGTCAATGGTTTCCAGCAGCCGGCCGAGTTCTGATTCGCTTTCCAGCGGCGTGCAGAACAACTCCTCGACGAGCGTGGCATCGAGATTACTGAGCAGGTAGACGCTGGCCCAATCGGCGGCGGATGCCAGTTGCGTGGCTGCCTGCAGGTCTTCCGGGCCCAGCGCTCGCAGCGGCTGCAGGGCCGACCGGGCCGAGCGATGCTCGCGAATCATCTGGATTCCGGGGCCGGGATCAGCGGACAGGTCGGTCAGCAGGATGATCCGGCCGCCGCGTTCGACGAGCGTTCGGGCCGTGTGCAGGGCAGACCCCAGCAGTGACCAGGAAACCTCGCGACCATCTGTCGGAATGGCGGCAATCACCGTTGAGACACGTTCCGGCAGACTGATCCGCCAGTCTTCATTCAGAATCTGTTGAGCGCGTCGCGCCACTGCCTCGACACTGCCGGCGAGGATCTCCGTCGCCTGTCCGCGCCGCGCGGAAGGCACCGCCTGAATGCCATATTGCACACCCAGCAGCCATCCCGCCTCATTGATCAGCTGGCGCAGCGGCCGTTCATCCTCCGGGCGCAGTTCCTGATGCCCCTGGCCGTGTGTTTTCTTGAACGCTTCCAGATTGGACAGACCAGGATAGAACACTCCGCACGGCGGCTTGTAGCCGAGAATCGGATCGAATCCTGCCAGCGAGATCGGGATGACGAAATCGGCATCCAATAAAGTCCGCGACAGATAGATTCGCTCTCCCGCAGCGCTGGAAGCGAGGTAGCCGCAGCTGTCGTCATCGGTAGGATCGTGGATCTTCCACTGCACCGCCGCGGCGACATCCCGGGGTAACAGGGCGCGCGGGTCGCGACGGTCGAGGGGATCAATCCCCGCCGGCTGCAGAATGGTCACATCCGCCGGATTGACGCCCGCTTCCGCCAGAAATGCCCACAAGGCAGATACCACATGTTGCAAAACCGGATGTTCGCGCTCGACTGCCAGGACGACGCGGTCGCCGGGCACCATCGCGAACTGCAGTGGCGGCAGTTCCAGGGGCTGCGCAAGATTTTCCCGCGTCGTCAGGATGACGTCGATGTCTTCATCCGGCCCACTCCAGAGCGTTGCAGCACAGTTCTGCGGCAGCGCCCACGCATACCGGCGATCCGCTCCGTACTGCAGTTGAATCAACCTCATCGCGATCCTGTAGTTTCCTGTGGTGATGCTGACCGGGAATGCGGCGTGATCTCGAAGTGATCTGACCGCGGCGTTCCCCGCAGGGAACGCCGGCCGCGGGGATCGTTGTCTTTCATCGACGTCACTCGATGCGTCCGGTCGCCGCGCCTCCATTCGCCTGATTCCAGCCGGATTATATCAGATTCCTGCCACATGGTCTGGTTTCGAGGCTGCCGGGAATGTGGTAATCTCCCCACTGCGTCGACCCGGACGAACTGCGCCGACCCGCCTGGAGTGCGAGTCGGGGAACGACAGGAATGCGGATCGCCGTGGATTGCGGAACGACATGAACTTGCGGGAGGGGGCAGGCAGCATGGCGAATGATGCAGCCGGTTCGTGGATCGGTTTCGATCTGGGGGGAACAAAGATGCACGCGGTGCTGTTCGATGGACAGTACCAGGTGCTGGCCCGACGGCGCAAGAAGACCCGCGGTCATGAGGGAGCCGACGCCGGCGTTGAACGGATCTGCGGCATCATCGAGAAACTGTGCGATGAAGCCAAACTCCCGTTGAAGTCAGTGGCGGGCATCGGGATCGGGATTCCCGGGCCGATTGATATGGAAGCCGGCCGGATTCTCGGAGCTCCAAATCTCGGCTGGAGCGATGTGCCACTGAAAGCCATTCTGGAAAAGCGTTTCGGCTGCCCGGTAGCGGTCTGTAACGATGTCGATGCCGGTCTGTTCGGCGAGTACACGGCCGGGGCTGCAGCCGGTTCGCGGACGGCCCTGGGGGTTTTTCCCGGAACCGGCATCGGGGGCGGCATGGTCTACGAGGGCCGCATTTATCGCGGCAAGCATGCGTCCTGCCTTGAGATTGGTCATACCGTCGTCGATCCCAACGGTCCCCCCTGCGGCTGTGGACGCCGCGGCTGTCTGGAAGCGGTGGCCAGCCGGCTGGCGATCTCGGCGGAAATCGCGAAAGCTGCCTACCGGGGTCAGGCGAAACATCTGATTCGCGTCGCCGGAACGGACCTCGCCAATATCCGCAGCGGCACGCTCGCAGAAGCAATCGCCGCCGGTGACGAGATTGTGGAAGAGATCGTGCGCATCGGTGCCCGTCGCCTGGGAATCGTGCTGGCCGGCTATGTGAACGTGCTACTGCCCGACTGCATCATCCTGGGCGGTGGACTGGTGGAAGCGTTGCCGGGCATCTATCTGGACGAAATCCAGAACGAGCTGAAGAACCGTGTGATGCCGGCCTACACCGAGCAGTTTGAAGTCAAGGTGGCAGAACTGGGCGACAACGCCGGCGTGATCGGCGCTGCGGCCTGGGCGCGTCACCAGCTGTCGTCAACCGGGCCGACCACCCTGCCGGCGTAGTTTGGCTCGGGGATTTCAACGGTGTGGCACGCCCTGAGTCCTCGAAGGGCGTGGTGGATTCGTGTCAAAAGTTACCACACCCTTCGAGGACTCAGGGCGTGCCACCCGATTCATTCATCCGGATTCCGGCCGTACGATTCACTCCCCTCTCTGGAAACGACCGTCGCCATCATGTCGCCTGAGGTTTTGACAACTCCCGCCCGCACAACGACGCCGCCCCAGCCGGTGGCAGTGATCGATATTGGTGCGACGGCGATCCGCATGGCGCTGGCGGAAATCTCGGATGATGAATCGGTGCGGCCGCTTGGCACCCTCTCCCAATCGGTGACGCTCGGAAAAGACACCTTTACCCGCGGAATCATCGAAAAGAGTACGATTGAAGACTGTGTCCGGGTGCTGCTGTCCTACAAGCGGATTCTGGACGAACACCGGATCGAACGTCCCGAGCAGCTGCGCTGTGTGGCGACCAGTGCCGTGCGGGAAGCCCAGAATCGTTTGACGTTCGTAGACCGGATCTATTCCGCCACGGGGATCTCGGTCACCCCGATCGACGAGGCAGAGGTCAGCCGGTTGACCTATCTCGGCGTGCAACCGCTGTTGAAGTCGCATCCGGAACTGGATGGCAGGAACGTGGCAATCGCTGAAGTCGGCGGCGGCAGTACGGAACTGCTGCTGGTCAACGGGGCTGATGTACTCTTCAGTCACTCCTACCGTCTCGGTTCCTTGCGTTTGCGGGAACAACTGGAGTCGTTCCGCGCGTCGACCGTATCATCGCGCAAGATTCTCGAACTGCAGATCCAGCGGCTCATTGAGCAAATGCTGCAGCAGGTGCCGTCGGAACTGGTGAATGAATTGATCAGTCTGGGCGGAGACATGCGGTTCGCTGCCCGCCAGCTGATTCCCGACTGGACTCCCGAGCAAGTCGTGAAGCTGCCGATTGACGGCCTCGAAAAGCTGACCGACGCTGTCCTGTCGATGAACGAGGATCGCCTGGTCCAGAAATACCGGTTCAGCACGCCGGACGCCGGCACAATCGGCCCCGCCCTGTTATCGTACGTGCATCTCTGCAAGGCGTTCGAGCTGCCGCATATCCTGGTCAGCAACGTCAATCTGCGCGATGGACTGCTGACGGAGATGGCGACGCGCGGCGTCCTCAGTCAGGACTTCGTCGATCAGGTGGTGCGGTCGGCAATTGATCTGGGTCGCAAGTTCGAGTTCGATGAATTCCACGCGCGGCATGTCGCCAAGCTGTGCCGCATCCTGTTCCAGAACCTGCGGGAACTGCACCATCTTGACCCGCTGTATGAACTGCTGCTGACGACAGCTGCACTGCTGCACGAGATCGGCATGTACGTGAGCACAGGCAGCTATCACAAGCACACCATGTATCTCATTAACAACAGTGAGATTTTCGGTCTGTCGCGACAGGACGTGATGCTGGTGGCACTCGCCGCCCGCTATCACCGCAAGTCGTCTCCCAAACCGATTCATCCGGTGTATGCCACGCTCGATCGCGATCGCCGGATCGCCGTTGCCAAGATGGCAGCCATGCTGCGCGTCGCCGATGCGCTGGATGCCGCCCACAGCGAACGATTCCAGGAACTGCAGTTCTCGCGCGAGAGCGGCCGTCTCGTGATTTCGATCCCCCACGTTGATGACCTCTCGCTGGAACAACTGGCACTCCGGCAGACCGGCACCCTGTTTGAAGAGACCTTCGGCATGCCGGTCACCCTGAGAAAACTCAAACCCTAGGAGGAGAGTGGGTAGTCGGTAGTAAATAGTGGGTAGCCAGAGAATTGGATTGGCTACCCACTATTTACTACCCACTACCCACTAATTCATATGACTGCCACGTCCCGCCTGTTTAACCGTGAATTGAGCTGGCTGGAGTTCAATCAGCGGGTGCTGAATGAAGCGCGCGATCCGGAGATTCCGCTGCTGGAACGGTTGAAGTTTCTGGCCATTACCGGGATGAATCTGGATGAGTTCGTCAGCGTGCGCGTCGGCAGCTTGCGCTGGCTCCAGCAGGACGGTAGCGCGCGTCAGGATCCTTCGGGACTCACACCCGACGAGCAGATGAATCATTGCCTGACGCGGCTGCGATCGCTGGTGTCGGACCAGTACCATTGTCTGCTGAGCGAATTGATTCCGGCGCTCGCAGAAGCAGGGTTGCGGCAACAGACGGTCGCGGAACTGACCGACAAGCAGCTGCGCGTGGTGAACGCCGTCTTTCATAACGACGTCTTTCCCGTGCTGTCGCCGATGGCAGTCGAAGGAGCCGAGACGTTTCCACTGCTGTCCAGCCTGATGCTGCATCTGGGAGTGCGACTCGCACCGGCGACTGCAGAGGGTCAGGAGCGGTTTGCCGTGATTCCGTTCGGCCGTCAGCTGCCGCGTTTCATCACGTTGCCGCGCGATTCCGGCCAGGGGTTCCTGCTCATGGAAGATGCGGTCCAGCTGCATCTGAGCCGGTTCTTTGCAGGTGAAACCGTGCTGGATTCCGCGGTGTTCCGGATCACGCGCAACGCCGACCTGGAACTGCGGGAAGATCTGGCAGCGGACTTGCTGTCCGGCATTCAGGAAGTGCTGGACGCCCGCAAGGAAAGCGATTGCGTGCGTCTGGAAATTTCCGACAAGTCATCGCCGGAGTTGCGCGCGTTCCTGCAATCGGGACTGGAGATTCCCGATGAGTTGGTGTTCGACGTGCCGGGCCCGCTTGACCTCGGCGGTTTTATGCGTCTGACCGATTCGCAGGGCTTCGACAGTCTGAAGTATGAATCCTGGCCGCCGGTGGCCTCGCCGCAGATTGATCCGACCCGGTCGATGTTCGAGAATATCGCTGCCGGGGATGTGCTGTTGTATCACCCGTACGAAAGTTTCGATCCCGTCGTGCGGTTCATTGAGGAAGCCGCCGAAGATCCGGATGTGTTGTCGATCAAGCAGACGCTGTATCGCACGAGTTCCCGCAGTCCGATCGTCGCGGCCTTACGCAAGGCGGCGCAGCGCGGGAAATACGTGACCGCACTCGTTGAGCTCAAGGCCCGGTTCGACGAGGCCCGTAACATCGAGTGGGCTCGCGATCTGGAGCGAAACGGCGTCCAGGTCATCTATGGCGTCAAGGGGCTCAAGACACATGCCAAAATTTGCCTCGTCGTACGCCGGGAACCCCAGGGGTTGACGCGCTACGTCCATTTCGGCACCGGGAACTACAACGAACAGACTTCGCGGGTTTACAGTGATGCCAGCCTGATGACGTGTGACGACGAGTTCGGCTCCGACGCCACCGCATTTTTTCACGCCATCACCGGCTATTCGCAACCGCAGCGGTTTCACCGGATCGAAATGGCTCCGATCGGATTACGGGACCGGATTATTGAACTGATTGAAGCCGAGATTAACTTCAAGCGGAACAATCGCAAGGGATTGATCCTGCTGAAGCTGAATGCCCTGCTCGATGAAAAGATGATCGAGGCGTTGTACAGGGCGTCGGAAGCCGGCGTTAAAATCAAGCTGAATATTCGCGGCATCTGTTGTCTGAGACCCGGAGTTCCCGGCCTGAGCGAGAACATTACAGTCACCAGCATCGTCGACCGGTTCCTGGAACACAGCCGCATCCTGTATTTTCATCACGGCGGCGACGAGCGGCTGTTTATCTCCAGCGCCGACTGGATGCCGCGAAACCTCGATCGCCGGGTGGAATTGCTGACGCCGGTGGAACACCCTGCCACCAAGATCCGGTTATTGCAGATCCTGCGGATTCATCTGCAGGACAACGTCAAAGCCTGGACCCTGCAAGCCGATGGCAGTTACGTCCGCCTGCCCTCCAGCGGCACGCGTGAACCGCAACGCAGCCAGGATGTCCTTTACCGTCGCGCCCAGGCAGCACTCGCTGCGGCTCAAAAACAGCCGGTGGAAATGTTCGAGCCGGTCGCTCCGCAGGACACGAACAACAAGCTGTAACGGTGTCGTCGACGGTAACTCGCCTGCGATCCGTCGGGATTCGGCAGCGCTCGGCATCAACAAAAAATCCGGAGGGAGCCTGCAGTGCAGGCTCCCTCCGGATGGAATGATTTCAACAAGTGCGGTCTGCATGTCGCAGACTATTGCTGGGCAAACTCCGGACGACGACGGCGAAGCTGGTCTTTCAGTCGGTTCACGATGCAGGAGTGCATCTGGGAGACGCGTGACTCGGACAGGCCCAGCGTGCTGCCGATTTCCTTCATCGTCAGTTCTTCATAGTAATAAAGAATGATGATGAGCCGCTCGCTGCGATTGAGTCCCTTGGTCACCAGCTTCATCAGGTCGCGTTTCTGGATGCCGCGCGTCGGGTCTTCACCCTTCGTGTCTTCAATGATGTCGATTTCCCGAACATCCTTGTAGCTGTCGGTCTCGTACCACTTCTTGTTGAGGCTGACGAGATTGACGGCGCTGGCTTCGCTTTTCATCTTCTCGAATTCTTCGATGGGCAAGCCCATCTTCTTCGAGATCTCGTGATCGGCCGGTGGACGGCCGAGCTCTGCCTCGCATTCCTTGCGGGCCGCTTCCAGCTTGCTGGCCTTGCTGCGGACGAGACGCGGCACCCAGTCCATGGTGCGCAGTTCGTCCAGCATGGCTCCGCGGATACGCGGCACGCAGTAGGTCTCGAACTTGACGCCGCGTTCCATATCGAACGCTTCAATGGCATCGATCAGACCGAACACACCGGCAGAGATGAGATCGTTCAGATCCACACCATCCGGCAGTTTCGCCCACACCCGTTCGGCGTTGTAGCGCACCAGCGGCAGATAGCGTTCGATCAGCGCGTTCCGCAGCCGCTGATCGTCCATATCATTCTTGAAGGCGACCCACAGTTCGCCGATATCTTCCATGACCGATGTGACCATCCGGATCCCTCCGAGGTGAGTCGTCGTCTCTTTGGCAGCGTGTTCGAGCGAAACGCAATCCTGCTGAAACCGCGGTCTCAGCAAACGTGCGTCTCTTGCAGCCCCCACAAGCAGGGCAACATTCCGTGACAGATCCACCTGCGGCGCCATCCATGCGTTCGCCGGCTGATCCCGTCGTCTCAAGGCCGCTCCGGAACCGGAATTCCAGAGCGTTATGAATTCATCAATGTAATTCGTCGGACTTCACAAGCGTCGCAGCATCTCAGACAACAGCAGGCATCTCGTCCGCCTGTTGCTTCCACCGTTCAAATTCCGCCTGAGCCTGTTCTTCCACCAGCCAGCCGGCCAGCAGACCCGTGAGCCATCCCAGACCATAAAACAAAACCAGATGCACCAGCGACGTCGTCACGCCCCCCGCCAGATCTGTTCCTGACCAGGCGGCTTCAAGTGCTGTCGCCGCAAAAGCCATCAGACCCAGGCGGCTGGCAAACACGTTCGCCAATTTTCAATTCCCGGATTCAACAACTCCCGGACTTCAAATCTGCCCGGTGAATCATGAACGTCGACTCATTCTCATGAAACAGCATCGCGTAGATCTTGTTATCGGCCACTTGCTTGAGGCACTTCATTCCGAGTGGCGCAATTCTCGCATTTCACCAAATCCGCACCTGTTGCAGAAAACCAGCTGTCCCGCCGGGGATTCCCTGATGTCCTGACATGCATGTTCCGCACCGACAACACTTCACGAACGCTCCCGCAGTTTTTGCCGGAGGCGATCGAAGTAGCCGCTCGATTTCCGGAGTGCCGGTTGGGCGGCAATCCGGTCCGCAATCGAACGAATGGCCCGGGCGCTATCACTCCCGGGTGACTCCAGGCTGCAGGGCCGCCGGCGTTGAACCGAAGCCCGCATCTCCGGGTCGAACGGAATGCCCGCCCCGAGTTTCAGACCTGCCCCCAGAAACGTCCGGGCCGTTGTCTGCAGGCGGTCCAGAATGCGTTCCGACTGCTGATGTGTCGCCTGGTTCACAATCACACTGATCTCCGGCGGCGACTGTGGCTGCGGGGACAACTGTGACTGCAGCGACTTGATCGTGGCATAGGCATCGGTAATGGATGTTGGTTCGGGTGTGGCGATCACGAGAACGTGATCAGCCGTCGCAGCCAGTTGCCGGGTCAGCTGATGCAGACCGCTGCCGGTATCAATGATCAGCAGGTCGCAGTCAGCTTCCAGTTGCCGGAGTTGCCCCAGCAACTGTTGCTGAACCGAGTCCGGACAGTTCGTCAGCTCGCTCAGTCCGCTCGCTCCCGGCACGACGGTGATGCCTGCCGGGCCGGACTGACAAACGTCTGCGAGATCGCGACTGCCCGCAATCACGTGCGACAGATTCCAGTAACTGTTGAGACCGCATAGTAGATCGATATTGCCGAGACCGGGATTGCCGTCGAGCAAGGTAATGTTGAGTCCTTGCTGAGCCAGTGAGACTGCAAGATTCACCGCAATCACACTCTTGCCCACGCCGCCTTTGCCGCTGGTCACCGCGAGTGTCCGGCACAAGCGGCTGGCCTGCGCGTCTGGTCGCAACCACTGTTCGCGCCGCTCCAGCAGGACGCGCAGACTGCGGGCCTGATCAAGCGGCACGGTATCAACGGATCGCGGAGTCCACGGTCGCAGCGCAGTGAGGGTCATGGAAGCTCTGATACAGGGAGTGACTGGGCTCAGATGGCGATGCAGGAGAATCCGTCTCCCGCAGGCGATGTTCCGCAGCGGACGTTATGAAATCTGTTCCGCTCCCGTCACCAGGCGGGCCATCCGCGTCCGCTGGGCAACTTCAATATCTTCCGGAACATTCTGGCCGGTCGTCAGATAACTGACCGGCGTTCGCAGTTGACGCGCGGCGTCGAGCAGTACACCGGAGCCGGTCGTTTCATCCAGTTTGGTCAGGATCAGCGACGTCACGCCGACCGTCTGGAACTTGCTGGCAACGGATTCCAGGTTCGCCAGGCCGGAGGCCAGACTGAGAACCAGATGCACCTCGTCGGCCTGGGCGGCATCCAGGCAGTCCTTGAGCTCCTGAATCCGCAGATCGTCCCGCGGGCTGCGGCCGGCGGTATCGATCAGCACGAGATCGAGGCCGGACAGTTCTTCAAGGGCCGTCCGCATTTCGTCCGGCGACGTCACCACCTTCATCGGCAGATCGATCAGTTCCGCGTACGTCTTCAACTGTTCCACCGCGGCAATGCGATAGGTGTCGACCGTGATCAGGCCGACTTTCACGCCTTCCTTCAGACGGAGGTTGGCAGCCAGTTTGGCGAGGGTCGTCGTTTTGCCGACACCGGTCGGTCCCACGAGGGCCACCACCTTGCGCCGGCCGGGAGCGGCCTTGATCGGCGTACCGACGCGGAATTCCTGTTCGATCATGCCGGTCAGCACGGACTGAAGCGCCGTCGGGGTGCGGACCTGGCTCCGGCTGGCATGATCGCGAGTCTTGCAGACAAGCTCCCGGGCGATGTCTTCGTTGACGTCGTTATCCAGCAGCTGCGTGTAGGACGGGAAGAGTTCTCCCGGAATATCGGACAGGGTGCTGCGGGTACGGTCTTTACCGAGTTCGAGAATCATCCGCTGCAACGTATCGAGCCGTTGGCTGATGGCCTGGGCATCCGTGGCAGAGGAGGCAGAAGTCGATGCTGAGGATGTCGACGGGCGAGCCGCGACAGGAGTTTCGACGAGATCCGTCTGACGAGCCCGGGCAGCAATCGTGTGCGGTGCTTTCGGCACGGGTGCCTCAGGACCGGCGGGGCGGCTGGTCGCTGGTGAGGATGACGATTCGGTTTGCCGCGGCAAGGTAAACCGTTGTGCGAGGGTCTGATGGTCGGAGGTTGCTTTGGTTGAGGCCGGTTTTTCCTGAGCGGGCTTTCCCGGAGTCACCCGGGCAGGAGTCGGTCGGGAGACCGGCAGATCGACAATCACGTCATTCGGAGACCACTTCGGCGGCTCTACGGTATTACGACGGCCCACTGCCGGGACGGTGCTGACAGCCTCCGCGAACGGCATGGCCGGGACGACGTCGCGCGTCGGCAACAAGGGAGGCGGGGGTGCCAGGTCCGTCACAGTTGCTGCTGCAGCCACGGTTCTGGCAACCGGCTTCAGGCCTCGGGCTGTGGTCCCGAGACCGGCGGTTACCTCGATTTCCGATCGTCCGCCGAAGAACAGCAGACGACGCTTGTCAACATGCCGCGTCTGCAGAATCACGGCATCCTGGCCCATTTCGCGACGGACAATGTCCAGCGCGGCCTGCATGTTCGGTGCCCGGAAAGTTCTGACATCTGCCGTCATGGCGATGATCTCCCCACTGTAGGGTGGGCTCCGCCCACCACTTCCTTCAGCAAACCATTGAGGTTCTGAACGAATGATCCTGATTCACAACTGACAACACCGGCCCTTGATGACTTCATCACTAACTATTGCCCGCTGCTTGCAGCACCGGACGATTCACACCGTTCGGTCGCACCACACTCAGCGGCACAACCCCGTGGGGCTCCACTGCCGTATCCCGAGTGACTTCGTTCAGGCTGAGCACTGACAGTTTGGGCAAGGCGGCATGCGTGATCTGTCGCAGTCCGGCTCGAATTTGCGGACTGCACAGCACGACCGGCGGTTTCCCGGCCTTCACCAGCTTCTGCAGCTGATTGGTCAACTCCTTCGTGACGGCTTCCGCCACTTGCGGCGACAGCTTGATGACCAGCCCGCGTTCGCCAAAATCGAACCCGCCCGCGAGGACGTCTTCCAGGGCCGGCTCGATGGTGACTACATGCAGGACCCGCTGGCTGTCGCGATACTGCTGGCAGATCGAACGGCTGAGAGCATGACGCACGTATTCGGTCAGAATCGTCAGGTCTTTGGTACGGTCGGCATACTCACCGAGAGTTTCGAGAATCGTTTCCAGATCGCGAATCGGCACCCGTTCCCGCAGCAGATTGCCCAGAATCTGATGCAGCTGGGACGCCTTCAGCAGGTCGGGCACGAGTTCGTCCACCACTTTCGGTGACGTCTGCTTCAGGTGCTCCAGCAACTGGTGCACCTGCTGGCGATTCAGCAATTCATCGGTATGCGAGCGGACAACTTCGGTAAGATGGGTCACCACGACCGACGAGGGTTCGACGACGCTGTAGCCCAGCAGTTCCGCCCGTTGCTGATGTGACTTTTCAATCCAGCGGGCGGGACGATCATAAGCCGGGTCGCGGGTCTCGATGCCGGGCACCGGTCCTGTGACCGCTCCGGTATCGATGGCCAGCATCGCTTCCGGATAGATCTCGCCCCAGGCGACAGCGACATCCTTGATCTTGATCTGATACTTCCGCTGCTCCAGCCGGATGTTATCGCGAATGCGGACCTTCGGCAGGATGATCCCCAGTTCGCCGGCGATCTTGTGACGCACGCGGGTCACGCGGTCGAGCAAGTCACCACCGGAAGACGGATCTGCCAGGCGGATCAGGCCGTAGCCGAGCTCGAGTTCCATCGGGTCGACCAGCAGATGGTCTTCCGGTTTCGGCTGCGGCTTTTCCTGTTCGGCGACCGCTGCCGCCTGCTGAGCCTCTGCGACCTGCTGGCTGTGATCCTGCTTGCGAAGCGAGAGTGCAATCACACCGCAGATCCCGCCGAGTGTGACCATCGGCAGCATCGGCAGACCAGTGAAACCGAGAGCCATAATGAACCCGCCGGCGATGAACAGGGCTTCCGAGTGGCGAAAAACCTGTGTGATCACGTCTTTCGAGAGGTTGGATTCCACCGAACTGCGGGTGGTCAGCAAGCCCGAGGCCAGGGCGATCAGGAAGGCTGGCACCTGTGAGACGAGACCGTCGCCGATGGTGAGCGTGGTAAAGACCTCCACGGCTTCCATGAATGGCATGCCGTTGACGACCATGCCGATCAGTAATCCGCCGATGATGTTGATCAGCGTGATCACGATGCCGGCGATGGCATCGCCGCGGACGAATTTGCTGGCACCGTCCATGGTTCCGTAGAAGTCGGCTTGCTGAGCGACTTCTTCACGGCGGGCCTTCGCCTGCTCCTGGGAGATCAGGCCGGCGTTGAGATCGGCGTCAATCGCCATCTGCTTGCCGGGCATGCCGTCTAATGCGAACCGGGCGGCGACTTCGCTGATGCGCGTCGCCCCCTTGGTAATCACGATGAACTGGATCACCACGATAATGATGAACAGGATCAGGCCAACGATGAGCTGGCCATCGGCCACAAAGGAGCCGAACGCTTCGATCACGCCGCCGGCGGCCCCTTTGCCATCGATTCCTGCCCGGGTGAGGATCAGCCGGGTTGAGGCGACGTTCAGCACCAGGCGTGCGAGTGTGGTTCCCAGCAGGAGTGACGGAAAGACGTTGAATTCCAGCGGGCGGGCGACGTAGATCGTCGTCAGCAGGATCACGACCGACACGGTGATGTTGGCAGCGAGCAACAGATCCATCACCACCGCCGGCAGGGGCGTAATGATGACCAGCAGCGACGTCACGATCAGGACTGGAAAGATCAGTCCCTGTGACGACGCCCAGAATCCGCGCAGACCGCTGCTGTTGTCGGTCGGCATCCATGCCTCCGCAAGTGAAACCGCCCACGCGACGAACGTCGGCAGGCCGTTTGGCTGTCAGAAATGAGAAATCGAATTGTGTTGGGAGAATTGCGAGCGGATTGGTAATGAAATTGCCGAAGGGTGTCCAGTGATGTTGCGAGTTTGCAACAATCTTCAGGCGGGATTCGATTTTAATTCAAGTCGCCGGATCACGGACTCCGGCAGAAACGGCTGGAGAGGTGCAGACGGGACGTCGGGAACACCGGGATCCTCCAGGGAAGCACGTCAGGGGTGCCGGGGTCAGGAGCGCAGCGGATGGCCCCGACGATCGCTCCAAACGACGTTTACGAAGAGCGATCCCGGAAGCATTCGCATGGTCATCCGCTCCGCTCCTGACCATGCCACCGGCAGGCAGCCATGCCACACGGTCGATGGCCGTGCCACGTGCGAAAATTCCTGGCATCATTGTCAATAATTCCATGCGATGGCCCTGGTGCTACTTTCCGGGGGATAGCACCGGTTTCACCAATTGTTGATCTGGCAGGTCTGCAAAGGGTCGAGGCCTGGTATATACTGATGGTCCGGACTCCCGTCCTCATTTCGATACCTGTCAGGGAACGCCGACCGTGCTGGCTGGACCGCTGTTTGTTCGTGAAGTGATCACCGCACCGCGGCAGCTGAAGCACTTTCTGCTGCGCGCGGGCTACATCGGTACCCTGTTCGTTCTGATGTACACGGCGGCCCAGGTGACGTTTGGCTGGCAGCAGGTGCGGAACCTGGCAGACATCGCCCGCTTCGGCGAACTGGTGTTCCAGATCTTTTCGCTGGTCCAGCTGATCCTGATCATGTTCTTTTCGGTGCTGTTCGCTGCCGGGAACGTGGCGCAGGAAAAGGACCGGCGCACCCTGCTGATGCTGCTGACAACCGACCTGCGGGATTCCGAACTGGTTCTGGGCAAGCTGTGGGCCAGTCTGCTGCTGCCGGGAGTCTTGATCGGCGTGTCAGCCCCCGCATTTCTGTTTGTCTACTGGCTGGGCGGAGTGACGCTGACCCAGATCGGCTGCATGCTGGCGATTTCGTTTGCTACCGCCTTTGTCTGCGGTGCCTGGGGCACGTTGGTGGCCTACTGGCGGGAGAAAACATTCCAGACGCTGGCAATCTGCCTGATCGGTGTGATCATGTTCATTGCGGTCGTCGAAGGCGCAACCGCCCTGGTACCGGCAGCTGCAGGAATCATCGGTCCGCTGGACCCGATTCGCGCGGTGCTGGCCGTGCTGAATCCGTTCAATGTCCCGGACTATGCACGACTCGCGCTGCTGAGTGCCGGCGAGTTGCTGGCACTCGGAATCGGGCTGGTGACCGCTACAGTCTTGCAACTGCGGTTGTGGAACCCCTCACGGACGGTTACCGAGGCGAAAGCAGCGGACGAAGGGGAAACCGAGCGAACCCGGTCAGCTCGCGCGGTCTGGGAAAACCCGGTCATCTGGCGAGAAATGATGACGCGTGGTTACGGCCGCAAGGTGGCGCTCATCAAGCTCGCCTATCTGGTGATGGCGGTGCTGGCATTTTACGTCGTCGCGCAGACGCCCGCTGATGCAGAACGGGTGCTGGGGATGTTCAGCCCCGCGGGCTTCGCCCTGCTGGGGCTCAGCTTGCTCGCACTGATGCTGGTCAACGTGCAGGCAGTGACGTCGCTCACGAGCGAGCGCGACGCGGCCACCCTGGAGTTACTGCTGGTCACCGAACTGACGGCGAAAGAGTTCGTCTACGGCAAGCTGGGCGGCATTCTGTACAACACGAAAGAGGTGCTGGCCGCTCCCGTCGCCTTTCTCGCCTGGCAGACCGCGACCGGCGCACTCACGGTTGAGCATATGGTTTACCTGCTGCTGGGCTTCGCGGTCCTGCTCGGGTTCTCGGCCATGCTTGGGCTGCACTTCGGGCTGACCTACGGCAGTTCCCGTCAGGCGATTGCGAACAGTCTGGCCACGATGTTCTTCCTGTTTGTCGGCATCTTCATCTGCATGTTGCTGATTGTGCAGGCCCGTTCGTCGTTCGCCGTGCAATTGCCCAGCTTCCTGATCTTTATTCTGGGGGGCAGTATCGGACTGTGGGCCACGCTGACGCATCGCAACCCGTCGCCGGCGCTCACTCTGGCCGCTGCCGTCCTGCCGTTCTGTACGTTCTACGCCATCACCAGCTTCCTGCTCGGCCAGACGCTGGGAGTCTGCCTTTTCATCTGTGCCGCTTACGGGTTTACCGCGATTGCGATGCTCGTGCCTGCGGTCAGCGAGTTCGATGTGGCTCTGGGACGCTCCACGGTCGATCGCGGATGATTCCGGGCGGAACATCAATGTTCGGCCACCGGTGGATGCGTCAGTGGATGGGATGGGACAGGGACAGATTTCGCAAGCGGACCCGTCGACACTTCAAGGTCGATGAATGTCGGAACAACAACCGGACGGTACTGATCCTGAAGCCTCCGCAGGCCCACCTCGTCCCCGGGGGTTGTGGGGCGTAATGCGTCACAGTCCCCCTGCCGTCGCGCCGGAATCCCGTTCATCATCCAGTTCGTCGGCTGCAGATGCGGAATCCACAGAGTCCGGATCGACCAACTCTGGAACAACAGACGAACGACAGTCGTCTCCCGATCCCGCAGAAAGCGGGCCGACGGTTGAGCCCAGCGAAGATCCCGCGAACAGCGAACCAGAAACGCGGCGTGGTCTGTGGGCGGTGATGGGGTTATCCGGAGATCCGGCTCATTCTGCTCAGGATGCCGGGCAGATTCCGGATCATGACCAGATTGATGATGACGGCACCGATGATGTCGCCCCCGGTGAACTGGCTGGGCCAGTCGTAGAGGATACTGCTGCTCCCCTCGAAACAGAAACAAATTCGATCGGCCTGCCGGTCCCGGTCGTTCCTGTCCTCTCGCAGGCGCGATCACAACACATGGCCCAGGGCTGGCTGCCGCTGTGTCTAGGCGCATTGACCGTGCCGCTGTCGGCACTCGCCTGGTATCCGGGAATGGCCGCGTCCCTGCCAGCGGCGGCTTGCGGATTTCCAGCGATCGGACTGGCGGTCTCTGCCTGGACTCAGAGACATGCTGGAAAGAATGTGAAAGTTCGCGCTGCCACCGGTGCCGGTCTGGCGCTGATAGCGCTGATCTGCGGTCCGCTGTGGATTGCCCCGGCCGGAAATCGTTACCGGCTGCAGCAGGCGATTCTGCCGACGCAACAACATCTGGCACAGATCGGCGCTGGCTTGCAGCAGCACTTGCTTGAGAAAAATGCCTGGCCCGTCGGTGGTACGATTCTGCAGAGGGCCGGACAACGTCGCGGCGGGGCCGGCTGGATGACCCGACTGTTGCCTTATATCGATCAGGCAGAGGTCTATTCGCGAATCGATCTGGAATTGCCGTTCGACGATCCTGCCAACCGGGCAGCGCTGGGGACCGTGATTGACACCTACCTGGCAGCCGGCGGCGAGCGCAAGCCGGTCGCGGGCGGCTATGCTCCGGCTCATTATGCGGGAGTGGGCGGAACAGTATTCTCAGCCGCAGGTGAGCAAGTTCCTGCCGGCATCTTTGAGTTACATCGACCGGTCAGACCGGCTGAACTGCAGAACGGTCTGTCACAGACCTGGATTGTCGGTGAGCTACCCGGAGGCTATCCGCCGTGGGGTGACCCGGAGAACTGGCGGGTGGTGCGGAAGGGGCTGAACCGGGACCCGAGTGGCTTCGGCAACGCGGCAGGAACCGGAGCCCAGCTGCTGTTCGCCGATGGCAGCGTCCGCTTCTTCGGCAATCAAACCGACGTCGAACTGCTACGACGGTTGAGCATGCGCGGGCGGCCGGAATAATCCCGTCGACTCGAAAGTAACATGCCACCCAGACCTGTTTCTCCCCGCGCGTCAGGAATCCGCCGGGGTCCGGTTCCAGAAGCGGCAGAAGAAATAGACGGGAATACCGAGCAACATCGGGCCGGACACTACCGGCAGCAGCGGCCAGGCGTAGTCGGCGGATGAATACAACATCCAGCAGCAGGCAACAATGAACAGCGCCGCAGTCAGTTGAAAACCGGGGACGCGGAACGGTCGCGGACGGTCGGCATCGGTCAGTCGCAAAACGACGAATCCGCAGGCATTCAGCACGAAAAACAGCCAGAATGCCGGTGCCGAGCCAGCGAACAGGGTCTCGAAGCCGCCGCCATAGTTCGACCAGGGAATCGCGGGAATCGCGACAGTTTGCAGCAGGGAATTCAGTGTCTGCCGGCCGGATTCGGTCCCGACGGTTATGATCATGGAGACGGTGACGATAGCCTGTGTGACCAGCGAGGCGACGGGAGCTTCGGAACGGCTGAATCCGCCCAGCCAGCGGAAGGCCCGATAGTCCTCTCCCAGCATGACATGCACGCGCGACGCAGCGAAAATCAGTCCGTTAACGCCTCCCAGCGCCGACGCCATCACGAGCAGGCTCATCAACTGACCACCTCGCGGACCGGCCAGCAGCGTCAGTGTGTCTGCCGCCGGACGTGAGGAGGCGGCCAGACCTTCCGCTCCCAGGGCCCGCAGATAGGCCAGGTTAATGAGCAGATAGGTTAGCGTGATCAGCCCCAGACCTCCGAGCAATGCCCGGGGAACATTGACGGAAATATTGCGGACTTCGGCGGCGACGAAGCCGGCATCACTCCAGCCGCCGTAAGCGTACAGCACCAGAATCAGTGCCAGCGTCCAGCCAGGTCCGGAGGACGGCGGAGCCGGTTCCAGCGGATTGGCGGTTCCATAGCAGAGACCGGCGATCACCAGGGCTGTCAGGCCGACGATTTTCAGAATCGTCAACAGATTCTGAATCCGCGCGCCCGCACGCAGGCCGATGCCATTGACGAACGTCAGGCCGATCACCGCACCGGCCGCCAGCCACGGTGTCCACTGAGCCGGCCAGTCTCCCAGTCCCAGCGCATAGTCCGCGAAGACATACGCCAGCGCCCCGATGCTGGCGGTCTGGATAACGGCCAACTGGCTCCAGGCGAACAGGAACCCCAGCCAGGGCCCGTAAGCCCGGGTCAGGTAGTTGTACTCGCCGCCACAACGAGGATAAGTAGTGGCGAGTTCCGCATAGATCAACGCACCGATGAGCGAGATCACGCCGCCCAGCAACCAGAGCCCCAGCCCGATGAGCGGGGTCGGCGAGTTGCCGAAGATCAACGGCGGCGCCTTGTAGATCGAACTACCGACGACAATCCCGACGATCAGGCTGATCGCATCCCACAAACCCAGTTGCTGCCGGGGGCGCGGAAGTTCGCCCGGAGCGGACGTAACCGATGTCGTCACCAGCAGCATCCTTGAGTCAGCTGAACGAACCTGCGTTCCGGAGATCCGCTTACTTTACGTCGACCAGGTCGACCTCAAAGTGCAAGGTGCTGCCGGGCGGAATTCCTGGAGGCGGGCTGTTGCCGTAGCCGAGTTCCGGCGGAACTTCCAGTTCGATCGTGCCGCCTTCGCCGATCAGTTGCACGCCTTCGGTCCAGCCGGCGATGACGCCGTTCAGCGGAAATTCAATTCCCTTGCCGGAATCGAATTCCTTGCCGTTGTCGAACCAGCCGCGATAGTTCACGCGAACGGTATCCGTCGCGGCGGGTCGGGGACCATCGGACGGTTTGAGGATCTTGTAACGCAGGCCGGATGCCGTGGTGACGAAGTCGCCACTGGACGGAACCGACGAGGAGGCGGTCTGGGACGGAGCCATCGGCACCGGAGCATTATTGACCTCGGCCGGAGGACTGCCGCAACCGACCAGAGTCAGCCCGGCGATCAACGCCAGGCAACGAAAAAATCCACAGTTCGTCATCAACCAGCATCCTTTTTCAGCAGACTGTTCAAACCTGGCTTCGCCGACAATGACCATCGCGAAGCCTCATGCGGCAGACAGGATACGCAGTTCCGGAGTGCGATGCCATGCGGGCAATTGCAGGCGATGGCTTTCCGCGCCTTCTAAATCAGGACGGAGAAACCAGCCCTGCCGGTCACTCTGCCCTGCACCGCAAACATTCAGCGATTCAGCACTTCACAACAGTCGCATTCAATTGGCGACCGACGCCGCGCCATCGCTGGCGTAGGCATGCTGGCCGTCATTCGCGCCCGATTGCACACCGCGGACGCGAATAGTGGAGGGGGACTCGATGGCAGTATCCAGCCGTGTGGGCAGCGTAACCGTGAACGTGCTGCCCTTGCCGAACTCGCTCACCAGTTCGACTTCACCGCCCAGCAGCTTGGCCAGTTCGCGCACAATCGACAGCCCCAGGCCGGTGCCTTCGTACTGCCGGGTCAGCGTCTCCTGCATGCCGGGCACGCTGCGTCCCTGGCGGAACTTCTCGAAAATCCGTTCCTGATCTTCCGCCGGAATGCCGATGCCGGTGTCCTCAACCACCAGGGCGAACCAGTCGCCGCGTCGGTTTTCCGCACGCACGCGCACCCGTCCACCTTCCGGCGTGAACTTGATCGCATTCGACAGCAGGTTGTTCAGAATCTGCTGGATCTTGCCCGGATCTTGCATCAGTACAGGCACGCGGGAATCGACACTCCAGCCGACGTCGATGTTCTTCTTCTCTGCCAGCGGCAGCAACGAGCCGACCATCCGCTCAATCAGGTCACTGACGGTGAACTCGACCGGATGCCGCTCCATCTTGCCGCTCTCGATCTTCGCCAGGTCGAGAATGTCGTTAATCAACGACAGCAGATTGCGGCCTGACGACTGGATGTGAGTCACGTAGCGGCGTTGCTTGTCACTTAAATTCGGGGAACCGACCAGGACATCGCTAAAACCCAGAATCGAATTGAGCGGGGTTCGCAATTCATGGCTCATTGTCGCCAGGAACTCGTTCTTCAGATTGTTGAGTTCGTACAGCCGCAGGTTGGCCTGGGCCAGTTCATCGTTCTTGGATTCATAACCCCGGTTGAGATCCTGCAATTCTTCCTGCACGGTCACGAGGTGCCGCAACATGCGGTTGAAGGCGTGGCTGAGTTCCTCGAACTCGTCGCCGGTGCGGATGTCTGCCCGCTGATCGAGAGCGCCGCGGGCGATATTGTCGGAGACGTCCTTGAGGTGCAGGACCGGTTTCACAATCACGTATCGCACAATCGCATACGCGGCCAGCATTGCCAGAAAGGCAGTGATGATGCCGGTCGCCAGCAGGATGGCATTGTTCCACGCCAGGGCCCGCTGCGTCTTTTCCAGCGGAAACGAGATCTTGACGATGCCGATCAGATCGCCGATTTTCAGTCCGCCGGCATGCCCGGCTTCCCGGGCGCGAACGCTGTGACAATCGATGCACGATTCCGTCGCATGCACTGCCCCGTAGTAGTGATAATACCGACTGCCTTTATCGCGCCGGATATAGATCACTTCGTCCTTGCCGTTCCAGATCTCCATCAGTGCCCGGTAGTCTTCGTTACCGGCCGGTCCGGAGGTTGGGTCCGGGTCGGCTTTCATCAATGTCCAGTTGGAATCTTTCAGGTCGGCCGGTTTCAGCTCGGAGGCCATCTTGCCCACATGCTCGGCCATGCTGAATTCCTGGCCGCTCTCGGACCACTTCCAGTGCTTCTCCAGGATGACCGGCGAAACGAGCAACCGCGCTGCAATTTCGTTCTGCTGAAACACAAGTTCGGTCGTTTGGCGCGCGTAGAGATAAAAGCTGCCGGTGATCAGGACGAGCAAACCGCTGCCGAACAGGAATCGGCACTTGCGTTCGAGGCTCGTTTCTCCGAGCAGTTTTTTGAGTGTACGGTAAGACATACCACGCCTCAGACAATTCCCGCACGACTGGTGTGCAGTTCCGTCTCTGTTGTACTCCCGCTGCCCGAATCCCGCGAGGCCGATTGGAGTTGGGTCGGGAAAAACCCGCTGGTGACCGCCCGGATTCTCCCGGTCGCTGAAATCGCGGCGGGTCGTCCTGCCAGCGAACTTTCCCGAGAATCGACGGAAAACCCCCTGGCCCACAACCGCTGACTTGCCCGCCTGTTGACGGCAGGGATATTCTGCACGGAATCAGCGCGTTGGGCCGCGTCGCTGGAACAGACGGACACCATTGAACCGGGTTGTCGACGCCGCGGCGATCGCAGGCGGTCAGCTATGTCTGGCCGTTCAAACGACGCCATTCCCCGCCGACAGCCGCTCCTGAACTTTCGAAGAATGCGGCGGCAGACCGGCATTGCAGCGCTCCCCCTGCGCTGTAATGCCGCTTGCGGGCAACTCCGCTGGAACGGACGCAATTGTGGCAAACAATGAGACGTATTCCGATGAGGCCTACCTCGTTGTTAAGACCGGTCCTCTCGAGGGACGCGAGTACCGCATCACTGCCGGACAGGTAGCAACCATTGGCCGGGCGCCCACGAACCGCATCGCCGTACCCGATGAGGTCTGCAGCCGGAATCATTGCGAGGTGTTCAAGTCGCAGGGACGCTGGATGGTCCGCGATCTCGACAGTCGCAACGGGACCCGCGTGCAGGGCGAGTTCATCGAACACGATCAGCCGCTGAATCCCGGACAGACGATTCAACTGGGCGCCACGGTCCTGTGGTTCACCCTCGATCCCGCGGCCGATCCGCCAGTCACCTTGCAGCGCGATCCCCTGGCGGTCGATACCCGCTCGGACATGGGGATCGACATCCGCGAGCCGGAAATTCTGGCTCGTACCGGTCAGTCCCGGTATCAACTGGCGGAACCGGAGGCCCGCGATCGTCTCGGACGGGATCTGGCGCGGCTCTATAAGCTGGCGATGGCGATGAGTGCCGCCCCGGATATCACCGGCCTCGCAGAGACCGTCCTCGAAGGTCTGCTATCCAGCACCGTCGCCGATCTGGGAGCAATCCTGATCTTCGACGAGGCGACTAATCGCAGTCCCAGTGTCGATCAACTCCGTGTCGTGGCGTTCAAATCGAAGACAGGGACCAAATACGAGCGGGTCTCTGACTCGCTGTCGCGGCTGGCGATTCAGGAACGCGATGCGATCCTGGCCCGGGATATTCTGGTTGAAGGACGTCTGAAATCGGAGAGCGTGGAAGAACTCCGCGCCCAGCGCGTAATCTGCGCGCCACTGCGCGTGCAGCGACTGTTGCTGGGCCTGGTGCATCTGTATTCCACCCGCAGCGATCAGGCGCTCGATCCTGCCGACCTGGAATTCACACTCGCGGTTGCCGATCAGTTCGCACTCGCGCTGGAGAACCTCTACCAGCGTGAGGAACTGGCCGTCGGTCTGGCCCGCGCGGAAACGGAAAACCGCACACTGCGCGAACAGTTGCGAGTCGAAACGGAGCTGGTCGGAACCAGTCCCACGATGGACAAGCTTCGCGACAAGATCGGGCGGATTGCTCCTACAGACGCGACGGTCCTGATCCGAGGCGAAAGCGGCGTCGGCAAGGAACTGGTCGCCCGGGCGATCCACATGAACAGCAATCGCCGCACCGGTCCGTTCGTGACCATGAACTGCGCTGCCCTTAGCGAAACCCTGCTGGAAAGCGAGTTGTTCGGCCACGAACGCGGCTCATTCACCGGAGCCGTCGCCCGCAAACTGGGCAAGTTCGAGCAGGCCAACCAGGGCACGATTTTTCTGGATGAAGTCGGCGAGATGTCACCCGCCATCCAGTCAAAATTCCTGCGCGTGCTGGAAGGCCATCCTTACGAACGTGTCGGCGGCGGCAGCCAGGTGCTCGTAGACGTGCGGGTGGTGGCTGCTACCAACCGCGAACTGGAAGATGCGGTGGAAGCTGGCGAATTTCGCAAGGATCTGTATTTCCGTCTGCAGGTGGTCGAACTGTTCGTGGAACCGCTGCGAGAGCGTCGCGACGACATCGTGCTGCTGGCTCGTTTCTTTCTGGAGCGGTTCGCCCGCAAGATCGGGCGGGCCGTCCGCGATTTCTCGCCGGAAGCCCTGCAGATGCTGCGGTCTTACGACTGGCCCGGGAATGTTCGCGAACTGCAGAACACGATTGAGCGGGCGGTCATCCTGTCTCAGGATTCAGCCGTACGTGTCGAGGATATCCAGCTGTCAGCGCTGGGCAAGCGTGGCAGTCCGGAGCGGATCACCGAAGAAGCAGGGGAGGAATTCCGCCCCGTCGCCCTGGATGTCATCGAGCAGGAACATATCCTGGCCACACTCCAGTGGACGAGCGGGAACAAGTCTCAGGCAGCGCAGATTCTGGGCATCGAGCGGTCCACCCTGGACCGCAAGCTGAAACGCTACGACGTGGAACGCAAACGGCACTGAGCCTGGTTACCGTCTTCGGTGGACGTTGCCGCTGCCGTTGGTTCCCCCTGCATGCCCCGGCGGCATCGAGACCTCGCTGAGTCCAGACAGTTGACTTTGCCGGTGCCGTGCTGAACGATAGGGAAGACTTGTCCGGCTGTGCTCGTTGGACGAGCTGGATTCAGGGGAACGGATGCAATGGTCGAACTGTCTTCGCGAGCCAATCGCCGCCGGCGATGGTGGCTTCGAGCCTGGACTGTCAGACAGCCGCAGCTTCCGAATTCATCGGCCAGCGCGTCCACGACGTCTGCAACAACCGGACGTTCTGCAGCACGTATCCCGGAGTTGACTGCGGTCATCGTCAGCAAACTGAGGCAACAGTTTCGCCACGACTGCCGGGTTCCTGACGACGCACAGCTCCAGGTCCGTCAACCCTGGAGAGATCTCCGGCTCTCGCTGCCGCTTTCCGGGCCGGTCACGATCATCGGGCAAGCGGCTGATTGTCACCTGCAGCTCAATGATTCTCGTCTGCCAGCGCGACATTCCGCGCTGATCTGGTTCGAGGGGATTCTGGTCCATATCCGGCTCGATGGTCAGTCGCCGCTGGTCAGTGTCTGCCGCCCGAACCAGACCTTGAAAATCGGATCGTGGCGGACTGCCGCATCCTGGTCCGCGCCAGCATCTGCGTCTTCTAAATCGGATTCTTGTACAACTTCGGGGATGATTTCCACCGCAGAACCCGGGCTCGACGTCAGCCTGGTGTGGGACCATTCTACCCGGCTGCCCACAACCATTCCGGCGGGTATCAGTCTGGTAGGTAGTCATCCTGAATGCGCGATTTCATTGCCGGACGCCGGCATTGCGGCTGTGCAAGCTGTCTTGCTCCACACCGAACACGGACTGTGGCTCGCCGATCTGGCAGGGAATTCGCTCACCGGGGCGCATCACCACCCGTGTGAGCTGGCAGCGATCGACCCGGGGGATGTGGTCCGCTTCGGAACCCGGCAGGCAACGCTGTCCGTCCGGTGGTCTGACGCAAAGCCAGTGACTTCCGCAGCAGCTTCACAAGAAACCACTGCCGTAAGTGCTGCTTCTCGTCAAGCCAGTGTGATGTCGACCGGAGCGATCATCCCCGCCCCTCGTGCAACCGGGGAAAACGCCACGGGCGAAGTTGGCACGAGTGACGTCGCGTCCGGAAATGCAGCAGAATCACCGCTGCTTGTATCACAGGAACCGAAGACAGCAGCAACGGCAGGATCTCCGCCCTCACGGACTGATGACTGGCAACAGTTTCTGCTGGAGCAAACCACCCGGCTCAAACAGATCCAGCAGCGACTCACGGATCTGCTGGACGGAAAACTGGACGCCGCGCGCCGGCTCAACTGGAAACATTTCCGCCAGTTGGTCGACGACTGTGAGACCCACGCAGCCAGTCAGCAGGCCCGGCTGACTGGGGTTCCCACGGCCCCGACGCCTGCGGTAGAAGCTCATGAGATCGCTGAAAAATCCCGTACGAGAAAAACAAGGCGCAAGGCTGTCGCTGCCGGAAACGGTTCGTGAAATACGATGCAGTACGACCTTGAAGTTAACACTTCCGTAAAGCCCCTCGCTGAGGGCTACATCGGATAGGGATATACTCCGTTCGCAGTAAGCATCCAACAGGCCATTCTCCCATCCATCTCGCGGCTGGAACACTGCTGTTGAAACAAGAAAAGTAGCCTGTTTTCTTTCCAGGATTTGCATTTCAGATCCCGATGGCTCATCTCTCCAGGTGATCATCTGGAGTTTGGGTCTCCTTGCATTGGGCTCCTCCAGTTGAATTCTCGCAGCTTGGAAACGCAATCCCGTCGCACTCAGCGAGATTGTAAGCTTGAGATTTGATCGCGGCACCAATCAAAAATAACGGGATGCCGATTCCGATCGTAGTAAAGATCCAGAACCAGGAGAATGGCCGCCTACCGTCAGACAGGCGAAAGAAAAATTGCATCAGAATTGCAGAAATCGCGGCGACTGTCGGGAGGAAACCCAGGTAATACAAGCAGTCGCCGATTCTCCACCACCATCGGGCCGGATGCTTGCGTCGGCAGAGTTCTTCATAAAAAGGATAATCCAGCGACATGTATGCTTCCAAGTGGACTAATGCCGCTGCCTGACGCAACGGAGGACTCAGGAAATCCAGTCTGCAATGTACAGATACTCCTGTCCCTTCCCACGCACAAACAGGACTTGAATTGAACGATGCTCCACCAGAAAAACCATGCGATATGGGTTCCCCGTCGCGTTCTGAAAATGACCTCTCGCAGATCTTTTTGAAACTCCTGAGCTTCCGGGATGACTGCTGCGCCGTCAGCAATCAGGGGCAAACTCCGAAGTGTTTCCAGGTATTTTTTGGACCAGGCTGTTGCGCCAGATCGGGAACGATTTGACAGCCAGCGAAAAATGGTGTCGGCATCACGGGTCGCTCTTCTTGAAATGCAAACAGTGCGTCTCAATCATCCTCTCCGAGACCGTACTGATGCCGAAATTCCTGCTCGTAGCGATCAAGATCGATCGTGTTGCCAGCCGCGACGTCTGCCAAACCTTCGCGCAGAACGCACGATGTGGCCTCGTGCTCACGCCGTCATTGCCACACATCCTCCGGAGAGAGCAGAGTGTCTCTCTCTTCGTGAATCTTGTGACCGACGAATTCATAGAAACGCTCCAGCGATGTGACCGCCATCGCGAAACACCTTTTCAAAGTGCGACCTTGTATCAACGTCCAGGCCTGTTGCTGCTGGACGTCGGCGAATTCAGGCTTACAGAATCCCTGGGCCCTTCACGTCGATGCCCTTGAGCATCATCTTCAGTTCCTCGGCGTTGCCGGAGACTTCAAAGGCTTCGTTCCGGCCGATGTATTCCATCTTCAGGAAGTGGTACAGCGAGTCGTTAAACTGCATCATCCCTTCCGCCTTCCCGATGCGGATAGCAGCGGGCAGCTTTTCGTCGGTGCCTTCCAGAATCAGCTTCCGGATGGTGCCGTTGAAGATCATGATCTCGGTGATCGGCACGCGGCGGGGCTTGTCGACGATGGTCGCCAGCAGCTTCTGGGCAACGATGGCTTTCATGTTGAAACCCATCGAACTGCGCAAGGCGTTGTGCATGCTCTGCGGGAACAGGTCGAGAATACGACCGATGGTCGACGGCGCGGTCGAGGCGTGAATCGTTCCATACACAAGGTGGCCTGTTTCGGCGGCGTGCATGGCGGTTTCAAACGTTTCGCGGTCACGCATTTCGCCCACCAGCATGATGTCCGGATCCTGACGCACGGCATGTTTCATGGCCGTGTGGAAGTCGGACACGTCGCAACCGATTTCGCGCTGGTTGATCAGGCACTTGTCCGCGGTGTAAATGAATTCCACCGGGTCTTCGATCGTCAGAATGTGCTTGATGTGGTTGTGATTGATCCAGTCGAGCATCGACGCGATTGTCGTCGATTTGCCGGAACCGGTCACCCCGGCCAGCAACACCATCCCCTGGTCGTAAAGACACAACTCTTTCATCACCGGCGGCAGATACAGGCCGTTGAAGTCGGGGATCGACCGTTCAATCTTACGACTGACCATCCCCATCTTGCCGGTCTGGATGAACAGGTTCACACGGAACCGCCACAGTTCGCCCTTGTGTTCCATGACGTGGGCATAGTCGGCCCCGCCGGTGTTCAGGAAGATGTCTTTATTACGCTCATCCATCATCGGGAACAGCAGTTCTTTCATCTGCTCTTCAGTGATGGGCGGCATGTCCAGCGGCTTCAGCGTGCCGCGGACACGAATGATCGCCGGCTTTCCAACCTGCAAGTGCAAGTCGGAGCCGTTCACTTCGATGATGGCCTTGAACAGCTTGTTGACTGCCAGATCCTTCTGGATCGGAGTTCCGAGCCGGATGGTATTGTATTTGGAAGCTGCGGGGGCTGCACCGCCCATGGACGAGACTCCGAAGACGACAGGAAGCGAGAAGCCTTTCCATCATGACGCCTGCCGCAAGCCCCGACAACAGATTTTCCGCAGAACCTGCCGGCCGGAAGAGAGTGTCGTGCCGGGTGTTATCGCAACACAACGATCGCGACATTCCAGACGGCGTTCCGGGGCATCCCTGCACAGGGCAAGATCTCCGGAAAGAGTCCGGAAAGCAGAAGTCCGCCGGTAATTCAGGCGGCCTTGCCGCGACCGCGCAGGCGCGGTGAACGAGAGGTGTGTTCTGCTTCGTCGGGCGACTGATCGAGACAGCGGCAGTCCTGGGAGCCGAAATCGGTTCCGAGAGCCATCTTGATCCGGTACGTCGCCGAATTCCGAATCAGCCGGATTTCAACGCGTTCCCCAGGCTTGTGCCGGGCAGAAAACTGGCGCAGTTCATCCAGATAATGAATCTGTTGTTCGCCGAACTGCACGATCAGATCGCCGCGACGCAGGCCTGCCTCCCCGGCCGGAGATTTTGCCACAACGTCTGCCACCAGCACTCCGTTGAGCAGTTCCACGCTGTTGACAATGATCCCGAGGCAGGCTTCCCCTTCCCTGCGGATGTACACATTGCGACGCAACACTTTGAGGCGTTCGATCGCGGCTTCTGAAACACCGGCATCCTCGCCGATATGCGTGATGATCGTCTCGCCCGGAAATACCCGCGCCACATAGGTCAGCCCTGCATCCCCTCCTGACCAGCGATCATCGAGCAACAGGATGCGCGGACTGAACGGCCCCGGCGGCCCGGCATGCGCCAGCGGAGCGAGCGGATCGCGCGCGGTTTTGCTGCGGGCGAACTGGCCACCGAGTTCCAGATAATGGGAAATCGCCCGCGCATGTCGCAAGGTTGCATTGCTGAACAGCACTTGCATGGCAGCTTCTGCAACTGGACCCTCCGTGCCGGCAGCCAGCCGTTCCAGAGCCGATTCTGCAGCCTCAGCGGTCTCCGGATCTCCGGAGAGCATCAGTTCTTCCAGAACCTCAAAGATGCCCGACAGATGATCTGTGTCCGATTCCCGCGCCCCCTGCTCCAGGGCAGGAATTACCGTTCTGGACCGGGCCACCAGTTGCCGCACTACGGCGCGACGCAATGAAACCCGGTCCGTGTTCAAACTTGAGATCAGCTCAACCGTCGACCAGTTGGACAGTTGCTGCGTCGTGGGGTCCGGCAGGAATGCGACCAGAACCAGAAACCCCCCGACAAGAATCAGGAAGGCCGATCGCCATGAAATCCCGCGCATGTGACCTCCCTGGATCAGGTTGGAAGCACTTCATCCTGTCGTGTCAGGCAGTGAATTTCCAGAGGGAAACGCCAGGATTGCTGTAATCCCGGTGAACAAGCAATTCCGATGCCCTGTCGGGAAGATCCTGGCTGCATCCCCGGTCAGTTCAGCGGCGGCAGTCCGAATTGTTCCCGCCAGCGGCTTAATAAACCCCACGCACGCGGTTCCAGCCGCAGGAATTTCCGCAGTTGCGACGGACTGCATCCCAGTTGTGCAGCAGCATGCTGGAATTGGCCGTGACGATCATGCAAGACATCGAGCGCCTCGGCGAGCAGGGTCGCAAAATCGTAGTGATCGGGATTCACGACGATCCGGCCGTGGGGACACCGTCGCTGCCAAAGTTCCGAGGGTGCCTGCTCACCAGCGATGTCACAACGAAGCTCGAGGGCCAGATTCACTCGCAGTCGCTTGACGGCTTTCTGCAGGTTTTCGCTCTGGCTCCGCCGTTCCGATGCCTGGCCCATGATTCCGGTCGGACGATGCCGCACAACGACTGCTGACTCGGTCTTGTTGCGATGCTGTCCGCCCGGTCCGCTGCCCCGCGAGGCTGAGAATTCGTACTCGGCCTTGAGTTCATCTGGTGAAAGACTGCACGGATGGCGGCTCGCGGACCCGGACATGGCGGCACTGGCAATTGAAAAGGAAGCATCAGCGAACCGGATTCGCCCGGATTGCTGGACTGCAGCGCAATCTGGTGTGTGTGTGTGTGTGTGTGTGTGTGACTGGACGATGGAGCCTGAAGAGACGACCGTGCACAGACCCGTTCGATTGTCGCTCGCAAGGCCAGCACTTGCCAGAACCACAGGTGTAAAAACGACAACAGGCCGGAGAGTTTGCTCTCCCGCCTGTTGTGAAGACATCAATTATTAACTGCCGATCAGGGTCTCCGGGCCCGTGGTTGCTGGTGCAGGACAACCGACGGTGGAGCAGCGATCACTCAGCAGTCTTCGCGGGCTTGGCTTTCGGAGCAGCCTTGGCCTTCGGGGCCGGCTTGGCGGCCGGAGCCTTGGCAGCAGCTGGCTTGGCCTTCGGCGACTTGGTCGCTTTCGGAGCGGCCTTGGCCTTCGGGGCCGGCTTGGCGGCCGGAGCCTTGGCAGCGGCTGGTTTGGCCTTCGGCGATTTGGTCGCGGCCGGGGCAGCCTTGGCGGTCTTGGCGGCGGTCTTCTTGGCAGCGGTCGGCTTCACTTCGTCAGCCATGATTGTGGCTCCTTCCAGGGATGGGATTTGGGCACCCGGTTCCCGGATCCATTGTCACTCTTTGGCACCCTGCGAAGAGCAACAATACAAAAACGCGACACTGGACAGCCGACAGGGCGTCTGTCGATTTCACTTACTGTCCTTGCGTATTCACAATGATTATCGGGTTCTGCAGAACTGGTCAAGCAGAAAGTTAGCACAGGCAATGTTTTGTTGCATCTTGCTGCAACATAACTCGTAGCGAACCGAGACTGTCGCATCGACGTAAGTCATCGCGACACCCTCCCGGGCACTGCCGAACACCACCACAAAAGAACACCACTTCACGATGGCGAACTGGAGGGTTTGTGAGAGTCACAGGCACTTCGTCAATCGCACCGAATTAATCGGCAAGTGAAATCAAGAAATTCCGGAAAAATATTCCAGTACGTAAAAATACTGAATTTGCCGCAGAAGATCAGACTGATCTGCTTTGATATCACATCGTCAGGACGGTGAAGCATCTCACAATGGAGTGATGACAGATCGCGGCCTGCCTGGCTTCAGGGTATCCGGGAAAAGGCAATGCGAAGGCTCCTTTCCGGCGTTCGATTTTCCGGCACCGAGTTTACTGGAGACTGTTCTAAGGTGATGCCCGCCACAGCGCCGGCAGAAGCAACAGACGGGGCCTACCGCTCGCGGACAATCCGGGCGAAACCCCCTGCGAGGCACTGGCGTTCGTTCAGACAGAGTGTTTGCCGGTTGGTGGCAGGCTGCCGGGTTCGCCGATATGCTACGGCGATGGGTGCGGGTCCGCTCGCCTGCACAGGATTTCCCACTCGCCCGGTGTGCCGGGATTCTCTCGCACTTTGACAGAAGCCGCATGAAGATCCACGAATTCCAGGCCAAGCAGTTGTTTGCCCAGGCGGGCATTGTTGTTCCCCAAAGTGTGGTCGCCAAAACGCCCGACGAAGCGGCTGCCGCCTTCGAGAAACTCGGCGGTTCACTGGCCGTTGTGAAATCCCAGATCCACGCGGGCGGACGCGGCAAGGGACGCTTCAAGGAACAACCGGAACAGGCCGGCGTCGTACTGGTCCGTTCCGCTGACGAAGCCAGGGCGAACGCCGCGAAGATGCTGGGCAACACACTCGTCACCATCCAGACCGGCGATGAAGGCAAGCAGGTGCAGACCCTGCTGGTTGAGGCCGGGCTGAATATCGCTCGCGAATTATATCTGGCCGTTGTGATCGACCGCGAAGTCGGCAAACCGCTGCTGATGGTATCGTCCGAGGGCGGCATGGACATCGAAGAGGTCGCCGAGAAGACGCCCGAGAAGATTCTGAAGGAACATTTCGACGCTGACGCCGGACTGTTCCCGTTCCAGGCCCGCAAGCTGGCATTTGCCCTGGGTCTGGAAGGCAACTCGATCCGCCACGCCGAAAAGCTCTTCCGTCAGGTCTGCCAGTTCTTCCTGGATCAGGACTGCAGCATGGCGGAAATCAATCCGCTGGTGGTGACAAAGGAAGGCGACCTGATTCCGCTCGACGCCAAGATCATGTTCGACGACAACGCCCTGTTCCGTCACAAGGATCTGGTGGAACTTCGCGATCTGTCGGAAGAAGAACCGATGGAAGTCGCCGCCCAGAACTCCGGTTTGAGCTACGTCAAGCTGGACGGCAACCTCGGCTGTCTGGTGAACGGTGCTGGCCTCGCGATGAGCACGATGGACATCATCAAGTACCACGGCGGTGAACCGGCGAACTTCCTGGATGTCGGCGGCGGCGCCAATGTCGATCAGGTGACTGAAGCGTTCCGGATCATCCTTGCTGATCCGAACGTGAAGGGCGTGCTGGTCAATATCTTCGGCGGCATCATGAAGTGCGACACGATTGTGACTGCCCTCCTGGCCGCCTACGACAACATCGGCATCACGGTGCCGCTGGTCGTGCGCCTCGAAGGGACCAACGTGGAACTGGCCCGCAAGATGCTGGCCGACAGCGGCAAGAAGATTGTCACCGGGACCGATCTCACGGACGCAGCGAAGAAAGCTGTGTCCGCAATCTGAACGGCGACCAGAAGGGGGAGGGATAAGCTCCAGGATACAAATGACAAATCCCAAACAAGCTCCAGAATACAAATCTCAAAAAACGCAGTGCTGACGAGATTTTTGAAGCTTGAGATTTGAAATTCCCTTGGGATTTGTCTTTTGAGATTTGAGATTTCCCTCCCAGGTGGTTGAAGACGCGGGAGTCTTCAACGTCATGGCTTTCTCACAAATATCTGTGAATTCAAGAGTATCATTCTGTCATGAGCATTCTGGTCGACCGTAATACCAAGATTATCTGTCAGGGAATCACCGGGAAATCGGGGCTGTTTCACAGTCAGATGTGCCGGGCCTATGCCCAGGAACATCGCCCGGGTGAAGACGTGTTTGTCGGCGGCTGCACTCCCGGCAAGGGAGGCACCAGCGTGGACGGGTTTCCGGTGTTCGACACCGTCGCCCAGGCTCGCGAAAAGACAGGTGCCAACTGCTCGCTGATCTTCGTGCCGCCGCCGTTCGCCGGGGATGCGATCCTTGAAGCCGCCGACGCCGGCATCGAACTGATCGTCGCGATTACCGAAGGCATTCCGGTGATCGACATGGCCCGCGTCAAGAATCAGATGCACAACTATCCGAAGTCGCGGCTGATCGGACCGAACTGTCCGGGAATCATCACTCCCGGTGTAGCCAAGATCGGCATCATGCCCGGCTACATTCACAAGCAGGGGACTGTGGGCCTCATCAGCAAGAGCGGCACCCTGACTTATGAAGCTGCCTGGCAGATGGGCAACATCGGTCTGGGCCAGTCCACCGCCATCGGCATCGGCGGCGACCCGATCATCGGCACGACCTACCTCGACCTGCTGGAAATGTTCCAGAACGACCCGGGCACGGAATCGATCCTGATGATTGGCGAAATCGGCGGCAACGCAGAAATCGTCGCAGCGGAATACATCAAGCAGAACGTCACCAAGCCGGTGGCGGCCTTCATCGCTGGCAGCACCGCTCCTCCAGGAAAGCGGATGGGTCATGCCGGTGCGATCATTTCCGGTGGCAAGGGGACAGCCGCCGAGAAGATTGAAGCGCTGGAAGCCGCCGGTGTGGTCGTGGCGCGAAGCCCGGCCGATATGGGCACGGCGATGAAGGAAGCGATTGAGAAAGGCAAGAAGTAGGGAATCGCGAAACCGCAAGCGGTTGATGAGGGCACCGGGATCCGAGGGAGATGCCGGTGCCCTTTTTGCTGCGTGGATGCTAACTGAAGAGTCCCGGAATCAGGCTGCCGCCGTCGACGATTTTCATAGGACGGCCGAGGGGGCTCATGTTTTCTTTTTCCGGATTCACTTTCAGTGCATGGCAGATGGAATAGAACAGGTCGGGCACGCTGACGGCCTGATCCTTCACCGCGGTGCCGTCAGGTGTAGTAGCGCCGATAACCTGCCCGCCGCGGACACCGCCGCCCGCGAGGACCGCATTAAAGGCCCGCGGGTAGTGGTCACGGCCAGTGCGGGCATTGATGCGGGGCGTGCGGCCGAATTCGCCCATCCAGGCGACCAGCGTAGTGTCGAGCAGACCGCGATCTTTCAGATCACTGATGAGGGCCGCAAGCGCGGGATCGGCTTCTTTCGAGAGCGTGCTGACGCGCTCGAAGTTGTCATCGTGAGTGTCCCAGCCGTTAAGCCGCACCTCAACGAACGTCACGCCGGCTTCCACCAGTCGCCGGCCCAGCAGACACCCCTTGCCGAACGATGTGTCGCCGTAGCGGGCACGGGTCTGCTGGTCTTCCTGATCCAGCTGGAAGGCCCTGGTCTGAGGGCTGAGGACCAGTCGCGAGGCCTTGTCGTAGATCTTGCGATGGTTACTGACCACCACATCGCCGCCACGGCTGGCGAATTCGGATTCGATCTTGCCGAGCAGTCCCAGCCGGCGTTCGTAGCGACGTTCGGTGGTGCTCACCGCGATGTTGTCCGGCATGCGGCCGGGGTCGGCGACCACGAACGGCTCATAGTCAACGCCGAGAAATCCGGCAGACGGTCCACCCTGCGCACCACGTCCGCCGCCAATGGTGACGACAGAGGGAATCTCCAGTTCTTCCGGAGCGATCTCGTGGGCAATGTTGGAGCCGAGGGCGGGATGCTTGACCGATCCTGACGGCACATAGCCGGTATGCAGTTGATAGGTCGCCCGGTCGTGCTGACCTTCCTTGTTGGACAGTGATCGCAGAATTGTGAGATCGCCGGCGACTTTGGCGGTCTCGGTCCAGCTCTCGGCAATCTGGATGCCGGGGATCGACGTCGCGATGGACTTCGTCGGCCCACCGTTTTCGTGGCCCGGCTTGGGATCGAAAGTTTCCAGCTGGCTGGGGCCGCCCTGCATCCAGAGCAGGATCATGGCACGGCCTTGTTTGCGAAGATCGTCAGCCTGCACGCTGACCACATCCCGGAAGGATAATGATCCGGCCGCGAGAGCCGATGCAGAGACAGCGTGGAAGAAGCCGCGCCGGGTGACCTGATGACGGGCGATGCGGATCTGTTCGTGCCAGGAGGGGGACATGGGAGGTTCCCGGAGAGTAAATACTTGTGTGGGAGAATCGCGAAACCGCGGGCGTGATCAGAGACCATTCGCCCACTATCCACTTTTGAGCTACCGGCGTGAGAGGAACTCACTGCTGTTAAGCAGGGTCCAGAGAAGATCCTCGAATGCCTCGCCGCGGTTGCCGACTTCCGTGACATACTGCTGGCAGACCTTGAGTTCCTGGTCCGAGGGTTCCCGGCTCAACACCAGCAGATACAGTTCCGAGGCGGCATCGGAGTTGTCGGGATATTGATTCAGGATCTGGCCGAGGCGCGTCCGGCCCTGAGCAGACATCGCGCGACTCAATTGCGGCGAATTCATCAGGAACAATGCCTGGGGAATGTTGCCGGTAATGTCTTCCTGCGGAGTCGAGGGATCGAAGGTGAAGATCTGCCCGAATTGCTGACGCGGGCCTTGCAACCCACGGTATGGCCCCTGCCCTTGCATCATCCGGCGGCCAAAGGAAGGTGACTGGTCCGGCAAGCCGAGCACTGTCGAGACCGCCGTGTAGAGTTGATCGGCGCGCAGCCGAGTCGGCGTCTGGGAAGCGAATGGCAAGCCGGCGTCCGAGACGATTTGCGGTCGTACCTGACGCTGGTAAGCCTGCGTGCTGGCGATGGTGGCGACCAGCCATTTCAGGTCATAGTGATTGGCAACAAAGCCCGCCGACAGGACGTCCAGCACCTGGGGATAGACCGGCGAGCGGGTCGGACCGAGATCGTCTACTGGCATGTAGAACCCGGAACCGAGCATCTCGTGCCAGATGCGATTGATCACTGCGCGGGCAAACCAGGGATTGTCCGGAGCGGTCAGATGATCTGCCAGCGCGTGACGGCGGTCGTCATCATCCAGGCCACGGCCAGGCTGGTGACCATCGACGAAGAACTTCGGCTGGATTTGCGACCCTTTCGACGCAGGATCGTTCAGGTCGCTCATGTAGTATTCGCCGTCGCGGTTGCGACGCATGCCATCCGGCGGCGTGTAGGCTTCAAATTCCTGCCGACTCAATTTGCCGTCGTTATTGGTGTCGGCAGTACGCAGGACCAGTTCAAAGTTACGGGCGAACGGCTCACCGGCCGGACGAGAGGCGGCTTCTTCCTTCGTCAGGTGGTCGTCGCGATTGCGATCCAGCAGCGTGAAGATCCGCCCGCGATCCGGTTCGCGTCCGCCCATGAGCCGTCGTTGCGGCGGCGGTTGCAGCGACACTGCCTCAAATCCGCGGATGCGTCCATCTTCCTGGATCGGTCGCACCACGACCCGCGGAAAATACGCTGCCAGTTCGTGGAATTGCTCGCGTTTCCAGATGTCCGAGGGGTGATCGTGACAATTCGCACATTGCAGCTGGATGCCCAGGAAGATGCGGCTGGATTCGGCTGCCAGTTCTTCAGCAGCAGCATCGTGAGCCATCAGGAGCCCGGTGGCACCGTTTTCAGCGACATTCCCGGTAGCAGTGAGCATGTCGGTGACGATCGCATCCCATGGGCGGTTGGCATTGAGTTGTTCGGCCAGCCAGCGCTCAAACACACCCGAGGCCCCGCGCGCCCGCATGTTGGTGGCATTCAGAAACACCACGTCGCGCCAGTAACGTCCCCAGTTGTCGCCGTAGTCGGAAGTCGCCAGCAATTCCTGGATCACGCGGGAACGCTTGTCGGTCGAGGCATCCAGACCGAAGCGGGTGACCTGTTGCGGGGTCGGGGGGACGCCGGCGATGTCGAATGAGACACGCCGCAGGAAGTCCTCATCACGAGCCAGACCGGCGGGCGTGAGTCCGGCAGCCGTCAGTTCGGCATTGATCAGGGCGTCCAGTTGAACGGCCACATCCTGCGGCGCCGGACGGGCAGCTGCCGGGGTTGCGGCGGACTTCCCGTCGGCAAGAGCCGTTTCCGCACGGACAAGTTCGGCACATCCCAGAACCAGGCTCAAGACAAGAGACAGCGGACGGAGGAAGACCAGGCCGGGAATGGCCATCATACACCCCAATCGTGCAGGTCGAGCGGAAGCCCACGGCGAGCGTGTGAGCCGAACGTGATCTGATTACACCAATCAACCCCGCCACGGTGCAAAAAGTTTCGTCGACAAAATCAGAATGTCCTTTTCCGCGAGGTTTCCCGGAATGTGTGGGCACGCCATGAGTCCGCGAAACACAGATCCCGCCGCAATTCAGGACAGGACCGCGGCAGACACGGATAAAGCCAGAATTCAAAAATCCCTGGCCACAAAAGGCATAAAAGTCGCAAAAAGAAACTCAGGAAAGCTCAACCTTTTTTGTGTCTCTTGTGCCTTTTGGGGCCAGCGAGTTGCCTTTTGATTTCTCCGTGTGGTCCGTGTCTTCCGTGGTTCTTTTCTCTCGCGATCAAGCGTGGCGGCCGGCAAATCCTGGATCAGTGCTCATCAATCGTGGAGAGATGCCAACATGGTCCGCGAGGCGTGTTTGTTCTGTCGGCCCGCGTGAACTGATCCCATCCTTCGCGGGTTCAGGGCGTGTCATCCGGATCTTCGCTCTCGTAACGCACATCTTCCACCCGGCTGATCAATTCACCATCTGCGAGCAAGGTTGCCAGGCAATCGCCGGGATGCACGTCGCCCGCGGAACGGATCAAGTGGCCATCCGGCAGGCGTTTGATGAGGGCAAACCCGCGGCCGAGAACAGCGAGCGGGCTGAGGGCGTCCAGTTGGGCAGCAGTCGTTTCGAGCTGCCGTCTGCTACCTGCCAGCAACTGGCGACCGGCGCGGACCAGGCGCTGCTGCAGGTCATCAAGACGGGTCTGGGACTCGTGGATGCGATCGAGCGGGCGTTGCAACCTCCTGCTGCCGGCCAGTGAGTCGAGATGCCAGCGGGCGCGGGCTGCCTGTTGGTGCAGCGCGCGCTCAAGTCGGGATTTCAGGGCGGCGAGCCGCTGGTGAACCTCCTGGACATCGGGGACCACCAGTTCCGCGGCTTCACTCGGCGTCAGGGCCCGGCGGTCTGCGACCAGATCGGCGATCGTGACGTCGACTTCATGGCCGACGGCACTGACGACAGGAATCCGACAACCTGCGATGGCTCGCGCGACCGGTTCTTCGTTGAAGGCCCACAGGTCTTCCAGGCTGCCGCCGCCGCGTCCTGCAATCACCACGTCCACGCCCGGAATAAGATGCACGCGCTGCAGGGCGGTCGCAATCTGCTGCGCTGCGCCCTCCCCCTGGACGGCGACGGGAAGAATAACCAGATCCGCCAGCGGCCAGCGGCGCGACAGCACCTGAATCATATCGCGGACGGCCGCTCCGTGCGCACTGGTGATCAGCGCCACTTTCCGGGGGAAAGCCGGCAGCGGTCGTTTCCGCTCCGGGGCAAACAGCCCTTCGGCTCCCAGCTTCTCCTGTAGCTGTCGCAGCGCCAGTTCCAGTGCACCCATTCCCTGGGGAATCAGTTGCTGACAGATGAGCTGGTACTGGCCGCGCGGTGGATAAACTTCGATCCCGCCCCGGGCCACCACCATCAGGCCGTCGCGCACATCGAACTTCAGCCGCTGACCGGCCGTCTTCCACATGACGGCCTTCAACTGCGCCTGTTCATCCTTGAGCGTGAAATACAGGTGACCCGAACCCGCGTGGGTGCAGTTCGAGATTTCCCCGGCGACCCAGACGTCGGGAAAACACTCCTCGACAACTCCTCGCAGGACGCTGGTGAGATCCCCGACCGAGAGGACCAGTGGTTCTTGTGGCGCAGAAGTCGGCATGCAGAATCAGACGTAATCGATAGAGAAAAGCAGGGATATTCAGCCACAGATGAAACACGGATCAGGAATAAGACTGACCCGGGAAAAACGAGCATGACTGAGACCATGGTCTGGCCACAGAAGGCACTAAAGTCACAGAGCGAATTGTCTCTCTTGTGAGTTCTGTGCCGCTTGTGGCCCAGAATGAATCTGGCCAGCATGTTCTGCCGGGCGCATTCCAGTTCTGGTCTGTCTTTCCTTCTTGCACGATCAGTGGCGACGAACAAGATCAGTGGCGACGAAATAGTGGCTGTCGGGACATTCAGCCGCCGAGCAGCAGGCGGCGAACGGCGCTGAGGCCACGGGCAATGTCGCCAGGTTTGTCGGGCCCCTGAGTCCGGATCGCAGTGGCCCAGCCGCGATAGTCGATTTCGCCCAGCAGGGCCAGCAGTTCTGCCCAGTCGATGGCTCCCTGACCGATCGCAGTCTCGGCACCGCCGCCGGTCAGTTCCCGGACCCCGTCGCGCAGTTGCACGTGGGCGATGCTGGCGTGCAGCAGTCTCAGGGCCTCTGTCGTGGACTGACCGGACATCGCGAAATGGGCAGGATCAAAATCGATGCCGATGGGACCGGTCTTCACGCGACGGAGGACTTCGGCCAATTGCTCCGTCGTGTCCGACGTGGGGGTCAACGCGATCGTCACTCCGACATGATTGCCGTGTGCTGCCAGATCGGACAGCAACTCGATCAGCAACTGGCCTTCGCCCTGATCGAACGAGTCCGGAATTCGCCCGCAGCGAAAACAGAGTGTGGTCGCTTTGAGCTGCCAGGCAAACGACATCGCCTCCCGCAGAAACGCCATCCGGCGTTCGAGTTCGATCTGTGAATAGAGCGGCTGCCGAAGCGGCACCCAGCCCGAGGCGACCTGCAAACCGCGTTCTTTCAGACGGTGCAGAAAATCGCGGCGCCCTGATTCGGTGAGCGCGGTCGGCGGCAACTCTTCGCGCAGATCCAGCTGCAGCCCGGTGACATCCAGATCCACCACGTCCCGCAGGGTCTCGGCGAGCGGTCGATTCCAGCAGCGGGTGGCCACTGCCCAGCGTACAGGTTGCATGCTCTATCCGTCTGAATCACTGAAGCTTGAAAGTTGACTGTAGCTCAAAGCTGAACTGTGGCTCGAAGCGTGACCCCGGCTCGAGAGGGCGACCAGCCTGCTGACGAAATCGTCAAAACCTGCACAATTCCGTCAGTCCGCCGGGCTGAGTCCCGACGCTGGCGGCTTCGACAGAATCTGCATCGTTCCGACAATCGTCAGCGTTATGGTTTGATTATCGCAGGCCTCGCGAACTGTCGATGCTCCCCGGAGACCGCGCCCACGAATTCTGCTGAACCTGTACCATGTTAGCCATTTCGATCGCGACCTGCGAATTGCTGATCGGAAGCCTGTTCATGGCGGCGGCGACCCTGCCTGCCCGTCCGCTCTCCCTGACTCCGGTTTCCAGTTATACCTTCGACCGTCAGAACGATCTGGATCTGGATGATCAGCCGGATGACTGGGTGCGACGCAAGGGTCTCAATTTTCCGCATTACGTGAATGCCGTGATCGATCGCCGCATCGGTCATCAGGACAACACCAGCCTGCGGTTCGATGCCAACGCCGCAGCCGCCGTCTATTATTCACCGCTGATTCCCATCGACGACCTGCATACGTTTTACTTCTCTGCCCATCTTAAATGCGAGGGGATGCAGCACGATGCGGCGATGGTCTCGGTGTCGTTCCTCAACCATCGCCGGGAACGCGTGCAGAGGTTTCTGTCGGCTCCGGTCATGGGCACGCATGCTGACTGGGTGCCGGTCCGGCTCGATTCCCTGATTCCCCACGAGGACGTCCGGTTCGCCGTGATCGGCTGCCATCTGGTGATCGGCCCTTCCGACTTCCGGGATATCGGCGGCAAGGTCTGGTTCGACGACCTGTCGCTGGGCCGCTTGCCCCGCATGGAACTGGAGAGCAATTTCTACCGGCACTTCATCAGCCGCGATTCACCGGTAGAAATGAACTGCAAGGTCAGCGGACTCGACCCGGGACACCGTTATCAACTCGATTTTGAGTTCCGGGATCTGGACGAAAACATCCTCCAGAGCGAGCGGATTCCTCTGGAAGAGAACAAGGAACTCGCAGACCGGAACCTGACCGAGTTTCTGGAGCCGCTGCCGGTCAAATGGACGCTCGAATCACAGGTGCCCGGATTCTACACCTCGACAGCCACCTTGCTGCGGGATGAGGAACCAGTCGCGTCGCAGTCGACGACCCTGGTGATCGTGGCGCTGGTTTCCGAACCGCGACGTCAGGGAGAGTTCGGCTGGTCGCTGCGGACGCCGCTGGGGCCGCGAGAACGCCGGGAACTTCCCGAGATCGCCCTGCAAGCCGGAATCAACGCCCTCAAATATCCCATCTGGCAAACGGCGGACGACCTGGAGTCGAAAACATCGTCCAGCATCGCGGAGATGTTCGGGGAACTGATTACCGCGGAAATCGAACCGGTGGCGATCCTGTCAGAACCGCCGCCGCAGTTACGTGCGCAGTTCGCGCGGAACTGGCACGGAGTCAACGAAGTGCTAAGTCTGCCGCCGACGTTCTGGGAGAAGTCCCTGGAGCCGGTGATCGCACGATTTTCGTCCAGTGTGCGACACTGGCAACTGGGAGACGAGCGCGACCGCAGTTTCCTCGGCAGCAGTTCGATTGGCCAGACCCTGCAACAGACGCGGGAACGCATCCAGCGAATCAGCCTGAATGCTGCGATCGGCATTCCCTGGGAGTGGAACACCGAGACGCCGCATGCTGACGTTCAGTTCGTGAGTCTCGGCATGACCGCGCCGATGTCGCGGAACGAACTAACGTCCTCGCTGGAATCGACCCGCCTGCCGGGAATCAACAAATGGTTGTTACTGAGGCTCTCACAGATTCCAGCGGATTCTCCGGATGACCAGGCTGCTGAACTCGCGCGGCTGATGCTGGCCGCCAAACTGGCGGGCGTCGAGAAGATTTTTCTGGACGATGTCTACCACGATCAGCATGGCCTGCTGAACACCGATGGTTCGCCGCGACGGATGTTTATCCCGTGGCGAACGATGGCGTTGCAATTGCAGGAAGCCCGTTATCTGGGAACCTTCGTCCTGCCGGGGGGCAGTGCCAACGCGGTCTTCGAGAAGGATGGTACGGCGTTCGCAATGGTCTGGAATGACAAGCCGACCCGCGAGACCCTGTATCTGGGGCCGGATGCCGGCGGGATGGATCTCTGGGGACGACGAACGCCGCTGCGAAGTGCCTCCGGGACCGAAGAACTGGAGTTCACAGCCGATCCCGTGCCGGGTTTGCTGGTCAATTGCTCGGCGGAACTGGCCCGGTGGCGGATTGCGGCCCACTTTGAAAAAGGGCGCATGCCGAGTGCCTATGGCGGCTTTGACGATGCCCTGCTGCTTACGAATACGTTTTCGCACGCAGTCAGCGGGGAACTCACACTGAATCTGCCCGACGGCTGGAGTGCCGAACCACGCACCTGGACATTCTCACTCAAGGCAGGAGAAACCCTCCGTCTGCCGACGCATCTGCGTCTGCCTCCGGATGCCAGCCTGGGAGAGCAACAGACCACCTGGGATCTGGAATTGAATGCCGAACGGCTGTACCGGTTCCGGATCTATCGCCCCTACATCGTCGGACTGGACGATGTGCAGCTGGAAGTACTGGACCGCAAGCTGCCGGATGGACGACTGGAGATTGAGCAGATCGTGACCAACCGAACTCGTCCGCCGGAACAGCTGGATTTTCGCTGCAGTCTGTTTGTGCCGGATGTCCGGCGTCAGAAGCTGCAAATCAGAAATCTCGAACAGGGAACCGATCGCAAGTTTTACTATTTGCCGGACGCCGACAGTTTTCGCGGACAGGAACTCTGGCTGCGTCTGGAACAGGAAGGCGGGCGGCGGGTTTTGAATTATCGCTGGAAAGTTGGCCAGAACCGGTGAATGCAGCGAATCCTGCGATCCGCAACGACAGTAAACTTGCGGCCAGACTGCTGGAAGCTGGCGTTTGATTCAGTAAACCGTGGAATGCATGGCGTTCGCAGGAGTCTGCCGGTAAATTGTTAACGCACCGCGCCGATTTGCGGTTCTTCCCCCGTGCGGGATGGGTGTTCCAACCGAAAAGTGTGACGGGGCACGTCGCCTGCTGGTTGACCCTCCGCTCGCGAGAAAAGTACAGAGAATGTCTGAGCGAACCGCTGGCGATCCCTCCTCAAAACACCCGCCGATTCTCAATCTGGTCGAAGCGGAAATCGGTCGTCACCTGCTGGACGCCGAACAGATTCTGATGACCGAACTGCAGTCGGCGAATCCGTACATTCGGGATCTGCTCCAGCACATCACCCGATTTCGCGGCAAGCGGTTGCGGCCGATTTTATTGCTGCTGACCGCGGAAGCCTGCGGCGGCATCCGTCCGGCCCACAAGACGCTCGCCGCAGTGGTCGAGATGATTCACCTCGCGACGCTGGTGCACGACGACGTGTTGGATGACGCTGAAACCCGGCGACACGTGGCGACGGTCAATGCCCGCTGGAATACTGAAACCAGTGTGCTGTTCGGCGATTATCTGTTCACACATTCGTTCCACCTGGCCAGCAGCCTCGATACCACACATGCCTGCCGGGCCATCGGACGAGCTACGAACGTCGTCTGCGAGGGTGAACTCTCGCAGATCAAGGAACGCGGTAACCTCGACCTGTCGGAAGAAGCCTACTTTCGGATTATCGACGGCAAGACTGCCGAACTGACCGCCCTGTGCGGGGAACTCGGTGCGATCTACGCCGATGCCGAACTGCCGGTCGTGGAAGCCATGGAGCGATATGGCCGCTATCTCGGTCTGGCCTTCCAGATTGCCGATGATGTTCTCGACCTGGTGGGCAATGAACGCAAGACCGGCAAATCACTGGGATCTGACATCGAGAAGCAAAAGCTGACGCTGCCGCTTATCCGGTTGCTGAACCGGGCCAGCGAGCAGGAGTTCCACGAGATCCGTCAGTTGCTGCTGCATCCCGATGGTGATACGCGCGAGCGTTTGACGCCCTACCTGGAGAAGTCCGACGCGATGCAGTACGCCCATCAGCGGGCGCTGCAACTCTCCGAAGACGCCCGGCGGCAACTGGAACTGCTACCTGCTTCCCGGGCCCGGCAGATTCTGGCGGACATCGCGGAATTTGCCGTCCAGCGGACGTTCTGAGTCGACGTGACCTGGAGTCGTGCAGCAGGTTTCCAACAGTGCCTTTACGGCCTGCCGCAAGGCTACACTCCCGGCCGTAGCACCAGTTCTCCCCGAACTCGCGGGCTATTCGCGACGTTCGTCCGTGCCTGCTGCGGCAGCTTCCCCGGACAGAAATCCCTGGTGTCCGTTCAGATCCGCATGACCATTCAGATCCGGGTCGAGGCCCGTCGCAAGGTGCAGCGCATCCGGACGCCCTGGCTTGTCGGCTTTTCCGAAGAAGCGGGTGAACAGAGATGGCCGGGATTTCTCTGGAGGCGCCTCACTGCCTCCGCCATTCCTGGTCGATGGTTTGCCCTTGAGCCGATCCGGAACCGGAGCAGCTGGCGAGCTGGCGGCAGGCTTTTCCAGCGGGATATCGCCTGCGGCCGATTGGGGACTGATGGCAGGCTCAATGTCCAGCTGTGACAGAAAATCGCTGGAGGAACCGGGCGCTGGCGGATCGGGAGTCAGCGGCTCTGCCCCAGGACCTTCGTCTTCCACCAGCGGGAAGCCTCCCACCTGCAGGATGCCGGAGGGCGTTGTGAGGTGGTAGTCCACCACGAATTTCGCGGGGCCAATCTCCAGTTGACTGCCGCTCTGGACATAAGTCGGCGTATTCGGCGGCAAGCGCACGCGGTCAAGGAATGTGCCATTGGCACTGGCAAGATCTTCCACGTACACGCCATCCGCGCGCAACGAGACGAGACAATGCTTGCGGCTCACCTGCGACGATGCGATCTTCAGGTGGCATTCGGGACTTCGTCCGATCAGGGTCTCCGGCAGAAGCCGTACCTGTTGCAAATTGGCACGTTGGTGAAAGACCTTCAACCAGGCCTGCATGGATCACGCCAACTTTCGCTGCGTCCATCCGTGGAAAGCAAAATCCAGAGAAGTCACTCAGGGAAATGGAAAGGGACGATACACCCCACGCATTCCGTCAGAATCAATCATCCTTCCTCAGGCGGTGACGGCACACAAAGCGCCTCGGACCGGTCCTGTATTCGTCTTGTCGGGAAGACCCTGTCGCACGACCATCTGCCGCCATCATCGGAAAGACGGCAGTTCACAAACAGGCCGAACCGGATTCTGCGGGGACGTAGATGCAGTTTATCACACGAACTCCCCACGAAACAAATGCCAAATTCAACACTTGTTGATGGGGCGCACGAAAGATTGCAGAAACCGGGCAGTTGTAACGAAGCAGCCTCCGGAGTCACAGACTTCGGAGGCTGCTGAGTCGTGGCAGAAATTATCCCTGACGACGCGATTGCGGGGAAGACGACATCGGGCGTGACAGCTTCCTGCGGCCGGGAATCGACGGAGGCTTCTGCTGCTCAAAGTCTCCCTGAGCGGCTGCCTGATGGCCGCCGCGCGGCTGATGGCCCGTTCTCCCCTGGCTGCCGCGACCTGCCTGCTGGTCGCGACCGCGCCGATCTCCGGAGAAACCTCCCTGGCGGGATTGCTGGCCGCCGGGGCCCGCGGACTGACGCGGACGTCGTGATCCCTGCTCTGCCGCAAAATCGCCGGCGGCTGCTCCCGGGTGACCATTTCTGGCAGGCCGGGCGCCATGCATCCCTGGCTTGCGGCTGCGATCCGGACGGCGCTCGTCCTGCGCGACGACAGGCACTGCCACCGGCAGATTGGTTTCAACCCGCAGCGCCCGTTTCAGCAGGCGCTCAATGCCTCGCAGCATCCCCTTTTCATCACGATCGCAGAACGAAATGGCAATGCCTGACGCTCCGGCGCGGGCCGTCCGCCCGATGCGATGCACGTAGGTTTCCGGTTCCACCGGCAGGTCATAGTTGAAGACGTGGCTGATGCCGTCGACATCAATGCCGCGGGCGGCCAGATCGGTGGCGACCAGCACCCGGACTTCTTCCGAGCGGAACGCATGCAAGGCGCGCTGGCGGGCATTCTGGCTCTTGTTGCCGTGAATCGCCTCCGACTTGATGCCGGCAGCGTCCAGTTGCTCCGCGACGCGGTCCGCACCGTGTTTGGTGCGGGTGAAGACGATGGCCCGGTTGATCTCGTGATCAATCAGCCATTGGGTCAGCAGGGCCGACTTGTGGGACCGCGGCACAAAACAGACGGTCTGTTCGATCCGCTCGGCAGCCGGCTTTTCCGGAGCGATGGTAATGCGCACCGGGTCTTTCAGGAGTTCGTTGGCCAGTCGGGCGATTTCCGGAGGCATGGTCGCCGAAAAGAACAGTGTTTGACGTTCTTTGGGCAGCTGATCGATAATTTTCCGCAGGTCCGGCATGAAGCCCATGTCGAGCATCCGGTCCGCCTCATCCAGCACAAAGGCGGAAATCTGGCTGAAATCCACGTAGCCCTGATTCATCAGATCCACGAGACGACCGGGAGTGGCGACCAGGATATCAATGCCGCGGCGCAGGTTCTGGATCTGTCGCTGATAGCCGACGCCGCCGTAGATGGCGGTCAGGATGCGGCCGGTGTATTCACCGTAATCGTGAATGCTTTCCGCAATCTGCACGGCCAGTTCACGAGTGGGCGCCAACACCAGCACCTTGAGCGGGCGATAGGGTTCCGGCCGGCGTCCACGTCCGCCGCGCGGACGTCGTCCGCCGGAATTCTGGCCTGAATTCTGATGGAAGGCGGCAGGCGCCGGCTCAGGCTGTTGCCCCTGTTCCGGACCGGCGAGAACCAGCCGATGCAGCAATGGCAGTGCGAAAGCAGCGGTTTTACCGGTGCCGGTCTGCGCGCATCCCAGGACGTCCTTGCCCAGCATGGCATGCGGAATCGCCTGAGCCTGAATCGGGGTGGGAGTCGTGTAGCCAGCAGCATCCAAAGCGCGAAGCACAGGGGCAGCGAGCCCCAGATCGGAGAAAGTCATGCAGGGTCCATGGAGAAAAAGAGAGTTCCAGGACCGCAGGGAAGCGACGCAAACGGCGTCTGCAAAACAAGACCATTGGACCTGGGTAGTGATCCAACAGGCCGAAACTGCGTCGCCAGGCGGATGCCACTCTGGCGGCAAGTATAACAAAAACCAGGCGAACGAACAGCCCTGACTGCGGGAATTGACGCAATCTTCCACTTCCGGCAGGCGCTGACCGCTACATTCTGCTCCGGTTTCAGCCGCGTTTGGCCGGCAATGTATGTTTCAGTTCGGAGACCACCGCCTCGACGTAATCTCCCAGACGCTGGCAATCTTTCAGTGAGGGCACCTTCTGTGTGTTCCGGATTTGCAGTTCAATTTCCAGGGCCTTCCGGGCAGCGGTGGTAGCGCCGAAAATCGACAATGAATTCTTGAGCGTGTGGGCGCTGCGCTGACAGACGTCGGGCTGATTACGGTCGATCGCAGCCTGCAACTGCTCCCATTGTCGCGGCGCCTCCTCGCAAAACGCTTCAGCGACATCCTGCAACAGTTCCTCATCGTCATCGACCGTCGCGCGGGCATGCTTCCAGTCGATCAGCCCCATAACCTCGTCTTCCTGCACGTCGCTGTCCCTGTCATGCCCCATAGTACTACCCGCACCAGTGCCCGGGTTCGCAACAGCGTTCGGGTTCGCCATAGCGCCCGGGTTCGCAACAGTAGCCGGACTGTTGGCCGGGATTTCCTGCGAACGCCGGAATCTGCCGGAGCGCGTAGCAAAAGTCGGCATCTCCTGGACAGCAGGCCCGGCAGAAACTGCCAGCTGCTCCAGTGTCTGAAACAGAACCTCCGACCGGATCGGCTTGCTCAGGTAATCGTCCATTCCCGCCGCCAGACACCGCTCCCGGTCGCCTGGCAAGGCATGAGCCGTCATGGCAATGATCGGCAACGGAGTCTCGCCGGCGCGTCGCTCATGATCCCGAATGGCGGCAGTGGCAGCGAAGCCGTCCATTTCCGGCATCTGCACGTCCATCAGCACCACGTTGTACGGTCGCGACTGCACCATCGCGACGGCCTGACTGCCGTTCTCGGCCACGTCCACCTCGTGGCCCCAGCGTTCCAGCAAGGCCACTGCCAGTTTCTGGTTGATCTGGCTATCCTCTGCCAGCAGGATTTTCATCGGACGTCCGGTCATCCTGTGGACGCCGGTCGAGACCTCGCGCCAGTCCTCGGCGTGACGGGCTCCCAGCGCCTGCAGGATCGCGTTGAACAGCTCCGACTGCTTGACCGGTTTAATCAGATAGGTATCGACCCCCAGCTCCACGCACGTCTGCAGTTCCTCCGTCCGGTCGCCCGACGTCAACATCACGATCACGCCGCATTGCAGGGCTCCCTCCCGCCGCACCGCTTTCACAAGATCGAAGCCGCTTTGTTCCGGCATGTTGACGTCGGTCACCACCAGTTTCAGCGGCGTACCCAGCTCAGCCTGGTGCTGCAGCACCTCCAGAGCTTCTGCAGTGCCGGCGGCCATCAGCGGGACAATCCCCCAGCTGGCCAGCATCTCGGCCAGAATCCGCCGGTTGGTGCTGTTGTCATCCACAATCAGCACCCGCAGTCCCTGCAATAATTCCGGTGATGTCGGCGGAGACTCCGGCGATGCGGCATCCGCCAGGCGGAACTGTGCCGTGAAATGAAACGTACTGCCGCGGCCGACTTCGCTGTCCACCCAGATCCTGCCGCCCATCAGATTGACCAGCCGGGCGGAAATCGCCAGCCCAAGCCCGGTGCCACCGAAGCGGCGAGTCGTGGAAGCATCAGCCTGTTCAAACGCCTGGAAGATCGTGTGAAATTTCTCGACGGGAATCCCGATGCCGGTATCCGAGACTTCAAAATGCAGACTGATCGGTATCGGGCCGGCGATATCTGACCCCGCTGCGTCCGGATTGCCTTCTTCCGGGACTGCCGGAGTCTCCACCGTGACGCGGGCCAGGACTTCTCCCTGTTCGGTGAACTTGATGGCATTGCCAACCAGGTTCACGATCACCTGCCGCAACCGGTTCGCATCGCCGCACAGCCGGTCCGGCAGATCGCGATGAATGTCGCAGACCAGTTCCAGCCCCTTGCGGTGCGCCCGCAGACCGAGCGACTTCAGGGTGTCGCCCATGAACTCCCGAAAATCGAAGGGGGACGCATCCAGTTGCAGTTTGCCCGCCTCGATTTTCGAGAAATCCAGAATGTCGTTAATCACCGCGAGCAGCGATTCCCCCGATTCCTGCACCAGCCGCAGGTAGTCGCGTTGCACAGGCGTCAGCGACGACCCCAGCACCAGTTCCGTCATCCCGAGAACGGCGTTCAAGGGCGTGCGAATCTCGTGGCTCATGTTGGCCAGGAAATCGCTCTTGGCCCGACTGGCCAGTTCTGCCTCCATAGCAGCGCGGCGCAGGGCATGCTGGGCCTCCTTTAACGCCGTGATGTCGTGCGAAACGCCGAAGGTGCCAATCACCTTGCCCTGCCGGTCCTTCAACGGCAGCTTGGTCGTCGACATCCATGCCTGGGTACCGTCGGCATAGGAGATCCGTTCTTCCTTCGACAGCAGCGGTTCCCCCGTCTGCAACACCTGTAATTCATCCGCCAGGGCATGCTGGGCATGCTCGGCAGAGAAGAAGTCGAAATCCGAACGGCCGATCGCGTCGGCGGGATCGGCCAGCCCCGACCGCCGCGCCTTGGCAGGATTGATGCGCAAGTAGCGCCCCTGGGTGTCCTTGAAATAGATGTTATCCGGGCTGTTGTGCATCAGGCTGTCGAGCAGATTCTGCTCCTGCTCCAGCGCACTCTCGGTCAGAATGCGGTCGGTTACGTCCGAGAAGACCCCCTGAATGCCCACCAGCTGACCGCTGTTGTCAAAGACCGGCGTTTTCACCACCTGGTTGAAGCGCTGGTCTCCGGAAGGAGTCCGGAATTCCTCGACCGTCTCCAGGTTCAGGCGGGATTCCATCACCCGGCGATCATCTGCCCGGTATTTCTCCGCCAGGGCACGGGGGAAAAAGTCATAATCGGTCCGCCCCAGGATTTCGGTCGGCTTGCGACGCAGCACGTCGCAAAACCGCTGGTTGGCGAACGTCACCCTTCCGTCCCGGTCCTTGCGAAACAGTGCCAGCGGCAGCGTCTCGACCAGCGACTGATAAAACGCTTCCGACTCGACGAGCGCCTTTTCAACCTTGCGACGCTGTTGCTGTTCGTCGCTGTAACGACGATTCAGCCGTGAAATTTCCTCACTCATTTGCGCCAGCAAACCGATCAGACGTTCGGGCGGCACCTGAAATGGTTCGGCATGACCTTCGAGTTCAATGGTCACGCCGCCGCCATCCTCCGGGGTTCTGCGAGACACCGGCAGGGCGAGCTCGCCACGCACCAGCGCCGCCACGTCCCGCGGGGCCCGATCGTGCCAGATGATCTCGCTCGCCCCCAGTTGCAGGGCAGCGATCAAACCTGGAAAATTCCCGGAGTCCAGCAGTACCCACAGCCGGGGGCCTGGAATTTCCCACAGATGTCCGGATTGCCGCAAAGTCTCCAGCTGCGTGTGTGCAGCAATCACCAGTCGCAGGTCGGCAGACTTCAGCCAGGACTGCGCGTCGGCCAGTTCCTCGACCGCCTGCACATCGACCTGGACAGACCGCAAGGCGTAAACCAGGGCTTCGCGAGGAGAGCCTGGCGAGTCGATGAGCAAAACCTGCGGCATCGTGCTGCTCTTCGCGTCTGTCAGCGCGAGATCACTTCGTCCCGAAGTGTTCGCTCAGGGAAAGGACTGGGAGAACGATCCTGCTGCCGCCTGGCGAGACCTGCGGCAGCAGTGACATTGTGTCGCGACCTGATACCGGAAGCGAATGAACCGGCAGGCCCTGCCCTCTCGTCAGCGGGGGGATCCCGGCCGACAACAGGGGTCTCAGCATTCCCGGATTGTATCCGACCATATTTCCGGGATAGAAGTGCGGGTTGGCGGATTCTTTGACAAGACTGCACGCCGCGGTCATCAAGACGTCCCGTCTGCAATCCCCGGCCTGCAGACTGATGCCTCCGTGCGGCGACGTCCGGTGCTGGAAGTCCACGTCCGTGACACTCAACCTCGGCCTGGCTAGGGCTGGGACGGTGCTGGTCCGGCCTTGTGCTGTTCCATGAGCTGCGCCACGTCGGCCTCGCGCTGTTTCTTCAGCCATTCGGCATACTGCTTGTCCAGATCGGCATAGCTCACGCCGGTCAGTTCATCCAGGCCCTGGGTGTATTGCCGTTTGCGGGAGTCGACACTGTAGATCTGGGCCAGGTGTGCGACCGTGGCATCCCGATAGCGACCGCCGTCATAGTGCATGAAGAAATGGGCCATCCCTGCCGCCTGGGTATAGTTTTTGGCAAGTTGCGGAGTAGGCACCGACTGAAAGGCCAGACTGCCCATCTCGGTGAATTCCCGTAGCGGGACATAGTAATCGCGGTCAATAAAGTTCATGCGGGCGCCGGCGAACCGGATATGCGCCGGGTCTCCGATCGTAAATTCCCCGTCCTGCCGTCGAAACGATTCGAGATAACAGGCAATCACCTCGACGATCCAGAAATTGGCATTCGTGGCGATCGGACGGTGCTGCAAATGGCTTTCATAGAACAGTTGATGCGTTGCCTCGTGAAACAGCGTATCTTCGTTCTGGATCATCGGGTCATAGTAAAAGTGGGCAGTACGGTCGTCGGTCAAATACAGTCCATTGGTCGCCTGAATCGCCGGGAACATGGGGCGCAGCCGCTCCACATATTCATCGCGGGAGCGATAGTAGTTCACCTGATAAGGCCGCTGGCGCGCCGGTGTGGAACGGGCCGTGCCGTCGAACAGTTTCTTGAGCTGTTCCGGATCGTTGAAGAAGCCGGCGAATGCCTGGTGGAAGAAGTCGTAAAAGTCTTCCAGCGCCTCGCCCAGTTCCACGCCCCGTTCCAGACTGTAGTTGGTCCGGATCAGATAATGATCGGTCTGGATTTCCCAGGCCTGATCGAAGTCCTGACGGATGGCGGCTTCCTTGTCCGCGGACATCCAGCGTCCGTTGACAAACCGCTCGCCCGCGTTGTAACGATCGATATGATTTTTAGGCAGCCAGCCGTAGCGGGGATGCTTCTCGTAGCGGGTCAGCAGCATCTTGCGGGCGAACGGCGACATCCACTCATCGCCGTATCGCACGAACCCCAGTAACTCGCGCGCCCGGGCATGGTCAGGATCGTGCAGGATCAGTTCGCGAATCAGGTCAAAAGCATACGAGGGAAACCCGGCATGCAAGGCCCGCCGCGACAGCAGGTACAGCTGTTTGGCATATTCCTGACGCTGATACTGCAACTGTGTCCGCCAGTGGCGCGCTTCCGGGGCGAGATCGAGCGGAATTTCCGCAGCCACGTGTCGCGGCAGCGAAGACAGACGAATGCGGTGGATCTCCGGCGGAGTCAGATAACGGGCGATTTCCTGCACGCCATCTTGCAACTGATGCGTGGCGCAATAGTTCTGCAGGCTGCGCAACTGGGTGAAATAGGCTTCCTGCAGGTCACGGTGACTGGACTGCAGCAGCGTCAGGGCCGACGGATTGGTCGTGCGATCCTGAGCCGGGGCCACGGATGCTGCCAGCCAGCAAATGATCGCCAGGAAAAGCGGGAGCAGGGGTGACCGGAACCGATCCCGACCCGGCTGCCGTGACAGCGGGCCGGCAGGCCGGAAATACGCAACGGCAGTGTCGGGAAAGGATTTCATCCCCTGAGTTTAGTCCACTGCGAAATCAGTGACTAGATGAAGTCGCGGGGGCCAGGTGGCACGCAGGACAAGTCTCCTGGACCGGTCCCGGTCCGGAATCGACGCCGCTCTGGCCGGCCATATTGCCGGGGCAGTCCGGGTTTTCCCGCGATCTCGACAGACGCGGACCATTTCTTCCCGGTTCAGTACGGAAACTGGAAATAACCTTCCTGATACAGAGTGCGATCGGTTCGCGGGCCATTGCGGAGGACATAATTGTTAATGCGGTAGGCACTGCGGAAGTTGAAGGCTTCCGGATAGTAGGCAGGGCGATAGGCTGACCGGGACTCGGGCAAAGGATACGAGGGCATCTCGCCATAAGCGGGAGGATGACTATAGTACGACGGGCGAAACATCCAGTCGTCCGCATTGACAATCGAGGTTGCGCCGCTCAGGATCAGCAGGAATGCCAGTCCGCGGGTTTTGCAGTTGTTCAGGGTTTTGCGTGTCACGTGTTGCCTTTTCGCCACCGTGCGTTTTGAACCGTGGACGTGATGTTGCCAAAATTCCGCAAAACAGGCAGATTTCGGACTGCGGGACAAAGAACGCAGGTTTCGGACCAATGACCGCAGGAAAATCAGGGAGTTACGCATTCAGGCCACCGGGAAAGCAAACAGGTCGCGTTACGAATTCGCCACAGGATGTGCGTGACGCCCGTTGCTGCCAGGTGGTGACCATGAACAGGAAAGCTGATGTCTTGGGCCGGCATCGCGATGCCCTGTCGCCAACTCTGACAGAGAGAGAGCACCGCGATTGATTGACTTTCGCCCGTTTTGCAACAGCGATCCCCCGCACCTGCGCCGGATCTGGCATGCCGCCGGTCTGGGTCGCGGTGCGGCGATGGGGTTTGATGCCGATATCTTTGAATCGGTCGTATTCTCGCAGCCGTACTTCGATCCACGCGGCCTGATTATCGCAGAGGCCGACGGGCAGCCGGTCGGTTTCCTGCATGCGGGCTTCGGACCGGATCTGGCTCAGACGGGCATTGATCGCACGCGGGGAATCATCTGCCTCGTGATGGTCGATCCGGACTACCGGCGGCAGGGGATTGGTCGGGAACTGGTCCGACGTGGTGAAGAGTATTTGCAGTCCGCCGGCACGGCGACGGTTCAGGCCGGCCCGGGAGCTCCCTGCGATCCCTTCTATTTCGGGATTTACGGCGGCAGCCAGCCAGCCGGATTTCTGAGGTCCGACCCGCTGGCCGATCCGTTCTTTACCGCACTGGGATACCAGCCGCGCAAGAAGTGGCTGATCCTGCAGCGGCAACTCACCGACCGCGGCGGACCGATCGGCCTGCGGCTGATGGGAGTGCGACGGGCCACGCGTCTGGCAGCCCCGGAAATCCCCACGGCGCGCAGCTGGTGGTGGTCCACGCGACCTGGCCGACTCGATTCGCTGGAACTGGCACTCTTGCCCAAATCCGGCAGCGAAACTCTGGCTTCATTGACCGTGGTGGGTCTGGACTTCTACATCCCCGCCTGGCAACAGCGCGGGATCGGCATCATGGATCTGGTGGTGCCGGAATCGCATCGCCGCAAGGGCTACGGACAGGCACTGCTGATTGAAGTCTGCCGCCGCATCCGTGATGAAGCGATCACGCTCGTGGAAGCCCATGCTGCAGCCGATGACACCGCCGCCCTGCAAGTGCTGATGTCGGCCGGACTGGAAGAGGTCGATATCGGGATCGAGTACGAAAAACGGCTCACCAGCTGAGCCGGATCATTCCACCTCTCCGCCCATGATTGCTCCCCTGCCCTCCAACACACCGCTTGCGGTTTCGCGATTCCTTTCCTGTTCCATGAATCGCGAAACCGCAAGCGAGAGTTCATTACTGCGGGCCATTACGCCGGTTTGCGGCCGACGTACAGAGTCGCGATACCAAAGGTCAGTGGCGTCCAGGTGACGTTCGTCAGTCCCGATTCCCGCATCAGTTCAGCCAGACGCTCGCCGTAGGGAAACTCTGAGACCGATGCCGGCAAATAGTTGTAGGCTGCCTGCTGATTACGGGCCAACAGTTGCCCGATCCGCGGCAACACGTATTTGAAATACTTCAGATACAACCAGCGCAGCACGGCATTTCCTGGCAGCGAGAACTCCAGCACGGCGACCCGCCCGCCCGGCTGGCAGACGCGGCCCATTTCACGCAATCCCTGCAAGGTGTCGGAAACATTCCGCAGCCCGAACGCGACCGAGACAATCTGAAAGCGGTTATCTGCAAACGGCAGATGCTGGGTATCAGCCTCCAGGAACGACAGCGAACCGCGGGACTGCTCCCGTTCCGTTGAAGATTCCGGGACTGCTGCTGCGGCACCGACAGACTCGCCGCCTGCGATCCCGGCCCGGTCGCGTTTCTGTTCCGCGATCACCAGCATTTCCGGCGTGAAATCGGTGCCGACCACATCGACTTTCCCCCGCCCTTTTTTCCAGTACGCCAGTGCCAGATCGCCTGTGCCGGTACAGACATCCAGAATGGGTGCCGCCCCCTGGGGAGCCACTGACCGCACCGTCCTCCACCGCCAGTAGTAGTCGACGCCACCCGACAGCAAATGGTTCAGTGCGTCGTAACGCCCGGAGATTTCCCCGAACATCTGACGCACGCGTTCTCCCGATTTGTCGACGACCGCACTCACGTTCCTGTTCCTTCCCGCCCGGTAATGCCGAATTCCGGCCAGCGCGCCATCAGTTTCTGGAGTTGTTCATCCGGGAATTGTAGCCTTCGCGGCCACTCGCGCCCGTAGCCTTCTCCGTCCAGCTTGCGAGTAGCATCAATCGCCACCTTACCGGTCCGTCCCCTGAGTCTGCTGGCATGGTCATCAGGATCTGCCGCACCGACAAACGAGAGCAGGTCGCGGTCCGGATCGCTCTGGCGGGCCAGGGCCGATAACACGTCCCCCTCCCGGCGAACGGACACGTCCTCATCAACCACAATGATCCACTTGGCCGAACGGAAGCCGGGACAACTCCACAGCGCATGCGCGACCGTCTGAGCCTCAAACGGCCGGGACTTGTGAATGCCGACAAAAATCATTCGCCCGTCACTGCCTGCCGGACGACACAGATCCACCAGTCCGGGAATTCTTTGTCTCAGGGCGGGCAGCAGCAGCCGGTCCACGGCATCGCGCCGCCAGTAATGTTCGCGCGGCCCGGGACTGGCAACGGTCGCCATGCAGACCGGGTTCGCACGATGAGTAATCGCAGTTACCTGGATTGCCGGAACCACGGTCCCGGTGGAGTAGTGACCTGTCGGCAACGCCATGGACGTGATCGTTTCCCAGGGAGACTCCACGTCAATGAAGCCTTCGATGACGATCTCTGCATCTGCCGGAACTTCCAGGTCATGGCTGCGGCATTTGACCACCTGCACGCTGCGCTCGCGCAGAGCTCCGAGTTCCCCGGCATCCAGCGGACGTTCCAGCCAGCGGCCCAGATCGGTTGCCAGATTCAGTAACGGATCGTTTCCGATCACGATCGCAACCGGCATCTGCCGTTGTTGTCGCTGGAAGTGTTGGACCACTCGCAGCGCCGGTTCATTCGACGACCAGCAGGGCAGCAAGCGTTGCCGGTCGACCAACTGGAGCGCTGCCGCAGAAAACCGGCTGTGGACAGGCCCTTCTTCCGCGGGAAAAACGATGAGATTGCCCTGCAAGACCGGGGCAGACTCTTCCGGCCAACTCCTCAGCGCCGGAAGTTCCCAGAGATTGACATCCTTGCCCAGCTTGATCACCTGCTGACACGGCGCCTGACGAATGAGCTTCGGGGCAAACCGGCCGGCGGCAGTCCCCGGACTGGACCAGAGCGCTGCCACAGTATTCGTCAATGACGTGGGGAGCCTGGAGAAGGAATCGATCCCGAGCGCCCGGCAAATCCGTCGGGGATGCCCCAGCAAGTTCAGGACGAGCGGCCATGTCGAATTGCGCAACCCGGAAAACCAGACGGCGGGCCCGCCATCGCCCGCTAGCGCGGTCAGCCGTTCGGTGATCGCGGTCGCTTCCATCACGGGATCGACCACGGTGGCAATTCGCACCAGTTCGCCGGCATCATCCAGAGCCGTCAGAAATTCGCCGAGGGAGTCACAGGCCATAACGGTATCGATTGAATTTCTGTCGGGAATCGCGTCCCCGGCAGAATACCACGTTCAGAGGCAAATTTCTGCGGCAACTGTTGGCATCCGATGGATCAGGTCTTACGCCGGCTACCGGAAATCACTACGTCATCAACCGCCTTGACCGTTGTCACAAAGATCATCTGTGCCGGGATGCCAACGAAAAACCCCGCGACTGGCAGGCAGTCGCGGGGGCAGGATTTTACAGCAGGCAGAGATGTCAGCGTTACTCGACTTCGACGCGCTTCGCGATGTCGAGGCCGTTGAACGTCGAGGCACTGGCGTTCGTGTATGCGCCCATCGACGGGACGATCAGAAGTTCGCCGATCGCGAGATCCGGCAGTTCCTGATCGTTGCAGACGACGTCGGTCGAGTCACAGGTCGGACCAGCGACGATGCACTCATAGGTCGGGCGAACCATTGCGTCTTCCGCGAGCAGCGGATAGTCGACATGGTCGTAGACCTTGCCGGAGAACGAACCGTACAGGCCGTCGTCGATGATGTACTGGGTCTTGCCGTTCGGACGAACCGACTTGCCGATGACCGAAGTCACCAGGGTCGAGGTTTCGGCCGAAACGCCGCGTCCCGGTTCCGCGACCAGACGCACCGGAATGTCACCGAAGTGACGGTCCAGCGACTGACGCAGCGAATCACAGAAGACGTCGAGTGTCAGCACCGAATCGCGATACGGAGCCGGCAGGCCGCCGCCGAAGTCGATGACTTCCAGTTCAATGCCCGCTTCGAGCGCGGCATCGTAAATCCGACGGATGCGTCCGAACGCGACGTCGTAGTCGTCCGGCGAGGTCGTCTGCGAACCGACGTGGAATTCGAGACCGTTGACCTTCATGCCCAGCTCTTTGGCCTTCAGCAGCAGATCGACGGCTTCGGCAGGAGCACAGCCGAACTTGGCCGACAGGTTGATAAGGCTGGACGCCGAGGACATTGCCACCCGCAGCAGCAGGGTGACGTCCGGCGTGTAGCGGTGCATCTTTTCCAGCTCGGTTTCGTTGTCGTAGACGAACCAGCGCAGACCGGCGTTGTAGCAGGTCAGCAGGTTGTCGAGGGTCTTGCACGGATGGGTGTGCAGCATCTGGTCGGGAGTAAACCCGGCTTCCAGCGCGAACTGCAATTCACCGACCGAGCAGATGTCGACGTAGCAACCGGATTCACGCAGCGTGCGGAGCAGGGTCAGGTCCGGATTGGACTTGGCTGCATAGTAGAACTCAACACCGGGCAGACCGTCGCGCAGGGCTTCAAAGTTACGGCGGACTGCTGACCGCGAAACGCAGATCAGCGGGGTGCCGTGAACCGCAGCGAGATCCCGGGCCTGGTCGAAATTCACGACCGGACGGGCCGAACGGTAGGCCGAGGTGGCGATCCAGCGATCATCGAGAATTGCCGCCATGGGTACACTCTCCCCGTAGAGACCGCATTTTCAGCGGGTTTTTGGTGGTGCTGAAAGACAATCAGCAGGTGCAGACCGGCTCCTTACCGGAAACAACCACATGCTGTGTCAAAAGAAAGAAACCAACCGAACGACTCTCAAGGAGTCAGACGTACGGTGGACCGGAACCCTCGCCCGCCGGTGACGGGCTGCGGTATCAACGACGACGCCAGGGTGTGCCCTGGACAGCATTCAAAGAGGTTGACCGCACGGCAGGCTGTGCCGCGAAACAACGGGTGCGAGGACAGCGGGCCAGCGCAACATCGCGGCGGGCACCGAGCAGACAACGCAGCTCAAGGCTTACAGAGCCGAGCCAGCGGGAGAGAGCGCGCATCCTGGATGTGAGGCGCGAACGGTAACCGGAAAGAACAGCCTGGGCAGACGCGGCTACTGTCGAAAAAACCAGACCGGTCGTCAGGTCCGCTCCGGCACGCACGCCCTGCGGCAACTGTGCTTCACAGTCGCAGTCACGTCCTGTCGGACGAAGAGCATCGCGGTGGGAGGAAAACGACCGTGTCATTGTTCGATGAAGTGCCTGCTTGCTGTTTAAGGAACCGACCGTTCGGCGAACATCGTCTACGGGGAAATTCTAATCCGGGGGGACAGGTTGGGAAAGAGTATCCTGCGAAAAAACCGAACCGGTCCCGGAAACTCTCCCCGGCATTCCTTCCGGATTCCTGACAGGAATTACCGGAACGAGCCGGAAACCTTTCAGGAAAAAAACTCCGCTGAACGTGTGACTTCGACAATTCCGGAGAACCGCCATCAGTGAATTTCCCCGCGACTCAAAATGGTACAGAATTCGCGATGGCGACGTCTGTATCTACGCAGTCTGGGGAGGCTGGAACACGGTCTTCCCCTGCCACGCAGACGTGTCTATACTCCCGCGGTAGGCCGAACATCGCAGCTAAGGCTTGTGCAACACTGGAGTTCGGTAGGGTCAACCCGATTTCTGTCGCAGGGTTTTTGCAGCTCGAACGGACGGAATCCCCTGGCCTGCTACCCTCGCCCCCCAAGAATTGTTCTGGAAGGAGTCCCCCTGTGCGGAAACGGTTATGTGCCACGACGGCATTCGGCGTCTGGGTTCTGTGCGCTGCAGCGACACTTGCCCAGGAGACCACAATCTCGCTCGGATCGGTTTCGTCGGATCGCCTGCAGGCGGATCTGAAAGCGATCGTGGAACTGGCACCGGCTCCGCTCAATGCCCAGTGGCCCAACCTCAAGAATGTCCTGGACTCTTTCGTGGAGGGCGTGGATACCGCCCGCCCGATGGGCCTGGACATCACCTTCGGCAAGACCGAACTCGGTTACGTGCTGAAGATTCCCGTCTCCAAAATGGACGGCAGGGGCGGCTTCATTAACAACGTTCAGGCGTTCGGCTTCAAGGTGACCGGGCCGGATGCAGCCGGGATCTACGACGTTGAGCAGGTCAAGGCTGCTCCGCGCGGTCCCCGCCGTCGTCCTGCAACGCCAGCACCGGCCGCTCCGCCTGCGAAGCCCTTCTACATGAAAGAAGTCGCCGGACACGCGATCCTCGCCCCGAGCAAGGATCTGCTCAAAGGGAAACTCGCCGATCCCGCCCCACAGCTGGTGAAGATGCTGTCCGGTGAAACGGATATCGCCGCCAGCCTCAAGAATGATGCCGCGGGGATGGCCGGCAAGCGTGCCACATTTAAGGAGCTGCGCAAGCAACTGGAGGCGGCTGTCGAATTCCGTCGCGGCGAAACCCAGGATGAACTCAAGCTGCGGAAGCTGGCTCTGGAGCAGAACCTGAATGAGGCAGAACGGTTCGTGATCGAGTCGGAAGATCTGCATATGCAGTGGATTTCCGACATGGCGAAAGCAGCGGGCCATGGTGACCTGTCACTGACAGCGCTGGCCGGCACGCCGCTGGAGAACAGCATCAAGATCCTGGCGGTTGATGCCAGCAAGTTTGAAAACCTCAAGTTCAAGCCGAAGGCGACGCTGCAACTGCGGGTCAACTTCGCCGTGGACGAGATGCGGAGCCAGCACGCCGCCGATCTGTACGCGGCCCTGCTGCCCGTCATTCAGGCCGACGTCGACAAGCGTCCGAACCTGACGGCGACCGGCAAGGCCACGGGCAAGGAAGCTGTGGGCAAGCTCTTCGGCATGTTGAATGAATCGATCCCGCTGAAGGTGCTGGATACGTTCATCGACATTCACGCCAGCAGTGACGGCAAGAATACCGGCATCTGTGCGATCCGCACGATGGACGGGACGAAAGCCACGCCGATTCTCGCCATGTTCCCCCAGATTCGTGAAGGCTGGAAATTCAAGGCGGACATCGCGGAACACGGCGGCGTGAAGATCCACGAACTGACCGTCGCCCCGCATCGCAAGGAAGAATTCCAGGCGGTCTTTGGTGGCCCGGAAAAGATTCTGGTCGGCGTCAGCAAGGACATCGTCTGGGGAGCCGCGGGAGAAGGCAGACTTGAGGAACTGCAAGCGGCAATCGACCAGGTCGCCTCGCCAGCAGCGAAGGCCAACCCGGAATTCGTCCAGTGCGAAGTCCGGTTTGCCCCGTGGATCAAGTTGCTGGATGTGATGCGGGCCAAGTCGCCGCCGTCCCAGACCACGGACAAGGAGCAACTGGAGTTCGAGAAGCAACGCGACAAGACCCGCAAGTATGCCCTGCAGACGCTGTCGAACGACGGCGGCGTGTTGAAGGCGGTCCTGAAGCGCCAGGGCGATGAAGTCGTCGGCAGCCTGGACGTGCGGAAGGATCTGCTGACCTTCATCGGCACCATGATCGCCGACTTCACAGCGGAAAACCTGCGATAACGCGTTCCAGTCCTCTCGTAATGCAGGAAGCCCGGGGACGGCTGTCCCCGGGCTTATTCGTGCGCGATCACAACATGCACAATCGCCACCGACTGATGTCAGGGCATTACGACTCCAGCGATTCCGGCTGCGGTTCCGGCAGCAGGAACGACATCCCGAAGTTCGTCACATACAGAACCGTGGCAATCGCGGCGGCGACGTAAGCTGTTTTCTGGGCGGGAGTGGCCCCGGGCACAAAGGACTGGATGGCCAGATACTGTGTCAGCGCGGCGAACGGGGTGCCGATCATTCGCCCGCCAATGTTGGCGGCGAAGCTCTCGCCGGTCCCGCGCAGATGCAGGGGATAGACGCCCGGCAGATAGTTGCCCCAGAAGCTGAACTGGGCGACCGTGAAGAAACCCGCCAGCAGAATCGCAATCCCCAGGAACGAGATGCTCGCTTCATGGAAGCCGGGGATGAAGCTCAGGTCGAAGGTCACATAGGTGACTTCGTGGCCCTGCGCGAAGGCAATGAAAATCAACGGCATCAGCACCATGCCGGGGACCACGAAAATCCGCAGGAGTTTGCGGCGGCTCACGACCGCCACCACAATCAGGGCCAGAGCAAACCGCCCCAGCAAGCCGCCCAGTTCCTGAGCCTTGGTATAGTCCGAGGCCTTGGCGAAGTTCATGCGGCCGGTGATCTGCTTCGCCTGCTTTTCCGGTTTGCCTTCCGTCGCCTCTTTCACCTCTGCCCGCACCTGATCGATGCCCGGGACGATCTGCGGCATCTGCTGGATGGCTCCAAAGGCCACGCCGTAACTGGCCGCGAACATGATCGTGGTCACAATGGTTGTGCGGCGATATTGCGGAGCGAACAGTTCAGCAATGCTCGGCCGCTTGAGCGTGCCCGCCTGCATCCGGGCAGCCCACTTGGGCGACTCCGGCAGGAACGGACGAATCACAATCAGCGGAATCGCCGGGATCAGCCCGGACATCAGCGTGTACCGCCACGGAGCGTGGGCATCGGTGATCTGACCGAGATTCAGAAATTCGGGCATGGCAATCGCCGGCAGTCCGGCAGACTGCTTTTCGAGAATCCCGGCGACGACAGCGACCAGCAGACCACCGATGGACGAGAACGCCTGTGTATAGCCCAGCACCCGTTCGCGCTGATGTGGATCATCGAACAACTCTGCCAGCCAGGCAACCGCCGCGACGAACTCAATGCAGACGCCGACGAAGGTTGTGGTGCGGAAGAACAGCAGCATCCACAGATTGGTGGAGAAGCCGGCAAAGAAGGCGGAGAAGGCATACAGCAGGATGCTCCAGGTCAACACTCGCCGGCGTCCCAGACGGTCGGTCAGATAACCGCCCGCCAGTCCGAAGATCCCGCCGACAACCGCCGGAACGTAGAACAGCAATCCAAACCACTTCGCGAACTCCGGGGTTCCCGGGGCGATGCCGCCGAGTTCCATCAGGGCATTCCGCACAACGAGCGGCAGCATCAGCAATTCATAGATGTCAAAGGCAAAGCCGATGGCTGCAATGAAGCAGATGAGCCACTGCGTGGCGTTCAACGGTGGAGCCTTCGGGGCGGAACCGGGGACAGACATCCGACATTCCTTGGGGAGGGCAAGCGAGGATTACAGGGGCGCGGGATCGCCCAAGTCTAAAGGTGTACCCCGGCGTGAGGCAAGCAGACGGGCCTGGCGGGCAGTGTTGCTGGCCCTTGCAGGAATCGCTGACACCACAAAAAGAACCGGCCTGCCAGGACGAATCGTCAACTGGCAGACCGGTGAAAGTGGTCGACCCGGCTTGCTGGCGCGAACAGTGTCGCAATCGTCACGCCGGCAGCGGCGCTTCGCCCTGGACATCCTCACGGGTCCAGTCACACATCAGGATGCCGAGTTCGTAGAGCAGAGTCAGCGGCACCATCATCAGGATCATACTCATCGGTTCGGCCGGGGTCAGCACCATCGAGAGGAACGCGATCACGAGAATCGCCAGGCGTCGCTTCTCACGATAATCCTCCACCCGGAAAATGCTGATCTTCTGCAAGAACAGCATGACGAGCGGCAACTGGAAGCTGAGACCAAAACCCACGGGTAAGAGCACGGCGAAGTTGATCCATTCCGAAATCCGGATTTGAGGAGTCAGTTCAATCCGTTCGTTGAAACCGAGCAAAAAGCCCAGCACCCAGGGGAAGACGGCATAGAAGCAGAAGACAGCCCCGCCCAGAAAGAGGAAAATGCTCACGGGCAGATAAGTGTAGACGTATTTCCGTTCATGAGGATACAAGCCTGCCGCGACAAATAGCCACATCTGATAGAAGATCCAGGGACTGGCCAGCACCAGACCGGAAATCAGGGCAACCTTGATATAGGTCATGAACGCTTCCTGCACGTTCAGGGTGACGGGATTATCGATTTTCCTGAGGGCCGTCCGCATCCGGCCCACATCATCCGACTGGGCTTCGAGCTTTACCAGTTTCCCCTTCAATTCCTCCGATGGCACGGGATAGGTTTGCGGGTCCAGTTCATGCAACTGGTTAAGCAGGTCGTACGCCGGAAGTGCAAGAGAGAGTGACCGTTGCATTTCTGGCTGCGTTGGCGACTTCGCAGCTGCTGCCTTGTCCCTGGGGGCCGAGGATGGCACAACGAACTGGGCTTTCAACGTCCCCCAGACGGTGCCAAAAAAGTCAAAGCCCTGCACGTCATCCGTCACCTTGTCTTCGACGCGTTCCCGATAGCCGGACAGCGCATTGTCAATCGGTTGCCGGATGATCTTGATGATCACTTCGCCGCACAGCATCGTAATCATCACGGCAATGGCGAGCCCGATGAGGGCGCGGATCAGATGGAACCGCAACGCTTCGAGATGTTCCCCGAACGTCATCACCGAGTCGTCGAACAGGTCTTTTTTCTTCGTCACGATGCCACTCCCGCGGAGCTGGGAAACCTTGCCACCGATGATCACGAGTGCCGGACTCCGGAACGAGGGCTGGAGCTTGCAGGGAATCGCAGCGGTCGCGGATACAATGTCACCCGCACCGTGAGACAGACTGACCTGTCGAAAGGATTCGATGCCAGACCAGTCCACGTAACGACCCGGCGCAACTCGCACGAGCGCTCGAAAATCATCGGGCCGTCGCGGCGATTAACTCGCCGCAGGACGGTAGCCACTCGAATGGAACCCGCCGCAGGGGCGACAGGCGTGAGAGCGGAGCGGCCATTATTCTAGTTCCGCCCGAGAGGCCGGTCAATTCTCTGCCGCGTCGGGAACCATGCCTGCCGGAAATCGCGTCAGCATTCATCAGAAATGGTTTCACCGATGGAGCCCAGAAACCGGCCGCCGTCGACCCGCAGGATCTCCCCGGTCACAAAGTCCGAGCCTGCCAACAGATACATGACCGCCCGATTCACATCGTCGGCATTCCCCAACCGCTGTAGAGCGGATTGCTGCCGGATCTGCTCGCGCCGGGACTCGCTCATGCCCGGCGGTGGCTCCACGGTGCCTGGAGCAATGGCGTTCACGGTGATCGTGGTGGCCAGTTCCACAGCCAGCACTCGGGTCAGCGTTTCCAGACCTCCCTTGGAAACCAGATAGGGCAAATACTCACGATAGGGCCGCTGCACTGCCCAGTCTGTGAAGTGAATGATTTTCCCCTGGAGGCCATCGATCACCGGTTGTTGCTGCATTTGCCGGGCAGCAGCGACTGCGACCCGCAGTGGAGCCTGCAAATTGGTTTCAATGACATCGGTCAGCAGGGACGGTGTTAAGCTGGCGAAGGGCGTATGGTTATAGAGACTGACGAGATTCACCAGCACGTCAATCCCGCCCCATTGATCGACCACAGTCGAGATCAACCGGCTGGCAGCATCAGGTTCTCGCAGATTTGCTTCGACAGCAATGCTTTCGGCTCCGGCAGCATGACATTCCTGCACGGTTTCCGCCGCCACATCGGGGCTGCTGTGATAACTGACGGCGATCCGCATCCCCGCTGCCGCGAGGTTCTGAGCCAGCTTGCGACCCAGGCGACGGCCACCGGTAATCAGTGCAACCCGGCCTTTTAACTCCATGAGCTCCTGTCCTTGTCTGCCTGGAATGATGACTCAGTTACCGGGCACTGCCTGAGTGCACTGCCTGATTATGACAGACCAGCCACGCTCCCGGGAGGAGCGTTGACCCAATAAAAAAGGCCGTTGCCAGATGGCAACGGCCTTCGATCCGCAAGCTGCGAACCGTAACCGGGAACGTGATCCCGGAAACTATTCCTCAGCGAACTCAGTCCTTGATGACCGGCTTGCTGGCTTCGCGACGACCTTCAAATTCCTCAATGCGAGAAAGCACTGCCTTGTCCTTCAACTCCTGATAATCTTCCGGAGTTACCTGGGGAGCAGCATGGACAGCAACCTTGCTGGCGGGCAGCGAGACCACGGTGGTCTGATCTTCACCCGGCGTAAAACGCAGGCGATCGAACGGAATGGCAAAGTACTTCTCATTCACCCCCAGCGTGCCGCCATCGCCAATGATGGCGTACACCGCATGCAGGGTTTTGGAATTCAGCAAAATCGCGTCCAGGTGACCGACCGATTCATCACCCTTGCCATGAATGTCTGCATCGGTCACGGTTTTCACGCACGTGATTTCATTCAGGTTGTGTTTCGCTTTGACGCTGCTGGAATTGAAGTATTCCGCATTGCTTTTCACCCAGTTTTCGTCCTTGAACTCATGACGATCATCGGTCGTGATCGGCGGTGCCTTGGACAGCTTCTCCTGAGACATATTCAAACGCAACTGCCACTGGGCGTTGCTGTCGTCGTCCAGATGCTGAACCCGGATCGCATCAACCGGCACAGCGATCATCGTGCGACCAACGCCCGCGACTCCGCCGACGCCCGCCACGACATAGATGGCATCGCCCCGCTCATTCAGCAGCAGCGAGTCCACGGTTCCAATATTCTCTGCCTCGTTGTTAACAATCGAGGCTCCCATCAGCTTGTTTGAGGACACCAGATAGGCTTTCCCCTGACCTTCGGCGACGGTTTTCCCGGCGTTGTCATCTGCGTAAGTCACAGACAGGCAGCTGCAAATCGCTCCAGCCATTACCGCAGTCATCAGCATTTTCATGTTGGAATTCTCCTTTGTTTTCGTGTGGCCGGTAAAGTTCGGAATGCTCAGGAACCGAGCGGATCTTTCTGCCTGACTTCGGTTTGCTGCGAACATCAGCGAATCATTCAGCAGCCAGTCGTAATACGCGGCATGACAGCCCGCCGAGCTCCGAACAACCGTTTCTGCGGAATGCCAATGAGGCAATCTGCATGCCGAAGCTTCAGAACCCGTCCACCGAAGTTCTAACGAAAATCCGCAGAAATCGGCCGGGGTTCAGCCTGACGGGACGCGACAGGAGCGGCTTACGCCCCAGGGGGAACGGGCAGACCGGCAGC
>VFQN01000465.1_pt1 | contig 75791 bp, 79 predicted proteins | sample 3512371 | NCBI WGS metagenome assembly VFQN01 (sample SAMN10412370, study PRJNA504923) | tailings metagenome | isolation source: Replicate 2 from Balatoc abandoned mine | place: Philippines: Itogon, Benguet | collected 2017-08-28 | reverse complement strand
ACGAGCTCTTCCTCGACGAGGAAGGCAAGAAGATCTCCAAGTCCAAGGGCAACGGCCTTTCGGTCGAGGAATGGCTGCGCTATGCGCCACCGGAGTCGCTGGCGCTCTACATGCAGCAGCAGCCGCGGCGCGCGAAGCGCCTCTACTTCGACGTGATCCCGCGTGCCGTCGACGACTATCTCTCTGCCGTCGAGAAGCTGCCGGCCGACGAACCGGCCAAGGCGCTGGAGAATCCCGCCTGGCACATCCATGACGGCAAGGCGCCCGCCAACACGGCGGCCGGCGTCACCTTCGGCATGCTGCTGAACCTCGCCGGCGTGGCCAATACCGAAGACAAGAACGTGCTGTGGCAGTACCTGCGCCGCTACGTGCCGGGGGCGACGCCGGAGAACGCTCCCTATCTCGACCGGCTGCTGGCCGGCGCGGTGGCCTACTACCAGGACTTCGTGAAGGCCTCGAAGAAGTTCCGCCTGCCCAACGACAAGGAGCGTGCGGCGCTGCAGGACCTTGCCGCGACTCTGCGCAAGATCGACGAGACGGCGACGGCCGAGGTCATCCAGGACGAGGTCTACGAGGCGGGCAAACGGCACTTCGCCAAGGAAGAGCTGCGCCAGTGGTTCAAGGCCCTCTACGAAGTGCTGCTGGGCAGCGAGCAGGGGCCGCGCATGGGTGCGTTCATCAAGCTCTATGGCCGCGACAACGTCGTGAAGCTGATCGAGCGTGCGCTCGCCGGCGAGGATCTGGGCAAGGCAGCCTGAACGTGGGCGATTCGGTCGTTTTCGACTATCTCAATCCGGATGTTCCGCCAGGGTTGCGGCTCCTCGACGTGCCGTTGGTTCGCGCCGACGCGAAGTCGCTCAAGGGCTACGGTGAGGTCGTGCGCGACCCCAAGAAGCACCGGATCGAGATCGTTCCCTGGCCGTTGACGGGCTGGCGGCGGCTCGATGCCGGCACCGGCATCGAGGGCGGCACGACCGAAGGCATCTTCGCCTGCGAGTGGAGGGGCAACGAGCTGATCGGCCGCAACGAGGCGGTCGGCGGCCATTATGTCATCGGCTTCCGCGATCAGCCGGAGACGGCGAGGTCCGGCGTGAAGTTGAGCGATGGCCGTGTTCTCCTGTGGCATTGCAACTACCACCCCGACGGCGGCCAGCTCTTCTGGCCGCTCGATGGGCGCCCGTTCGTAGTGCCGGTATCGTTGCCGGGCGACGACCTGAAGCCCGAAGCTTTCAAGGCCTTCTGGTCGGACGGCAGCTTCGGCATCTACATCCATCCCGGCGTCTGGCACGAAGGTGTGTTTCCGGTGAACCCGACGGGCCGGTTCTTCGACAAGCAGGGCAAGGTGCATGCGCGCGTGAGCTGCGACCTCTCTCGCGAGTTCGGTGTCCTGCTCAACGTGCCGCTGCCGCTTTCGTGAGGGCCTCGAGGTAGGCCGCCACCAGCCGCACGACTTCGTTCTCGAAGGCGCGGCAGCCGAGAAAGGGCTGCTCTTCCAGCATCGCGGCGCGGATGGCTCCCATCATGCGCGACAGCACGAACACCTGTTCCGGTATCAGGGGCGGCAGCACGGGCTGCGATCCGCGTCCGACCTGTTCGCTGGCGCGGGCAATAACGAAGGCCAAAAAAAGGGGGCGCGAACCGCAAGGTTCGCGCCCCTCTCACTTGCCTAGGCAACGCAGTCGGGCCGTGGTGGGTGGGTGGGAGGACCGAGTTCGTACCTAGGCAGAGCTCCTCAACTAGCGTCTGGGGGCCGTCGCGGCGCCGACGCCGGCGCCAACAGCGCCGCCGACCAGGGCGCCCGGCAGAAGGCCAATCGGCGTCAGGGCGCCGATCAGCGCGCCCGTACCGGCACCAATTCCGCCGCCGGTGACGGCTCTCTGGCCCCATGTCTCGCCACAAGCGGCGAGGCCGAGGGCCAAAGCGGAAATGGTGATGAATTTCAACATATTGACTGGCTCCCAGTGGCTTGGCTGACAACAGGAACACCGTCCTGCCGCCGCGCGCTCGGACAACAACGACCGCGGAGGTGTACTGTTCCATAAATGGCCCTCTGGCGCTGTGTCCTTCCTGTGATCCTGACCGTGCTCTGGGTCGCCCCGCCGGGGCGGGCGCAGACCGTGGGCGGGGCGGACTATGCCCCGCAGTACGACTTCTCGGAGTTCTGGGCGGCCACCGATGGGCGGCGTTTTCAGGTGGTCGTGGCCGGCAATCCCTTTCCGGCGCTGCCGGCGGACGAGGTCATGCACCGCCTGCTGCCGGTCATGCAGGCGAACAAGCCCCGGCCCAATCTCACCTTCACCTACGAGACGCCGCCTGAGGAAGTCCGGCCCAGCTATCGTCTGGTCCTGGTGTTCGACCCCGCCAACGACCTGACGGCGGCGCGGGTCTGCGCCGGGCAGGCCTTCCTGAAGCCGCCTACTCCGGGCCGGGTCTATGTATTCGGCGTCTACTGCCGCAACGACCTCGCTTTGTCGCAAACCACCGCGTGGACCCCGGCGGCCGGTCCCGACGATCCGCGGCTGGGCGCGATGTTCGCCCAGCTCTTCCTCGTCCTGTTCGACGACCGGCGCTGGCGCCGCTTTCCCTTCGAGCCCCGGTTTGGCCGCTAAGCCAAGGCAACGCGCGGCTTGGCCGCCGGTTCAGGATGTGCGACTGGTCCGCTCTCGTGGTGGGAGAAGCCGGTGAATCAGGATCTCGAAGTCTGGTTGATGTTCTTGCCGTTCTGGCTGCTGGGGACTGTCGCGATCGTGGCGGCGCTCTGGCACGGCGTGCGTTTCGCGGTCGTCCACGCCCGCGCACATGCGGCCGGCCATGTTCCCAAGTTCTCGCTGACGCGCCGGCTCCATTGGCACGAATTGACCGACGATGGCCGCCACCACCTCAAGCGGGCCTTTCAGAGCTTCTTCATCTTCTTCGGCTTGACCGCTCTTGGCCTCGCCTGCGTGGCGGGATGGGTATTCTGGCGTTACGGCTGAGGACGAACCCTCTACTCGGCCGTCAGGGCGACGACTTCGTACTCGCCGGAGGGGGCGAGCTGAATGACCGGACCACAGGCATTCACAATCATCAGCAGTACGCCGAGGGCGGTGCAAAGCCGGAGGAGCATGACGAAACTCTCCTTCTGACCGACAAACGCCGCCTGCTGCGGTTCGGTTGCCCTCGGTCTTGGATTGTTCGCCCCTTTTGCAGGTCGGCAGAGGGCTGTCCGTGGGTTCTGCCCTGCCGCCACGCCGCCCTGTATGCTGGAACAAAATCTGAGGAGGCACCGCCATGACCGCCGATACCGAGCGCTGGGACGTCATCATTATCGGCGCAGGCCTTTCGGGCATGTACCAGCTCCTGAAACTGCGCCAGCTCGGCTTCAAGGCGCATGTCTACGAGGCCGGCGGCGGCGTCGGCGGGACCTGGTACTGGAACCGCTACCCCGGTGCGCGCTTCGATTCGGAGAGCTGGACCTACGGCTACTCCTTCTCGCCCGAGGTGTTGAAGGAATGGAGCTGGAAGGAGCACTTCTCCGGCCAGCCCGAGAACCTGCGCTACTGCGAGTTCGTCGCCGACAAGTTCGACCTGCGTCGTGACATCACCTTCAACACGCGCGTGACGTCCGCGCACTGGGACGAGGCTGCCAATGAGTGGGAGACCACGTTCGAGAACGGCAAGCGCGCCCGCGCGCGTTTCCTGATAACGGCCCTCGGACCGCTTTCGTCGCCGACCATGCCGGTGATCCCCGGCGTCGAGGACTTCAAGGGCGAGGCCTGGCACACCGGCCTGTGGCCGCATCACCCCGTCACTTTCGCCGGCAAGCGCGTGGCGGTGATCGGCACCGGCGCCTCGGGCGTGCAGGCGATCACCGAGATCGCCAAGACGGTGGGCCATCTCACCGTGTTCCAGCGCACGCCCAACTGGTGCACGCCGCTGCGCAACAGCCCCATCGCGCCGCAGGAGATGGAGAAGATCCGCGCCCGCTACAACGAGATCTTCGCGCAGTGCCGCGACAACTGGGGCTGCTTCATCCACACCGCCGACCCCCGTCACGCCACCGAAGTCACGCCCGAGGAGCGCGATGCGTTCTTCGAGGAACTCTACAACATGCCGGGCTTCGCCTTCTGGCAGGGCAACTTCCGCGACGTGTTGATGGACCAGAAGGCCAACGACGCGCTCACCCAGTTCGTGATCAAGAAGATCCGGGCGCGCGTGAAGGACCAGAAGCTCGCCGACAAGCTGATCCCGACAAACCACGGCTACGGCACCCGCCGAGTGCCGCTCGAGAGCGGCTACTTCGAGGTCTACAACCAGCCCAACGTGAAGCTCGTCGATCTGCGCGAGACGCCGATCGAACGCATCACCGAGAAGGGGCTCAAGACCAGCGACGCCGAATACGAATTCGACATGATCATCTATGCCACGGGCTTCGACGCCATCACCGGCGCCTTCGATCGCATCGACTTCCGCGGCCGCAATGGCGAGAAGCTCCGGGACAAGTGGGCCGACGGTCCGCACACCTATCTCGGCCTGAACGTCGCGGGCTTCCCCAACATGCTGACCCTGGTCGGTCCGCACAACGCCGCGACCTTCTGCAACCTGCCGCGCTGCATCGAGCAGAACGTCGAGTTCGTGAGCGATCTTCTGGAGCATATGCGCGACAAGGGCCTGACCCGCATCGAGGCGACACCCGACGCCGAGGAGACCTGGACCGCCCATGTCCACGATACGGCGGCGCGGCTTCTCCTGACGAAGGTCGACTCCTGGATGACCGGCGTGAACAAGAATGTCGCCGGCCGTCAGAAGCGCACCTTCATGGCCTATGCCGGCGGCGCGCCGAAGTATCGCCAGAAGTGCGAAGAGATCGTGGCGAAAGGCTATGAGGGCTTTGCGCTGACCTAGCGAGCGCCCATCCCGAGCGCGCGCGCCAGGGCCCTTGCCCGCGAGAGGGCCTGGTCTTCAGGGATGTTGGTGAAGCTCAGCATCAGGCCCGAGTCGCGCGTGCGTCCGAGATACTGGGCGGAGAGCGCGGCCGGCAGGAGCCCGTGCCGGAAAGCACGGCGCGCGAGGTCGACATCGTTGCCCTGCTCGGGAAAGCGGGCGAGCAGGTGCATGCCACCCGGACGCAGGGTCATTTCCAGCCGAAAGCCGAAGGTACTGCGCAGCGCCGTGGCAAGAGCGTCGCGCCGGGCGGCATAGAGGCCGCGCATGCGCTTGAGATGCCGACCGAAGTGCCCTTCGGAAAGGAAGTCGGCGACGACGCGCTGGCCCAACACGGGTTGGCCGTGGGCGGTGGCGCGCTTCGCCTCGATGACCTGCCGAATCAGGGAGTGAGGCACGACAAGATAGCCGAGGCAGAGGCCGGGGAAGAGGGTCTTGCTGAAGCTGCCGGCGTAGATCACGCGGTCGGCGAGATCGAGACTCTTCAGCGCCGGAAGCTTTCGCCCGACATAGTGGAACTCGCCGTCGTAATCGTCTTCGACGATCCAGCCGTTCGTTTCGTTGGCCCAGGCAAGGAGTCTCTGTCGGCGGGCCAGGGAGAGGGCGACGCCGAGCACGCTCTGATGGGCGGGCGTGACGACCGCAAGCCGGGCGCGGGGCGCGTTCGCTTGCGCGAAGTCTACGTCCAGCCCCTGATCGTCGACAGGGATGGGCAGCACCCGGGCCGATGCCGCTTCCAGAGCGTGGCGCGCCAGGAAATAGCCGGGCTCCTCGAACCACACCCCGTCGCCCGGCCGCAGGAGCAGGCGAGCCATCAGGCTGAGGGCATCCTGATAGCCGCCAGTAATGATCACCTGTGTTGCGTGACACGGCACGCCACGCGAGACGGCGAGGTACGATGCGATCGCCTCGCGAAGATCGGGCAGACCCGCATAGGCGGGGTAGGCGAGAGCGCCGCCGCTCAGTCGCTTGGCGGCGCGGGCAGTCAGTCGCGTCCACAGAGTCCGCGGGAACGCGTCCAGGGCAGGCTGTCCTAACTGGAACGGCCGCGGCTCGCCGCCCGATTCCTCCTCGGGCGCGAGCTGCAGCCTGCTGCGTACGGCACGCGCCGGCGGGGCCCCGATCTGCAGGTCGGGCGAGACGATCGTTCCGGCCGGACCCCGGGAGAGGAGATAGCCTTCGCCGGCCAGTCGGGCGTAAGTCGTGTCCACGGTCCCGCGCGCGACGCCCAGCTCACTCGCCAGAGTACGGACCGAAGGCAGCTTCTCCCCGGGCGTCAGCTGCCGCTTGGCGATCGCCGCCCGGATCCGCTGGTAAAGCTGCTCCTGCAGAGGGAGCGCCGACCGCACCAGGGGCGCGGAAACGAGGCGTTCGGAATGGCGTGGCATGGCCTAGTGATTTTCTCAAATCTTGGATCATCTATATAGGCCATAAGAGTGCCATCTAACGGACGTCACTTTCAGGAGCATCCATGTCCGTTCAGCGCCTCTCAATCCCGAAGACTGTTCCCGAGGGATATGCCGCTCTCGCTGCCATCGAAGCTTACATCCAGCGCAGCGGGCTGCCGCCACGCCTGGTCGACCTGATGAAGATGCGTGCGTCGCAGATCAATGGCTGCGCCTTCTGTCTCGACATGCACAGCAAGGACGCGCGCAAGCTCGGGGAAACGGAACAGCGGCTCTACCTCCTCAACGCCTGGCGAGAATCGCCAATCTACACGCCGGCCGAGCGGGCGGCCCTGGCTTGGACCGAGTCTCTGACGCTGGTCGCCGAGACCCATGCGCCGGATGCCGACTACGAACTCCTGCAGAAGCACTTTTCGGCCAAGGAGATCGCCGATCTCACGATTCTGATCGGCATGATCAATCTCTGGAACCGGATCGCGATCGGCATGCGCTCCCAGCATCCGGTGGACAGGGTGGAGGCAATGCGTGAGCGCGCTTGAACTGCGTCACGCCGACACCGACGAGGACCTCGCGGCCTGCTTTCCGCTGATGCGGCAGTTGCGGCCGCATCTTGCCGACGGCGCGGAACTGCTCGCGCGCGTGCGACGGCAGGAGAAGGAGAGCTATCGGTTGCTCGCAGCCTGGCGAGACGGCCATCCCGTCGGCGCCGCCGGCTATCGATTCCAGGAGAATCTGATCCGGGGTCGCTTCGTCTATGTCGACGACCTCGTCGTGCTCGACAGCGAACGTCGCAGCGGCATCGGCGCGCTTTTGCTGGACGAGGTGTCGCGGATTGCCAAGGGCGCCGGCTACGACTGGCTGACGCTGGACACCGCGCTCAACAATTCGCTGGGGCAGAGGTTCTACTTCCGCTGGGGCATGCTCTCGACGGCCCTGCACTTTGGAAAGCCTCTGCGATGAACGCCGCGCTGCTGCTCGAAGCCAGCCCTCGCTTCGGCCGCTCGCAGAGCCGTGCCGCAGCGGAGCAGGTCATTTGTCGCCTCAGGGCGCGTGAGCCGGCGCTGCGTGTTCTTCGGCGTGATCTGGCGGCGGCACCTCCGCCCTTGGTCGACGAGGCATTCACCGAAGCCATGTACGTGCCGGCAGCCAAGCAGGATGAGGGGCAGCGCCAGGCGCTGGCGCAGTCGGAGGTGCTGATCGGCGAGCTGGAACAGACGAGCGGCCTCGTCATCAGCACGCCGATGAACAACTTCACCGTGCCTGCCGTGCTGAAGGCCTGGATCGATCAGGTGCTTCGCCTGGAGCGGACCTTCAGGTCCACGCCCGCTGGAAAGGTCGGCCTGCTGGCGGACCGGCCGACATACGTCGTCGTTGCGACGGGCGGCTTCGTGACGGGTGACCGTGCGCGGCAGCCGGACTTCCTGACCCCGTACCTTGAGGCGGTGTTGGCAACCCTGGGAATCAGGACAGTCCAGTTCCTTTACCTGGAGCGCATTCCGCGCGGCACGGCATGGTCGGCGGGCGATGCCGCGCAGGTCCAGTCGTGGCTGGACCGGCACCTTCCCCGTTGAGGCGTCAGATTATCCGCTGCGTGCGCGAGAATGCCATGTAGAGCTCGTGAGCGCGGGCCGCGATCGGGCCGGGCTGCAGGTCGCGACCTTCGTACCGGCTGACGGGCTGGACCTTGCCGGCATTGCCGGTGGTGAAGAGCTCATCGGCATCTTCGAGATCGGCGGTCGTGACGGTGCGCTCCTCGACCGTGATGCCCGCCGAGCGCAGCAGCTTCACGGTGCGATTGCGCGTGATGCCGGCCAGGAACGAACCGTTCGGCACCGGCGTCGCCACCGTGCCGTTCTTGGCGAGGAAGATGTTGGAGCTGCAGGTCTCGGCGACGTTGCCGATGGCGTCGAGCACGATGCCGTTGTTGAAGCCGCGCTTCATCATCTCGGCGACGCCGCGCGAGGAGTTGGGATAGAGGCAGCTCGCCTTGGCGTCGGTTGGCGCGCTTTCCGGCGTCGGTCGGCGGATCGAGCGGCAAAGGCCCAGGGTCAGCGGCGTGCCTGCGCGCATCGGCGAGATATAGGTGCAGAGGAGGAACTGCGCGGAGTCGGGATCGACCGAGATCGGACCGGCGCCGCCCTTGCCGGCCCAGAACATCGGCCGCACGTAGAGCTCGGCCTTGGGGCCGAAGCGACGCACGCTCTCATGCATTAACTTGAGTATGTCCTGCGGCGTCTGGGTGGGGTTCAGTCCGATGGCGCGGGCCGACCGCACGACGCGTTCCGCATGGAGGTCCAGATCCGGCCCGCAGCCCTCGAAGGCGCGGCCGCCATCGAATACCATGGAGCCCAGCCAGAAGGCATGGTCGCGCGGGCCCAGGATAGCCGGGTTGCCCTCGTGCCAAGTGCCGTTCCAGTAGGTGAGCGTGTCCATAGTTTTCCTCGTTCTTGGAAGCCGGCGGGAATAGCAGATTCCGATGAGCGAGGCAGCCTTTCTGGCCCTCGGCGCGGCGTTTTGCTTCGCCCTGGCACTAATCCTAACGCAGTTTGGGCTCCGGACCATGCCGTCCTGGCGCTCGCCGCTCTATTCCATCATCGGCTCGGCGGTGGTGGCGTGGCTGCTGGCGCTACCTTTGGTGGACTGGGCCAAGCTCGATTGGCGGGCCGTGGCGATCTTCGCGGGGGTCGGCTGCATCTTCCCCGTGGTCGTATCGATCCTGTCGGTGCGCTCCAACGAGAAGCTGGGGCCGGCCGTGGCCGGGGCGGTCGGCAACGTCACGCCGCTCTTTGCCGTACTGGGGGCTGTGCTGTTCCTGGGCGAGCGCTTGCTGTTCGCGCAGCTCGCCGGGCTTGCGATGGTGGTGGGCGGCGTCGCCTTGCTCGCGTTGCGCGGTGGGGCCGGCGGCCGGCAATGGTCGGTCTGGGTGCTCGGCCTGCCCCTGGCGGCGGCGCTGGTGCGCGGCTCGATCCAGCCCGCGATCAAGGCGGGGCTCGCGATCTGGCATGAGCCCTTGGCCGCGGCGGCCATCGGCTACACGCTGTCTTCCGTCGTGATCCTTCTGCTGGTTGGCCGTCGCGCCTTCCGCGAAGGGCCCGCGATTCGCGAGGGCGTTCTTTGGTTCCTGTGCGTGGGCTTTGCCAACGGTACGGCGACCTTTCTTCTTTACGCCGCGCTGGGCCTCGGCTCGATCGCCCTGGTGGCGCCGCTGGTCGCGCTGTTCCCTCTGATCGCCGTCGTGCTCAGCTACTTCTTGCTGCGCCACGAGAAGTTGCATGCCATCGGCCTGCTCGGGATCGTGATCAGTGTGGCTGGTGTCATTCTCCTGCTCTTGGGCGGAAAATGAGCGTGTCCAAAAGACGGCGGAATGGGCGCGCGAATTCCCCAGATGAGGAGGCACTTTCACAGGTGTCGATGCGTATCTCCTTTTGAGGCGGTGTGATCCGCCGAGAACGGAGGCTGACTATGATGAAGCGTATCGCTCTCACCACGCTCGCCGCCGCCAGTTTCCTGACGGTGGCGCTCGGTACCGCGGCCGTCTCACCGGCCAGCGCTCAGTCGTTCGGTATCTATGTCGGTACGCCGCTACCGGCGCCTTACTATGCGCCGCCCGTCCAGCGAGTCTGGGTGCCAGGCTATTGGCGATGGCATCATGGCCGTCAGGTCTGGGTCGACGGCCGCTGGCGGGGTGGGCCGCCGCCGGTCGCCTATTGGAGGCCGAGTCCCTGGCAGACGCCGCCCGCCTGGAATCGCGGCTGGGGCTGGGGCCATGATTAGGTGAAGTCGGCGAGTAGGGCGGGGTGCTTCGGCGCCCCGCCTTTCTTCCCTCTGCTTTTCTTTCCGAGAGGGCGGCCTATCATGCCGCCATGCGCCCTGATCGATTTGGCCTTTCCGTTGCCCTCGCCACGCCCTTTGCCGAGGATCGGTCAATCGACCTGCCGCGGCTCGTCGCCCATGCACGACAGTCGTTGGCCGATGGTTGCAACAGCATCACGGCGTTTGGGACGACGGGCGAGGGCGCTTCACTCGGACTGAACGAGCGGCAGCGGGCTCTGGGGGCTCTGGTCGGCGCCGGCATCGAGCCAAGGACGCAGCTTGTCGTCGGGATTGCTGCCAGCTCGGTCGAGGAAGCGATCGCCCAGGGGCGCGCGGGCCTGATGTTGGGATGCCCGAGCTTCCTTCTGGCGCCGCCCTTCTATTTCAAGAGCCCCGGCGACGAAGGCCTGTTCGACTGGATCGCTGCGGTGCTGACGGGGCTCGGTCCGCAGGCGAGCAACGTCGTCCTCTACCACATCCCGCAGGTCACGGCGGTCGGGCTGTCGATGGAGCTGATCGGCAAACTGAAGAAGGCCTTTCCCGCGCAGATCAAGGGCGTGAAGGATTCCTCCGGCGATTGGGACAATGCCCAGGCGCTCCTGAAGCAACATGGCAACCTGCATGTCCTGATCGGCGACGAACGCCTGCTGGCGCGCGCTATGAAGCTCGGCGCCTCGGGCGCGATTACGGGCCTTGCCAATGTTGCTCCCGATTTGATGCGACCCCTGCTCGATGGCGTCGAGGAGCCTCGCGTCAATGCGATGGTCGAGGCGGTGTTGCCCTTTGCCGTGACGGCCGCTGTCAAGGCGCTGGTGGGGCATCGCCGCAACGATGCGGCGGCCTGGTCGCGCATGCGCGCGCCGCTCCGGTCGCTCGGCCAGGCCGAATGTCTTGAGCTGTTTGCGGCCATCGATGCCATTCGCTCGCGGCGCGCTGCGTAGCGCGTTCTTTCTCGCCGCCGTCTTTGCGGCACTGCCGTTGGCGGCGCAGCCCGAGCGGCAATGCCTGATCAAGGGAAACATCAACAGCAAGGGCGTGCGCATCTACCATCCGCCCGGCTGCAAGTACTACAGCGCGACCGTGATCGATCCCAAACGCGGCGAACGGTGGTTCTGCAGCGAGCAAGAAGCAGTCGCTGCCGGCTGGCGGCGTACGAAGGTCTGTTGATCGGGCTCGGTATCAGCGGTTACGCTCCGCGGGTCTTGGAGGAACGACAATGACGGCACCGCTCACCATCCGGCTGCATCCGGCCGACAACGTCGTCGTGGCGCGCATGGACATCCTGCCGGGCACCAAGATCGAAGGTGAGGTCGCCGCGGCGACGCGCGTGCCGCCCGGCCACAAGATCCTGACCCGGGCCATCAGGAAGGGCGAGCCGCTGCGCAAGTACAATCAGATCATCGGCTTCGCGACGGAAGATCTGGCGCCGGGGGCGCACATCCATACGCACAACTGCGCGATGGGCGACTTCGAGCGGGACTATGCCTTCTGCGCCGATGCGCATCCGACCGACTACATCACACCGCCCGCAACGTTCATGGGCTATCGACGCGCCGATGGCCGCGCGGCGACGCGCAACTACGTGGGCATCGTGACGACGGTAAACTGCTCCGCTGCGACCAGTCGCATGATTGCCGCGAGGCTCGAACCGTTGCTGGCGCAGTATCCCAATATCGATGGCGTCGTGCCGCTGACGCATGGCGGCGGCTGCGGCATGGCCGCGTCGGGCCTCGAAATGGATGTGTTGCGACGCACCCTCGCCGGCTACACGAAGCACCCCAACATGGCGGCGGTCGTGGTCCTGGGATTGGGCTGCGAGACCAACCAGATTGCAGGTCTGATGAATGCGGAGGGACTGAAGGAAGGTCCCAGGCTCATCCCGATGGCCATCCAGGACGAGGGCGGCGTTGCCAAGACCGTGGGCCGTGCCGTCGACTTCCTGAAGGACGTCTTGCCCGAGACCAATGACGTAAAGCGCGAACCGCTGCCGGCCAGCGAGCTGATCCTGGCGCTGCAATGCGGTGGCTCCGATGGCTATTCAGGCATCTCTGCCAATCCCGCGCTGGGCGCCGCGGTCGATCTCCTCGTGCGCAATGGCGGCACCGCCGTTCTGTCCGAGACGCCCGAGATTTATGGAGCAGAACACCTGCTGACGCGCCGCGCCGTCAGCAAGCAAGTCGGCGAGAAGATCGTCGAGCGCATCCGGTGGTGGGAGGAGCATTGTGCTCGCACTGGCGGTGAGATGAACAACAACCCCTCGCCCGGTAACAAGGCCGGCGGCCTGACGACGATCCTCGAGAAATCGCTGGGTGCAGTAGCCAAAGGCGGCACAACCAACCTGGTCGACGTGTACAAATATGCAGAGCTGATCACCGCAAAAGGGTTCGTCTACATGGACTCGCCTGGCTACGACCCCGTGTCTGCTACGGGGCAGGTCGCCGGTGGTGCCAATGTTTTGTGCTTCACGACGGGACGTGGCAGTGTTTTCGGCTGCAAGCCGACGCCATCGCTCAAGCTCGCAACGAATACCTCCCTCTATCGGCGCATGACTGATGACATGGACATCAACTGTGGAAGTATCGTCGACGGTGAAGAAACAATTCAGGAGAGCGGCAGGCGGATCTTCGACCTTATTCTCGCCACGGCGTCGGGCCAGAAAACCAAGTCGGAAGCTTTGGGCATTGGTGACGACGAATTCGAGCCATGGAAGATCGGCGCTACAATGTGACGGTTCTCTGGGAGCCAACTTGACTTCCAAACGTTACTCACCCATATGCGGCCCTACGACTCACGAACTTGGCCTTGCCTTGGCGGCCCAGCCCACAGCGGCCACGGACTTCCCACCACGAGCTTTTCCCCAAATTCCACGGTTGTCGCAGACGGTTGCAGCGAGCGCTCCGTCAGTGCGCATTTGTGTGTCTCGTCAAACAGCCTAGGAGAGAGAGATGGCTACTGGCACGGTTAAGTGGTTCAATGCCACCAAGGGCTTCGGCTTCATTCAGCCGAGCGATGGCGGCAAGGACGTGTTCGTCCATATCAGCGCCGTCGAGCGTTCGGGCCTGAACGGCCTCAACGAAGGCCAGAAGATCAGCTACGAGATCGCCACCGAGCGTGGCCGTTCCGCAGCCGTCAATCTGAAGGCTGCCGACTGACGGCATGAGAGTAGTCCCGCTCGTCGAACGTCCCGATCTGGTCGAGCAAGTTTCGGCCTGGGGTTTCGCCGAGTGGGGCCATCTCAATCCTGGCCAGACGCTCGAACAGCGCACGGTCAGGGTCCGAGGAAAGATGAACGTCGATCGTGTTCCGATCGCGTTCGTCGCCCTCGATGAGGAAGACCGGATCGCCGGCACTGCCTCGCTTATCTTCGACGACCTTGAAGGCGACCCCCCGCAATCCCTGGCTTGCGAGCGTCTTCGTTCCTCCCGAACATCGCAAGAAGGGTATCGCGTCGGCGCTCGTGCGCACCGTCGAGGATGTTGCGCGCCGTTTGGGCTACACACGTCTCTACCTTTTTACGTCTTCGGCCCCGACGCTTTATGCCGGCCTCGGCTGGAGAGCGCTTGAGCTGCGCGACTATCGCGGCGAACATATCCAGGTGATGGATAAGTCGTTGTGAAGGAGTCCGCATGCCGGCCGATCTGCATTACCTGTCGCTCGACGAGGTCGCGCGGCGCCTGAAGGCGCGCAAGCTGTCGTCCGTCGAAGCGACGCAGTCGATGCTCGATCGCGTCGCCAAGGTCGACCCCAAGCTCAAGAGTTATGCGACGCTGACCCCGGAGCGTGCGTTGGCAGATGCGGCGCGTCTCGACGCCGAGACGGCGGCCGGACGATCGCGCGGCGCGCTGCATGGTGTGCCGATTGCGGTGAAGGATCTGTGCAATACGGCAGGTGTAGCCACTGCGGCAGGCATGGCGATCCATCGCGCCAACGTGCCGGCCAAGGATGCCACGGTCGTCGCGCGGCTCAAGGAAGCGGGTGCCGTCATCCTGGGCAAACTGCAGATGACGGAAGGCGCCTATGGCGCACACCATCCCACGATTCCGGCGCCGCTCAATCCCTGGAATGCTGCCTATTGGACGGGCTCTTCCTCGTCGGGCTCAGGTGCTGCGACGGCGGCCGGTCTCTGCTTTGCCTCGCTGGGATCCGATACGGGCGGCTCGATCCGCTTTCCCTCGACGATGAACGGATTGAGCGGTCTCAAGCCGACCTGGGGCAGGGTGAGTCGCGCCGGCGTCTTCCCGCTGGGCGAGTCTCTCGACCATATTGGTCCGATGGCGCGCAGTGCTCTCGACGCCGCGATCGTGTTGGGCGTCATTGCCGGCGCCGATCCGGACGACGCGACGGCGGCAGGGCTGCCGGTGCCCGATTATGCCGCCGCCATCTCAACGGGCGTGAAGGGCAGGCGCATCGGTTTGCCGACGAACCTTCGCAATCTCGACAATGATTCCGAACAGGCAATCGCCGGTGCGGTCGAGGCCTTCAAGAAGGCAGGAGCCACGATTGTCGATGTGACCCTGCCGCAGAGCTTCTTTCAGGCGTCCTACGATTGGGTGCCGCTCTGTGCCGTCGAGGCTGCCGTGGCACATGCCGAGACGTATCCAAAGCATGCCGGCGACTACGGCCCCGTGCTGGCGGGCCTTCTCGATACCGGCCTGAAGCTCTCGGGGCTCGACCTCCAGCGGCTGCTGCTGCGGCGGGCGACGTTGAAGGGCGAACTCGACAAGCTCCTGGCCTCGGTCGATCTCCTGCTTCTGCCGGTGATGGAGCGGGCCGTCTGGTCGCTCGAAGCCCTGGCGGCAGGCGGCCGCGAAGTCGAGGCCGTTGCCGGCCGGCTGCGCTACACCGCGCCTTTGGATATGAGCGGCCATCCCACGCTCACCTTGCCCGGCGGTATGTCTCGCGATGGCGTGCCGACCGGCTTCCAGATCGCTGCGCGAGCCTTCGACGAGGCGGCCATCCTGGCGGCCGGCCATGCCTATCAGCAGGTCACGGACTGGCATCTGAAGCGCCCTCCCTCGTGAGACGGTCTTCTCAGAAGACTCTCTGCCCGTGTTGGACGCTGAATCTCCTTTCAATTATAGTGAATGAATCGCCTTGGGGGAGGTGGGGCAAGGCAGTGGGTGCATGAAAATTCTTCGCGATACAAATCTGCGCCTGCGCCCAAGCATCCTGACGCTGTTTGTCCTTCTGACGGTGCCTGTCTTCATCGCGATCGTGGCGGTGAACTATGTTTCGAACGAGAGGATCGCCCGAGACAACGCCGAGAGCCTGCTGAAGCGTTTCAACGTCGAGGCGGTCGAAAACATCCAGAACGTCTTCGAGCCCATCAAGTCGCTGGTGCGCAGCGCGGCCGCCGTCGGCAGCGAGCAGCCCGATTTCTTCGAAAGCAAGAGCTCGGTCGCCTATCTCTTCAGCATTCTCCAGCACAGTCAGCGGATCATCAGCGTCTATGTCGGCATGACCGACGGTGCGTTTCGTCAGGCTCGCCAGATCAATCCGGCAGTCGAAATCCAGGGCAAGCTGCCGCCACCCGGTACGCGCTATGCCGAACGCTGGATCGATCCGTCGCTGCGGTCCGCACCTGTCGATCACTATATTTTCCTGGATGCCGAGCGTCGTGAACTGGGCAGCTCGGAGCTGACGACTTCCTACGATCCGCGAGCACGGCTGTGGTATCGGACGGCACAGCAGACAGGTGGGATTTCCGTCAGCGACGTCGACGTCTTCGCGACGCTCGGGCTTGTCGGCTTCACGGTTGGCGCGCCGTTCTATAAGGACGACACGCTGCAGGGCGTAGCCGCCGCCGACATCACGCTCGACGATCTTTCCAACTATCTCGCCGAACGCAAGGTGAGCCCCGGTACGCTCTCCTACATTCTCGATCATCAGGGCCGGGTCATTGCCAACTCCGAGCGCGCCAGGACCTATGCCAGTCATGCCGGTCGCGTGGAGCTGCAGCACATCACCTCGCTGGGCAACGACCTGCCTGCCGTGGCCTTCAGCTTTCGTCCGCGTGGCGACGAACAGATGTTCTCCTTTTCCCACGGCGGCAAGGACTACGTCGCGAGCCTCACGACCTTGCCGCCGTCGTTCGGAAAGAAGTGGCAGCTCTTCGTCGTCTCGCCGCTTTCGGACTTCACCAGCATCTTTGTGGAGCACAACAACAAGCTCTTCGCCTTCGGTCTGATCGCCATCGCACTGCAGATCCTCATCATCTATTTCCTGTCGAGCGTCGTTTCCGCGCCGCTGGAGAAGCTCGCGCGCAAGGTGACGCAGATTCAGGATCTCGGGAGCGGCGAGACCCTGCCCGCGCTGCACTCGCCGATCCGCGAAGTGGCCCTGCTGTCGCGCGCGATCGACACGCTCGACGCCGCAGTGAAGTCCTTTGCCGCGTTCGTGCCCATCGGTCTCGTTCGTGAATTGCTCGATTCCGATCAGAAGCTCGAGCTCGGGGGCCACAGCCGCTTCCTGACCATCTTCTTTTCTGATCTCGAAAGCTTTTCAACCCTGTCCGAGGAACTGCCGTCGCAGGAGCTGCTGCTGCGTGTGTCAGCCTATCTCGAAGTCGTGACCAAGGCCGTCAACGAGGAGCACGGCACCATCGACAAGTTCATCGGCGACGGCGTCATGGCCTTCTGGGGCGCACCGGCTTTGCTCGACGACCATGCGTTGCGCGCTTGCTACTCTGCCCTGCGCATCCGTCAGGCGATGGCTGCACTCAATGCCCGTTGGGAAGCCGAAGGCGGCAAGCCGTTGCGCATCCGCGTCGGCATCCACAGCGATGCCGTCCTGGTCGGCAACATCGGCTCCAAGGAGCGCATGAGTTACACGGTGATGGGCGACGGCGTGAACGTCGCTTCACGCCTCGAAGGCATCAACAAGGAGTACGGCACGCGCATCTGCATCAGTCACTCGGTCTTCAAGGAGGCGGGCGACCAGCTCTGCGTCCGGCCGATCGACGATGTGGTGGTCAAGGGTCGGCGCTCGAAGGTGCCGATCTACGAGCTGGTCGGCGCTTACGGGATCGGCGAAGAGTTCAAGCCCGATGCCGCCACCGAGAAGCTCTGCCGCATGACGCGGGTGGCCTACGAGGCGCTGATTGCCGAAGACTTCGCGCTGGCGCTCGAGCGCTATCGCGCGATCCTGAATGAGTATCCCGACGATACGGTAGCGAACGAGATGGCCAAGCGCCTCGTCGCTACGGAAACCACGCCGCGAGTCCAGCGTCAGATGTCGCGCTGACCGAGAGATGGATCGCCGTTTCATGCTGGATGTTGCCAAGCCTTCCCCTGCCACGATTGCCCTGCGGCCAAGCGAGTACACCGCTGCTCTGATCCAGGTCCTGCGGCGCCGGCCGGAGTGTGTGAGGGGCGCGAAAGTCCTTGAAATGGGATGCGGCAGCGGCGTCGTGCTGGCGGCGCTCGGTGCGATGGGGGCGGCCTCGTTGAGCGGTATCGACATCGAGGGCGAAGCCGTGACCAGCGGCCGGTCGTTGCTGCGCGAACTAGGTCTCGATGCCGAACTTTTCCATGGCGATATGTGGCAGCCCGTCGCCGGTTGTCGCTTCGACCTGATCGTCGCCAACTTGCCGCACTTTCCGATGGAGCATATCGAAGTGGCGGGCCGTCTTCCGACCTGGAGTTCGGGCGGCGCCGATGGCCGGGAGTTCCTGGATCCCTTCATCGAAGGTCTGGCCGATCATTTCACCGCCAAGGCGCGGGCGGTTCTCACTCACAATGCCTTTGTCGATATCGAGCGTTCGCGCCGCCTCGCGGCACGCCACGGACTCGGGCTCACGATTCTTGCCTCGGTGCTGGTCCATATCGCCAACGAGAAACTCGCGCTGATGACCCCGTCGGTGCTGCTGGCGGAGGAGGGCAAGTCGATCCATCGCTATGGCCCGCATGTCTTCGCCGATTTTCATATCGTGGAGATCTCTCCCCTCGGAACGCAGAACTGAGATGCCCATACGGCGTGGATTGTTCCTCGTCTTGGCGTGGCTTGCCTTGTTCGCCGCTCCCGCTGCCCGGGCAGAAACGCCGGATGCAGCGCTGACGGCTCTGCTCGCCGAGGCGCGCGCTGCTGCGGCAGTGCCCGGCGCCTGTAGTCAATCGGGCGTCGACCGCCTCGTCCGGCTCTATTGCACCGGCACGATTCGCATTGGCGTGCGCGAATACTATCCGCTGTTCGGCACGCGCGAGGGCCAGGAACGTATCGGCTATGACGTCGATGTCGGCCGCGCCATGGCCGAGCGTCTTGGCGTCACGCCTGAGTTCAGTCGAGTCAATGCTGCCAGCCGCATCCCGCGGCTGGCGGATGACAAGATCGACCTCACCATCGCCACCATGGGCCACAATGCCCAGCGCGACGATCAGGTGCGATTCATCCGGCCGCACTACTATCAGTCCGAAACGACGATCGTCGGCCCGAAGTCGCTGGAGATCAAGGATTGGTCCGACATCGCCAATCGGACGATCTGCGTCACCGTCGGCAACGGCTCGAATGCACAGATCGTCTCTCATGGCGCGCGCCTGATGCTGTTCGACGAAGCCGGCGTGCTGCCCGACAGGCTGCGCGACGAGATCTGCACCCTGGCAGCACAGGACGACAGCTTCTTCGCCTATTATTTCACCGACCCGGCTTTCACCGCGCGCTTCGACCAGAAGTTCGGGTTCGCCCAGGTGCCCTGGGGGGTGGCCGTTGCCCAGTCTGGTACCGATCGATTGGCAAGGGCGCTGGATCTCATCAGCCAGATATTCCATCGCGATGGCGAGTTCCTGAGGATCGCGAGGGAAAACCATGTCGGTACCGGCTTCCTCGAACGCCAGCGCACGGTCTGGAGCCGGCCGGATTGCAACACGGCCGCAGGCAGCTCCGATCCGGCCTGCGTTCTGCCCGCACTTTCCGCCGTGCTGGAGCCGACGCCCATCGCCGAGCGCGTTGCCGGCTTCGAGACCTGGATAGAAAGGCATACGGGAATTGCCCTGCAGCTCCCGATGTTCAAGACCATGCCGGCGTGGCAGATCTTCAAGGCCGGTATCATCAATTCACTCATCCTGGTGGCCGGTGCGCTGGCAGCGACGCTGCTCTTCGCCCTGATACTCGGCGCGCTCCAGAGCTCGCGCTCCTTCGTGGCGCGCTGGCCGGCGCGGCTCCTCACCATCATTCTGCAATCCTCGCCGGTCGTACTGACCCTGGTCATCTCCGCCGCCGTGGCCCACGCTCTCTTTCCCTATTCTTCTGCTGTCGCGATCGGGGCGGCCATCGTGGCGCTCGGCCTGATGAACGGCAGCAATGCCGGCCAGGCGATTGCCGAGGCCATGCATTCGCTGCGGACGGAGAAGGGCGGGCCCCCGGCGCCGACGAGCGAGCTGTACGGCCGCGCCGTCAGCCGGTCGGCCACGCAGATCGTGTCGTTCCTGATCAACGCGGCGAAGGGTACGCCCATCGCGAGCTTCATCGGTGCGCCGGAACTGCTCAGCGCCCTGACCGACATCACCTCCTTCGCCAGCGGCCGGGCCAGCACCTATTCGCTGCTGCTGGTGTTCTACATCGCCGTCGTGATCGTCGTGGTCTGGCTCTGCGGCAAGCTGCGACTCTGGCTCGAACGCCGTCAGGTGGCAGCATGAGCCGCATCTCGCCCGATTTCCTGCCGCAACTCCTGGCCGGCATGGTGGTCAACTTCGAGATCGCGGCGATTGCGCTCGTGATCGGCCTTGCCGTTGGCGGCCTGCTCACCTGGGCGAAGCTGGGCGGCGGCGTGGTGGGCGCGCTTGCCACGACGCTCATCGGCTTGATGCGGGCAGCGCCGACCTTCGTCGTGATGTTCTTCCTGCTGAACATCATCCCGTCCGATGCAAGCCTGTTCGGCATCAATGTCGCGCCGTCCGGCGTCATGACGGTCGCCCTGTCGCTGGTGCCCTATGCCGCGGCCTATGTTGCCGACAATGGAAGCGAGGCCCTGAAGCAGCTTCGCGACGGCTCGCCGCTCGGTGCCTTGCTCTTCCTGCCGAATGTCACGCGCGCCTATTTCGTGCTCGTGATGTCGTCCAGTGCCGGTGCAGCCATCGGTGTCAGCGAGGGAATTGCGGTGATCCTGCGCGAGGCCGAGCGGATGCCGACGCTTGGTGACAAGATGGTGTTGTTTGCCATCGGCATCGTCTGCTTCGGCATCACGCTGCAGGCGGGTTTTGCTCTGATGCGGCTGTTGCAGCATTGGCTCGGCCACCTCGCATTGCGCGGTCGTCAGGGCTAGGCTGCCGGGATGAGCAATGATCTGCAGTATGCGTCCGTCTTTCGTCCCGGCCTGTTCGCCGGCCGCACCATCCTCGTCACCGGCGGAGGTTCCGGCCTGGGGCGGTGTACTGCACATGAACTGAAATCACTCGGCGCGCGGCTGGCGATCGCGGGCCGCACCCAGGAGAAGCTCGATCGGGTGAAAGAGGAGCTGGGCGATCCTGACACCTTCACCTTCGCAGCCGATCTCAGGCGCGAGGAGGAGGTCAAGGCCATGGTGGATGGCGTGCTGGCCTGGGGCGGCGGGCGCGTCGACGGGCTGGTGAACAATGCCGGCGGCCAGTTTCCGGCCCAGCTCAGGGACATCTCGCTGAATGGCTGGAATGCCGTGGTAAACAACAACATGACCGCGACCTTCCTGGTCTCCAAGGCGGTCTATCTCGGCTCGATGGAAAAGCACGGCGGCGCCATCGTGAATGTCGGCGCCGATTTCGAACTGGGCAATCCCGGCATGGGCCACAATGGTGCCGCGCGCGCCGGCCAGACCAACTTCACCTATACGGCCTCGGTCGAATGGGCCCATTCCGGCGTGCGCGTGAACTCCGTGCTGCCAGGTTTCATCGCTTCTTCGGGCTTGGACCGCTATCCCGAACGCGCGCACAACGTGCTGCGCGGGGTCAAGAGCCGCGTGCCGTTGAAGCGGCATGGCACGGAGTCGGAGATCGCCGCGGCCATCGTCTATCTGCTGAGCGATGCCGCCGCCTATGTTACCGGCACGTCGCTGCGCGTAGACGGCGGCCTGCACAATGCCGGCAAGTCGAGCTTCTACGAAGTGCCGGATCACGACCGGTCCAAACCGTTCAACGGCTTTCCGCTCTATCGTCCGCCAAAGGTGCTGGAGTAGTCTCTGTGCGCCTTTATCGGGCCCTGAACCAACCGGAGGACACGATGCGTATTGGCCGATTTGTCGCTGCCTTGTCTGTCGTCTGCACCCTGGGCGTTGCTGCCTCGCTTCCGGCCCACGCCCAGACCGCCAAGGCGGCGCTGAAGGACGCCGGCGGCAAGGACGTGGGCACGGTCCAGCTCATCCAGACACCACATGGTGTGCTGCTCAAGATGGCACTGAAGAGCGTTGCCCCCGGCGAGCATGCCTTCCACATCCACGCTGTCGGCAAGTGCGAGCCGCCCTTCACCAGCGCCGGCGGCCACTTCAATCCGGCCAACAAGAAGCACGGGATGGAAGCCAAGGAAGGCTCGCACGCCGGCGACATGCCGAACCTCTATGTACCGGCCAACGGTCAGCTGACGGTCGATGTGGCCAATCACATGGTCACCCTGGCCAAGGGGCAGCCGAACTCGGTGTTCGATGCGGACGGCTCGGCCATCATCATTCACGCTGGTGCCGACGACTATAAAACCGATCCGACGGGCAATGCCGGGGATCGCATCGCCTGTGGCGTGATCACCGAGTAGCTGTCGCTTTCTAAAGCCAAGGACTGGAGTCGATAGAATGGATTTGGCCCGTTTCCCGCGTCGTCGTTACACGCATGCGCCCACGCCGATAGAGCTGCTGCCGCATTTTACCAAGGCGCTGGCGGCGAGCTGCCCGGGGGGCGTTGGTCCCGAGATATGGATCAAGCGCGACGATCTGCTGGGCCTCTTCCCTGGCGGCAACAAGACCCGCAAGCTCGAGTTCCTGGCGGCGGATGCGCTGGCGCAGGGCGCCGACACGCTGATCACCTGCGGCGCCCCGCAATCCAACCATTGCCGCATCACGCTCTCGGCCGCGGTCAAGGAGGGGCTGAAGTGCCGCTTCGTGATCGAGGAGCGCGTGCCCGGCAGCTACAAGAAAGAGGCGGGCGGCAACAACTTCATGTTCGAACTGATGGGCGTCGAGGCCATCACCGTGGTGCCCGGCGGTTCCGACATGGCGGCCGCGATGTCGAAGGTAGCGCAGGAAGTCGCCTCCCTCGGCCGCAAGGGCTACATCATCCCCGGCGGCGGCTCCAACGCCATCGGTGGCCTGGGCTATGTCGCCTGCGTGCAGGAGATGCAGCAGCAATGGCTCGACATGGGCCTGGCGCTCGACGCCGTGGTGGTGGGCTCCGGCAGCTCGGGCACGCACGGCGGCATGGTGGCGGGCTTTTTCGGCAACAGCATCAAGATCCCGCTGATCGGCATCGGCGTCAGCCGCGATCCGGCCGACCAGGAGCCGCTGGTTCACAAGGAAGCGCAGGCCGTGGCCGATCTTCTCGGCATCGGCAAGGTGCCGCGCGAGGCGGTGAAGAGCTTCGGCGGCTACTGGCAGCCGAAATACTCGGTGCCCAATGCGAAGATGGTGGAAGCTGTCCAGATGCTGGCGCGCACCGAGGGCATCCTGCTCGACCCCGTCTATACCGGGAAGATCATGGCGGGCCTGATCGGTCTGGCCCGCCAGGGTCACTTCAAGCCGAATGCCAAGGTGCTGTTCATGCACACCGGCGGCCTGCCCTCGCTCCACGTCTACGAGGACGTGGTGCTCGGGCGCACGGTGCCGAACGACTGACCGGCTATTCGACCTTGGCGCCGGACGCCTTGATGATCGGCGCCAGCTTTTTCTCGTCGTTGGCGCGATAGGCGGCGGTGTCCTGGGGCGACAACCACATGTTGGTGGCGCCCTGCTGCTCGAACGCCTTCTTCACGGTCGGTGTATCGAGTGCCTTCTTGGCGAGGGCCGAGAGTTTCTCGACCATCGCCGGCGGCAGGTTGGCCGGACCGCAGACGCCGCCCCAGGAGCTGATCTCGAAGCCAGGCAGGAACTCGGCGATCGTCGGCTTGTCGGGCACGGCGGGGTGCCGCTCCTTGGACGTCACGGCGATGCCTTTTACCTTGCCACCCTTCATCAGGCCGAGCGGCCCGGGGATGTTGTCGAACATCATGTCGACCTGGCCCGCCAGAATGTCCTGATGGGCGGGCGCACTGCCCTTGTAGGGCACGTGCAGGATATTGACGCCGGCCATCTGCTTGAACATCTCGCCGGTCAGATGCGGGCTGGTGCCGGCACCTGAAGAGGCGAAGGAGTATTTACCGGGGTTGGCCTTGGCGAGCGCGATCAGCTCGGGAATGGTGTTCGCCGGAAAGTCGAGCCGCGTCATCAGGAAGTTCGGCACCGACCAGAGCATGGCGATGCCGGTGAAGTCCTTGGCCGCGTCGAACGGCAGCTTGGCGTAGAGCGTCGGCGAGATCGCGTGTGCGGCGATCGTGTAGAGCCCGATCGTGTAGCCATCGGGCGCGGACTTGGCGATCACGTCGGCGCCGATGTTGCCGCCGGAGCCGGCTCTGTTCTCGATGATGAACTGCTGGCCGGTCAGTTCCGAAAGCTGGGCACAGACGATACGCGAGAGCGTGTCGGTCGGCCCACCTGGCGGGAAGACTACGATGTAACGAACCGGCTTGTTCGGCCAGTCATCGGCCGCCCGTGCGATGCCGGATGCGACCATGGGGGCGGCGAGCAGACCACCCGACAGGGCGAGCGCGCGCCGGCGACGCAGAAACAACTTTGCCATCTTGAATGAGCCTCCACTGCTTTATAGTTGAGGTCATCCTATATGAATCGGGCTCCGCCGGTAAATTACCGCTGAGAGGGCGTGAAGTGAGCCACGAGCTGGTGGGCGTCGCCGGGATAGAGCAGGCGCACGTGCGTGATCGGCAGTGTGCCGCGCCAGGTTCGTCGCTCGACGACGAGGCAGGGCGTGCCTTGTGGAACCCCAAGCTGCAAAGCCTCGACGCGGCTCGCCGCGGTGGCGCGGATGCGGTGTTCGGCTTCGGTCCAAGGCACCGTGTCGAGCAGCCATCGGCCCGGCGAGATTTCCGCGAAGCTTTCTGCCTCGGCTTCCGGAACCGCCTTGAGATTGATCAGACGCTCTTCCAGGCAGAAGACCTTGCGCCGCGCAAAGTGACGGCAGGAAATCTCCAAGAGGCGACCGGATATCTTGGCTCCCAGGAAGTCGCTGTCGCGGCGGTCGCTGCGTCGCGCCGTCCGGGAAATCATCTCGAAGCGATAGGGTTGGCCGAGCGCCAGCACCTCGGCCTTGATGTCGTGGATTTCCAGAACGGCCGCCTGCGAACTCGGTTGCCGCACGAACGTGCCGGCCTTGCGCCGCCGCTCGACGAGGCCGGCATTGGCGAGCTGGGTCAGCACTTTGGCAACCGTCATGCGCGAGCAATCGTAGGCTGCCGCCAATTCGTGCTCGGTGGCGATGCGGGCGCCCGGCGCCAAGGCACCGGACAGGATGCGGCCTTCGATGTCGCGCAGAATCCTCTGATGAAGCGACGCTGTCGTACCCGCCTTGTCGGACATCCGCGTCATGCGTCCCGCAGCATGCGAGCGAGCGTCTGGCGATAGCGCCGGCCGATCTCCTCGCGCTGCACATGCCGGCCGCCAGCCACCAGCTTGCGGCCGGCGCGCCAGACACAATCCACGAGACTGTGACGACCGGCAAAGATCCAGGCGTCGAGCCATTGGTCGTGGCGTCGGTGAACGAGTGCATTGCTGTCGGCTTGCAGGCTGACGACATCGGCCGGTGCGCCGACGGCGATGCCTTTCGCGGCTCCAAGAGCTTGGCCGCCACCGGCGAGGGCACCCTCTAACAGGCAACGTCCGGTCGATGGCGTCGAGTCGCTGGCAAGTGCATTGCGCGAACGCAGCACGAGCCGTTGCCCATACTCCAGAAGGCGTAGCTCTTCGGCGGCATCGATCAGGACGTTGGAATCCGAGCCGACGCCGAACCGGCCGCCTTTGTCGAGGAAGCGGCGGGCGGGAAAGATTCCATCGCCGAGATTGGCCTCCGTAATCGGGCAAAGTCCCGCCACGGCCTTGCGTGAGGTCATGCCGTCGACTTCGTCGTCGGTGACATGCGTGGCGTGAACAAGACACCAGCGCTCGTCGACGGGGAGCCGATCGAACAGCAGCTCGACCGGGCGCTTGCCGCTCCAGGCCAGGCAGTCCTCGACCTCCTTGGTCTGTTCGGCGATGTGGATGTGTACCGGACCGCCGGCCGCCAGCGGCAGGATCTCCGCGATCTCCCCCGGCGTGGCCGCCCGCAAACTATGTGGCGCGATCCCCACGATGGCGTCCGGCAACGCGGAAACGGCCCGCCGGCTGGCTTCGATCAGCCGGCCGTACCGTTCGACGTCGTTGACGAACCGGCGCTGGCCGGGCGCAGCAGGCTGTCCGCCGAAACCGGCATGGGCGTAGAAGACCGGGAGGAGGGTGAGCGCGATACCTGTTGCCGACGCGGCCGCGGCGATCCTCGACGCGAGTTCGGCGATATCGCTGTAGGGCGTGCCGCGGGTGTCGTGGTGGACGTAGTGAAACTCGCCGACGCGCGTAAACCCGCCTTCGAGCATTTCGAGGAAGGCCTGGGCCGCAATGGCCTCGACATCGTCGGGCTCCATGCGGTCGACGAAGCGGTACATCGCCTCGCGCCAGGTCCAGAAGCTGTCCTCGTTACTATCAAGGCGGGGGCCGCGTTGCTCGGTGAAACCCGCCATGCCGCGCTGGAAGGCATGACTGTGCAGGTTGGGCAGGCCGGGCAGGCCGATTTCATGGCGCTCGTCGCCCAGCTCTGCAGGCGCGTCGCGTGTAATGGCCTCGACACGGCCGTCGGCCAGGGTGAGCCGCACATTGTCGGCCCAGCCCTCGGGCAGCAGCAGCGAATGAAACCACAGGCCGGTTCTGGACATGTGATTATGTATAGTCATAATAATGGCACCATGCAATGTGACCGGCTCTGGAAGAACGCCCGACTTGCCACCCTGGAAGGGGAGGGGCTCGGCCTCGTCGAGGGCGGGCTGCTTGCCGCGCGCGACGGCCGCATCGTCTATGCCGGGTCCGCGGCAGGGGCGCCGTCGTTCGAGGCTGCGGAAACCGTCGATTGCGAAGGCCGCTGGATCACGCCGGGCCTGGTCGATTGCCACACCCACATCGTCTATGGCGGCAACCGCGCGCGTGAATTCGAGTTGCGGTTGGCCGGCGCAAGCTACGAGGAGATCGCGCGTGCCGGCGGCGGCATCGTGTCGACGATGCGCGCCACCCGTCAGGCGAGCGAAGAGGATCTTGTCCGCAGTGCGCTGCCGCGGGTCGATGCTCTCCTGCGCGAGGGCGTGACCACTCTCGAAATCAAATCGGGCTATGGGCTCGATCTCGCCGCCGAGGAAAAATCGCTGCGTGCCGCCCGCCGCATCGGCGAACTGCGGCCCGTTGCGGTCACGACGACCTTTCTCGGCGCGCATGCGCTGCCGCCGGAAGCGAACGGCGACAAGGATGCCTACATCGCCAAAGTCTGCGACGAGATGCTGCCAGCCGTAGCGCAGGCCGGTTTGGCCGATACCGTCGACGGCTTCTGTGAAGGCATTGCTTTCACGCCGGAGCAGATCGGCCGCGTCTTCGAGGTGGCGAAGGCGCATGGCCTTCGCGTGAAGCTGCACGCCGAACAGCTCTCCAATCTGGGCGGTGCAAAGCTTGCGGCACGCTACGGCGCTCTGTCGGCGGATCATCTGGAGCATGTGGACGAGGCGGGAGTCGAGGCTCTGGCGCAGGCCGGTACCGTCGCCGTGTTGCTGCCGGGCGCCTTCTACTTCGTGCGCGAAACCCACAAGCCGCCGGTCGACCTGCTGCGCGGCCATGGCGTGAAGCTTGCCATCGCGTCGGACAGCAATCCCGGCACCTCGCCGCTCACCTCGTTGCTGTTGGCGATGAACATGGCGGCGACCCTGTTCCGTCTCACCGTCGATGAGTGCCTGGCCGGCGTGACGCGCGAAGCGGCACGGGCGCTGGGCCGCCTCGATACGGTCGGCACGCTGGAGCCGGGCAAGTGGTGCGATCTTGCGATCTGGGACATCGAGCGTCCCGCCGAGCTGGTTTACCGCATGGGCTTCAACCCGTTGCGTGCGCGTGTCTGGAGGGGTCGATGAAGCCTGTCGTCCTGTCGCCGGGTGAAGTCCCGCTCTCGGTCTGGCGCGATGTCTATCGTGGCGCCGATGTCTCGCTCGATCCTGCGGCCCTGCCGGCAGTCTCAAAGTCGGCGCAGGCGATCTCGGCCATCCTCGCCAAGGGTCAGCCGGTCTATGGCATCAATACCGGTTTCGGAAAGCTCGCCAGCGTGCGCATCGAAAACGCCGATCTTGCGACCCTGCAGCGCAATATCGTGCTCTCGCATGCCGCAGGAATCGGCGAGCCGATGCCGGTTCCCGTGGCGCGACTCATGATGGCGCTGAAGCTCGCGAGCCTTGCACAGGGTGCTTCGGGTGTGCGTGGTGCCACGATCCGTATGCTTGAGCGATTGCTGGCCAAGGGATTGACGCCGGTCGTGCCCCGCCAGGGCTCGGTTGGCGCTTCCGGCGACTTGGCGCCGCTCGCCCATATGAGCGCGGCTATGATCGGCGTCGGCTCCTTTTTCGTCGGCGACAGGGTGGTGCCGGCTACCGAAGCGCTTTCCGACGCGGGCCTTGCCCCCTTGCAACTCGGTCCGAAAGAGGGACTGGCCCTGCTGAACGGCACGCAGTTCTCGACGGCCTATGCGCTGGCCGGCCTCTTCGAGGCGGAGAATCTGTTTGCCGCGGCGCTGGTGACGGGCGCGCTTTCCACCGATGCCGCGCGTGGCTCCGATGCGCCGTTCGATGCGCGCATCCATCGCCTGCGCCGTCACAGGGGCCAGATCGACGCCGCCGAAGCATTGCGCCGTCTCATGTCCGGCTCGGCCATTCGTGCCTCGCATCTCGTGGGCGACGAGCGCATCCAGGACCCGTACTGCCTACGCTGCCAGCCGCAGGTCATGGGCGCGGTGCTCGATCTTCTCGGCCAGGCCGCAGCGACGCTCGAAACCGAGGCCAACGGCGTCACCGACAATCCGCTGATCTTCGCCGACACGATGGAGGCGCTGTCGGGTGGCAACTTCCACGCCGAGCCCGTGGCGTTTGCAGCCGACATCATCGCCATGGCGATCTGCGAGATCGGCTCGCTGGCCGAACGCCGCATTGCCATGCTGGTCGACCCGGCGCTGTCGGGCCTGCCGGCGTTCCTGACGCCGCGGCCTGGCCTCAACTCGGGCTTCATGATCCCGCAGGTCACGGCGGCGGCACTCACCTCGGAGAACAAGCAGCGCGCCTATCCCGCCAGCGTCGATTCCATCCCGACTTCCGCCAACCAGGAGGACCATGTCTCGATGGCCGCGCACGGTGCGCGCCGCCTGCTCGATATGGCAGAGAATGGTTGCGCCATTGTCGGCATCGAGCTTCTGGCTGCAGCACAAGGCTGCGACTTTCATCGTCCGTTGGCGTCGAGCCCGCCGCTCGAAGCGGTGCGGACCCTGCTGCGCCGCGACGTGCCGCATCTCGAGGACGACCGCCATTTCCATCCCGACCTGGAGAAAGCCAAGGCGCTGGTCGCCGGAGGCGCCGTGGTCAAAGCCGTCGGTGACGGCTTCCTGCCAGTATTGAATCGAAAGGGAACAGCATGACCCGCATCGATAACGCCCGCGTCGTCCGCGCGCCGCGCGGCACCGAGATTTCGGCCAAGAGCTGGCTGACCGAAGCGCCGCTGCGCATGTTGATGAACAACCTCGATCCCGACGTGGCCGAGAAGCCCGGCGAACTGGTCGTCTATGGCGGCATCGGCAGGGCGGCGCGCGACTGGGACAGCTTCGACCGCATCGTCGAGTCGCTGCGCAAGTTGAACGCCGACGAGACGTTGCTCGTGCAGTCCGGCAAGCCGGTCGGCGTGTTCCGCACGCACGCCGATGCGGCGCGCGTGCTGATCGCCAACTCCAACCTCGTGCCGCGCTGGGCGACTTGGGAGCATTTCAACGAGCTCGATCGCAAGGGCCTGATGATGTACGGCCAGATGACGGCCGGCTCCTGGATCTATATCGGCAGCCAGGGCATCGTTCAGGGCACCTATGAAACATTCGTCGAGATGGCGCGCCAGCACTACAACGGCAGCCTTGCCGGCCGCTGGATCCTGACCGCAGGCCTGGGCGGCATGGGCGGCGCGCAAACGCTAGCGGCCACCATGGCCGGCGCATCGTGCCTGGCCGTCGAATGCCGGCCGAGCAGCATCGAGTTCCGCCTGCGCACCGGCTATGTCGACGTGCAGGCCAAGGATCTCGACGATGCACTGGCGATCATCGCGAAGGCGACGGCGGAGAAGAAGGCGGTCTCCGTCGCGCTCCTCGGCAATGCCGCCGAGGTACTGCCCGAGCTGCTGCGTCGCGGCGTGCGCCCGGATTGCCTGACCGACCAGACGTCCGCACACGATCCGGTCAACGGCTACCTGCCCAAGGGCTGGACGCTTGCCGAATGGGAAGCCAAGCGCGCCAGCGATCCCGCCGCCGTCACCAAGGCGGCTAAGCAGTCGATGGCTGGCCATGTGCGCGCGATGCTGGAGTTCCACAAGCTCGGCGTGCCGACGGTCGACTACGGCAACAACATCCGCCAGATGGCGCTGGAAGAGGGTGTGGCCGACGCCTTCAGCTTTCCGGGTTTCGTGCCGGCCTATATCCGCCCGTTGTTCTGCCGCGGCATCGGCCCGTTCCGCTGGGCCGCGCTCTCGGGCGATCCCGAGGACATCTTCAAGACCGACGCCAAGGTCAAGGAACTGCTTCCCGACAACAAGCATCTCCACACCTGGCTCGACATGGCCAAGACGCGCATCAAGTTCCAGGGTCTGCCGGCCCGTATCTGCTGGGTGGGATTGGGCGATCGCCATCGGCTCGGTCTCGCCTTCAACGAGATGGTGGCCAAGGGTGAACTGAAGGCGCCGATCGTGATCGGCCGCGACCACCTCGATTCAGGCTCGGTCGCCAGCCCCAATCGCGAGACCGAAAGCATGCGCGACGGCACCGATGCGGTGTCGGACTGGCCGCTGCTGAACGCGCTGCTCAACTGCGCCTCGGGCGCCACCTGGGTGTCGCTGCATCATGGTGGCGGCGTTGGCATGGGCTTCTCCCAGCATGCCGGCATGGTGATCGTGGCCGACGGTACGCCGGAGGCGGCCAAGCGCCTGGAGCGCGTGCTGTGGAACGATCCGGCCACCGGTGTGATGCGTCACGCCGATGCGGGCTACGAGGACGCGATCGCCTGCGCCCGCGAGAAGGGACTCAACCTGCCGAGCCTCTAGCGCTCGGCAAAGGCCTTCTCGACGACGAAATCGCCGGCCTCGCCGTGATTGCCCTCGACGAAGTGCTGGTCGAGCAGCAGTTGCTTGGTGTCGGCAAGCAGAGCCGGGCTGCCGCAGATCATGACGCGGTCGTGCGCCGGATCCAGCGTCGGCAGCGCGATCTCGCTGAACAGCTTGCCCGAGGTGATCAGGTCGGTGATGCGGCCGCGGTTGCGGAACGGATCGCGCGTCACCGTCGGGAAATAGATGAGCTGGTTCCGCACCATCTCACCGATCAGGTCGTCCTTGGGCAGGCGTTCGGTGATCAGCTCGCCGTAGGCGAGCTCGGCGACGCGGCGGCAGCCGTGCAGCAGCACGACCTTCTCGAAGCGTTCGTAGGTCGCGGGATCCTTGATGACGCTCAGGAACGGCGCCAGGCCGGTGCCGGTGCCGATCAGGTAGAGATTGCGGCCGTCCTTGAGGTTGTCGATCACCAGCGTGCCGGTGGCCTTGCGGCCGACGATGACATTGTCGCCGGTCTTGAGGTGCTGCAGGCGCGAGGTGAGGGGGCCGTCCGCCACCTTGATCGAGAAGAATTCGAGATTCTCCTCGTAGTTGGCGCTGGCGACGCTGTAGGCACGCAGCAGCGGCTTCTCGCCGAGCGCGAGGCCCATCATGGTGAACTCGCCATTGCGGAACCTGAACGAAGGGTCACGCGTGGTCGTGAAGCTGAACAGCGTGTCGGTCCAGTGATGGACGTCGAGCACCCGTTCCTGGGTGAAGTTGGCCATAATCGTTCGTACACAAACGACGTGGCTGCATCAAGGCGGCTTATCTCAACTTGAAAAGTAGGGATTTCAGGGTTTCCCGCTCGGCCGGGGTGAGCGGCGCCAGCGTGTCCTCGGTGGCCTGGAAGGCGCCAGAAACCGCCTGGTCGACCTTGGCCTGTCCCGCCGGCGTCAGCGCGACCAGCAGCCGGCGGCCATCGTCCGGGTCGGCGCTGGTCTTGGTCAATCCGCGCGCGGAAAGCCGGTCGATCACGCCCTTGATCGTGGCCACGTCCATGGCCGTCCGTCGGCCAAGCTGATTCTGCGAGCAGGTGCCGACTTCGGCAAGCTTGGAGAGCGCCGCCCATTGCGTCGGCGTGAGATCGCCGTCCATCAGCCCGTCGAAGATGGCGACATGACGCTGCACGACCTGGCGCAGAATGAAACCGATCTGCTCGTCCAGAACGTAGCGGCGGCGTGACGCTCGGCGGCTCATGGAAATATTCTCCAACACAGGGGCCGGCAGCAATATGACGACCGAACCCGGCCGTGTGAAAGCAAGAACAGATCGGCGTGCGGACCTGTATGATCGAACCGGCGGTTGATGCGCGAGGTGGCCATGTCTCAGTCCATGTCCGAACCAGGGCCTTTGTCGTTCCATGTGCCCGCGCCGGCAGTGCGGCCCGGCGGCACGCCGGATTTCAGCGACGTGAAGATTTCGCGCGCCGGCGAAGTGCGGCGGCCGGACGTCGACGTCGCGCCCGCAGACATCCGCGATCTCGCCTTCCAGATCATCCGGGTGCTGGACCGCAACAGCGAAGCGGTCGGCCCCTGGGCCGGTCTGCTGAGCGACCAGGAGTTGCTCGAAGGCTTGCGCCACATGATGACGCTGCGTGCCTTCGATGCCCGCATGCAGATGGCGCAGCGCCAGGGCAAGACCTCGTTCTACATGCAGCACCTGGGGGAGGAGGCGGTGAGCTGCGCCTTCCGCAAGGCACTCGAGCCCGGCGACATGAACTTCCCGACCTACCGTCAGGCGGGCCTTTTGATTGCCGGCGACTACCCCATGCTCGACATGATGAATCAGATCTATTCCAACGAGCTCGACCCGATGAAAGGGCGGCAGTTGCCGGTGATGTATTCGTCGCGCGAGCATGGCTTCTTCTCGATCTCGGGCAACCTCGCGACCCAGTACATCCAGGCAGTCGGCTGGGCGATGGCGTCGGCGATGAAGCGCGACACACGGATCGCCGCCGGCTGGATCGGCGACGGCTCGACCGCCGAATCCGACTTCCATGCCGCGCTGGTCTTCGCCTCGACCTACAAGGCGCCGGTCGTGCTCAACATCGTCAACAATCAATGGGCGATTTCGACCTTTCAGGGCATCGCCCGCGGCGGCGCCGGCACCTTCGCTGCGCGCGGCCTGGGCTTCGGCATTCCGGCGTTGCGGGTCGACGGCAACGACTATCCGGCGGTGCATGCTGTGGCCAAGTGGGCCGTCGAGCGGGCGCGCCGCAACCTCGGTCCGACCGTGATCGAATACGTGACCTATCGCGTCGGCGCGCATTCGAGTTCGGACGATCCCTCGGCTTACCGGCCCAAGACCGAGTCCGATGCGTGGCCGCTCGGCGATCCCGTGCTGCGATTGAAGAACCACCTGATCCACCGCGGCGCCTGGTCGGAGGATCGCCATAAGCAGGCCGAGGCCGAAGTGATGGCGGCCGTCATTGCGGCCCAGAAGGAAGCAGAAACGCACGGCACGTTGCACACTGGGCCGCATCCTTCAGCTCGCGACATGTTTGAGGGCGTCTACGAACAGATACCGCCGCACCTGCGGCGACAGCGCCAGCAGGGCGGAGTCTAGACCATGCCGCGCAAGACCATGGTCGAGGCGATCCGCGACGCAATGGATGTCGCCATGCAGCGCGACGACAATGTCGTCGTCTTCGGTGAGGACGTTGGTTACTTCGGCGGTGTCTTCCGTTGCACGCAGGGCCTTCAGCAGAAGTTCGGCTCCAGCCGGTGCTTCGATGCGCCGATCAGTGAGTCCGGCATCGTCGGTGCGGCCGTTGGCATGGCGGCCTACGGGCTGCGGCCCTGCGTCGAGATCCAGTTCGCCGATTACATGTATCCAGCCTACGACCAGATCGTGTCGGAAGCGGCGCGGTTGCGCTATCGCTCGAACGGCCAGTTCACAGCACCGCTGGTCGTGCGCATGCCGACGGGCGGCGGCATCTTCGGCGGCCAGACCCACAGCCAGAGCCCGGAAGCGCTGTTCACCCATGTCGCCGGCCTCAAGACCGTCGTGCCGTCCAATCCCTACGACGCGAAGGGGCTGCTGATCGCCGCCATCGAGGACAACGATCCGGTGATCTTCCTTGAACCCAAGCGCCTCTATAACGGCCCGTTCGACGGCCATCACGATAGGCCCGTGACGCCGTGGGCGCGCCATCCTCAAGGCGAAGTCCCCGACGGCCACTACACCGTGCCCCTGGGCAAGGCCGCGATCCGTCGCGAAGGCAGCGCGGTGACGGTGCTGGCCTACGGCACCATGGTTTTCGTCGCGGAAGCGGCGGCGTCCGAAGCCGGTATCGATGCCGAAGTCATCGACCTGCGCACGCTCGTGCCCTACGACCTCGAGACAATCGTCGCCTCGGTGAACAAGACCGGACGCTGCGTGATCGTGCACGAGGCGACATTGACGTCGGGCTTCGGCGCCGAGCTGAGCGCACTGGTGCAGGAAAATTGCTTCTACCATCTCGAAGCACCCGTCACGCGCGTGGCCGGGTGGGATACGCCCTATCCGCATGCGCAGGAGTGGGACTACTTCCCGGGACCGGCGCGGGTCGGCCGCGCCCTCAAGGCCGTGATGGAGGCCTGAGATGGGAATCCGCATCGTCAAGCTGCCCGATGTCGGCGAGGGCGTGGCTGAGGCCGAGGTCGTCGAGTGGCATGTCGCGGTTGGCCAGTCGGTGCTGGAGGATCAGATCCTCGCCGCCGTCATGACCGACAAGGCAACCGTCGAGATCCCGTCGCCGGTTGCCGGCACGGTGGTGGCGCTGGGCGCCGAGGTCGGCGGTGTGCTGGCCGTTGGGGCTGAATTGATCCGGCTCGAAGTGGCCGGCGAGGGCAATGCCGAAGTCGCCGCCGCGCCGCGCGAAGCCGCCGCCGCACCGCCGCCCGCGCAACCGCTTGCAGCGGCGCCGGCGCCGAAGCTGCCGGTACCGCCGCCAGCCTCACCGACTGTTGAGCCCGCCTCGGCGCCCCTGCCGACAAGCCGCGCGCCGATGGGACCGCCACGTCCGCCGGGCGAGAAGCCGATCGCCTCGCCGGCTGTACGACGCCGTGCCCGCGATGCCGGGGTCGATCTGCGTCAGGTCCGCGGTACGGGCCCGGCGGGCCGTATCGGCCATGACGATCTCGACGCCTATCTGCGCGTCGGCACGACGTCGGCAAAGGCGGTGCGTTCGGCAAACACCGAGGTCACGACCGTCAAGGTCATCGGCCTGCGCCGGCGCATCGCGCAGAAGATGGCGGAGGCCAAGCGCCGGGTTGCGCACTTCTCCTATGTCGAAGAGATCGACGTCACGGCGCTCGAAGAGCTGCGCGCGTCGTTGAATGCCGAACACCGGCTGGACCGTCCGCGCCTGACCCTGATGCCGTTCCTCATGCAGGCCCTGGTCAAAGCCGTCGCCGATTTCCCCGAGATGAACGCGCTGTATGACGACGAGGCGGAAACCATCGAGCGGCATGGCGGTGTGCATATCGGCATTGCCACGCAAACGCCGTCCGGCTTGATGGTGCCTGTGGTTCGCCACTGCGAGTCGCTCGACCTCTGGGAGTGCGCGGCCGAAGTGCAGCGACTCGCCGAGGCTGCTCGCGAAGGCCGCGCGACCCGGGCCGAGCTGGCCGGCTCCACCATCACCATCACCAGTCTCGGCGCCCTGGGGGGGATCGTCACGACTCCGGTAGTCAACCGGCCCGAGGTGGCGATCATCGGCGTCAACCGGCAGGTCGTGCGGCCAGTGTGGCAAGGCTCTCAGTTCGTGCCGCGAACCATGATGAACCTGTCGTCGTCGTTCGATCACCGCGTCATCGACGGCTATGTCGCCGCTCGTTTCGTCCAGCGCATCAAGAGCCTGCTCGAAACGCCGGCGACGCTTTTTCTAGAGGCGTGAGATGGCCGAGATAACAGCCAAGGTACTGGTCGTCGGTGGCGGGCCCGGAGGCTACGTCGCCGCTATTCGCGCGGGCCAGCTCGGCCTCGATACCGTGCTGGTCGAGCAGGGCGGTGCCGAAGGCGGGCTGGGCGGCACCTGCCTGAATGTCGGCTGCATCCCCTCCAAGGCCGTCATTCATGCTGCCGACGCCTATCATCGCGCCGTCGAACAGACGGCCGTCACGCCCTTCGGCCTGCGTGTCGAACACCCGGCGATTGACTTCGCACGGACGGTCGAGTGGAAGGACGGCATCGTTGGCCGTTTGACCAGCGGCGTCGGTGCATTGTTGAAGCGGCACAAGGTCAAGATCGTGCAGGGGCATGCCGAGCTGGTGGACGGCAAAACCTGCAAGGTCGAGACCGATACGGGACCGCAAACCATACGTGCCGAGCATGTGGTCCTGGCAACGGGTTCGGTAGCAGCGCCGCTGCCGCCACTGCCGTTCGGCGGCAAGGTTATTTCTTCGACCGAAGCGCTGTCGCTGCAGACTATTCCCAAGCGTCTCGTCGTGGTTGGCGCCGGCTATATCGGTCTCGAACTCGGAACTGCCTTCGCCAAGCTCGACGCCAAGGTGACAATCGTCGAGGCCGAGGATCGCATCCTGCCGGCCTACGATACCGAGCTGGTTCGGCCGGTCGCCAGGCGCCTCCAGGCGCTGGGCGTTGACATCCTTCTGCGCGCACGCGCGTCGGGCCTCGCTGAAGATGGCGGCTCGGTGCTGATCGAAGACGGAAGCGGATCGAAACGCAGCCTGCCGGCCGACCGCATCCTCGTCGCCACCGGCCGACGCGCCCGGCTGGAGGGCTTCGGCCTGGAGCGGCTCGACCTCACGATGAACGGCCGCTTCGTCGCCGTCGACGAGCGCTGCGCCACGTCGATGCGCAATGTCTGGGCGGTGGGCGATATCACCGGCGAGCCGATGCTGGCGCATCGCGCGATGGCGCAGGGCGCCGTGGTCGCCGAGATCATCGCCGGCCATCGCCGCGTTTTCGACAGCGCGGTGATTCCGGCTGTCTGCTTCACCGACCCCGAAATCGTCACCGTCGGCCTCTCGCCGGAGGCCGCGCGTCAGGCTGGGCGCGAGGTGCGCGTCGCCAGTTTCCCGTTCCAGGCCAACGGCCGCGCCCTGACGTTGGGGGCCGAGGATGGCTTTGTGCGCGTGACGGCGCGTGCCGACAATCACCTGGTCCTTGGCATTGCGGCGGTCGGTGCCGGCGTATCGGAACTTGCTGGCAGTTTTGCCCTCGCGCTTGAGATGGGTGCGCGTCTGGAAGACATCGGCGGCACCATCCACGCGCATCCGACCTTGGGCGAGGCTTTCCATGAAGCCAGCCTGCGGGCGCTCGGCGAGGCACTTCACATCTAGCATCGTCATGACTTTTTCCCTCGTCGGACGCTACGCGCGGACCGGAAGGCTCGGCGCCGCCGTCACAACCTCCTCGATCGCGGTCGGCTCGCGGTGCCAGCACGCGCGAGCGGGCGTCGGTGCCGCCTTGACCCAGCACCGCACCGATCCACGGCTAGGGCCGCTTGCTCTCGATCTGCTGGCACGTGGTTTCACCGCCGACGAAGCCATGAAGGCCATCGTCGCGGCAACGCCCTATCGCAACTGGCGTCAGCTCGCCGTGATCGACGCCGCCGGTCGTACTGCGGTCTATTCCGGCGCCCATGTTCGCGGCGCGCGTGGCGAGGCTCAGGGCCGGGATTGCGCCGCCATTGCCAACATCGTCCGGTCCGAGACGATCCCTCGCACCATGGTCGAGAGGTTCGAGCGCTCTCCGGATCGCCCGTTGGCGCAACGCCTCGTCGAAGCACTTGCAGCCGGCGAAGCTGCTGGTGGCGAACGAGTGCCGGTGATGTCGGCGGCGCTGATCGTGGTTGATAAGGAGTCTTTCCCCTATGTCGAGCTCCGTGTCGACGATCACCTTACGCCGATCGTGGAGCTTTCCCGTCTCCGGTCGCTCTATCAGACCGAGGCCGATGCCTACGTGACGCGCACCGTCGATCCCGAGCAGGCATCACCACCTCCCAACATGGCCCGCTAGCCGCACGCGGCGGTGATCGCTACTTCTTCTGCAGTACGTCCAGCAGCACCAGGCTCATCGCCTCGGCGCCGGTCCGGATTGTCGGCTCGGGCACCGGCGCGAACTCCGGCGAATGGTTGCCGGGCACCGGCTTCTTGTCCTTCGCCGCCTGGGCGAGATCCTTGGGGTCGAGGCCCCCGATGCCGAAGTAGAAGGAGGGGACGCCTGCAATGACGAATTCGGAATAGTCCTCGCTCGCCGAGCCTGGCTCCCGCATGAGCCGTGCCTTGTCACCATACGCCTCCTTCAGCACCGCGCCGCTGCGGGCCGCGAGCTTTTCGTCATTGAAGACGGCCTTCGCGCCGGCCGTGATCTTGATCTCCGGCGGCGGTGCGCCGGCCATCATGGCCACCGCCTTGGCGGTCCGCTCGACACCGTCGATCATCCGGGCGCGCGTGGCATCGTCGTGCGAGCGGATCGTGCCGCGCAGCAGCGCGGTATCGGGAATGATGTTGCCGGCGCTGCCGGCCTGTACGGCGCCGATCGTCACCACGCCGAATCGGGCGGCATCCTTCTCGCGGCTGATCACGCTCTGCACGTCGACGATGAAGCGGCTGGCCATCATGATCGGGTCGATGGTGACGTGCGGGCGAGAACCGTGGCCGCCCTTGCCGATGAAGTTGATTTCCAGGCCGTCGGAAGTCGAGTTCCAGACACCCGGCTTGTAGCTCACATAGCCGTAGGGGCCTGGGCCGACATGCAGCGCGAAGCCGTAATCCGGCTTGGGAAAGCGGGTGAACAACCCGTCGGCCACCATCGCCTTGGCGCCGCCACCGCCTTCTTCGGCCGGCTGCCCGACGAACACCAGAGTGCCGCTCCATTGGTCCTTCATGTCGAGCATGATCTTGGCGACGGCCGCCCACACCGCCATGTGGATGTCGTGACCGCAGGCATGCATCACCGGCGTTTCCTTGCCGCGCCAGATCTGCGTGGCCTTGCTCGCATAGGGTAGGCCGGTCTTTTCCGGCATCGGCAAGGCATCAAGGTCGGTGCGGACCATGATCGTGGGGCCTGGCCCGTTCTTGTAGATCGCAACGATGCCGGTCCGGCCGACTTTCTCCGTCACGTCGTAGCCCAGCGCGCGCATCTCGGCAGCGAGCTTGGCGGCTGTCCGGGTCTCCTGGAAGCCGAGTTCGGGATGAGTGTGGATGTCCTTGTAGAGAGCATCGAGGCGGGAATACTGGGTGTCGAGGCTACGCGTGATCGCGGCGCGCTGACTGGCCATGTCGACTGCGCCAGCCGGGACCGCCAGGCCCAGTGCGACGACCAAGGCAAGACTGCTGCTCCGCAGTTGGAACCCGATGCTCACCATGCATTCCCTCTCTTTTGTCGCTACCGGCGATACGGTATCGGACCGGCGAACGATCGGGAAGGTGGCATTGCCGGTGCCATCGTCATGGCGACTGCCGGCGAGAGCGGCCTGCTGTCAACGCTCCCGCTCCTTTCCCGCTTTCCTGCCATCAGGTCCGCCGTCTGGCCGGGCAAATCCGGCAAGGGAGGCGTAGTTGCGCACCATCGCCTTGCGTTCCTCGTAGGAGGCAATCTCGTCGATGGCGGCGAAGCCATCGGGTGCCCGAGCCTCGATCATGTCGATAACGCCCTCGGGTCCACCACGGCGATTGGCCAGCACGATTTCCGCCGTAGCCGGTCGCCGCTCGTTGTCATAGCGGGCGAGAGACGCTTCGATCGTGTCTCCGGATACCAGACAGGTGGCGAGGCATCTGGCGTCGAGAATCGCCTGACTCGCGCCATTGGAGCCGACAGGATACATCGGATGAGCGGCATCACCGAGCAGCGTTACGCGCCCGAAGGACCAGCGCGGCAGGGGATCGCGATCGCAGTTCGGATATTCGTAGAAGCTTCCGGTAGCCTCGATGATCGCGGCCGGATCGACGAAGTCCAGGCGGAAGCGGTTGCGCACGAACGGCAGGACCTCCTCCATGACGCCGATGCGGTTCCAGTCCTCGCGTCGCGGAGGCCCCATGCCCGCTTCGCCCGTCCGCGCCATCACGGCCCAGTTCGTCAGACGCATATCGGGAGACTGAGGATCGACGGCGATCGGGTAGTAGACGAACTTCGCGACGTTGCCGCCGGCGATCGCCATCGTGCGGCCGTCGCGCCAGGTCGGCCAGCGGATCGCCCCGCGCCACAGCATGATGCCGCTCCAGATCGGCGGCCCTTCGTCAGGATAGAGCGCGGCGCGGACGCTCGAATGGACGCCGTCGGCGCCGACAAGCAGATCGCCCTGCCGCGTAGCGACCGAGCCGTCCGGCCGCACGAGGCGGACCGTGACGCCGCTCTCGGTCTCGGTGAAGCCTGCGACATTCCAGCCGGTGTGTATGGCATTGTCGCCGAGCCGCGCGAGGGCCGCTCTATGGATCAGGCCAAGAAGCCGGCCGCGGTGGATGCTGAACTGCGGGACATTGTAGCCGGCATCGAGCCCCCTCAGTTCCTGCCATATGAGCTGACCGAATCGGTTTGTGTAGATCAGCTCGCGCGTCCGGATGCCGGCGGCATCCAACTCGCCCATCAATCCGAGCTCGGCCAGTTCCTTGACGGCATGCGGCAGCATGTTGATGCCGACGCCGAGTTCGCGAACGGCGTCGGCGCGCTCGAAGATCTCGACATCGATGCCGGCGCGTTGCAGGTAAAGGGCCGTCGTCAACCCGCCGATGCCGCCGCCTGCGATCAGGACTTTCATTCCCGAGGCTCCCCTGACGCAGCCTGTCTCGAGTATTCGAGCTGCATGGTGACGAGGTTGGCGGTGTCCACCCGATAACGACCGGCGATTGCCTGCAGCGTTTCGTTCAAGGCTGAAACAGGACGGTGTGCGATGGCGGAGTCGAGCATCCCATCCGTCGGCCGGGACGTCGCGACCAGGTCGGGCAGAATGCCAAGACCGCTGCGGCTCCGAAGGGGCCGTGCCTGGTCGGCGACGGTGACGACGTGCGACCGATAGGTTCGGGACCAGGCATCGGCGACCAGAGCCAGCGATACTTCGTCGACGCCGGACCCGAGCGAAATGCCGAGGGTTTCGCGCTTCCAGAAGGCGAGGGTATTGCCGATCGCAGTCAAGGCAAAAGGCCGCGTGAAGACGAAGATGCTGCTGTCATGCTGCGCATCCCAGCTCGCGACTCCCAGTTCGCGCGCCATCTGTTCGGCCTTGCCGCGTCCCGCGATCGCCTCGATCAGGGTGAGCGACATCGGCATCGACGCGCTGACTCCAGTCGTCGTGGCGACGCCGCGGTCGACCACGAACCGCCGGTCAGGAACGAAACGAATCGACGGGTGTCGCTTCAGCAACTGATCGCGATAGTACCAATGCGTTGTGGCCTGCCGACCGTCGAGCAGTCCGGCGGCGCCGACGACCTTGGCGCCGGCGCAGATGCCGACGATGATTGCGCCTTTCGCCGCCTGCTGCTGGATCCACTGCAATGCTGCCGGATCATCGTCGCGATGCATCGCCGGCACGATCACATAGTCGGCGCCGTCGGGATGACGGGCGTCGAAATCGGCAATGGTGCCGTCGGGCTCGACCTTCAACGCCGGATAGAGTGCTACCGGACCGGGCGAGGTCGCGAGTGCAGTCACATCGGCAACGTCGGCGCGGCGAAGAATGCCGTAAGGCATCAGATAATCGGTAGTCTCGGTGCCGTCGTTGATGCCGATAATCGCCACGACCGGACGCGCGCGCTTCGGCGGCTTCAGCGCCGCCAGGGTGGCATCGACTTCGGCCTGTGGAACTGGCTGGGTCCTTGTGGCAGTAGGAGCCGACGGCAGGGAAACCATCCAGCCGGCCCCGATAGCCAGAAGGATCGCAACGCTCAAGCCACTCCAAAGAACCAACCGACGATGCATGACACTCCGGCTCGACTTCTTTGGGACGTCCCCGCGACGTTGAACCTGAGGCTAGCGTTCCTATTTTTTGGCTGAAATGACATGAATCGAGCAAATGCTGCCATGTCCCGAAAGATCGCTCTCGTCATTCACCCTGGATTTCAAATCCTCGACGCTGCCGGCCCCACGGCGGCTTTCGAGATCGCCGGGCGTCTTCGGCCGAAAAGCTACGACCTGCATTTGATGGCGCCAGGCGAAGGTGCGGTGGAGAGTTCTTCCGGCGTGAGGCTTTCGGCTCGACCGTTGGGTGCCGGCCCGTTCGACACCGTCGTGATCGCGGGCGGAGAGATCATCCAGTCTGAAGAGGCCGCACAGGAAATTCTCGGCTGGCTCAGGTCCGTGATCGCGCGACGCATCGCCAGCGTTTGTTCGGGCGCCTATTTCCTCGCAGAGGCGGGGCTGCTCGAGGGGCGACGCGCTACCACCCACTGGGCAAGCTCAGGCGACTTCGCCAATCGCTATCCGAACGTCAGGTTAGATACAGACCGCATCTTCATCCGTGACGGCGATATCTGGACCTCCGCCGGCGTTTCGGCGGGTATCGACCTGGCCTTGGCGCTGATCGAGGACGATCTTGGCGCCGATGTCGCTCGCCGCACCGCGCAGCAGCTTGTGGTTCACCAACGTCGGCCCGGTGGCCAGTCGCAGTTCTCGGCGCTGGTGGAACTGGGTGGCCGCACGGGCCGCTTCGCCGGCTTGATCGACTGGGTGCGCGAGCATCTGGCCGACCCCTTGACCGTCGAGCACCTCGCCGACCAAGTGGCGATGAGCCCCCGTAATTTTGCCCGAACTTTCGTCGCGGAAACCGGCACCACACCGGCTAAGGCCGTGGAACGGCTGCGTATCGACGTGGCGCGGGCTGCCGTCGAGGCGGGCCATGCGCCGTTCGACCGGATCGCCGAGGAGACCGGCTTCGGGGATGCGGGCCGTATGCGGCGGGCCTTTCTCAGGAATCTGGGGCACCCGCCGCAAACGCTCCGGCGCAGCTTTTGAGCCAGCGAGCTAGCCGAAACGCTGGTTTCCGACGGCGTCGAAGCGGCTGCCGAGGCGATAGCGCGAGGAGGGGTGCAGGCAGCGCACCATCGTGACCGGCGTGGTGCGCGTCCAGGTGCGCCGCGTCAGCAGCAGGCAGGGCTCGGGCGCTGCGATCTTCAGATGCGCGGCCTGTTCGTCGGTCGGCAGAACGGCATCGACGACATGCTCGATCTCGTCGAACGGCACGTTCTGCACCAGATAGTCGCCCGGCGGCACGGTGCTGAAATCCTGATCCAGGAAGTTCGGCACGACGCTCGGGTTGACGTAGCGATCCTCGAGCTGCACCGGGACCTCGTTTTCGAGGTGAAGGCACACCGCGTGGAAGACCGACGAGCCGGCCTGCAGGCCGAGCCAGGCGGCGACGTCGGGAGGGGCGGCGACCCGGTCGGCTGCGAGCGGGGCGCAGCGATAGTCGTGGCCGCGCTGGCGGACTTCGCGGCCGATGGAGGCGATCTGCAGCAGTGTCAGCTGCGGCTTGTCCTGGGCGACGAAGCTGCCGACACCGGCGACGCGCACGATGCGGCCCTTCTGCATAAGATCGCGCAGCGCGCGATTGACGGTCATGCGTGACATGCCGAACTGCTGGACCAGCTCGTGCTCCGACGGCAGGCGATGGCCAGGCGGCCAGGAGCCGTCCTGGATACGCCGGACGATATAGTCCTCGACCTGCTGATAGCGCGCCGTCGGTCCCATCCGTCCCTCTATCCGCTCCTCTAGTGGTCGGCCGCCATGGCTTCGACGCGGATCTCCTCGGTGAGCCGCGCCTTCAACGCCATGAACTCGGACGAGGTCTTGATCGTGTAGTGCCGCGGATGCGGGAAGTCGGCTTCGACCTCGGCCTTGATGCGGCCGGGCCGCGCGCTCATCACCACGACGCGGCTCGCCATGAAGATCGCCTCGTCGATGTCGTGGGTGACGAACATCACCGTCTTCTGCGCCTGCTCCCAGATGCCGAGCAGCAGCTCCTGCATCAGCACGCGCGTCTGGTTGTCGAGCGCGCCGAACGGCTCGTCGAGCAGCAGGATCTTGGGGTCGTTGGCCAGCGCCCGGGCGATCGCCACGCGCTGCTGCATGCCGCCTGAGAGCTGCTTGGGATAGTGCTTCTCGAAGCCGCGCAGACCGACCTGGGCGATGAAGCGCTCGCTGATGTCGCGCTGCTCCGCCGCCGGCATGTTCTTCTCGCGCAGGCCGAAGCAGATGTTTTCCTGCACCGTCAGCCAGGGAAACAGCGTGTAGCTCTGGAACACCACCCCGCGGTCGGCGCCCGGTCCGGAGATCGGCACGCCGTCGAGCAGGATCTCGCCGGTCGAGGGCGTCTCCAGCCCGGCCACGAGGCGGAGCAGGGTGGACTTGCCACAGCCCGAGGGGCCCAGCACGGTGATGAAGTCGTTGTCGCCGACTTCGAGCGACACCGGCTGCAGGGCCTGGGTCGGCGGCACGCCGCGACGGTTGCTGGCGAAGGTCTTGCCGACGCCGCGGATCGACAGGCGGCTCATCGCTGGAAGCTCCAGGCGAAGAGGCGTTGGTTGACCCACTTGAACATCAGGTCGGAGACCAGGCCCACGAGGCCGATGACGACGATGCCGGCGATGATGTGGTCGGTCGCCATAAGCGCCTGGCTGTCGGTGATCATATGGCCGATGCCGGAGGAGGCACCGATCAGTTCGGCGACGATGATGTAGGTCCAGCCCAGGCCCAGCACCTGGCGCAGCGCTTCGGCGATCTCAGGGGCTGCCCCCGGCAGTACGACGCGGCGGATGGCGGCGGTGTCCTTGCAGCCCAGCGTGTAGGCCGCCTCGATCAGGTCGCGGCGCGTGGCGCTTACGATCATGGTGATCATCAGGGTGAGCTGGAAGAAGCAGCCGATGAAGATGACGGTGAGCTTCTGCGCCTCGCCGATGCCGACCCACAGGATCAGGAGCGGAATGAAGGCCGAGGCCGGCAGGTAGCGCGCGAAGGAAACGAAGGGTTCGAAGAAGGCCTCGATCGGCTTGTAGGTGCCCATGGCGATGCCCAGCGGCACGGCGATGACGGCAGCGAACAGGAAGCCGCCAACCACGCGCCAGATCGTCATGCCGACGTCGAAGCTGAATCCCTGCGTTGCGAAGAGGTCCCAGCCGGACAGCAGCGTCTGCCAAGGCGAAGCGAGGAAGTGTTTCGGGACCGCGCCGCTCCAGGTGATGAGCGCCCACAGGCCCACGAAGCCCACGAAGAAGGCCACGCCGAGGAGAGTTCTTTTCTCCCGGCTGACAGGAACAAGCAGTTTCATAGGTCGCTTTTCTTGGCTTGAGGCCGGGAGCGTGCCTTTCGGAGGCACGCTCCCGGTGAAGGCGTCAGTTCAGGAACGTCGTGTCGAACAGCGTGTCGAGATTGGCCGGCTTGGCCTTGATCACGCCGATCTCGAGGAGCAGTTCGGCGGCTTCCTTGTTGAAGGCCTGGATCTCGCCGTTGAAGAACTTCTTGTTGGCTTCGCGGTCGGCCCACTTGATCTTGGACTGCGACTTCTCGAACTGCTCCGCCGTCTGCTTGACGTCGGCGCCCATGATCGTGAAGGCCTTCTTCGGATCCTTGTTGATCATCTCCAAAGCCTGGAAGTAGCTCTCCGTCAGCGCCTTAGCGGCCTTGGGGTTCTCCTTGATGAACTTCGGCGTGCAGCCGAACGTGTCGAACACCATCGGGTGCTGCAGCGAATCGGCGATCAGCTTGCCCGACTCAGGCTTGTCGCGGACCAGGCTGAGATAGGGCTCATAGGTCACGGCGGCGTCGAGATTGCCGGTGCCGGCCACGAAGGCATTGGCCGCGGGCGCGGGTTCGAGCGTGACGAGCTTCACGTCCTTCAAGCTCAGCCCGTTCTTCTTCAGGATCCAGGCCAGGGTGAAGTGCGGGTTGGTACCGGGCGCGGAAGCCGCGACCGTCTTGCCCTTGAGGTCGGCGACCTTGGAGATGGTGTTGCGTGCGACGATGCCGTCCGAGCCCATGCCCTGGTCCATCTTGAAGAGCTGGGTGGTCGCGATGCCGTTGGCATTCCACACGATCCACGTCTCCACTGTGGTGGCCGCGCACTGGATGTCACCCGAAGCGATGGCGAGGTGGCGGTCCTTCTGCGGGATCTTCTTGATCGAGACGTCGAGGCCGTTGGCCTTGAAGATGCCAGCCTCCTTGGCCAGCGTCAGCGGCGCAAAGCCGGTCCAGCCGGAAATGCCGATGGCGACTTTGGTTTCCTGTGCCTGAGCAAGCGCCGTGCCGCCGGCAAGGACGGCGAGTGCAGCGACGAAAGTCTTGAACGATCTCGACATGGAAGGCTCCCTTTATTTGTCGATGGGGCTGAGCGACTACGAACGATAGACGACAGGGAAGATCGGCGCATCGAAGGGGTCGCCGTCTTTCATGGTGAGGCCCGTAAAGGGCGGCGAGCCCTTGCCTGCGCGTTGGGCATAGACGGCATCGTCGCCGACCCAGCGTGCCGAGAAGACTCGGCGCATCCGCGGCGAACGATTGGCCGGCGCGCCATGCACCGTGCGGAAGCTGAAGGCGATGGCGTCGCCCGGCTCCATGTCCCAGCCAACGATGTCGAGTTCGCCGCGCTTGGCCTCGATGTCCGGCATGACCTCGAAATCGTCGTTGGAGTAGAGGCGGGTGCCATCGAAGCGCATCGGGCGGAAGCCCTTGCCCCAGCGATGCGAGCCGCGCACGGACTCCATCACCACGTCGCGCGAAACGGGATCGAGCGGGATCCAGAAGCTCACGCTCTGCTGGCCCTCGACGCAGTAGTAGGGCTGGTCCTGGTGCCAGGGCGTCACGGTGCTGCCGCCGGGCTGCTTGACGAGCACATGGTCGTGAAAGAAGCGGGCAGTCTTCGAGCCCATCAAGCCGGCCGCGAATTCCGCCGCCGGCGATTTCATCACGAAATCCTCGAACTCGGGGATGCGCTGCCAGTTGCACAGGTCCTGGAAGAAGGGGGCCGAGCCGTCGGCCGGCCGGACCGTCCGTTCCAGGGGGCTGGGATCGGCCATTAGGGCCTCGATACCTGCCCGAAGGGGCTCGACCCAATCCTTGAAGACCCCGCGCAGCACAATGGCGCCATCGGCCTGGTAGGCTGCCGCGGCGCCATCCTGCTCAGAAAATGCTCGCTCCCCGCCCATGCATCCCCCTCTTGCCTGTCTATACAAGTTAAGACAGCAGAAACCGTGCCAAGCAAGAGGGCAATTTCCACCTGTCGTGCGAAATCGGGGGGGGCTGGATTAGGCTTTGATCGACCCCGCCACCTGCCGAGTGGCGGCATTCAGCCTATTCCACACATTGATCGTGGAAATGGCGAGCAGGAGCGCCGACAGGGCGCGTTCGTCGTAGTGCCGGGTCGCTTCGGCCCAGACATCGTCCGATATCGGGTCAGCCCGGTCGCTGAGCCGGGTGACGGATTCGGTCAGCGCCAGGGCAGCCCGTTCGGCCTCGCTGAACCACGGCGCCTCGCGCCAAGCGGCCACCGTGTAGAGCCGCTCGTCCGTCTCGCCGCCCTTCTTGAGGTCGCTGGCGTGCATGGCCACGCACAGGCTGCAGCCGTTGATCTGGCTCGCCCGCAAATGAACCATGTCGATGATCTGCTTGGGCAGGCCAGCCTTGATCGAGCTTTCGTTCAGCGCCAGCAGCGCCTGCATGGCGCCGGGAACGACCATGGCGGGGTGCTTCATTCGTGCTTGCATGATGAATCTCCTGATGCGGTCACGACGTTTCCGTCGCTCGGCCGTCGTGACATCGCATGTCACATCGGCTGGGCTTCGTTCGTCATGGCTTTGACGGACCGGCAGAGGAAAACGTGACCATGGACGAGCAGAAAATTCTCGGCGATCGCTTCGAGGCCAATCGCAAGCATCTCTACCGGGTTGCCTATCGCATGCTGGGCTCGCCGGGTGAGGCCGAGGACGCGGTGCAGGAAGCCTGGCTTCGGCTGAGTCGTGCCGGCGCCGATGATGTCGACAACCTCTCGGGCTGGCTGACCACGGTGGTGGCGCGCATCTGCCTCGACATGCTGCGTGCCCGCAAGACGCGGCGCGAAGAGCCGCTGGAAGCTCCCGACGAAAAAGGCGGAGAAGAAAAGCCCGCTGCGGCATCCGTCGTCCCGGGAACGATTGATCCCGAGCAGGAGGCGCTGCTGGCCGATTCGGTCGGCCTCGCGCTGCTCGTCGTGCTTCAGACGCTCGCGCCGGCGGAGCGCGTCGCCTTTGTCCTGCACGACATGTTCGACCTTTCCTTCGACGAGATCGCTTCGGTGGTCGGCCGTACGCCGGTCGCGACGCGCCAGCTCGCAAGCCGTGCCCGTCGCCGTGTCCAGGGCAAGCCCGCCGTGCCCGAGGATGATCTCGATCGTCGGCGCAGCGTCGTCGACGCTTTCCTCGCGGCATCGCGCGGCGGCGATTTCGAGGGCCTCCTGGCCGTGCTCGATCCCGGCGTTGTGGCACATGCCGACGGCGCGGCCGTGAAACTCGGCTCCGCGCCGGAGATGCGTGGCGCCGAGGTCGTTGCCCGTGCTTTCAAGGGCCGCGCCCGCAACGCGCAGGTGGCATTGGTCGATGGTGCGCCCGGCATCGTCGTGGCTCCGAACGGCAAGCTCCTGCTGGTACTGCGCGCCAATGTCGTCAATGGCCTTATCGTGGAGGTCGAAGCCATTGCCGATCCGCAGCGACTGGCGGAACTCGAGCTGGCCGTGCTGTGAGGCGCCTCCATATGGTCACGATCCACATATGAGCGATTGGCAACCCAGCACGCCGTAGGCCGTTCTTTAGGGACGAATGGAGGCTTCAATGGTGCATGTTGCAAAATTCGCTGTTCTTGCTGCCTTTGCGGCGACTCTGGCTGCGTGCGGTAACAACCCGACGGACCGAGCCCTGACCGGTGGCGCCATCGGCGCCGGTACCGGTGCAGTTGTCGGCTCGACGATGGGCGCGCCAGTCGCAGGCGCCGTTGTCGGCGGTCTGGGCGGTGCCGCAATCGGCGCCGCGACGACCCCGCGCAACGACTACTATAGAGGCTACTAACCGACGCGAGAGACGCGGAGAGCTGGAAGGTCAGCTCTCCGCGTTGATTCCGCGTTCGGTGGCGATGCCGGCGAAAGTCGCAATCGTCTGCTCGAAGAGTTTCGCGAAGCCCGCGCCATCGAGGCCGACTGCATCAAATCCCAATGTTTGAAGACGAACGATCACCGCGGGGTCCTTCAGCACGGCCAGCAATGCCGTATGCAGGCGCGTGCGCGCTGGCTCCGGCGTTCCCTTAGGCGCCAGCACTCCCATCCAGGTCGTCTGCACGAAACCGGGCGCAACTGTCTCGGCGGCTGTCGGAACCGTGGGAAAGGCGACTGGACGCTCGGCAGTGGTAACGCCAAGCGCGATCAACTGTCCGGCTGCTGCCTGTTGGGCCGCCGCAGCGAAGGTAACGACTCCGGCGTCGATATTGCCGGCAATCAGATCCTGGATGAGCGGTCCGCCGCCGCGGTAGGGGATATGTGCCACCGTGGCGTTGCCAGCGGCGCGCAACAGCAGTTCGCTGGTGAGATGCTGCGAACTTGCGATTCCCGGTATGCCGACATTGAGTGCACCAGGCTTTGCTTTGGCTGCCGCCACATAGTCGGCAAGGGTCTTGAAGCCGGAGCGGGGATGGGTGAACACGCCTTGCGGTGCGGACGCTGCCAGCGTCACCGGCGCGAAGGACGCGCGCACCGACGTGGTGCCGGGAAGCGGCAGCGCCTCGGTGGCGGCAAACGTGTCGTTCGCCAGGAGCACGGTGTATCCGTCCGGCTGGGCGCGTGCGGCTGTCTGCGTTCCAACGCGGCCCGAACCTCCGCCAATGTTGTCGATCAGGGTCGTCTGCCCAAGCTGTGCGCCGAGCGGCGCCTGGATCACGCGCGCAAAGGTGTCGACGCCGCCACCCGCGGGCCAGGGCACGACGATGCGAAGCGGCCGCGACGCATCCTGGGCGCGCAATATGTAGGGCGACATCAGGGCCGCGCCGGAGAGAAGAGCGGCAAAGCGGCGGCGGGTAACGGCGGAAGCGGACATGAAAAACCTGTCGGTTGAGGGGCTCATCCGAAGGTGGCAGCGCTATCCGTTGCGTTAAATGAAACGTTCAATCGAATTGCGGCACGCGCGAGAGAGCAGCGTTCCCGGCAATCACTCCCTATGGAAAATTCCAGTGGTTCATCCTCGGCGTCCGTCATAGGGAGGAGAGAGCAAGGGAGTTCTGTCATGTCTCAGTCGCCGCACGGCCCGCTGCAGGGCGTCAAGGTCGTCTCCTGTTCGACGGCGCAGGCGGGCACCGTGCCGTGGATGCTGATGGCCGATCTCGGCGCCGACGTGATCAAGATCGAGACGCCGGACGGCGGCGATTCTTCGCGTCGCATGACGGTGCTGCCGGGAATGGGCAGCACCTTTTTCGAGACCAACAATCGCGGCGTGAAGAGCGTGACTCTGAACCTGAAGTCCGCCGAAGGTCGCGCGATCCTGCACAAGCTTGCCGCCAAGGCCGACATCTTCGGTCAGAACTTTCGTCCGGGCGCCGCCGAAAAGAACGGCTTCGGCTGGGAGGAGCTGCACAAGATCAACCCGAAGCTCGTCTATGTTTCGATCTCGGGGTATGGCCCCAAGGGACCGCACGCCCATCTTCCAGGAACCGATTCGATGGCGCAGGCGCTGGGCGGCATCGCCGAGGCCTATTCCATGCCCGGCCAGAAGATGCGCACCGGCATCGTCTCGGTAGCCGACGAAACCTGCGCCTTCCTGGCCTTTGGCGGTGCGCTGGCGGCGTTGACCTATGCGCGCACCACCGGCATCGGCCAGAAGATCGACCTGTCGCTGCTGGGCGGCCAGGTCCGATTGATGGGTTGGACGCTCACCACCGCGATGTGGCGCAATCAGAATCCCATCACCGGCCAGGCGCGCATCACCGGCACGGTTGAACGGCCGGGCATCAGCGCCAGTTTCAACGATCGCGACGGCAAGCCGCTGGTCTTCCAGCTCGTCGGCCCCGAGGACTGGCAGGACGCGATGACGTCACTTGGTTTTTACGACCGGCTGAAGGCGGCGGGCTTCGAGAAGCTGGGCGTCATCATCGAGGATGTCGGCCGGCGTGCCGATCTGTTGGCATTGCTCGACGAACTCTTCGCCACCGGCACCCGCGAAGATTGGGTGACGCGGCTGCGCGGCGCCGACATCGTCTCGGCGCCGATCAACACTTTGCTCGAAGCCTCGAACGATCCCGATGTGGTGGCCAACGGCTATGTCACTCATGTCGAGCACCCCAAGCACGGTCGCCTCAAGGTGCACGGCACGCCGTGGCAGTTTTCCGAGACGCCGGCCAAGCCCGGCATCGCGCCGGAACTAGGAGAGCATAACGATGCGGTGCTGGGTGAGCTGGGCTACAGCCCGGCCGAACTTGCCGACCTGCGGACCCGGAAGATCATCTAGAGGATGAAGCGAGCCGCCCGGCGCAATCGCCGTGATGCGCGCCTTTGTTGCTCCCGGTCACCCATTTGGGGGATGTCGCGTGGGTGCCGCCTGGCCACAAGCGAGGCTTTGGTCATTGTCGGCGGCCGGCAGGTCTGCATTCATGAAGGGAGCCGTCGCCTTTATCTGCGCGATGCCCTGTCCTAGGATCGATCGAACGAAGTTCAAGTGGTGTTGAGTCTGGCGATGCAGGATATCGAAACCGACTCGATCATCGTTCCGGTTGTCCGGTCGTGGCTTCTCCTGTCGGCCGACAACGCATCGTCTTTCGTCGTGGATCTGCGAAGCTAGGAGAGTATCCATGCCTCCGGATGTTCCGCACGGCACATTGCCCGATCCCGCTTTCGTCGCCGACGCATTGACGATCAATTACCTGCGGCACGCCGTCGAAGTCCGACAGAAATGCACGGCTCGGTTCGTCGAGTCAGTTGTCGTCTGGGAACTTCTGAAGGGTGAGATCGTCGAGGAGCGGACCGTCCACGTATTCGATCTCCATGGACATCCCGAAGCGACAATTGCCTACGCGTGGCGGTCGTCGCCTGAAGTGCAATCGAACGTCGTGTTGCGCCAAGGCGAGATCGAAGGCCCCGACGACGCCGTCAGAGCCGTTATTCTTGCAAGCCGCTAGGCTTGCCGCCTCGATCGTGAGTCGCGAGAAAAGCGACGACATCGCCGACGGTCTCGAACTTCTCCGCGGCCGCATCGGGAATTTCGACGTCAAACTCATCTTCCAGCGACATGATCGTCTCGACGACGTCGATGCTGGTGACACCCAGCTCGTCCATCCGTGCGGTTTCGGTAATCTTGTCGGCGTCGATTTGGAATTTCGCCGCCATAACGCGGCTGACCCGTTCCGACACTGTGTTCATAGTCTTTCCTCCTGCTCGGAAAGGTAACGCTGTCACCCGGCCAGCTGATCCCTATTTGGTACCGCGCGGTCTGCGCGGCAACCTCAAACCCTCGAACACCCTGGAAAAGGCTACTTGCCTCGCCCTACACCAAGGCTTTTACGCCCCACATTAGTATTTTGCGTTTTAATCGCCGGCGCGCAACCAGGACAGGTTGGCGCGAGGGCCGCTAGCTCTCGCTCTCCGGCCGACGTGACGAAAAGGCGCTGGTGCGCCGGAGCATGGGGGCGCACCATTACAATACGCTGCAAGTTTCTATCCCGATGCAGGTGGCAGCAAAATTAAGCACGACTGACGTGGCCGACACAGTTACCTCCTTGTTGCGCAATATTCGTGCCTGCACGATCTGCGCATCGACCTTGGAGAATGGGCCGAATCCCGTCGTTCAGTTCGCCAAAAGCTCTCGCCTGATCATTGTCGGTCAGGCCCCCGGGACGAAGGTCCATGAAAGCGGCGTGCCGTGGCAGGATGCGAGCGGCGACCGATTGCGGGATTGGACAGGGCTCAGCCCCGGGGAATTCTACGATCCGAAGCGAGTCGCAATTGTGCCCATGGGTTTTTGCTATCCCGGCAAGGGCAGGAACGGCGATCTCCCGCCGCGTCCCGAATGCGCGCCGCAATGGCATGATCGCGTCTTTGATCTGCTGGTCGAGAAGCGGCTGGTCCTGCTGGTCGGCAGCTACGCCCAGTCGCGCTATCTTGCGGGGACCAGAGCCAAAAAGAACCTCACCGATGCGGTGAGGGATTTCAGGTCGTACGCTCCGTCGTTCTTTCCGCTGCCGCATCCGTCATGGCGCAGCGGCATCTGGATGAAACGCAATCCCTGGTTCGAGGCGGAGGTGCTGCCGCCGTTGCGCAAGGCCGTCCGCGCGGCCTTGCGCTGACGCGGCCTGTCCTACGGCAGGATCGCATCGGCCTCGATTTCGACCTTGGCATTGGGATCGATCAGCGCCGATACCTGGACCAGCGTCATTGCGGGAAAATGCTTGCCGAGCGTTGCGCCCCAGGCCTCGCCGATGGCCCTGCCGGCGGCATTGAATTCCGCAATATCCGTGACATAGGCACGCAACGCGACGAGATGCGATGGTTCGCCGCCTGCGGCCTTCAGCACGCTGACGACATTGCCAAGCGCCAGCCGCCACTGTGCGCCGGCATCCGTTCCTTGCGGGATGTTCGCCTGTCCCGGCTCCTTGCCGATCTGTCCCGCGATGCGGACGCTTTTCGTCCCGGTCGCCACGACAGCATGCGAGAAGCCGCGCGGCCGTGGCCAGCCTTCCGGCAGAATCGGTGTGTAGGCGATGTCGGACGTACTCATGATCTCGCTTCCTCCAAAGAGTTTAGTCCTCACTCTACCCCGTCTTTCTCTTCGCGCGACCCCTCACTTGAACCCACACACCTCGGCACTCGTGCGTATGACACGCCATGTCGTGCCGTCGCTCCAGCAGCCGTCGCGCCATGCGCCTGTGAGGCTCTTGCCGTCGGCCTCTCTCAACGTGCCCATGCCCTCGGGCTTGCCGCGATAGAAGTCGCCTTCGTAGATCGCGCCGTTCGGCAGCTTCAAGGTGCCATGGCCATGTTCCTCGCCGTCGCGGAAGTCGCCTTCGTAGCGCTCGCCGTTGGCGTAAGTCGCCACGCCCTTTCGGTTCAGCTTGAGGTCGTTGAACCAACCTTCGAAGCGCGTGCCGTCGGGACGGACGAGCACTCCGCGACCGAACGGGAACTGGCCCTGGTAGCGGCTGCCATCGCCGAGCGTGGCGACGGTAAGCGCGACGAGTTCGCCCTTGCGATAGACTCCGTCGATGCGCAGTTGGCCATCGTTGTAGGTCGCGACGCCGGGGCCTTCGTAGTCGCCGTCCTTGAACATCCCCTCGTAGCGATCGCCGTTGGCGTAGGTGGCGACGCCGCGCCCGTTATAGTCGCCGTTCTTCATCTCGCCGCTGTAGGTGTCGCCATTGGCGTAGCGCCAGGTGCCCTGGCCGTCGGCCTGGCCATTGCGAAAGGCTCCGTCGTAGCGGTCGCCGTTGGCCGAGAGCCAGACGCCAGGTCCCTCCGGTCGGCCGTTCTTCACGTCGCCCTCGTAGCGGTCCGTCGGCTGGCCGTCCTTGAACCATTGCAGCACGCCTGCTCCCTGCGCGGTGCCGCCCGGGCAGGCGCCTTCCCAGCGGATCGCTTCCTTGCCTTCGGGCGCGGGATTCCAGACCCGGCAGCGCGTCGCGGTATCGGCGATCCAGGCACCCTGTGGCGGCGGAGGGGCCGGTGCGGGAGTCGGCGGGGGATGCTGCTGCGAGGGCGCTGGCAGGTCCTGCGTCTGGACCTGCGCCGCAGCGGCCGGGCCGAACAGAACGATCGCAATTCCCAGGCAGGTCGACACGCGCATGCCGAATGATTGGCGGCCGGCCGCGGCGATTCAAGCATCCAGAACTTGCCTACTTCGTGCGCTGTTCCAGCTCGCGCGCCTTGACCAGCCGGTCGAGGCAGCCATCTTCGCGGCCGCGCTCGGCTTCGGCACGGGCTGCCACCAGCAAGGCCTGCAAGGTCGTCCGCTCCGACGCGACCTCCTTGTCGCCGCCGCTGTTGCCGGAAGGCGCCCCCCGCCTTGAGGGCGTGACGTCGGGCATCGTCGGCATGCGATTGGCCGCGCTCGGGGGCGGCGCGATCACCGACCGATCTTCCGTCTGCGGCGGCGCGATGACGCCGCCCGAACGCCCCAGCTCTTCAGCGCTCGTCCCCGGAGGCCGGCTCGGCGTACTACGATCGGGCGCCGCGACGGGGGGATCGGTCGCAACGCCATGGCGCTCCGCCATCTGGCGAACCTGATCTAGGCAGCTCTCCGCGGCGGCCGCGTCGGGCCACAAGACGAGCAGTGCGAGGCTCGCGAGCAGAAGGCGGGCAGTGGCGGACGAAGCGGCGCGCATGCCGAAGCAACGACAGGCGCGCGCGAGTGGTTGCGCTGCGTCAGAAGCCGTACAGTCGCGACGGATTGTCGACCAGAATCTTGCGGCGCACCGCTTCGTCCGGCACGCATCGGAAGAACAATCGCAGCAGATCGTCCTCCTGCGGCACGTCCGCCGGCGCATGGCCGACATGAGGCCAGTCGCTGCCCCACACCAGCCGGTCGGGGTTGGCCGCCACCAGGGCCTGCATGAAGGCTGCCGTGTCGTCGAACGACGCGCCCTTGCCCGAGCCCCGGCGCGTGTTGCGGTCGGCGCCCGAGAGCTTGCACCAGTAGCGTCCCGTCTTCAGCTTTTCGCAGAAGTCGCGGAAGCCTGCATAGTCGATGCCCTTGTCGGCCATCGTGCGGCCCATATGGTCGATCACGAAGTCGAAGGGCAGCTTCTCCAGGTCAGGCGCCAGCGCCTGCAGGTCGCCGGTCTCGATCCAGAGCTGCACATGCCAGCCGCGCTCGGCCAGTCGCGGCGCCAGCGGTCGCAGATCGTCCAGGCTCATCCCGCCCGACGACACCGCCTTGCCGTCCTGCCGCAGGAGATTGATTCGCACGCCGCGAAATCCGGCATCGGTCAGCTCGTCGAGCCGCCGGTCGGTCACGTCGGGCTTCAGCAGAGCCACGCCGCGCAGCCGATCTGGATGGCGCTTCAGGGCATCGAGCGTCACGTCGTTGTCGGCGCCCGCTGCCAAGGCATGAACGATCACGCCCTTGGCGATACCCATGGAATCCCAGAGGGCCAGCAGCGTCTCGACCGGCGCTTCGCGTGCCGGCGCGAACTTGCCTTCGCGTATCGGTGGAAAGCGGTCGAACGGACCATAGACGTGGACGTGGCAATCGCAGGCGCCGTCCGGCAAGCCCAGTTCCTTTTCCATGACGCGTCACTCCAACACGAACGTTCCTGCTCTCGCAGAGAAGAGGGCGAAGATAGGCGACGGCTGTTCGAGCGTCCTCCCTTGTCGCCAAAGCGGCCATCGCCAGGCGATGCGATGGTCAACGGACGGCGTGAGTCTCGCCGCGAGTTCGGGTTAGCTGGCGAAACGAGGCATCATCTGAAGGAAGAGAGCGATGAAGATCGATTTGACGGGCAAGAAGGCCATTATCTGCGGCGGCAGCCGAGGCATCGGCCGGGCGATTGCCCTGGGCTTCGCCGCCTGCGGTGGCGACGTTTCCATCTGCGCGCGCGATCCCAAGACGCTGGACGAGACCCGCGCGGAGATCGCCAAACACGGACACAAGGCCCACGCCGCGAGCGCCGACCTCTCCAAGGGCGATGCGGTCCGCGGCTATGTCCGCGATGCCGTTGCAGCACTCGGCGGCGTCGACTTCCTGGTCAACAACGCTTCGGCCTTCGGGGCGTCGGACGACGACACGGGTTGGACGAGCAGTCTGGCCGTCGACATGCTGTCGATCGTCCATGCGACCCAGGAAGCGCTGCCGTCTCTCAAGAAGGTGCAGGGGAGCGTGCTGAACATCTCGTCCATCGCCGCCTTGCATCCCTCGGGACGCCAGCCGCCCTACGGCGCCATCAAGGCGGCGGTCATCCACTACACAGTCACCCAGGCCGCGTTGTATGCCGCCGACCGCATCCGCGTGAACTGCATCGCACCCGGCTCGATCGACTTCCCGGGCGGCGTGTGGGATCGCCGCAAGACCGACAATCCGAAACTCTACAACGGCACCCTGGCGTCGATTCCCTTCGGCCGCTTCGGCACGCCGGAGGAAGTGGCGAACGTCGCGTTGTTCCTCGCCTCGCCGCACGCCTCGTGGGTGACGGGCCAGACGATCGCCGTCGCGGGCGGGCAGGGACTCTAGGAAGCGACCGTCCTAGCGGAAGTCCTCGGGCCTGAGTTCGATCGCCTGTCCATGCGGCGTGCGATCGGCGGCATGGTCCCAGGCATGGGCATATCGGTCGAGCGTATCGGAAGACGCGATGCCCTTGAGCGCAACCACGCGCTCCAGGGTGGCGAGCCAGTGCCGGTAGTAGGTGCTGCCATCGTCCGGATCGCCATTGGCCCGCGCCTTCTGGATCTCCTCGCCCAGCAAAGTGGCCCAGTCGCTCCAGGTGAAGACGCCGCGTTGATGGAGGGTGAGCGCCATTGCGAAGGCCTGCGCCTGCCACGGCTCCTCGAACACGGGTGCCTCGCCTTCGCAGGGGATTCCCGGAACGACATCCAGTGCCGCGCGGACGGCGCCGGCTTCTGCGTTCTCCATCACGCGGCCTCCAGATAGGGCTCGAAGGCCTCGATCGAGGTGCGCACCGTCGGGTCGGCGTCGGGCCCCCACAGTTCCGTTGCCTCGAACGTCACCGTGTAGAGCCATTCGGGCCGTTCCACGCCTTCGGCGACGGTGGCGTCGGGAAAAACGTGGCAGCCCTGGATACGTTCGATCGTGCCCGTACGGCCACGCGCGAAGCGCGGCAGGCGCGTGTGAGAGACCGGGTGGATGTTCTTCGCCCGCACACGGTCGCCGACCTGGAAGCGTGCGGCGGCCGTTGCCGGGCGGCTGTAGCTTTGGCGAACGAGGAGCCTGTCGGCCTCGGCCGGTGTAACGCTCTTCTTCTTGAGCGGCCGTCCCGGGCCCGACGCATGGCCCGATCCGAGTTCGGCTTCCGTGACCAAACCGCGCGCGAGGCACAACCGCTCCAGCCGCAGCATCCATTTCTTGTAATAGGAAGAGGAGAGGTAGACCGCGGGCGGCAGGGTTTCGATCCAGTAGCGGCCGACATCGATGTTCCACTCGCCGGTTGCGCCCATGATGCGGTTCATGGCCAGCACGCGGCCTTCCCAGGCGTCGTGAAACGGCGGCTCGGCGGGCGGGGCGTCGACCTTGCCGAAGCCGTCCATGCCGCCCAGGTCGTGGATACCGTTCATACGCCCACCTCGTTCGCTGCCTTCGCCAGGCCGGTGCCGATCATCGAATCCCGCGTGACGAGCGAGGCAAGGCGTTCTTCGCTCCAGCCTTCGGTGCCGTCGGGGCGCATCGGCAGCACGATGAAGCGCGTCTCCGCCGTCGAATCCCAGACGCGGATCGTCTTGTCGGCGGGCAGGGTCACACCGAAATCGGCGAGCACGGCGCGCGGCTCCTTCACGGTGCGGGCGCGGTAGGGCGTCGACTTGTACCAGGCCGGCGGCAACCCCAGCACATCCCACGGGTAGCAGGAGCAGAGCGTGCAGACGATCATGTTGTGCGTCGAGGGGGTGTTCTCCACGGCGATCAGATGGTCGCCGACCTTCTGCTCCAGCCCCAGCGTCTCGATGGCTCGGCTCGCATCGGCGAGAAGTGCCCGCCTGAAGGCCGGGTCCACCCAGGCACGCGCCACGACCCGGGCGCCGATATGCGGGCCGATCCGCGTTTCGTAGGCTTCGATGATCCGGTCGAGCGCCGCGGGATCGACATATCCCTTTTCGGTCAGAACCGTCTCCAGCGCCCGCACGCGCAACTGCATCTCGGAAAGCTCCGAGCCGTGCCCCTGATGGTCATGACCATGGTGATCATGGTGACGATCGTCGTGTGCTTCGTGTTTGTCCGACATGGCTGCCATCGTGGTGGTTCCTTGGACGCGATTGTACCGCGTCAAATGCGGAGCGGAACCACCAAAGGACGCCAGCCTTGCGCATGCGGGCCCTGCAAATCACCCGCTTGTGATGCTGCGGAGGGGCATCCATCGCAACGGATGCTACAGTATCGACCCCATGCCATCCCTCTCGCGCCGTACCTGGACCTGGAGCTTCGACCTGCCGCCCCATGAGTTGTGGCCGGTGCTGGCCGACACCAGCCGGTTCAACGAGGCCATGGGGTTGCCCGCCTACACGCTGGAGGAGACGCCGCAACCCGACGGCACGGTCCTGCGCCGCGGTCGCGGCAAGGCGGTGGGCTTCACCCTGGAATGGGAAGAGAAGCCTTACGAATGGATCGCCGACCGGCATTTCCGTCAGTTGCGCATCTTTTCCAAAGGACCGTTCCGCCGCTTCGGGCCCGTGTTCGATCTCGAGCCGGAGGGCAAGGCTGGCAGCAAGGTCAGCTATTCCCTTGAGTGGGAACCGCTCAGCCTCACCGGCCGCCTGTTCGGGGCACGTCTGGCCGAGCAGGCCGGCGGCGCCGTGGGCAGACGTATCGTCGAGGCCGTCGGGTTCCTGCGCGGCGAGCGGCTGACACCGTTCGAACTGCCGCCGCCTTCGTTGCCGCAGGGTGCCCAAGAACGAGCCGAAGCACTGGCAGTGGAAATCGACCGCAACCCTTACGGCAACAATCTCGGCCGCGTGCTAGCCGCTACGGTGCTGGGCGGCATGGCGACCGATCTCTCGCATCTCAAGCCCAAGCGACTGGCGCGCCAGCTCGGTGTCTCGCCGCGCGTCGCCATCGAGGCCTGCCTCGCTGCCGTGCGCAGCGGACTGCTGACGATGAAGTGGGATCTGCTTTGCACGAATTGCCGCGGCCCCAAGCTCAGCGCGTCGGCGCTCGCCGAGCTGCCGCGGGGCGCGCACTGTCCTTCGTGCAACATCGACTATGACCGCGACTTCGAGAAGAACGTCGAGCTTTCTTTCGCGCCGGCCGCGGCGGTGCGGCCGCTGATGGTGGGCGATTTCTGCCTGAGCGGCCCCATGGCGACGCCGCATGTCGTGGTGCAGGTCCTGCTGGCGCCGGGTGAGCGACGCACTATCGAAGCGACACTGCAAACCGGCCGCTATCGCTTGCGCACGCTCCATCCCGGCAGTGTTGTCGACATCGACCACGAAGAAGGCGCGGCCTTCCCCGGTCTGCGCATCACGGCATCGGGCGTAGAGGCGAGCCTCTCGTCCGATGCCGGCAAGATCGAGTTCGTGAACGACGCCGGCTTCGAGCTGGCGGCGTTGATCGAAGATCGCACCTGGACACGCGAGACGCTGACGGCACCCGAGGTGATCTCGCTGCAGGCCTTCCGAGACCTTTTCGCGGCAGCAACGCTGCGACCCGGTGACGAGGCGGGAGTCAGCCAGGTGGCGCTACTCTTCACCGATCTGCAGGGCTCGACCGCGCTCTATGAACGGGTGGGCGACGCGACGGCCTACAACATGGTGCGCGAACATTTCGCACTGCTGGCCGCCATCGTGCGCGATCACGACGGGGCGGTGGTGAAGACCATCGGCGATGCGGTCATGGCCTCGTTCGGCGATCCCGCCGATGCGGTGAAGGCGGCGCTCGCTATGCAGGCGAAGCTTTCGGCCGACACGGAATTCACCCTCAAGGTCGGCGTCCATGCCGGTCCGAGCGTCGTGGTGACCTTGAACGACCGGCTGGACTACTTCGGCTCGACCGTGAACATGGCCGCGCGCCTGCAAGGCCAGAGTCGCGGCGGCGACATCGTTCTGAGCCGGACCGTCGCCGACGATCCGGCTGTGCAGGACGTGTTGGCCGATATATCGACGCAGGCCGAAGAGGTGAAGCTGAAGGGCTTCGGCCAGCCCGTCGGCTTCCTGCGATTGCAGCCTTCTTCCTAGCCTACACGCCGAAGTGCGCCGCCATCACCGCGGCGGCCTCGTCGTTGGCCTTCAGGCCTTGCTTCAGGAAGCGGGTCAGCGAGAAGAAGCCGTGAATGGTGCCGGGGTAGTTGACGTAGGTCGTCTTTACGCCCGCATCGATCAACCGATCGGCATAGGCGCGACCCTCGTCGCGTAACGGGTCGAAGCCTGCGGTCAGGACGAAGGCCGGCGGCAAGCCCTTGAAGTCCTTGGCCAGTAGAGGCGAGAGGCGCAGGTCGGAGAGGTCGGTGTTGGCCGGCACATAGGCCTTCCAGAACCATTCCATCAGCGAGCCGGACAGGAAGTAGCCTTCGGCGAAGGCCGCACGCGACGCGCTCTGCTTGCTGGAGTCGGTCGCAGGATAGATCAGCATCTGGAACGCGGGCACTTGCTCGCCGGCATCGCGACACGCCTGGCAGACCACGGCCGCGACGGCGCCGCCTGCCGAATCGCCGCCCACGGCGATACGTTCGGGATCGACCTCGAAGGAAGCGGCCTTGTCACGGATATGGCGGAAGGCGGCAATGCCATCGTCCAGAGGTGCCGGAAAGGGATGCTCCGGCGACAGGCGGTAGTCGATTGAGATCACCTGGCAACGGCTCTTGTTAGCGAGGCGCCGGCAGGTCGAGTCGTGCGTCTCGATGTTGCCGATCACGAAGCCGCCGCCGTGATAGTAGATCAGGGTCGGCAGCAGCCCGGCCGTAGACCCGAGCGGCCGATAGCGGCGGAAGCGGATGGCGCCGCCGGGGCCCGGCAGCGTGCCGTCGACGACGGCGGCGACGTCCGGCGGATCGGCCTCGCTGTCTTCGGACATCTTGTCGACGGCCGCGCGGCCCACGGCATGCGGCAGGCTCTCCAGCTTGGGCCGGCCAGCCTTGTTGGCCTGATCCATCAGGTCGAGCAGGGCGCGGGCTTCTTGATCGAGCATTTGAGTCTCCGAAGTCAGTCGAACAGATGACGGTAGGCGAACAAGGCTGGCGCGCCGCCGGTATGGACGAACACGATATTCTGCTCCGCTGTCCAGCGGCCAGCCCGGATCAGTGAGATCAAGCCGGCCAGTCCTTTGCCGGAATAGACAGGATCGAGGACCAGTGCTTCGAGGCAGGCGCCGAGACGGATCGCGTCGATCGTCGCGGCGTGCGGCACGCCATAGGCGGGCCCGGCCAGACCGGCGACCACTTCGACATCCTCGAGGAGGAATGGCTCTTCCAGCAGGTCTGCGGCGCCCTGGCCGAAGCGCAACACGTCGGCACGCACGCGCTCGGGCTCCGCGTCGATGTCGATGCCGACCACCTTCGTATCGGGCAGGCAGGCGCGCGCGCCGACGACCAGGCCGGCCTGGGTTGCGGCACTGCCGGTACAGTGAACGATGGTGTGCGGCGTGAAGCCAAGTGCGGCGGCCTGGGCCGCGATCTCCGCCACCGTCGAGGCGTAGGCGACGGCGCCCAGCGGGCTGGAGACTCCGTAGGGTACGACATAGGGCTTGCGGCCCTGCGCGCGGAGGCGTTCGGCGAGGTCACGAATCGCACCATTGCGATCGCCGTTCCACGGCACGTCGTGCAGGATGGCGCCGAACAGCTTGTTGAGCAGCGCGTTGCCGGTCTTGCCGTAGTCGGGCGAGGGCGGGGCGAGCCTGCCGTGATAGACGGCGAGGTGGCAGTCGAGGCCGAGCCGTGCCGCGGCCGCCGCGACCTGCCGCTGGCTGTTCGATTGCACGACGCCACCCGAGACCAGCGTGTCGGCACCAGCCTCGATCGCTTCGCTCAGCACATAGTCGAGCTTGCGCAGCTTGTTGCCACCCAGGCCTACGCCGGTGCAATCCTCGCGCTTCACCCAGAGCCGTGGGCTTGCCCCATCCTTTGCGAGATGCGCCGTGAGCCGCCTCATCGGCTCGAGCGGTGTCGGCAGGTGGGCAAGTCCCAGTCGCGGAAAGCGGGCCAGCCGGCGGGTCAGACGTTCAACGGAAGAAAGCATGCACGTGTCCCGCGATCTCCTTAGCGCGCTCCCAGCTCATGCAGAAGCGGCCGCCGGAAACGATCTCGATCCTTGCATGCGGGCATTTCGCCTGCAGGAGCGCGCTGTGGCGACCATAGATGAAATGCTCGCCATAGAGCATGAGGGTCGGACAGCGGAGAGCCGCCATTCCGTCGAGCGTGTCGAACTTTGCCAAGGCCTGCATCGCCTGCCAGCGGTCGCGCCCGATCTCGAACTGGGCGACATTGATGCGATCCATCCAGGATTGCGAGGGCTGCATCGGCGCATGCTCGGGATCGTTCTGTAGCAGGAACTCGATGCTGCGCGGCGCCGGAAAGCCGGTCGCGTCGCTGGGCCGGACCTTGGCGATGTCGGCGATGTCCCGGGTCGCTGTGTCGGCGTCGGTGAAATAGGGTGTGTTCACCAGAGCGACCTTGTCGATGCGCCGCGGCCAGCCGGCACCGAGCGCAATCGAGACCGCAGCGCCCACGGCCTCGCCCAGGGCGAAGGCGCGTTCGACGCCCAGCGCGTTCATGGTTTCGATGACAGCGCGTGCGTAGTCCTCGATGCGCGGCTGCCAGTCGATATGGTCGGAATGGCCGTGGCTGGGATAGTCGATGGCGATGGCGCGGAAGTGCGGGCCCAGCGCCTGCAACAGCTCGATCATCAGCGCCGAGCTTTGCTGGTTGATGTGGCTCACCATGACGACGGGGCCGCTGCCGCAGGCCCGCCAGTGGATATGGCCGGCGAAGGTCTTCGCCAAGCCGCGTTCTATCGGCAGTGTCATCGAAAGATGGTCGTGCGTTATTCGAGTTTCACGTTGGCGAGCTTGATCACTTCGGCCCATTTTGCGGACTCGGCCCTGAGATAGGCCGCCAGCTCGGCCGCGGTGCCGCCGACAGCGACGCCGCCGACTCTGGCATAAGCGTCGGCCACTTCCGTGCTGCGCAAGGTCGCGACCGCGGCGTCATGGATCTTCTGCCGCGCGGCCAGGCTCGATTCTCCGGGCGCGACCAGGGCGTACCAGTTGTCGGAGTTGACCCTCGGCAGGCCAAGCTCGCCCATGGTCGGCACGTCGGGCAGCAGAGCGGCGCGCGTATCGGAGCTGACGGCCAGGGCCTTCACCGCGCCGGAGCGGATATGCGGCAGCAGCACCGGCACGTCGAGCAGGGTGCAGTCGACGGTGCCGGCGATCAGGTCGTTGGTGGCGGGCGCGGCCCCGCGATAGGGCACATGCAACAGATCGATGCCGGCCTCGCGTTTCAGAAGCTCTGTGGCGAGGTGGGTGATGCCGCCGGTGCCGGCGGAGCCGTAGGTCAGCTTGCCGGGATTGGCCTTGGCGCGGGCCATGAAGCTTTTGAAGTCGGCGATGCCGAGCTTGGCGCCGACCACCAGCACTTCCTGTACGCGGACCACCAGCGTGATCGGCGCGATGTCCTTCACCGGGTCGTAGGGCATCCTGGGCATCAGGCTCTGCATGATCGCGCCGGCGCTGGCGCTCATCAGACCCAGGATGTGCGGGTCGGTGGCGGCCTTGGCCACGAAATCGATGCCGGTGACGCCGGCCGCGCCGCTCTTGTTCTCGACCACGACCGACTGGCCCAGCCGCTGGCTCATGCCCTGCGCCAGTGGCCGGCCGAACGTGTCGGCAGGTCCGCCGGCCGGAAAGGGCACGACGAGGATCAGGGGTTTGCTGGGAAAGGGCTGTTGCGCGGCCGCCCCCAACGCCGGAAATGTCGCAAGCCCCGCGACAATGCCGCGGCGGGTGATGGTCATCGTTTCCTCCGCCTTCGCTGGCCGAAGTCTGCGCCTGCCCTTGTTGCTCGCGCAATGCTTTTACCGGGCGCAGGCGCAGGAGGTCAGGCGGGCAGATCCATCCCAGGTGCGGAATGCAATTCTGGGCAACGAACAGTGGCCTTTTCTAGCCGGAAATCCGCAGTACATTAGGGTTATGACCGACTTCCCGAAGAAGACCTCCGCCGACTGGGAAAAGCTCGCCGCCAAGGAGCTGCGCGAGCGCCCGCTTGACGATCTGACGTGGATGACCCCCGAGGGCATCGCGGTGAAACCCCTCTACACGGCCGCCGACCTGGAGCAGCTCGAGACGCTGGGCTCGCTGCCGGGCTTCCCGCCGTTCACGCGCGGGCCGAAGGCCACGATGTATGCCGGTCGTCCGTGGACGGTCCGCCAGTATGCCGGCTTCTCGACGGCCGAGGAGAGCAACAAGTTCTACCGCGCCAACCTGGCGGCGGGTCAGATGGGCCTCTCGGTGGCCTTCGATCTCGCCACCCACCGTGGCTACGATTCGGACCATCCGCGTGTCGTGGGCGACGTCGGCAAGGCCGGTGTGGCGATCGACTCCGTCGAAGACATGAAGATCCTGTTCGACGGCATCCCGCTCGACAAGATGAGCGTGTCGATGACGATGAACGGCGCCGTGCTGCCGGTGCTGGCAGGCTACATCGTCGCCGCCGAGGAGCAGGGCGTGCCGCAGGACAAGCTCGCGGGCACGATCCAGAACGACATCCTCAAGGAGTTCATGGTCCGGAACACCTATATCTATCCGCCCGGACCCTCCATGCGCATCGTGGCCGACATCATCGAGCACACCGCGAAGCACATGCCCAAGTTCAACTCGATCTCGATCTCCGGCTATCACATGCAGGAGGCCGGAGCGACCCTGGTGCAGGAGCTGGCCTTCACCTTGGCCGACGGTCTCGAATATGTGCGTGCGGCCAAGGCCAAGGGGCTCGACATCGACGCCTTCGCACCGCGCCTGTCGTTCTTCTTCTGCATCGGCATGAACTTCTTCATGGAAGTGGCGAAGCTTCGTGCCGCGCGTTTCCTGTGGGCCGAGCTGGTCAAGCCGTTCGAGCCCAAGAAGGCCGATTCGCTGTCGCTGCGCACGCATTGCCAGACGTCGGGCGTGTCGCTGACCGAGAAGGATCCGTACAACAACGTGATCCGTACCGCCTATGAGGCGATGGCGGCCGTCCTCGGGGGCACGCAGTCGCTGCACACCAACTCGTTCGACGAGGCGATTGCCCTGCCGACGCCGACCTCGGCGCGCATCGCGCGCAACACCCAACTCATCCTCCAGCACGAGACCGGCATTACCAAGGTCGTCGATCCGCTGGCCGGCAGCTATTACGTCGAGTCTCTTACTGCCAGCCTGATCACCGAGGCACGCAAGCTGATCGGCGAAGTCGAGGCGCTGGGCGGCATGACCAAGGCCGTCGAAGCCGGCATGCCCAAGATGCGCATCGAGGAAGCGGCCGCGCGCAAGCAGGCCCGTATCGACCGCGGCGAGGAGATCGTGGTCGGAGTCAACAAGTTCCAGCTCAAGGAAGAGCCGGCGATCGAGATTCTCGACGTCGACAACGACGTCGTGCGCGAGTCGCAGGTGAGCCGCCTGAACAAGATCCGCGAGACCCGCGACGAAGCGAAGTGCGTCGCGGCGTTGAAGGCGCTGGGCGATGCGGCGCGCAACGACACGGGCAACCTGCTGACGCTCTCCATCGAGGCGACGCGCGCGCGCGCGACGGTGGGCGAGATTTCGTCGGCATTGGAAGGTGTCTACGGCCGTTATCAGGCCACCATCCGCTCGATCTCCGGCGTCTATGCCGGCGAGTGGGAAGGCGATGCCGGTCTGGAGCGCATCCGCACCGACATCTCCGCCTTTGCCGAGGAGGAGGGGCGTCGTCCTCGCCTGATGGTCGTGAAGATGGGCCAGGACGGTCACGACCGCGGCGCCAAGGTGATCGCCACGGCCTTCGCCGATCTCGGCTTCGACGTCGATATCGGCCCGCTGTTCCAGACGCCGCAGGAAGCTGCGCGGGCGGCCATCGAGAACGACGTGCATGTGATCGGCGTGTCGAGCCAGGCTGCCGGCCACAAGACCCTGGTGCCGCAGCTCATCGAGGAGCTGGCCAAGCAGGGCGGCCAAGAAGTCATGGTCGTGGTCGGCGGCGTCATTCCTGCGCAGGACTACGACTTCCTGAAGAACGCCGGTGTTGCGGCGATCTACGGGCCGGGCACCAACATTCCCGCCGCTGCGGCCGAGATCCTGTCGATCTTGCGCAAACGCGACCAGAAGCGCGCAGCCTAGGACAGGGCCTCGCTGCTCAAGATTCCGGCTGGCGTCGTCGTTGCGATGCCGGCCGGCCTTACCACCTTGTCTCCAGGTCGTGCCGAAGTCGGGTCGACGGCTGGTTAGCGTCGCATCGCCTGGCTTTCTTCGGGTGTAAGCGGGCGTTCGCGGAAGGAGAGTGTCCGGCCGCGCAGGGTGCCGAAGCCGGTCCGGGCTTCCATCTTGACCGGGTAGCGGATCTGGGTCTGGTCCATACGCGCCAGCCAGATCTTGATCGGCCGCTCGCGTTCAGTTTCGGCTTCCTTCGGCGCGTCGTAGAATTCGCCGGCGACGCGCTTCGTGTAGATCTCGCAGACCAGCAGATCGCCCTGCACACCCGGTACGTCCGAGGTGGCGCCCGACTCGGTGCCGACTTTCCTGAGAATGACGTCGATCCGCCGCTTGCCGTCGTTGCTCGGTATCGTGCGGTCGCAGGCATTGTCGCCGGCGAAGCCGACGCTCAGGGCCGCCGACAGGGGATCGAGAGAGCCGCGCTTCTGGTCGTCGGAGATCGACTGCTGCGGTGCGGGCTTCCACTCGGGATTGTGCGTTTCCTTCATGGCGCCGCCGGCATACTGCGCAATCCAGGTGCGCGGCTTGTCCCCGACGACGATCGAAAGCGAGCCGGCGCTGGGTTGGGCGCCTGCCGCCGTGAACCCGCCCCAGGCGCGGTTGCGGCCATCGTAATGGATGGTGACGGCGCGCAGCAGCCCTTCCTTGAAGGTGCGGGTCTCGACATCGTATTTCGCGCCGTTGAAGCGCGCCGTCAGGTCGATGCGAAAGCCGGAGAGGCCCGCAAAAGTGATTTCATAGGAGATGTCGACCTGGCGGGCTTCCTGGGCGGCGCCCGGTGTGGTTAGGGTGAGACCGCCCGTGATGCCCATGCTCAAAGCAACCGTCAGCAAGGCCTTACGAAATCTCATGAAATCCCTTTCCAAAGGGGGCTTACTTCAGGTGTCCCAGCACGATAGAAGGCCGACGACCCCTGCGCCACTAAGACTGTACGTCCAATAAGGCAATTTTGGTCATGTCGCCGTCCGATAACGAAACTGTTCCCAAGGTGAATGCCTCGCGTACCTGGGGGGTCATGGCCATACTTGGTCGCCATTTGTGGCCGAAGGGTGAAAAGACCCTGCGGGTGCGCGTGGTCATTGCGCTGGCGATGCTGGTCCTGGCCAAGGTCGTCGCGGTCTATGTCCCGCTTCTCTACAAGCAGGCGGTCGATGCGCTGGGGTCGACGGCGGCCCAAGCTGTCGCCGTCCCTGTCGTACTGATCCTGGCCTACGGCGCGGCGCGCGTGCTCTCGCAGGCCTTCGGCGAAATCCGCGACGCGGTGTTTGCACCTGTCTCGCAGCGCGCGATCCGCAATCTCGCGCTGGAGGTCTTCGATCATCTGCATGCCCTGTCGCTGCGCTATCACTTGGAGCGGCAGACCGGCGGGCTGAGCCGGGTCATCGAGCGCGGCACCCAGGGCATGGAATTCCTGATCCGCTTCACGACCTTCAACATCCTGCCGACACTGCTCGAGATCATGCTGGTCGGCGGCATCCTGTGGAGCCTCTACGACTGGCGCTTTTCAGCCGTCACGCTCGTGGTCATCGCCGGCTATGTGGTGTTCTCGATCATGCTTTCGGAATGGCGCATCAAGTTCGTGCGGCGCATGAACGATGCCGATACCGAGGCCAACGCCAAGGCGATCGACAGCCTGTTGAACTACGAGACGGTGAAGTATTTCGGCAACGAGGTGCACGAGGCGCGCCGTTTCGATGTCGGGCGGCGCCGCTACGAAATCGCGGCCATCCGCTCCAGCCGAACCCTGTCGCTGCTCAACATTGGGCAGGGAACCATCATTTCGATCGGCCTGGTCGCCGTCATGGTGATGGCGGGTTCGGGCGTCGTGCAGGGAACGATGACGATCGGCGACTTCGTCGCCGTGAACACCTTCCTCATCCAGCTCTATATGCCGCTCAACATGCTGGGCTTCGCCTACAGGGAAATCCGCAACGCGCTCGTCAACATGGAGAAGATGTTCGGTCTGCTCGAGGTGCCGGCGGAGATCGCCGACCGGCCGGGCGCGCCTGCGCTCAAGGTGGAGGGCGGCGAGATCGTGTTCGATCATGTCGATTTCCACTACGAACCGGCGCGGCCGATCCTGCACGATGTCAGCTTCCGCGTGCCGGCTGGCCATACAGTAGCGATCGTGGGGTCGAGCGGCGCCGGCAAATCGACCGTGTCGCGCATCCTGTTTCGCTTCTACGACGTGGCTTCTGGCAGCGTGCGCATCGACGGTCAGGACATCCGCGACGTGACGCAGTCGAGCCTGCGGGCGGCCATCGGTGTGGTGCCGCAGGACACTGTCCTGTTCAACGATACGATCTACTACAACATCGCCTACGGCCGGCCGGACGCGACGCGCGAAGAGGTGGAGCAGGCCGCGCGCCTGGCCCGCATTCACGATTTCATCATGGCGCTGCCGCAGGGCTACGAGGCGACGGTCGGCGAGCGCGGGCTGAAGCTTTCGGGCGGCGAGAAGCAGCGCGTGGCGATAGCCCGCACCATCCTGAAGAACCCGGCGATCCTGCTGTTCGACGAGGCGACCAGCGCCCTCGATACGCGCACCGAGCAGGAAATCCAGCGCTCGCTGGAAGAGGTGAGCCGCGGCCGTACGACGGTAGTCATCGCGCACCGGCTCTCGACCATTATCAATGCCGACGAGATTATCGTGCTCGATCGCGGCCGGGTCGTCGAGCGCGGGCATCATGCAGATCTGCTGGCCATGAACGGCGCCTATGCCGAGATGTGGCGGCGCCAGCAGGAAGCCGCAGCCGAAGCCGAGCGAAAGGTCGAGGAGCCGCCGTCCCTGCGGTCGGAAGGCCATCTGCGTGTCGCCGACTAGTACCGCGTCCGCGGGCGCCGCCAGTCCCTGGCGGGCCCTGCTGCCGATCTATCTCGCCTGTCTTGCTTTCGGCATCCAGGTCGGCACTTCCATGCCACTGGTCCCGCTGGCGCTGGAGCGGCAGGGCGTCGACAAGTTTATGATCGGTATCGTGGGGGCGGCCTGGGGCGTGGGCATGATCGCGACCACGCCGTTCGTGCCGGCCCTTGTCGCACGGCTGGGGGCGGTGCCGCTGATCTGCGGATCGGCGGTCGTCAGCGCCGCATTGTCGGTGGCTTTCGCGCTCACCGAGGGCGTGCCGCTGTGGTTCACGCTCACGCTGCTTCAAGGCGTGGTCGGCGGCGTGCCGTGGGTCGTGAGCGAGATCTGGATCAACCTGGTGGTCGACGAGAAACGCCGTGGCCGTGCCATGGCGGTCTACGCGACCCTGATCGCCGTCGGCATGGCGCTTGGTCCTCTGATCCTGCAGTTCGTCGGCCTCTATGGGCCGCGGCCCTTTCTGGTGGCCGCCGGGATCATGCTCGTTGTCATTCTGCCGCTGCTGCCGGCATGGAAGTCGGCGCCACCCGTGACGCTGGTCGAGAATAGCGGCCTGTGGCGTGTCATACGGGCGGCGCCCGTGGCCATGCTGGCGGCTTTTGCCTGCGGGTTGGGCGAGCAGGTCGCCTTCAGTTTTCTGCCAATCTTCGCGGTCGGCGCAAATGTCTCGGCCGAAACGGGCGCACTGTGGCTCTCGGCGTTCGTGATCGGCAACATCGTCCTTCAGTGGCCGATCGGCTGGGCGGCCGACGAACTCGATCGCCGTTCCGTGCTGGCTGTCTGCGCATTGGCGAGTGCCGCGCTGGTGGCGTCGATCGGATTCATCGATTCGCAGTCGTACGGCATCCTGGGCGTGCTGGTGCTGTGGGGCGGCATTTCCTTCGGCATCTACACCGTCGGCCTGGCGCTGCTGGGCCAGCATTTCAGCGGCGGCGACATTGCCCGTGCCAATGCCGCTTTCACCATCATGTATACCGTGGCGGGTCTGGTCGGCCGGCCGATTGCCGGCGGCGCCATGGATGTGATGGGCCGGTCCGGCATGACCTTCACGGTGATGTTTTTCTACGCCTTTGCGGGCGTGGCCGCCTTGCTGGCAATGCGCCGTCGCGGCTGATAAACCTCCGCCGCATGAGCGCGTCTGTCGCCATATCGGATAGTTCCGCCGATCCGCTGCTTGCGCCGCTGCTCGCGGGCGACCGGCGGGCACTGGCGCAGGCCATCACCCTGATCGAATCGACACGCAGCGACCATCGCGCGCGCGCCGATGCGTTGCTCGCCGCGATATTGCCGCACAGCGGCAAGTCGGTGCGGCTCGGCATCACCGGCGTGCCCGGCGTCGGCAAATCGACCCTGATCGAACGCTTCGGCCTGTCGCTGCTGGAGCGCGGGCGCTCGCTGGCCGTGTTGGCGATCGATCCTTCCTCGAAGCGCGGCGGCGGCTCGATCCTGGGCGACAAGACACGCATGGAGGAGCTGTCGCGCCGGCATGAGGCCTTCATCCGGCCGTCGCCGGCGGGCATCACCTTGGGCGGCGTGGCCCGGCGGACCCGCGAGACCATGCTGCTGGTCGAGGCCGCGGGTTTCGACACGGTGATCGTCGAGACGGTAGGCGTCGGCCAGTCGGAGACGGCCGTCGCCGACATGGTCGACATGTTCATCGTCCTGCTCCTGCCGGCAGGCGGCGACGACTTGCAAGGCATCAAGCGCGGCGTGATCGAACTCGCCGATCTGATCGTGGTCAACAAGGCCGATGGCGATCTCAAGGCCACGGCCAGGCGGTCGGCTTCCGACTATCAGCACGCCTTGCGCATGCTGCGCTCGCCGACGGTTGGCTGGACGCCCGAGGTCACGACCTCCTCCGCCCAGACAGGCGAGGGCGTGGCCGAGATCTGGCAGATCGTCGAACGATTCAATGCGGCCGTCGGCGAGAAAGGCATCGCCCGGCGCCGGGCGGAGCAGGCGCGAGCCTGGATGTGGAACGAGGTCGGCGAGACGCTCCTGGCCGAGCTGCGCCGCCACCCCGAGGTCAGGAAGCTGGTCGGGGGCCTGGAGCGCGAAGTCGAGGCAGGTCGGGCTACCCCGGCGGCAGCGGCCCGGCGTATGCTGGAGGCCTTCCATGGCCGCTAAATCGCTCCTGAGACGCGCCCGCCGCGCTGCCGAAGCCCAGAAGGAACCCTTCTGGAAGCGCAAGACCTTGGCGCAGATGACCAAGCAGGAGTGGGAATCGCTCTGCGACGGCTGCGGCATGTGCTGCGTCAACAAGCTGGAATACGAGGGCACCGGCGAGCTCGCCCAGACCGATACCTGCTGCAAGCTCCTGGACCCCAAGACGGCCCGCTGCCGGGACTACAAGAACCGTAAGAAGATCGTGCCCGACTGTATCCAGCTCACCCCAAAGGTTGTGGCCAAGATGGATTGGCTCCCCAAGACCTGTGGGTACCGGCTGGTCCATTTCGGCCAGGACCTCTATTGGTGGCATCCTTTGATCTCGGGCGATCCGAACACTGTGCACGATGCCGGAATCTCGGCCCGCGGCCGGGTAATTCCCGAGGATCAGGTCGAGGATATCAGCGAAAGAGTCGTGGACTGGTTTGCTTGACGGGACCCGCTTCGGCCCGTAAAAAGCCCGCCTTCCCGCCCTTCGGCGGGATCGTTTTTTAGCGGATATCGCCATGCCTCGTCGTTGCGCCCTTTCGGGCAAGGCCGTTCAGTACGGCAACAATGTGAGCCACGCGAACAACAAGTCGCGGCGTCGCTTCATGTCCAACCTGCAGGTTGCTTCGGTCCTGTCCGATGCGCTGGGTCACTCCGTGCGCCTGCGCCTGACCCCGCGCGGCATCAAGACGATCGAGCACAATGGCGGCATCGACGCCTACCTGCTCGGCACCAACGACAGCAAGCTCAGCCCGGAGATGAAGGTGCTGAAGCGTCGCGTCGTGTCGGCCAAGACCAAGAAGGACGCCAAGGTCGCAGCCGCGGCCTAAGCTCTTCCTTTCTCTCCTCCCCAATCGATTGGGGAGGACGGCGCTATGGCGCCAGCTCGAACAGCATCAAGATATTGCGCTGAAGCGGATTGAAGTTGTCGTCCGAGATCAGCCACAGCAACGTCTCGCCGCGTGCGCCGCGGCTCGACGACAGGCCTTCGAGATTGTCGACAGGATAGGGCGAGGCGAGGAACGCAAGTTCTTCCGCCTTCACCGTCGCGCCCGGCTTGAGCTGTGCGGCCTCGAAATGCATGGCCCGCACGCGCACGCCGCGTATCAGATCGAACGCCCGTTCGAGAGTAGCGAAGGACCCGTCGGGGAGCACGGTGATGGCGGTCGGCCTGAAGTTGGGGATCGTGGCGTAGCTGAAGCTGCTCCAGGTGTAGCGGCCGTTTCCGGTGGGCTGCCCGATCCAGCCAACGACGCTCTCGGGCTTGAGGCTGTATTCCTCGCTGATCGCGATCACGGTGCCGTCGGGCAGCGCCGTCAGCGCCTCGATACCACCATTAGAAGGCTGGCGGCCGATATCGGCCGGCCCCTCGATGGGCAGCGGCAGGGCATCGAGCGTGCGGTACTGCCACAGCCGATGCCGGCGCTCGAAGGCCACTAGCCACGATCCGTCGGGCAGGCGTGCCATCGCTTCGGCATCGGCCTCGGCCTTCTTCTCGATCAGCTTGCCGTCGAGACCGTGCATCTGGCCGATGGTTGCCGCACTCAGACCGGCGAGATCGCCCTTGGCATCGTAGTCGATGATGGCGGTAAGCCAGGCGCCTTCATCGGAGATCGAGGTGAGCGAGCGGCCATCGGGCGTGACGTGCAGGTCGGACCAGCCGCCGAAGTGGGGCGAATCCGCCTTCATCTCGATGCCGCCGCGCCAGATCAGACGGCCGATACGGGTCGCGTCCGGCTCGTCGAGCTTGAAGGTGAGCGCAGAACTGTGGATCGCGACCGGCTTTTCCTGCGCCTCGGCCGGAGGCGGCGAGACGCTGGTGCAGGCCGCGACAAGCAGGCAGAGCGTAAGAAGGAAGCGGTTCGCCACCGGGGTTAGGCGGCGCGCTTGCCGGATTTACCGCTGGTCTTGCCTGGAGTCGCCTTGGCGCCGCCGCGGCCACGCTGGCCGCCGCCGCGAGCCGCGCGCACGTCCTTGGCATCCTCCTCGTCGAACAGCGAGGCGAGCTGCTCCATCATCGTGCCGCCGAGCTGGTCGGCGTCGACGATGGTGACGGCGCGGCGGTAGTAGCGCGTGACGTCGTGGCCGATGCCGATGGCAATCAGCTCGACCGGCGAGCGCGTCTCGATCCAGTCGATGACGTCGCGCAGGTGGCGTTCGAGATAGTTGCCCGGATTGACCGACAGCGTGGAATCGTCGACCGGCGCGCCATCCGAGATCACCATCATGATCTTGCGCTCTTCGGGGCGGGGCAGCAGGCGGTTGTGTGCCCAGAGCAGCGCTTCGCCGTCGATGTTCTCCTTGAGGATACCCTCGCGCAGCATCAGGCCGAGATTCTTGCGGGCGCGCCGCCACGGGGCGTCGGCCGGCTTGTAGATGATGTGGCGCAGATCGTTGAGACGCCCCGGATTGGCCGGCTTACCGGCGGCGAGCCACTGCTCGCGGCTCTGGCCACCCTTCCAGGCGCGCGTCGTGAAGCCCAGGATCTCGACCTTGACGCCGCAGCGCTCGAGCGTGCGAGCTAGGATGTCGGCACTCATGGCCGCGACCGTGATCGGCCGGCCGCGCATGGAACCGGAATTGTCGATCAGCAGCGACACGACGGTGTCGCGGAAGTTCGTGTCCTTCTCCTTCTTGAAGGAGAGGGCATGCATGGGATTCGCGACGATGCGGGCCAAACGCGCCGCGTCGAGCGTGCCTTCGTCGAGGTCGAAGTCCCAGGAGCGATTCTGCTGCGCCATCAGGCGGCGCTGCAGCCGGTTGGCCAGCTTGCCGATCACGCCCTGCAGGTGCGAGAGCTGCTGGTCCAAGTGATTGCGCAGGCGGCCGAGTTCCTCGGCGTCGCACAGCTGGTCGGCTTCGACGATCTCGTCGAACTTCACCGTATAGGCGTGATACTGCTGGCCCAGCGGCTCGTTGGAAAGCGCACCCGGCGGCAGCCACGGACGTTCCGCGCGGCCGGGCTCCTCTTCGTCGCCCGAGCCCATCTGCATCTCGGTCTGGGCCTGGTCAGCGACGGTCTCCGAGGCATCTTCCTGCTCGGAGGCGTCCTCGGTCTCTTCGCCCTGGGCGCCGTAGCCCTGGGTCTCGCTCGAATCGCTCTGATCGTCGCCGGTCTCGTTGGACTGACCGTCCGCGTTCTCCTGATCCTGGCTCTCTTCGGTGTCGTCGTCCTGCAGGTCGGCCGTTTCGTCGCCGAGCTTGAGGTCGCGAATGAGCTGGCGCGCGGCGCGCGCAAAGGTTTCCTGGTTGCCGAGAGAATCGCGCAGCTTCTGGAAGTCACGGCCGGCCGCGCTCTCCACATCGGCGCGCCACATGTCGACCATCGCCTTGGCGGACTCAGGCGGTGCGGCGCCGAGCAATTGCTCGCGCGCGATCAGCCCGATCACGTCGGCGAGTGGCGCGTCTTCCTTGGTCTTGATACGGGCATGGCCGCGCTGGTCGGAGCGCTGGCGCCACAGGGCCGCGAGATTGTCGGCGACGCCGGCCATCTTGCGGGCGCCCAGGGCCTCGACGCGGACCTGTTCGACGGCCTCGAAGATCGCACGGGCGGTCTCGCCGCGCGGCACGCGGCGCAGATGGGTCTTGCGGTCGTGATGGCGCAGCTTCAGCGCCATCGAATCGGCCTCGCCGCGGACACGGCTGACATCCTCGACCGGTAGGTCGCGCGCCGGCACGGTGATGCGGGCCTCGCTGCCGAGCAGCGAGCCACCATCGGGAACGAACGAGACGTTCACTTCCTTGCGCGAAACCGCCCGCATTGTGGTGGCGGTGACGCGGCGGAACTCCTCGAGGGGAGTCGTGTCCTTGGCCATGGAGGCGCTCTCTACCTAGTGCAGCTTGCCGCCCTTGGCGCTGCCGGCCGGCAATTCCTTGCCGAAGCAGCGCTGGTAGTACTCGGCGAGCGTGCTGCGCTCGACCTCGTCGCACTTGTTGAGGAAGGTGAGACGGAATGCGAAGCCGACATCGCCGCCGAAGATGCGCGCGTTCTCGGCCCAGGTGATCACCGTACGCGGCGACATCACGGTCGAGATATCGCCGGCGATGAAGCCGGCGCGCGTCAGGTCGGCGAGCGCCACCATGGCGGAGATCGTCTTGCGGCCTTCGTCGTTGTCGTAGAACGGCGTCTTGGCCGAGACGATGTTCACTTCCTGGTCGTGCGGCAGGTAGTTCAGCGTCGTCACGATCGACCAGCGGTCCATCTGGCCCTGGTTGATCTGCTGCGTACCGTGATAGAG
>VFQN01000464.1_pt1 | contig 76168 bp, 73 predicted proteins | sample 3512371 | NCBI WGS metagenome assembly VFQN01 (sample SAMN10412370, study PRJNA504923) | tailings metagenome | isolation source: Replicate 2 from Balatoc abandoned mine | place: Philippines: Itogon, Benguet | collected 2017-08-28 | reverse complement strand
TGGTCGGTCTTCAGCACGCGCTTCACGCCGTTGTGGCAGGCGTGATGGATGGCGAGGAACTCGTCAGACATGAAATCGATGACCGGCCGGTCCATCGCCCGCAGGATGCGGTCGGGAATGTTTGTTGGGCCGGGATTATTGAAGAATTGGCGGCCACGAGGCTTGGCGTTCACTGCGTTCCTCCGCTCTGGAAGGCGGAACTCTGGCGTGTGCCCCTTGGCGAGACAAGCGAGACAAGCGATGCTCTGCCATTAGCTGGGTTGAGGGCAAGTATGACCACGCAAAAGAACGATTCATCACAGACGAATTCGGCCATCGTGGCCGATTATCGTGCGCGTACCGGCGGCTCCGCCGTGCTGTACGAGCGTGCGGCCAAGGTGCTGCCGAGCGGCATCACGCACGACGCGCGCTACCTCGACCCCTATTCGATTCACGTCTCGCGCGCGGTCGGCCCGCGCAAGTGGGACGTCGATGGCAACGAGTATGTCGACTATTTCGGCGGCCACGGTGCGATGCTGCTGGGCCATTCGCATCCCGCCGTCATCGAGGCGGTGAAGCGGCAGATCGAACTGGGCACGCACTATGGATCGAGCCACGAGCTGGAGGTGCGCTGGGCCGAACTGGTGTGCGAGCTGATCCCGTCGGCCGAGAAGGTGCGCTTCACCGCGTCGGGCACCGAGGCCTCGCACATGGCGATCCGGCTGGCGCGTGCCTATACGGGCAAAGACAAGATCGTGCGCTTCATCGGCCACTTCCACGGCTGGCACGACACCGTCGCGGCGGGTGCCACCTCGCACTACGACGGCACGACGACGCCGGGTGTCCCGCAGAGCGTTGCCGATCTCACCATCCTGATGCCGTCCGACGATGTCGGCGCCGTCGTGAAGCTGCTCGAAAGCCGCGACGACATCGCCGCCGTGATGTTCGAGCCGTCGGGCGCATCGTGGGGGCAGGTGCCGCTGCCGCCGGGTTTCGTCCAGACGGTGCGTGACGTGACGACCAAGCGCGGCGTCGTGATGTTGATGGACGAGGTCATCACGGGCTTCCGCTGGTCCTCCGGCGGTGCCCAGAAAGCCTTCGGCGTGACGCCGGACCTCTGCATCCTCGCCAAGATCGTGGCCGGTGGTCTGCCGGGCGGCGCGGTGGCAGGCAAGCGCGAGATCCTCGATCTGATCGATCATGCCTCGACCGCCGCGAAGAAGCAGGAGCGCATCGGCCATCCGGGCACCTACAACGCCAACCCGCTATCGGCCGCCGCAGCGGTGACGGCGCTCTCGCTGCTGCGCGACGAGGACCTTGCCGAGAAGGCCAACCGGACGGCGGCCGTGTTGCGCAAGGCGCTGACGCAAGTGCTGGTCGACGAGGGGATTCCCTGGGGCATCTACGGCCAGTCCTCGACCTTCCTGATCTATCCCAACCCGACCGGCGACGACATCGATCCGGCGACCTTCGATCCGCTGAAGCAGGGCTTCGCCAAGTTGAAGGGCGGCCGTTCGGGCCCGCTCAGCGGCAAGATCCGCATGGGCCTGATGACCCATGGCGTGGATGTCATGGGCGCCCCGGGCGGCTTCGTGTCGGCGAGCCACGGCGCGGCGGAGATCGAGAAGACCGTCCATGCGCTCCGCCAGACGGTGCGTGCGCTCAAGGCCGAGCGTGAAGTGAAGGCTGCCTAGATGTATGGCCTCACCAAGCCGGTAGCCGCGACCGAGTTCACGCGGCTGCCGGAGAGGTTTCGCAAACCTGGCCGGACCTCATGGGGCGATGCCAACGCCGTCGGCCAGGTGCTCGACTCCTTTCTCGAAGGGCCGAGCTTCGATCGCGACGGTAATCTCTACGTCACCGACATTCCGTTCGGTCGCGTCTTTCGCGTCGACCCGAAGGGCGAGTGGACGCTGGTGACGGAGTACGATGGCTGGCCGAACGGCCTCAAGATTCACGAGGACGGCCGCATCTTCATCACCGACTACAAGCGCGGCATCGTCCTGCTTGATCCGGCGACCGGCAAGGTGACGCCGCTGATCGAGACGCGCGGTTCGGAGAGCTTCAAGGGCGTCAACGATCTGTTCTTTGCCGCCAATGGCGATCTCTATTTTACCGACCAGGGCCAGACCGGCCTGCACGACCCGACAGGCCGGGTCTATCGCTACGATACGGCCGGCAAGCTCACGATGCTGGTCGGCACGGTGCCCAGCCCCAACGGCCTCGTCATGAACAAGGCGGAGAACGTGCTCTATGTCGGGGTGACGCGCGGCAATGCCGTGTGGCGCCTGCCGTTGATGGCTGATGGTTCCGCCAGCAAGGTCGGCCTGTTCATCCAGATGAGCGGCGGCCATGCCGGGCCCGACGGCATGGCGTTGGACGAGGAGGGTGGACTGGTGATCGCCCATCCCAGCACGACCGCCTGGCGCTTCGATCATCTCGGCCGGCCGACGCACCATGTCGATTGCGGCGACGATATCTACTGCACCAACGTCGCTTTCTCCGGTCGCGATCTCTACCTCGTCGTCTCTCGCCAGAGTGCCAAGGTCGCGAGCGGGACCATCCTGAAGGCGACGATGCCGGTCGCCGGCAAACCCATGTTCAGTCACGCGTGATGTTGAAAATCGGCAAGCTCGTCGAAAGTGACCGCGCGGAATGGGAAGTCCTGTTCCGCGCCTATATCGACTTCTACAAGCGGACGCTTCCGCAGGAGATGTACGACCGCGCCTGGAACGAGTTCCAGTTGGATACGCGCATGCATGCGTTGGGTGCCAAGCTCGATGGTCGCCTGGTCGGCATCACGCATTTCCTGATCCACGCCAACACTTCGTCTGCGGACGTCTGCTATCTGCAGGACCTGTTCACGGCATCTGACGTGCGCGGCAAGGGCGTGGCGCGGGCGCTGATCGAGGCCGTCGCCGACTGGGCGCGTGAACGCAAATGCCCGCGCGTCTACTGGCAGACCCAGGAGAGCAACGCCACCGCGCGGCTACTTTACGACAAGGTCGCCGTCAATCGCGGCTTCATCCGCTACGACATCGAGCTGGGCGCATAGCCCGAGCGCATTCCGCCCGGAACGACGTCGTCCTGGCCGCAAGAACCGTGCCGGCGGTTCTGACGTAATGACCACGGGATTGTTACTCGCAGAGAATCGCCTGCGGGACTAACTCGGGATGGAGAACAGCAACCAACGGCTTTCGCCAACGGTCCTCCATGGTCGAACCTCCGAAGTCGCCGCCCCGTTCGTTCGTCGCATCCTATGTGCTGATCGCCGCTGTCGTGGCGGCGGGCGCGGGTGCCTTCGCCTATACGGCGGGCTGGCTCTCGCCCAACCGCCTGACGCCGGCCAAGCTGGTCGATGTGCTGGCGCCAGCGGACGGACCCGCCCTCGGCTATCGCCGCAATCACGCCAAGGGCGTCTGCTTCACCGGCATGTTCGACTCGAACGGCAAGGGTGCGGACCTCTCGGTTGCCCAGGTCTTTGCGCCCGGCAGCTATCCGGTCGTCGGCCGTTTCAATCTCGCGACCCCCAATCCCACTGCGGCGGATGCCACGGTTCGGGTTCGCGGCCTGGGGCTGCAGATCACGACGCCGGACGGCGGGGTCTGGCGCAGCGCGATGATCGACCCACCGTTCTTTCCCGTCGCGACACCGCAAGCCTTCTATGAACTGCAGACGGCCGCGCACAGCAAGGACCCCGAGGCGATGAAGCGCGTGGTCGCCGAGCATCCGGAGATCGCGGCCTTCGGCAAATGGGCCGCCACCACGCCCTGGACGTCGAGCTATGCCGAGGACCCGTACAACGGCCTGAACGCCTTCCTGTTCGTCGACCGGACCGGTGTCGCGCGCGCGGTGCGCTGGTCGCTGCGGCCGGCGGCAGAGCCTGTGCCGATCGCGCCCGACGAGCTTGCCAAACGTGGCGCCAACTATCTCGAACAGGAGATCGCACAGCGCGTCGCCGCGGGACCGCAACGCTGGACGATGACGGTGACCGTGGCCGAGCCGGGCGACGTCACCGCCGATCCCAGCAAGGCCTGGCCGGCCGATCGGCGCACTGTCGAGGTCGGCACCTTGGTGGTGCAGCGGATCGAGGCGGAGGCCGACGGTCCCTGTCGCGAGATCAACTTCGATCCGACAATCCTGCCGAAGGGTATCTCAGTTTCGGACGATCCGTTTCCCGCCGCCCGCTCGGCCGCATACGCGAGGTCGTACGACCGGCGCACGGCGGAGGCGAAGCATTATCCCAGGACTTCCGGGAGCCCCAAACAATGAGCAGGCAGCTGACCCGCTTCACTGGCCTTCAGCGCCTGCTGCATTGGCTGATGGCGGTGTGCATCGTGGCGATGCTGTTCATCGGCATCGGCATGGTCTCGACCACCGCGCCGCGTTACGTGCCCTTGCTGGAGACGCACAAGACGCTGGGCGCCGTGATCTTCGTCCTGGCATTGCTGCGGCTCGGCGTGCGCCTCGTGCTGGGCGCGCCGCCGCTCCCGGCAAGCCTGCCGCCGCTCATGCGGCTGGGTGCGATCCTCTCTCACTACGCGCTCTACGCGCTCATGATCGCGATGCCCTTGATCGGTTGGGCGATGCTGTCGGCCGGCGACTATCCGATCGTGCTCTATGGCGGAATCCGGCTGCCGGCGATCCTGCCGCAGAGCGACGCCCTGCACACGCTGCTGCGCAGCGCACATCATTGGCTGGCGCTGGCCTTCTTCGCGCTGATCCTGCTGCACCTCGCGGCGGCGCTGTTCCATGCCCTGATCCGGCGCGACGGTGTCTTCGAGGCCATGTCGCCTATGCCGTCGCGCGGCAAGCACTGACACCCTGGTTGGCGGTTGCCGCTGTTACCGCTTTCCCTTGCCGAGATGGGCCACAGCTTCGATCTCGACCAGGATTTCGGGCGCGGCGAGCGCACTCACCTCGACCAGGGTCGAGGCCGGAAAGTCACCTGTGAAGAACTCGCGTCGGGCTGCCCAGACCTTGGTGTTGTTGGCGATCTCCGTGACGAACACCGTGATCTTGACCACGTCGGACATGGCGCCGCCGGCGGCTTCGAGCAGGGACTTGATCTTGCCGAAGATCACTTTTGCCTGCTCGTACTCGTCGTTCCCGGCAACGGTCGTGCCGGTCCGTGCCGTCATGCCGGAGACATAGGCGACGCCATCGACCACGAGACAGTTGGACCAACGCTCGGGCGGCGGCTCGGCGACGGCGGGCGAGATCACGCGACGAATGGTCATGATGGGCTCCTCCTTACTCGGGCTTGGCGCCGGATGACTTCACCACCGGCGTCCACTTGTCGATTTCTTCCTGCACGAAGCGCGTGACCTCGGCAGGCGTCATCGTGCTGGGCTCGGCGCCGATCTCCTCCCAGCGTTTGACGACGGCCGGCTCCTTCAGCACGGCCTGCATCTCGGTGGCGATACGATCGACGATCGGCGCCGGTGTCTTGGCCGGCACCGAGATGCCGAACCAGGAGTAGGAGATGAGGTCGGGGTAGCCCGCTTCCTTCATGGTCGGCACGTCAGGGAAGGCAGGGCTGCGCTGCTCGCTGCTGACGGCCAGGGCACGGACCTTGCCGGCCTTGATGTGCGGCGCGGCCGAAGGCAGCGAGTCGAACATCGAAGGCACATTGCCATTGATCGTGTCGATCATGGCAGGACCTGCGCCGCGATAAGGCACGTGAACCATCTCGGCGCTGATCACCTGCGAGAGACGCACGCCGAGAAGATGGTTGCTCGAGCCTGCGCCGGAGGTGGCATAGGCGAGCTTGCCCGGATTGGCCTTGGCGTACGCGACATAGTCCTTGAACGTCTTGACCTCGAAGGTCGGATTGACGACCAGCACGCTGGGATTGGTCGAGGCGATCGACACATGGATGAAGTCGGCCATCGGGTCGAAGTCGCCACCGCCGTAGAGCGTGGGCGAAATGGTGAGGCCGGAAATCACCGACATCAGGAGCGTGTAGCCATCCGGCGGCGCTTTCGCCACCAGCGCCGTGCCGACCATCGCGCCCTTGCCGGGCTTGTTGTCGACGATGATGTTCTGTCCCAGACGCTTGCCGAGATACTCGGCGACGACACGGGCGACGACATCGGTCGTTCCCCCGGGAGCGTAGGGCACGACGAGCCGGATCGGCTTGTTGGGCCATGGTCCGGTCTGGCCGTATGCCGGCAGGGTGATGGCGGAAAGTGCTGAAGCGACGAAAGTGCGGCGAGAAAACATGCGCGGAGTATACTCGGCGCATGAGCGATCCCAAGAACCTGTTCGCAGCTCTGTTCGAGCCGCGCCGCATCGCCCTGATCGGTGCATCGGCCGATCCAGCCAAGACGACGTCGCGGCCGCAGCGTTTTTTGCGCAAGCACGGCTTTACCGGCGAGATCCTGCCGGTAAATCCTTCGCGCGGCGAAATTCTCGGCGAGAAAGCCTACAAGGATCTCGACGCGATTCCGGGCGACATAGATCACGCCTACATCCTGCTGAATGGCGCGGCGGCTGTGACTGCCCTGGCTGACTGCGCCCGCCGCGGCGTGAAGGTGGCGTCTATCCTGGCCGGCGGCTTTGCCGATGCCGGCGCGGCCGGCGCGTCGTTGCAGGACGAGCTGACGCGCATCGTGCGCGAGACAGGCATACGCCTCGTCGGGCCCAACAGCATCGGCACGGTGAGCACCGATCCCGCCGTGGCGCTGACGGCGAATGCCGCCTTCGCTGTCGACAAACTGCGCAGCGGTCGCTGGGCGGTGGTCAGCCAGAGCGGCAGCCTGATCGGCGCGTTGCTTTCCCGTGCCGATGCGCGCGGCATCGGCTTCTCGAGGCTGATCTCGGTCGGCAACGAGGTCGATCTCGCCGTGGGCGAGATCTCGGATCTGCTGGTCGACGATCCCCGGACCGATGCCATCCTGCTCTTCATGGAGACCCTGCGCGACGGCGAGCGGCTGGCGCGCGCGGCGCGGCGCGCCCATGCGGCCGGCAAGCCGGTGATCGCCTACAAGCTCGGCCGTTCGTCGATCGGCCAGGAGCTTGCCAAGTCGCACACCGGGGCGATCGCCGGCTCCGATGCCACGTTCGATGCCTTCTGCCATCGGCACGGCATCGCGCGCGTCTCGATGTTCGAGTCCCTGATCGACGTGCCGCCGCTCCTCGTGGACCGGCCACCGTCGCGCGGCACACGGGTCGCCGTCGCCACGACGACCGGCGGCGGCGCCGCCATGGTGGTCGACAATATGGCGGTGGCAGGTCTCGATATCGCCGGTCCGCCGCGCGCGCTGGTCGACTGGCTGAAGCCGCTGGGCATTGCGGCCGGGGACGGCAAGCTGGTCGATCTCACGCTCGCCGGCGCCAAGCCGGAGATCGTGGCGGGCACGATCGAGCGTCTGCTGGCCGACGACGCCAACGATGCGGTGATCTTCGTCGTGGGCTCCTCCGCGCAGTTCAATCCCGAGCTGGCGGTCGAGCCCCTGTTGCGCTTCGCCAAATCCACCAAGCCGTTCGCGGTGGCGCTGACGCCGGCGGCCGACAAGTCGCTGGCTTTGCTGACGGCAGCGGGCGTGCCGGCCTTCCGCCATCCTGAATCCTGCGCCGAGGCCATGGCGCTTTGCCTTCTGCGCAAGCCTCTGCAGCAAGTGCCTGCGTTGCAGGAGCCATCGGTCGCCGCACTGGGAGCTCTGGAGGCGGGCCGCGTCTCGGGCTTCGACGAACGGCGGGCCGCCGATCTCTTTGCCGCGCTGGGCGTACGCATGGCGAAGTCGATGGCGGTGCCCGATGCCAAGCGCATCGTGGCGGCGGTGGCGGAGGTAGGAGCGCCTGTGGTCCTCAAGATCCTGTCGGCCGATATCGCCCACAAGACCGAAGCCGGAGGGGTGGCGCTCGGTCTGCAGGATGGCCAGACCGCGGCCATCGCGGCGCGCGAGATGGAGAAGCGGGTCAGGGCTCATGCGCCCGAGGCCCGGCTGGAAGGCTTCCTGGTGCAGAAGATGGAGCGCGGCCTCGCCGAGGTCATCCTGGGCTTTCGCCGCGATCCCCTGGTCGGGCCGACGATCACGGTCGGCCTCGGCGGCGTGCTGGCCGAAATCTACAAGGACGCCGCGACGCGGCTTGCGCCCGTGGACGAAGTCGAGGCGCGGCAGATGATCGACGAGGTGAAGGGGCTGGCAACCTTGCGCGGCTATCGCAACCTGCCGAAAGGCGATGTGGCCGCTTTGGCACGCACCATCGCCGCCTTCTCGAACCTGGCGCACAAGACCTTCGATGGCGTGGCCGAAGCCGAGATCAACCCATTGCTGGTGAAGCGTGAGGGCGAAGGCGTCGTGGCCGTCGACGGACTCGTCGTGCTGCGCTGAGCGCTGCCTATTCTGCCGCCTGCTGCCGGCTCCAGTCGTCTGCAGGCTGGGCCACGATGCGTTCGAGCCAGCGATGCAGACGGGGATCGTCGCAGGTCGTCACGTTGAAGCGCATCCACGGCGATCGCTGCAGGTGCGGCCGGAAGACCGTGCCGGGCGCCAGAACAATGCCGTGATCCGATGCGTCCTTCGCCAGCGCCAGCGAGTCCTCGATCTGAGGGAAGCGTGCCCACAGGAACATGCCGCTGCCCGGCTCGACGAACAATAGCATCCCGATGCGCTCGAACGTCTGGATCGCACTGGCCCGCGCCTCGTCGAGACGCTTGTGCAGCCGGGTCAGGAACTTCCGGTAGTGGCCGTCGATCAGCATCGAATAGAGCAGTCGCTCTACGAACTGAGAGCTCGTGATGCTGGAAAGCATCTTGATGTCCGTCAGCTCGTCCGCGATGGCCTGATCTGCCACAAGGAAGCCCACTCGAAGGCTGCCTGAAAGGGTCTTCGAGAAGCTTCGCGCATAGATGACCTGGTTGAACTGGTCGAGCGCCGCGAGCCGCGGCGTCTTCTTGGTTTGCAGGTCGCAGAAGATATCATCTTCGACGACCAGGAAACCGAACTGTTCGGCGAGCTGCAGCACCCGAAAGCTGGCGTGCGGACTCATGTTGGTCCCGGTGGGGTTCTGCAGAGCCGACTGGGTGAAGTAGATTCGGGGCTGATGGTCGGCGGCAAGCTGCTCGAGCACGGCCAAATCTGGACCATCGGGATTGCGCGGTACGGCAAGCAGCTTGGCGCCATACAGGCGAAGGCTGCCGAACAGATTGTAGTATCCCGGATCATCCACCAGCACGGCGTCGCCGGGCTTGATGAAATGGCGAATGATCAGGTCGAGCGCCTGGCTCGTGCCCTGAGTCAGGACGATCTGCGACGCGCTGGCGGTGATTCCCAGTTCCGAGAGCATGAGCACGATATGCTCGCGAAGGGGCAGGTAGCCGCGCGGATTGCCGTATTCGATCAGGTGCGTTCCGTTCTTGCGGGCGAGCGCTGCCAGCCCCTGACGGATGCCCATTTCATCCATCCAGTCGTTGGGCAGCCATGGGCCGCCCGCGAGGATGGTTCCTTCGCGCGCTTCGAGCAATCGACGAACGAGCCAGACCAGCTCTTCGTTACGCTTCTGATCGTACGACGGTGAATGGCGCGCCGGGACATTGCGCGACGATGTCGTGAAGAAGCCGGCGCCGCGGCGGGCTTCGAGATAGCCGAGCGCAACGAGCCGGTCGTAGGACTCCACTGCGGTGAAGCGGCTGATCCGATAGGTCTCGGCGAGCTTGCGAATCGATGGCAGCTTGGTGCCCGGACGCAGCAGCCGATCGTCGATCTGCCGCCGGATACCCTCGACGACCTGAACGACCAGCGGCGTCGAATCGCCGGGATCGATTTTGAAGGAGATCATCGCTGTCTCCGGCTTCGGGTAACTGGCCTGCTGGAACGACCGATACAGGTCAGGGTGGTGTCAGTCGAACTGTACATGTTTGTCCGCCCGGTTGACAGACATCATCCGCCTGCAGCCGAACGCCAAGCCAGGGAGGCAAGAATGACGATGACCGCTGTTGCTGCCCAATCGAATGCCGCGCCGGCTCCGGCCGACCTCGCGGCCGTGAAGACCCGCCAACAGGGCGCATGGTCTTCCGGCGACTATGCGGTCGTCGGTGCGACACTTCAGATTGTCGGCGAACAATTGTGTGAATCCCTCGACCTCCGCGCCGGCCAGAAGGTCCTCGATGTCGCTGCTGGCAACGGCAACGCGACGCTCGCCGCGGCACGCCGCGGGTGCGACGTCGTCTCGACCGATTATGTTCCGGCGCTGCTGGAGCGTGGGCGGGCCCGCGCGGCTGCCGAGGGCTTCGGCATCGACTTCCGACAGGCCGACGCCGAAGCCCTGCCCTTTGCCGACGCCACGTTCGATGTCGTTGCCTCGACCTTCGGCGTCATGTTCACGCCCAACCAGGAGCGCGCCGCCGCGGAGATGATCCGGGTCTGCCGGCCGTCCGGCAAGATCGGGCTCGCCAACTGGACACCGGATGGCTTCATCGGCCAGCTCTTCAAGACCATCGGGAAGCACCTGCCGCCGCCTGCAGGCGTCAAGTCGCCGGCCTTATGGGGAACGAGCGCGCGTCTCGCCGAACTGTTCGGACCGACGGCGGCGTCGATTGCGATCAAGGAGCGCGATTTCGTCTTTCGCTACAAGTCGGCGCAGCACTGGCTCGACGTTTTCAGAACCTACTACGGCCCGGTCCTGAAAGCATTCGAAGCGCTCCCGGCGCAAACCCAGACGGCATTGGCGGCGGATCTCATTGCGCTGGTCGGCCAGTTCAACCGCTCGGGCGACGAGTCGATGATCGTGCCCGGCGCGTACATCGAGATCGTCGTCACCCGACGCTGAATGGAAAGGGCAACCGTTGTGAACCGGATCGTTGCGATCGCCGCCCTTGGCGGTACGTTCTTGCTGGCGCTTGCCTCGGTCGCGGGCGCACAGACTCACACCGTGGCCCACGGCGGCGGACATTTGATGGTCCTGCCGTCGGAACTGAAGTGGGTGGACGTACCGTCCCTACCCGCAGGTGCCCAGATCTCTGTCATCGAGGGGCCGCTCAACGAGGCGAAGCCGATTACGGCGCGCATCAAGTTCCCAGCGAACTATCGCCTGCCGGCGCACCATCATCCGGTAATCGAGCATGTGACCGTGCTGTCGGGAACCTTCAACATGGGCGCGGGCGACAAGCTCGATATGTCCAAGACCATGCCGCTGACGGTTGGCGGCTTCGCCATCATGCAGCCGGGAACGCCTCACTTCGCCTGGACGTCCGAGGAGACGATCGTGCAGATTCATAGCGTAGGACCGTGGGGTGTCACCTACGTCAATCCAGCGGACGATCCCCGAAAGAAGTAGCCCGGCGTCGCGCTGGCGGCGACGTCAATGGCGGTCCGGCCGCTCCATGAGCTGCCGGAAGTCATTCAGCACAAAGTAAATCGGCTGCAACTTGTCGATCTCGTAGGGACTCTGCATGGCCTTGGCCGGATCGAAGGGCACGCGCTGCACGCCGTCACCTTCAATCGCATGCTTCACTTCGGCAGCCGACGAGAGGATGCCTGCACCGTAAGCCTTCAGGCCCTGCGGGGTGCGGATCAGGCCGAACTCGACGGTGAACCAGTAGAGGCGCGCCAGAAGGTGGACATCAGGTCCGGCTTCGACGCCGCGGCGACCGTACTCCTGCATGTAGTCGGCGAACACCGGATCGGTCAGCAGCGGTACGTGTCCGAAGAAATCGTGGAACAAGTCGGGTTCGACCAGATAGTCGAGCTCTTCGCGCTTGCGGATCCACACGGTGACGGGGAAGCGGCGATGCGCCAAGTGGTCATAGAAAGCCGCGTCCGGGATGAGACCCGGAACGCCGACGACCCGCCAGCCCGTCAGCGGCTCCAGCCTGGCATTCACCGCGGCGAAGTCGGGGATCGTGTCGCCGATACCTAGCGTCTCGAGACCCTTCAGGAATTCCGCGCAGGCATACTGGCGGGCAAGGGCGCTCTGACGCTCGACCAGAAGCCGCCACACCGCCTGCTCCTCATCGGAGTAGTGGTCGGAATGCTGCGTCACCGTCCAGTCCGGCGCCATGCCGGCATAGTCGCCGCGCAGATTGTCGAGAGGAGCAATGTTCATGCATTGAATATGGGCCGTCCCCGCAGGTGAATCCGTGCAAAGTTGACCTTCTTGGTGGTCCTTGGTGGGTGTATTCTCTGTAATTAGAAGTACTTTTAGAGAAAAACACTATGATTGCCCTCGACGACATCGACAAACGTATCGTGAGTGCCCTCCAGGCCGATGGCCGTCTTCCCATGGTCGAACTGGCGGAGCGCGTCGGCCTTTCGGCGACACCCTGCCAGCGTCGCGTGAAGCGGCTGGAGGAAGAGGGCGTCATCAGCCGCTATGCCGCTTTGGTATCGCCGCTATCTCTCGGTCTCGCGCTGCAAGCGCTGGTGCAGGTCACCCTCGACGACCATTCGGAGAAGAACGTCGAGGCTTTCGAGGCGGCGATCAGGGCGCGGCCCGAGGTGGTGGCTTGCTACGCCGTAACCGGCGACATGGACTTCCTGCTGCATGTGCAGACGCCCGACCTCGCGAGCTTCAGCGAGTTCGCCATGAAGGCCTTGTTGCGCATGCCGGGCGTTCGCGGCACGCGATCGTCCTTCATCATGCAGGCGGTAAAGAGCGATCTGGCCTGGGCCCCCCAACCGGCTCCTCAGCCTGCGCCGCCGAGCACGCGCAAGTAGACGGGGCGATCGATGTTGCCGCCGCTCAGGACGAGGCCCACGCGCTTGCCCTTCATGCGCTCGCGCTCCTGCAGAAGAGCCGCCAGCGCGGCCGCCCCGGCGCCTTCCGCGAGCTGGTGGGTGTCTTCGTAATAGGCGCGCATGGCGGCACCGATTTCGGCGTCGCTCACCTGCACGATACGGTCCGCCCCTTTCAGGATGATCTCCAGTGCCTCGGGGTCTGGACCGCGCACGGCCATCCCGTCGGCCATGGTGTCGGCGCTGTTGGTGGCCACGACCTTGCCGGCGGCGAAGGACAGGGCATAGGCCGCAGCCTCCGTCGAGACGACGCCCACCACCTTGGTCGAGAGGCCAAGGGCATTGCGCACCGAGATGGTCCCGCAGATGCCCGATCCCAGGCCGATCGGTACATAGACCGTGTCGAGCGCGGGTGCCGCCCGGAAGAGTTCGAGCGCGTAAGTCGCGACGCCCCGCATCAGGTCGCGATGGAAGGACGGCACCATGGCGAGCCCGCGCTCGTCGGCCAGGTGCATCGCCGTTTCCTTGGCGGCGTCGAAGTCGTGCCCGGCCTCGACCAGCTCGGCGCCGAACGCTCGCATGGCGGCATTCTTTTCGACCGAGTTGCCATGTGGCACCACGATGGTGGCGGCGATGCCCGCCCGGGCGGCGGCGAGCGCAATGCTCTGGCCGTGATTGCCGCGGGTGGCGCTGATCACGCCCTTGAGGCCCGGCCGCTCACGCTTCAGACGCTCCATGTAGACCAGCCCGCCACGCACTTTGAAGGCGCCGGTCGGCGTGTGGTTCTCGTGCTTCACCCAGACTTCGCAACCCGTGCGGCGGGCGAGCAGCGGCCAGGCGTACTGTGCCGTGGGCGGCATGGCAGCCATTACGATGGCGGCCGCGTCTTCGACGTCCTTGAGAGACAACATGGCGCCACTTTGGGCTAAGATGCCCGCCGATCCAACCGGAGTACGTGATGCCCGTTCTGCCTCGTGCGCTCGAAATTCAGGGTGAAATTACCACCATCCGTCGTGACATCCATGCTCATCCCGAGCTGGCGTTCGAGGAAAACCGGACCTCCGATATCGTCGCCGCCAAGCTGCAGGAGTGGGGCTTCGAGGTGACCCGTGGACTGGGCAAGACCGGCGTGGTCGGCACCCTGCGCAAGGGCAATTCGGTGAAGTCGATCGGGCTGCGCGCCGACATGGACTGCCTGCCGATGGACGAGACCAACGACTTCGAGCACCGCTCCCAGAACGCCGGCCGCATGCACGCCTGTGGCCATGACGGCCACACCGCCATGCTGCTGGGCGCCGCCAAGGTGCTGAGCGAGACCAAGAATTTCGAGGGCGCCGTTCATTGTATCTTCCAGCCGGCTGAGGAGGGCGGCGGCGGCGCCAAGGTGATGATCGACGACGGGCTGTTCGAGAAATTTCCGTGCGACGCCGTATTCGCCATCCACAACAAGCCCGGCCTGCCGGTCGGCCATATCGTCGCCAAGGGTGGGCCGATCCTGGCCTCGGCCGACCGCTGGGACATCCGCATCACGGGCCGCGGCGGGCATGCCGCCCATCCGCACTCGACGCTCGATCCCATGGTCGTTGGCGCCAACATCATCCTCGCTTTGCAGACCATCGTGAGCCGAAACATCGATCCGATCGAGCCGGCGGTGGTCACCGTGGGCTTCTTCAATGCCGGCTCCGCCTACAACGTCATTCCCGGCGGTGCCCATATCGGCGGCACGACGCGCACGACGACGCCGCAGAACCGCGAGCTGGTGAAGCGCCGCATCGACGAGATCTGCGAAGGGGCGGCCCGCATGCACAGCGTCGAGATCGCCGTAGAGCACAAGCCCGGCTATCCGCCGACGGTGAACGATGTCGAGCGCGCCCGCTTTGCTCTCGACGTCGCGGCGGGCGTCTGCGGCGAGCATGCCGCGACCGACAAGGCCGCCTCCCGGATGGGGGCGGAGGATTTTTCCTACATGCTGGAGAAGGTGCCGGGCGCCATGGTGTGGCTGGGCAATGGCGGCGGCAAGGACGCCGTGAGCCTGCACAATTCGCGCTACGACTTCAACGACATGGCCATTCCCTTCGGCGTCAGCTTCTTCGTGCGCACCGTCGAGCGCTTCCTCGACGCTGGGAAGTCAGCGTAAGACGACATCGTGCACAGCGCCGGCTGACAGGATCCCATGGAGTTCTTTCGAGTCTATGGCCGGGTGATCGGCCTGCTAAGGGCCGAGCGCGGATTGGCGATCGGCCTGGCGTTGGCCAACATTGCCGTGGCGGGCCTGCAGTTCTACGAGCCGGTCCTGTTCGGCAAGGTCGTCGATCTCCTGAGCTCGGCGCGCGAGAAGTCGACTGAGGTGCTGTGGCAGGAGGCGACTCAGCTCCTCATCCTCTGGGCCATCGTGGGCCTGGGCGGCATTGCCGCCAACATCGTGGTCTCGCTGCAGGCCGACCGCATGGCGCATCGCCGGCGGCTGGGCGCCATGGCGACCTTCTTCGAGCATGTGCTGGTGCTGCCCTTCGCCTTCCATCACGGGCAGCATTCGGGGCGCCTGCTCAAGGTCATGCTGACGGGCGTCGATCATCTGTTCGGCATCTGGCTGTCGTTCTTCCGCGAGAACCTCGCCACCTTCGTGGCGCTGTTCGTCATGCTGCCGCTCAGCCTGTTCATGAACTGGCGGCTCGGCCTGCTGCTGATCGTGCTGATCCTCTTCTTCGCCGTGGCGAACGCCTGGGTGGTGAGCCGCACCGACCGGCTGCAGCAGCAGGTCGAGGACTTCCACAGCCAGCTCGCCGGCCGGGCGGGGGATGCGCTGGGCAACATCCATCTGATCCAGAGCTTTGTGCGACTGGGCGCCGAGGCGGGCGAGATGCACCGCATCATGCGCGAGACACTCGCCGCTCAATATCCAGTGCTGAACTGGTGGGCGCTGCTCTCGGTGCTGACCCGTGCCGCCTCGACCGTCACGGTGATCCTGATCTTCGTGCTGGGCACCTGGCTCTACACCAAGGGCGAGGCGACGGTCGGCGAGATCGTGAGCTTCATGGGCTTCGCGACCATGCTGATCGGCCGCATGGACCAGGCCTCGGGCTTCGTCAGCCGCATCTTCTTCCAGATGCCGGCGCTGGCCGACTTCTTCCGCGTGCTCGATTCGCAGTCGACGGTGCCGGACAAGCCGAACGGCATCGATATCGGCCGCGCCCGTGGCAATGTCTCTTTCGAGGACATCAACTTCTCCTACGACGGCAAGCGGCCGGCGCTGGTTCACTTCTCGCTGGACGTACCGGCGGGCACCACGGTGGCCTTCGTCGGCCCGACCGGCGCGGGCAAGAGCACGGCCCTGTCGCTGCTGCATCGCATGTGGGACGCCCAGTCGGGCGTCATCCGCATCGACGGCATCGACCACCGGGATATCAAGCTCGAATCGCTCCGACGCAACATCGGCGTCGTCTTTCAGGACAGCACGATGTTCTACCGTTCGATTGCCGACAATCTGCGCATCGGCAAGCCCAACGCCACGCAGGCGGAACTCGAGGCGGCTGCCAAGCTTGCCGAGGCGCACGACTTCATCATGCGCCAGCCCAACGGCTACGAGACGATGGTCGGCGAACGCGGCACGACGCTGTCGGGCGGCGAGCGCCAGCGTCTGGCGATTGCCCGTGCGCTCCTGAAGGATCCACCGATCCTGATCCTCGACGAGGCGACCAGCGCCCTCGATTCGGTCACCGAAGCGCGGATCCAGAAGGCGCTCAAGGTGCTGATGCAGGGCCGGACGACCTTCGTGATCGCCCACAGGCTTTCGACCATTCGCGACGCCGATCAGGTCGTGGTCTTCGAGCATGGTCGGGTCGTGGAGAAGGGCGGCTACAAGGAACTGACCGCAGCCGGCGGTGCCTTCTCGCGGCTCGTGGCGACACAGCAGGCCGGCATCGAGGCCGCCTGAGGCGACTCGATCCGTCTTTTGCATCCGCGGTCCCCGCAGGCGATGATCGGGCATGCCAGAACCCCTACTGGAACCCAGGCCGCGCCTCTATCACGCGCTGTCGTCCTACTATTCGATGATCGCGCGCCTGGCGCTGGTCGAAGGCGGGATCGCCTATGAATCGAAGGTGATCGACATCCACCTCAAGATGGTCCAGCAGCGGCCGGACTATGTGCGGCTCAATCCGAACATGACCGTGCCGACACTGGTGCTGCCGGACCGCATCTTCGACCAGAGTCGGGACATTGCCGAATATGCGCTGGGCGCCAGCGAAGCGACCATCGATGGCGACACGAAATCCTGGCTCGACCTCCACTACGGCTACCCGATCGAGGAGCTGACCTTCGGCGGGCTTCTCGCCCGCAACCCGATGGCGCGGATCATGATCCCCAAGCGACTCGAGCAGGTCCGTCGTCGCCTCCTCGAACGGGCGGTCCAGAATCCCGACCTTGCCAAGGTCTATGAGGAGCGCGCCGCGGTCTTTGCCGGGCGCATCCGCGCCTTCGATCCCGAGGCCGTCGCGCGGCTCTCCGAGAAGCGTCGCGCCGAAGCGGTCGGCTTTCTAGATCGGCTCGAACAGACGCTTCACGATGGCCGGTCGGTGCTCGTGCCGCCTGCCTATGGCGCCGCCGACGTGGTCTGGACCGTGTTCCTCGCCCGCATGGAATTCGTCGGCCTGGGCGCCGAGCTGCAGAAGCGGCCGGCGCTCGCGCGCTATTGGCGCGCCATGCAGGCGCGCCCGAGCTTTGCTCCTGCAGACATCTGGACGAAATTGCATGTCTTCCGCCTGATCGGGGGGATGCTGGGCGTCGGCTAGGCTATGGCCCTGACTGGCATAGAATCTGCCTGATATCCCCTTGGCGGCCGTGAAATGTCCGCCTAAGAGTCGCGGGCAGGGAGCTTGAGGGGGATCACATGAGCAAAGTTGCCAAACTGCTGGCCAAGCCGCTGGCTGGTGCGACAGCCATCGCGCTGGCGCTGGGGAGTCTGCCCGCCCATGCGCAGACCGCCATCAAGTTTACCCTCGACTGGGTGTTCCAGGGGCCGACGTCGCCGTTCCTGGTGGCGCTGGAGAAGGGCTACTACAAGGCCGAGGGCCTTGACGTCACGATGGACCCCGGCCAGGGATCGGCCGGCGCGGTCCAGCGCGTCGCCACCGGCGCCTATCAGATCGGCTTCGCCGATGTGAACGCCACCATCGAATACAACGCCAAGAACCCGGGCAAGGAAGTGCTCTGCGTGTTCATGGCCTACGACTTTGCACCGTTCGGCGTCTATGCCCTGAAGAAGAGCGGCATCAAGACGCCGAAGGACCTCGAAGGCAAGAAGCTCGGCGCGCCGGTATTCGATGCCTCGTTCCGTCTTTTCCCGGCGTTTGCCAAGAAGAACGGCATCTCCAAGTGGGAGCACGTCAACCTGACGCCGCAGCTGCGCGAGCAGAGCTTGGTGCAGGGCTCGGTCGACTTCGTCTCCGGCCACTATTTCTCCTCGATGCTCGATCTCAGGGCGCGCGGCGTGGCCTTCGAGGACATCGTCGCCATGCGCTATGTCGATTTCGGCATGGATGTTTACGGCAACGGCATCGTGATCTCGCCCGAGATGGCGAAGAACGAGAAGGCCGTGAAGGGCTTTGTCGCGGCCACGATCAAGGGTTGGAAGGACGTCATCGCCAATCCGCAGCTTGGCGTCGCCGCTGCCAAGAAGCGCGATCCGCTGATCGACGAGAAGCTCGAACTGGAGCGCCTCAAGATCTCGCTGGAGACCAACATCCTGACGCCCTACGTCAAGGCCAACGGTCTGGGCGACGTCGATCCCGCCCGCTTCGCGCGCGCGGTCAAGGAAGTTTCCGAGGCCTATGGCCTGCCCAATGCGCCGGCGCCGGACAAGGTCTTCAGCAACAAGTATCTGCCGCCCAAGGCGGACCGCATGGTTTCCAAGTAGGCCGTGGCGTTCGTCGATCTCAAGGGCGTCAGCCTCACCTACCGTCTCGGCAAGGAAAGCACGCTGGCCCTTGCCGATGCCACCTTCGGCATCGACAAGGGCGAATTCGTCGCCGTCGTCGGACCTTCGGGTTGCGGCAAGTCCACCATCATGAAGCTGGTCACGGGCCTCCTGCCGCCGTCGGGCGGCGAGGTGCATGTGGCTGGGGCCAAGGTGACAGGTCCGATCAAGGGCGTCGGCATGGCATTCCAGAACCCGACCTTGATGCCCTGGCGCTCGACGATGGACAACATCCTCCTCCCCATGGAGGTGGTGGAGCCGCACAAGCGGCGTTTCCGTAGACATCGCGCCGAGTATGTCGAGCGCGGCATGAAACTCCTGAAGACGGTCGGCCTGCACGACTTCGCCGACAAGTACCCCTGGCAGCTTTCCGGCGGCATGCAGCAGCGCTCGAACCTCTGCCGCGCTCTGATCCACGAGCCCGAGCTCCTGATGCTCGACGAGCCGTTCGGCGCGCTCGACGCTTTCACGCGCGAGGAGCTGTGGGGCGTCATGCAGGCGCTGTGGATGGAGAAGCGTTTCACCGGCGTGCTGGTGACCCACGATCTGCGCGAGGCCGTCTATCTCGCCGATACCGTCTATGTCATGAGCCGCCGTCCGGGCCGCATCGTCATGGCCAAGAAGATCGACATTCCGCGGCCCCGCACGCTCGCCACCACTTTCGAGCCGCACTTCGTCGACCTGGTCCACGAATTGCGCGACCGCATCCATCAGGAGCATGCATGACCGAGCTCCGTCGCGAGGCCCTGAAGATCGCCATGCCATGGCTGGTGCTGGCCGGCCTGCTGATCGTGTGGGAGATCGCCTGCGTCGTCTTCGCCGTGCCCGAGATCATTCTTCCAAGGCCCAGCAAGGTCTTCGCTGTCTTCTTCCAGCGCTTCGACATCCTGATGGCCTATTCCTGGGATACGCTGTGGACCACCTTGATCGGGTTCCTGCTGGCCATTGCCGGCGGCCTCCTGATGGGGCTGGCGATCGGGGCCTCGCCGTTCGTCTATTCCGGCCTCTATCCGCTGTTGATCGCCTTCAACGCCATCCCCAAGGTGGCAATCGTCCCGATCCTGATGATCTGGGTCGGTGTCGGTTCGCTGCCCGCGGTCATCACGGCCTTCGCCATCAGCTTCTTCCCCATCGTGGTCAACGTCGCCACGGGGCTTGCCACCATCGAGCCGGAGATGCGCGACGTGCTGCGCAGCCTGGGCGCCACGCGAGTCGAGATCCTGACCAAGGTCGGCATCCCGCGTGCCATGCCCTATCTCTTCGCCAGCCTGAAGGTAGCGATTACCTTGGCCTTCATCGGCTCGGTGATCTCCGAGACAGTAGGCGGCAACAATGGCATCGGCTTCCTGATGCTGTCGGCCAGCGCGCGGAACGATGCGCCCACAACCTTCGCCGGCCTGTTCGCCATCGCGATCATGGGCGTGCTGATGTATGCAGTCTGCGCCATGATCGAGAAGCGCATGACACGCTGGGCCTTCCGCGGCGAAATCGTCGCCTGAGAGCGACGCTTCAGGTCTGGGCGTCGAAGAAGGCGTCGGCGTCCTCGACTTCGACCAGCCGGCCCTTGCGGATTTCGAGAAACCGCGTCGCCACGGTCCGCGTGAAGAAGCGGTCGTGGCTCACGAACAGGCAGGAGACGTCGCTCTTCTCGAGCTGATCCTCGAGATCTTCCTGACCCTCGATGTCGAGATGGTTGGTCGGTTCGTCCAGTACGTAGAAGTTGGGCCGCAGGAGCTTCATCTTCAGGAAGACAAGCCGCGCCCGCTCGCCGTGGCTCAGCACGCCAATGGGCTCGCCGAGGCGGGCAAAGGCAAAGCCGGCGCCGGCCAGTTGCCGGATCGCGTCCTTCTCGGTGATGCCGTCGGCCTCCACGACATAGTCGAGGATCGATTGCTGGGTCGGCAGGTCGTTCATGGTCTGGTCGAAATAGACCAGCCGGCAGGCGGGATTGAACCGGACCGTGGCTTGGCTGTCATAGTGTTCGCGCGTCGGATCGAAGGCAGCGGCCAGGGTTGCCAGCAAAGTCGACTTGCCGGCGCCGTTGACGCCGAGCAGCGCAACGCGTTCGCCGGCGGCGATGGCCAGCCGGTCGATGGCGATCAGCCTGCGGTCCGAACCTGGTACGGTGACATCGAGGCCGGAGAGCCGCAGCGCTACGCGCGCGTCGATGTCGCCGTCGGCCAGTTCGAGCCGGCGCTCGCGCGCGACATAGGTTTGCGTGCGCTCCTTTTCGATGCGCGCGATGCGGCTTTCGACGGCGTTCTTGCGCTTGTTGAGGTCGGGGTTCTTGACCGCCCAGACCTTGTAGCGCGCTGCAGCCTGCTCCAGCCGCTTGATCTCCTTGTCCTCCTGGCGTGCCCGGGCCGCCGCCGTGGCGTCGCGGCGCAACAGTTCCTCGCGCGCCACGGAGAAGCGAGTCTTGAAGGCATGGACGCCGTCTGTGCGCAGGAAGAGGGTGCGCTCGGTCACGCGGTCGAGGAATTCGCGGTCGTGGCTCACGATCAGCATGGGCACCGCGAAGTCGGACGTGAGCCAGCGCTCCAGGGTGTTGATGTTGGCAAGGTCGAGATGGTTGGTCGGCTCGTCGAGCACCAGCATGTCGGGTTCTTCCAGCCGCGCCGCCGCTGCGATCAGCAGCAGCCGCTGCCAGCCACCGGACAGGGTGCCGAACGGCTTGTCGAGCGTCTCCGGGGCGACGCCGATCTCGTCGAACAGCACATCGATACGCCAGTAGTCGCCGTCCTGGCCGGCTCGCATCAGGGCATCGCCCAGCACGTCGCGCACCGGCCGTCCGGCGAGCGCCTCCGGGATGTCCTGAGGCACTTGGCCGACGCGAAGCCCGCGGGAGCGGACCACCTGGCCGGCGTTGAGTTCAAGCGCGCCCGTCAGGCACTTGAGCAGGGTCGACTTGCCGGCGCCGTTCTCGCCGACCAGCGCCGTGCGCGCATCGTCCAGCAGGAACGATACGTTCTCGAAGACGCGGCCCGAGCCGTAGAAGAACGAGGCCTGCTCCATGCCGAGCACGGCCTGACGCGACGCCATGACAAGTCCTGGGGATCAGGGGACGAGGGCGCCATCCCGAGCGATGACGCGCCCCGCCTTTACCACCAGCTTGCGCCGCGGGCGAGTGGCGACGGCCTCCGCCAGGGTCTCGGCTTCGACCGCCACGAAGTCGGCAGGTCCACCGGCCTTCAGACCGTAGTCCGCCAAGCCGAGCACCCGGGCGCCGGCGTCCGTCACCATCTCGAAGGCGAGCGCCAATTCGTGGTCGTGCCGGAAATTGGCGCGATAGGCGATCATCATGGCGCGGTCCAGCATGTCGCCGTTGCCGAACGGCGACCAGGCATCGCGGATATTGTCGGAGCCACCGAACACCTCGACGCCATGCTCCTTCAGGAGCTTGAGCGGCGGGATCGTGGCGCCACCTGGCCCATGGCTCATGATGGCGATGCGGGCTTTGGCCAGGACGTCGGCCGTGCGGGCGGCGCTCTCGGTCGGAACGGACCCCAGCGCGAAGGCATGGCTGATGGCCACCTTTCCCTGCAGGCCCGCGGCTTCGCTACGTTGGGCGATGGCCAGCATCTGCGCGATGCCGCCCTCGCCGCCGTCGTGCAGATGAATATCGACCCCGATCCCGTGCTTTTCGGCGACGCCGAAGATTGCATCGAGGTGGCCGTCGAGGTCGCCGTCGATGCCGACCGGATCGAGCCCGCCCACGAGGTCGGCGCCCTCGCGGATCGCCGCATCGAGCAGTTCCGCGGTGCCGGGAGAGCGCAGGACGCCGCTTTGCGGGAAGGCCACGATCTCGATGGTGACGAGGTCGCGGAAGCGCTCGCGAACCTTCAGAATTTCATGGAGATTGCGCAGGCCGAGCTGGTTGTCGACGTCGACGTGCGTGCGCATGTGCAGCGTGCCGCTCGCCATGATCTGTCGCACCAGGTTCGAGCCGGTCTCGGTTTCCGGCAGGGTCCGGGAGGCGCGCACTTTGCGTTCGGCTTCGATGCGGTCGGCAACACGGTTGCCCGTGGCCTGATTCGGCACCCAGGGCAGGCCGAGCAGAGTCTTGTCGAGGTGGATATGGCCATCGACCAGGGGCGGCAGGACCAACGCGCCGCCGAGGTCGATGGTGTCCTTGCCAGTCGGCGGAGCCGAGATCGGGAGGAGGGCGGCAATCCGCCCTCCCTCGACCTCCATGTGATGCTGGCTGCCCTTGGGCAGCCTGGCGTTGGCGTAACGCACGGCGCTTGTTTTGGCGTGCCTACTTGGCGGCGACGTCGCCCGCTTCCTTGCGCGTCTGGTTGACGGCGGCGCGGGCGGCCTGGGCCATCAGACCGCTGTCGTTGGCGATGGTGACCAGACGGAAGCCCTTGCCGATCATCTTGGCGGCATAGGAGGCCGTGCCGTTGTGCAGGCCGGCGAACTGGCCGCGCTTCTTGGTGGCCGCCAGCAGCTTGTCGTAGATCGAAAGGATCTGCGGCTCCTCGCGGTCGAGTATGGGCTTCAGGCCAAGCGACAGGCCGAGATCGGACGGGCCGACATAGATGCCGCTGACGCCCGGCACGTCGAGGATGGCGTCGATATTGTCGATCGCTTCCTGGGTCTCGATCATCGGGATGACCAGCACTTCGTCGTTGGCCGTCGCCTGATAGGGCGTCGCTTCGCCGTAGGCGCCGGCGCGGATCGGACCGTTGGAACGCTTGCCCTTGGGCGGATAGAGGCAATAGGAGACCAGCGCCTTGGCTTCGGTGGCGTTGTTCACCATCGGGCAAATGACGCCCCAGGCGCCGCCGTCCAACACCTTGCCGACGATGCCGGGCTCGTTCCACGGCACGCGCACCAGCGGCGTGATCGGATGCTTGTCCATCGCCTGGAAGCAGCGGACCATCGAATGATAGTCCTGAACGCCGTGCTGCATGTCGACGGTGACGCTGTCCCAGCCGCACTGCGCCATGGTCTCGGCCGAGAAGCCGTCGGGGATCGCCAGCCAGCCGTTAACGCAAGCCTTACCCGCCTGCAGCCGCTTCTTCAGCATATTCGTCGACATCAGTCCGTTTCCTTCCCTCGAGGGTCGTTGAAAGACGGCTGGATCATAAGCCCGACGACAAAAGGGAGGCCAATTTGTTGTATCGCTGGGCGGCTCGGGCGGGGCGATCAGCCCTTCACGGCACCCGCGGAAAGACCCTCGACGATGTACCGCTGCAGCAACGCCACCAGGATCACCGTCGGGGCCAGGGCCAGCAGGCAGATCGCCATCATGAGATTGAAGAAGACGTGGACGTCGCCGACCAGGCTGGCAATGACCACGGGCAGGGTCATCACGTCCGGCCGGGCATTCAGGATCAACGGGATCAGCAGCTCGTGCCATGAAATGATGAACATGATGACCCCGCAAGCCGCGAGCGCCGGGGTCGCCAGTGGCAGCACGATGTGCACGAAGGCGCTGAACCGGGAGCATCCGTCGATGCGTGCCGCTTCTTCGAGTTCGGCGGGAATCGTGTCGAAGTAGGGGGCGAGGATCAGGATCGCATAGGGCAGAAGAAAGCCGGTCTCCGCGATGATGACGCCGGTGAGCGAATTGAGCTGTCCGACCGACCGCATGACCACGTATAGCGGAATCATCAGCACGATCACCGGCACGAAGCGCGCGACGATGTTGGCCTGCAGCAGGAAGAGGGTCCAGCGGAAGCGCTGGCGGGCGATGGTGTAGGCCGACAGCGACCCGAAAAGCAGCGTGAGGAACGTCACCGAGCCCGCCACGATCGCGGAGTTCAGGAAGGCGGTGTAGAAATTCTTGATGTTGTCCGGCAGGTAAGTGACCTGCTCGAAGATACGGCCCTTCTGCTCGCCCTTGGTGAGAATGACGGTGAAGTTGTCGAGGGTGAACTCCAGCGGCAGCACGCGGCGCGTGTCAGCCTGCAACGCTTTTTCCGACTGGATGCTGCCGATCAGCACCGCCACCAACGGCAACAGGATGAAGGCGATCACCATCAGGTTGGCAATGTGGAGCATGAGCTTCGTGGTGCGCGACGTCGCAAACATCAGAGCGTCACCCGGCGATAGACCATGCGCATGTAGACCAGGGCGATGAGGCCGATCATCAAGGTCAGGATGAAGGCCGATGCCGAGCCCATGCCGAAATTGTTCGGCGGCGAAAAGGTGATCTTGTAGCTGTACCAGGCGGCCACCCAGGTGGCGTCGCCCGGACCGCCTTGGGTGATGGCGAGAATTTCCTCGAAGACGGCGAACGCAAAGGCTGTGCGCAGCACCAGGATGATGGCGATGATTGGCCGGAGCAGCGGCAACGTGATGTGCCAGAAACGATGCCATGCTGTGGCGCCGTCGACGGCTGCCGCCTCGTAGAGTTCTCGTGGGATGCCTTGCAAGGCCGCATGCACCAGGATGATCGCGAAGGGCAGGGTTCGCCAGATATAGGGCACGGTGACGGCGTAGAGCGCCGTATCGGGATTGCCTGCCCAGTTGATCGGATCGTCGATCAGCCCGAGAGAAAACAGGATCCGGTTCAGGAAGCCGAACTGGAAGCTGTAGAGGAACGACCAGATCAGGCCGTTGGCGATCGGTGGAATGGCGTAGGGCAACAGGATCAGGAAACGCGTGATCCTCGATGTCCAGATGCCTGTCTGGTTGAGCAGCAGCGCGATCAGCACCGCCAGTACGACCTCGCTGCCGACGGTGATGGCGGTGAAGATCGACGTGTTCTTGATCGCGATCCAGAACAGCGGATCTTCGAGCACGCGGCTGTAATTGTCCCAACCGTTGAACGAGAAGACGCCGCGTCGAAGCTGCGCGAGGCCGACCTGATGGACCGACAGGTAGCCGGCGTAGATCACCGGATAGGCGAGCACCAGGCCGAGGAAGAACAGCGTCGGCACGTTCATGAAGAACGCGAAGCTGCCGGCCGACATCTCGCGCTGAAGCCAGGGCCTGCGGCCCGCCCGCACGATGGGAAGTCCTGTCGCCTGGGTCGTCAGGGGATCAGACCTTGCGCTTGGCGTCGGCAATGCCCTTGATCAGGTTGTCACAGCATTGGTCTGCCGTGATCTGACCAGTAAGACACTTCTGGACCTCGATGTTGAGCTGATCCGTCCAGGGGAAATGCCAGGGCTGATAGACTGACGAACAGACTTCGCCGATGTAAGCCGCCTGGTCCCAGATCTTGAGAATGGCGGGGACGTCGCCCCACGGCGCCCAGCCCTGCTTCACCGCATCGCTGTTCATCACCGACGTGTAGCCGGAACCCAGCATCGCATCCTTCGCGAGACTGATGGCCTGCGTGTAGTTGCCGTCCTTGGTCTTGCCGCCAAGATACTGCAGCAGCTTCCAGCCCCATTCCTTGTCGCGCGTGGCTGACGTGAGGAAGTAGACATGGGTGACGCCGATCGTCTTGCCGTCACCGGGCGAGCCGTGGACTTTGACCTTGCCGGCGATGGGCGACTGCGCCGGATCGTTGACGACGTTGAGCCCGTAGTGGTGATTGGGACCGCGATAGAGATTCTTGCCGGCGCCGAAAGCCTTGGCCGACGTTGTGAACTGCACCTTGAGCGATTCCGGGTCGGAGATGTCGAGACCCTTCTCGAAGGTGTTCGCCCACCATTTCAAGGTCTCGCGGGCGACCGAACCCGCGCCCAGCATGTGATTGCCCTGCTTGTCGAAGAAGGTGCCGCCGCGGTTCCAGGTCATCTGGTACCAGGTGCCCGGCAACTGCTCGAGCCCGACGCCCGCGACCCAGAGCACGGGATAGCGCGAGACGCCGTCCTTCTTTGCCTTCACGCAATGCTCGATGAACTCGTCGTAGGTGGTGAAGGGCTTGTCGATCTTCAGCTTTTCCAGCATGTCGGCGTAGTAGTTCCACACCCACACGGCGGAGAAGTAAGGCAGGCCCATGGTCTTGCCGTTCACCGTCGCGACCTGCTTGGTGAAGGGCGTGAAGTCCTTGATGTAGTCGGCAGCGCCGGGAAGGCTGTCGATCGGCTCGACCAGACCTTGATTGACGAAGTTCGGGAAGGAGAACGGCGAGGATTGCGAGACGTCGATCTTCTCGCCGGCCGCGAACATCGTCGTCAGCTTGGTGGGATGGTCGTTGAACGAGGAGATAGTCGAGTCGACCTTGACGCCCCAATCCGCCTCGAACTGTTTGGCGATGCGCGTGTAGATGTCGCCATAGGTCCAGACGACGAAGTTGAGGCGGTCCACTTTGCTCTTGGGCGCTTGACTCCAAGGGCCTGCCGACTGGCCGAAAGCTCGGCCTGCAGAACCAAGCAGACCAAGGCCCGCTGTGCTGGCCAGTACGCGGCGGCGACTCAACTCCCACTTGCCGATGACCTCGTCACTCATGTGATAGCCCCCAGGTCCGGGTGATGGCCGTGTCGAGACGAATGGCACTCGGCACGAAGCCGACAACGTCGAGTTGGCGAAAGCCTATCATCGGCGTGCCATCAGACATAGGTGCAACCAAGCAAAAAGTAGGCCACGGTGGATTACTCGTCAGGAGGCAGGTGAGACGAACTCATGCAGCTACTGTCTTTGCAGGCCGGCCGGCTCTTGGTCGACCTTGCGCCGGAAGCCGGCGGGTCAATTGCGCGCTTTGTCGTGCTGGGGGGTGGCAACGCGGCCAGCGATGCGCTGCGGCCCGCCACGGAGGCGGCGTTGGCGTCGGGTACGGGGAAGGATAGCGCCTGCTATCCGCTGGTGCCGTTTTCCAATCGCATCGCGAACGGGCGGCTTCTCTTCGGCGACGAGCAGATTCATGTACCGTTGAACTGGCCAGGTGTGCCCCATCCCATGCATGGCGATGGCTGGTCACAGGCCTGGACTGTCGCTGGCCGCGATGCTCGCTCGGCCGAGCTCGTGTACGAGCACGATGGCCGTTCTGGATGGCCGTTCCGATATCGCGCTCGCCAGACCTTCGTGCTCGACGAGACAGGACTCGTGGCCGGCATGTCGATCGAGAATCTCGAAGATCGCGATGTCCCGGCGGGGCTGGGCCTGCATCCGTATTTCCCGTGCGATGCCGAGACCGAATTGACCTGCCGGCTGCGTGGCGTCTGGGAGACCGATGCCGAAGTCCTGCCGCTGAATCATGTGCCGGTGCCCCCGGCCTGGGATTTCTCCCAGGGGCGTCGGGTCGAGGGGCTGGGGCTCGATCATTGTTTCGACGGCTGGGACGGGCGCGCGACCATCGCCTGGCCGCGCCGGGGTATGAGGCTGGAACTCTCTGCCACGGAGGCGTTCCGCCATCTGGTGATCTATGTTCCCGATGGCCAGACGTTTTTCTGTGTCGAGCCGGTGAGTCATGCCAACGGAGCTGTCGGGAGCACCCGACTGGCCGCCGGGGCGACTCTCGCGGGCGAGATCGCCTTCCGTCTTTCGTTTTCGTGAGGACGCCATGCCGCAATTCGCTTCCTATCCCAGTCTCGCCGGACGGCCTGTCTTCGTCTCGGGTGGCGGTTCGGGCATCGGCGCTTCGATCGTCGAGCATTTTGCCGAACAGGGCGCCAAAGTGGGCTTCGTCGATATCGATGAAGCGGCTTCTGTGGCGCTGGTCGACAGGATCAATGGCGCCGGCCATCCGGCACCGCTCTTTGCCAAGGCCGACGTGCGCGATCTCCCTGCCTATCAGGCGACGATCGACGGCATGGCGGGCAAGCTCGGTGCTTTCAAGGTGCTGGTAAACAATGCGGCCCGTGACGATCGCCATACGATCGACCAGGTAACTCCCGCCTTCTGGGACGAGCGCATCGCGGTCAATTTGCGCCACCAGTACTTCGCCATTCAGTCCGTGGTGCCCGGCATGAAGAAGGCCGGTGGCGGCTCGATCATCAATTTCAGCTCCGTGAGCTATCATGCGATGACGCCGCAACTCTCCGTCTATCAAGCGGCCAAGGCTGCGGTGATCGGCATGACGCGTGGCCTCGCCCGCGATCTCGGACCCGACAATATCCGCCTCAATTCGCTGACGCCGGGCTGGATCATGACCCAGCGCCAGATCGATCTCTGGCTGACCCCGCAGGCCGAAGCCGCCTTGATGGTCGCGCAGTGCCTCAAGGAGAAGGTCTATCCCCCCGATATAGCGCGCATGGTGCTGTGGCTGGCCGCTGACGACAGCCGGTTGGTGACGGCGCAGAACTTCGTCGTCGACGGAGGCCGGATGTGAGCGTGGCCGCGGTCTCCCTTCCGGTGCGGATTTATCGCGGCTGGTTCAACATGATCCGTCATCTGTTGCCGCCGACGCTCTATTTCTTCGTCGCCTTCAACCTGATCTCGCTGACGACGGACCTGCTGGTCCACGATTACTGGTTCCGGTTGTCGAGCTTCGTTCTCGCCAGCACGACCGCCCTGGTTGTCGGCAAGGTCGTTCTGGTTGTCGACAAGGTCCGCCTGATCGACAAGTTCCGCGGCGCTCCTTTGATTCAGCCGATCCTGTACAAGACGATCTTCTATTCTCTGGTCGTGCTGATCGTGCGTTTCCTGGAGAAGCTGGTGCATTTCGCCCTCGACACCGGCGGCTTCGGCGGCAGTTTCCAGGCCGAAGTCGAAGCCTTCACCTGGCACCGCTTCGTGGCGGTCCATTTGTGGATCTTCATCTGCTTCCTGATCTACGTGACCGCGTCGGAGTTGAACGCGCTGGTAGGCGACGGCCAGCTCAAGCGCTTGTTCTTTCATCATCGGTCTTCGGAGTATCGGCTGACGCGACGTCAGCATATCCGCGCGCTCATCGAGATCAGCCGGCTGGCGGAGAATACGCCGCGCGAGCAGCTCCTCGATTCCGCCACTCCTCAGGGCATGCGGCTGATCACCCTCATCGACAGACTGCGCAAGCGTCAGCCGGTCTGAGGGAATTGGCGATGGCCATGGATATGGGCTGGCATCGGATCGCCTGGGGCATCTTGGCCATCGGCGGCCTCATCGTTGCGGGCGGCATTCTCCTGGGGCTCGGCAACCTGCGCCATGTTCTCTATGGCGACCAGGCCGACGGCGTGGTGGTCGACATCGTGCGCGACGGCAGCATGTATGCGCCGGTGGTGCGCTTTCGCCTGCCCAGTGGTGAACTCCACGAAGTCACCGATCTCGGTAGCGGCGCACCCGACTTTTCCACGGGCGACTTGGTCACGGTGCTCTACATGCCCGAGGACCCGCGGAGCATCCGTCTCGATACCTTCGAGCGGCTCTGGCTGGTGCCGATCATCGCCATTGGCTTCGGCTGCTTCTGGCTGATGTTCGGCGCCGTTGCCTGGGGGCTGTCGCGCAACGGCGACTTGTCGGTCATCGGCGAGCGTGCCTTTAACGTTGTTTCCGTCGTGGCGCTTCTGATCGGCATCTTTGCACTGTGGAGTGCGACCGATCTCTATGCCGGGGGCGGCCGCGCGCAGGGCTCGGTGGTCGAGATTCGCAGGAGCAGCAGTATCGTCACAGAGGAGGTGACGCTGGCCACCGGGCGCGAAGTGCGGCGCGACGTCGAGCAGGTTTCCTTTGCGCCCGTCGTGCGCTTCACCACCCAGGAAGGTCGCGAGGTCGAATTCCACGGCCGTGGCGGCAGCGGCACGTCGTTTTCGGCAGGAGACGTGGTCACGGTGGTCTACGATCGCACCAATCCCAGCCGGGCGCGGATCGTGTCTTTCCTCGACCTGTGGCTGCCGACAGTCGTGGCCTTCGCCGTTGCTTTCCTGTTCGGCGGAGCGGCCAAGCTATCGCGCTGGATGCGGCGGCGTGGTGCGGCGGCTCAGGGAATTTCGTAGACGGCGACCTCCGAAGCCACGCCGCGCAGCGCCTGGCTTTGCACCATCGGTTTCTGCCCGTTGCGTTCGAGCAGGTCTGTGCTTTGCGGATGATCGACGACGGAGGCGGTCGCCAGGATCGACTGGGAAACAGCCAGTCCCTGAACGCGCGACGCGATGTTCACCGTCTGGCCGAAATAGTCCTGCCGTTCGTTGAAGGTGACGGCGAGGCAGGGGCCTTCATGGATGCCGATCTTGAGGAGGAGATCTTCGCGGCCGTGCGTATCGTTCAGGGCCCGCATGGCCTGGCGCATGCGGAGGGCGGCGGCCAGGGCGCGATCGGGCGTCGGGAAGGTCGCCATGACGGCGTCGCCAATGGTCTTGATTACGGCGCCGCTCTCCGCCGCGACGATCTCGTGCAAGACACGGAAATGCTCGCGAACGAGGTCGAACGCCACGAGATCGCCAACCCGCTCATAAAGCTCGGTCGAACCCTTGAGGTCGGTGAACAGGAAGGTGAGGCTGGTGATCTTCAGCCGCTGGTCGATGTCGAGCGTGTCGGTCCGGTAGATATCGCGGAAGGTCTGGTTGGAGAGGAGCCGCTTGGCCGTCAGGAAGCGTTTACGGCGACCGAGCAGGTCATGCATCCTGTCGTTGGCGATCCAGATGCCGGGCAGCGTACGGCGTGATGTTTGATTCTCCAGTTGCAGCCGGAGCGGCCCTGGCCGCAGCTCCATCGTCCCTGTCGGCGAGCGAAGATTGTTGAACACCAACGACAGGTTCTGGCGCTCCCGCGTCGGCTCGCCCTTGACGTCGATGAAGCGCGCCGCATGCGTGACGGGTTCGAAGACGATGACAAAGTCGGAGGGAAGCTGCAGCGACAAGATCGCCCTGCCGCCCGGTGGGAGCTCGACGGCATCGAGCGTAATTTCGTCGATCAGCTCGTCGAAATTGTCCGTGGGAAGGTCGATCCCCGATCCCCAGAAGATCTGCCGAGCATAGTCCCACATCGGCATGCTGTCCGGATCGTGCGCCGCGATACGGCGTATCCTCGGATTTACGGTGAAGGTCACTTCGACCATTTCGTCGAGCGTAGGCTCGTAGCCTGCAGCGCAGAGCGCGCAGACATATTCCTCGCAGCGCACGCTCTTCAGGGAGGCGTTCGAGTCGAGCACGCCGCCGCAACCGGGGCAGAGCACGTTCCAGGACATCTCGAACAATCCGATGCGAGCGGCATGCAGGAAGGCGGCGATCGTCTCGTCCTCTCCGACATTATGGCGACGGGCGAAGTCGAAAACGTTGACGCGGCAAAGGTCGGCGTCGGGAGCTGTCCCGATCAGCCGCTCCATGGCAGCTACGGTGTCGGCATCCGCCGACTGCCGCAGGACTGCGAACAGGGCTTGCCCATCACTCATGGATTAAGGCTACACCGGGCGGGCCCCTGAGTCCTTACAGCTGGCCCGTTTCTAGAGCCCGGTTCGGTGCAGCCAGGCTGCAAGCAGCGCCGTGAGTTCCTTGGGCTTTTCCAGGGGAGCCATGTGGCCGCAATCCTCGAGGATGGCGAAGCTGGAGCGGGGCAGGTGCTGCGCCATGCGCTCGGTCTCGGCAAAGGTCCGCAGACGGTCCTGCCGGCAGGCCACCACCAGCGAGGGGCACGTGATCCGTTCCAGATCGGCGTAGCCGTCACGGCGGATGAGCGCCGCCTGCCGCTTGCGGACTTCCGGTCCCAGACGGCGTTGCATGTTGCGCAGCCGGTCGAGCAGTACGGGATCGGCTTCCCGGTCGGGATGCAGCCCCATTGCCGTCGTCACCGTGCCGGCAGCAGGCGGTGGCCGATCACCGGGACGATAGCCGGCCTGGCGCCGCGCGCGCTCTGCGTCGGAGTAACCGCGCGCGGAGGAGGCGATGAACGCCACACCTGTCACGCGTTTGGGCGCCATCAGCGTAAGTACACGCGCCACGAAGCCGCCCATCGAGAAGCCTACGAGCACGAAGCGATCCGGCGCGTCGGCGAGGACGCGCTGAGCCATGCCTTCGAGCGACGAGTCCTCGTAGACGTTGCCGTAGTGGAGTGAGCCCAGCGCTTCGAGATCGAGGACCATGTCGGTCCAGAGATCCGAGTCGCACATGAAGCCGGGAAGAAGAACAAAGGAACGCAAGAGAGCCGAACTGTACCGCGGCTTTCCGGTGCTGCCTACCTGCGAACGGCGCGGATCATAGATCTTCCCGATTTCGACCTGTGGCAGCCTGTCAACTCTGCGGCACGAAGAGCGCGCCCGCCCAGCCTGCGATCACCATCAGGATCAGGCCAGGAATGACGTAAAGCGCGAATGCACGGCCGCCAGCCGAAAAAGCAAAGATCATCTTGGTCACAGTATTGGTCGTGAGCGCGACCAGGATGGGCACGACGGCGGCCGGTGGTTCCAGGCGGCCATCTGCCACCAAGGATGCCACGGAGATGGCAGCGGAGTGAGCGTCGGCGAAGCCGCCAGCGCCGGCTGCAAGGATAACGCCGGTCTCTCCGAACCAGTCCTGCAGCGCTGCCGCAAGGACAAGTACCGCAGCGAGAATGACGGCAAAGGTCAGGGCGGTTTTGAGGCTGAAGGCACTTCCTGGCGTCTCTTGCGATTCGCCTGGTTGCTTCAAGGCCCAGAGTGTGAAGATGCCGCCGTAGAGAATTGCTGCCACGCCCGATAGCGCCAATGGAACGGCGAAGGCCTCGAGGGTCGGCAGGCTTGTGACGGCAACCAGAACGGCAAGCTGCACGACGGTGGCGACCGACGACAGTATGGCGCCGGCTACGGCGGGCTTCATGAGTTCCGGCTCTTTGGCGGCCCGCGCACCCATCGCCCCGATCGTGGCGCTGCTCGAGATGAAGCCCGAGGCAAGGCCTGCCAGGGGAAGGCCGAAACGAGACCCGACCGCGCGAACGGCGACATAGCCCAGCGCGCCTACGCCCATGACCAGGATCACCACGATCCACACCGTGCGCAGATCGAAGGCGCCGTAAGGCCCGATGGGATGGTCGGGCAGCAAGGGCAGCACAACGAGAGTCGCGCTGGCGAAGACCAGAAGATCGCGAATCTCAGAAGCCGTCAGGACCGACCGTACGAATCTATGCAGCTCGACACGGGCATTGAGCAGAGCTGCCGTGACCACGCCGATACCCGCGGCATAGGCCGGTTCGCGGACCGCTAGCCCGCCCAGCAGAGCCGTCAGTACGAGGGCTATCTCGGTCGTGAGGCCCGGATCGCTGTCCTGGGCACGCCAGTAGGAAAGGCCCGCGAAGGCAGTCACGCCCAACACTACCGTCGCCATCAGGATTTCTCCGCCAACGGCGATGCCCGTAGCGCCCGCCAGCGAAGCCAGGGTGAAGGTCCTGAGGCCAGCGGCGCCGCGCGTCGGGCCTTCACCTTTCTTGCGCTCGCGATCAATGCCGATCAGCAGACCAATGCCGAGGGCGACGAGGAAGCCGAGAACGAGAGGGTCGAAGAATGGGATCATCAGCCTTAAATTATAACACGTTCCACCACGCTGCGGTTCGCACCCTCCTCGGCTCTGCGTCTATCGCACCCGCGATCGATGGCACCGATGGATGGTTGTTGAAACCTGCGGGCGATGGCGTTCCCGCCGATCGCCCATCTTTCTCAACTGTTCGCTTGCGTCGATGGCTGAGGCTTCTGGTCAGTCGCGGTGCCAGATCGGCGGACGTTTGCCGAGGAACGCGTCGACGCCTTCGGCGAAGTCAGGACCGTCGGCAAGATCGACGACGGCTTCGAGTTCGTAGGCCATGCCCTCGTCGAAGCTCATGCCGCCCCCCAGGGTGACGGTCCGCCTGATGGCCGCAAGGGCCGTAGGCGACTTGGCGGCCAGTTCTTCGCCGTAGGTCTGCACCCGTGTCCGCAGATCCTGCGGGGCGACAAGCTCGTCGATCAGGCCCCAGCGCTGCGCCTGCTCAGCCGATATCAGGCCGCCATCGTAGAGATAGCGGATGGCGTTCGGCCGGCCGATCAGGCGAACCAGTGCCTGGGTGGTGGCGATCGGCGGGATGAAACCGATGCGGATCTCGGGCTGGCCGAGCTTGGCATCGGCCGCGGCAAATCGAAGATCGCAATGAAGCGTCATCTCCAGCCCGCCGCCGACCGCCGTACCGTGGATTGCCGCCAGCAAGGGTTTGGGCGAAGAGCGCAGCAGCCGAACGATTTCGTGCGTGAGGAGCGCCCAGTTGCGCATGCCGACGCCCGTCATCCCCTTGAAGACCTTCAGATCGGCGCCGGCGCTGAAATAGCTGTCGACGGCACTTCCCAGCACGATCACCCGTATGTCGGGCTCGGCAAGGGCGGCCGCGATGGCGTCGCGGGTTTCCTCGACCATCTGGCGGTTGAAGGCATTGACCGGCGGCCGGTTGAAGTCGAGCCAACCGACGTTGCGGACGGTCGAGGCGCGAATAAAAGAGGGAGCCTCGACCATCGGATGGTTGCCTATGCGGCGCGCGACTGCTCGGGATAGAGCGAGAGCAGCCCGGCTTCGCTCGCGGGACAGACCCCGCGTTCGGTGATTAGCGCCGTCACCAGCCGCGCCGGCGTGACGTCGAACGCCGGATTGGCGGCGGGGCTGCCATCGGGCAGGAGCTGCACGGTCGCGCGGTCGCTGGTCTCGCTACGACCGGCGATGTGGGAGACTTCGCGCGCATTGCGTTCCTCGATCGGGATTTCGCGCACGCCGTCCTCGATCGTCCAGTCGATCGTGGGATAGGGCAGGCCGACATAGAACGGCACGCCGTTGTCGTGTGCCGCCAGCGCCTTCAGGTAGGTGCCGATCTTGTTGCAGACATCGCCGCATCGCGTCGTGCGGTCGGTGCCGGTGATGACGAAATCGACTTGGCCATGCTGCATCAGATGGCCGCCGGCATTGTCGGCGATGACTGTATGCGGCACGCCATGCTTGCCGAGTTCCCAGGCCGTCAGGCTGGCGCCCTGATTGCGCGGCCGCGTTTCGTCGACCCAAACATGGATCGGGATGCCGGCATTGTGCGCTTGATAGATCGGCGCCAGGGCCGTCCCCCAGTCCACCGTAGCCAGCCAGCCGGCATTGCAATGGGTCAGCGCATTGATGCGGTCGCTTCTGGGCTTCAGTCGCCGGATCAGACCGAGGCCGTTCTCGCCGATGCGCCGGCAGATCTCGACGTCTTCGTCGCAGATTTCGGCCGCGCGCCGGTAGGCAGTCTCGCGCCGCTTGGCGGCAGGCAACGGCGCCAGCAGGGTGCGCAGATCGTCGAGCGCCCAGCGCAGGTTCACGGCGGTCGGCCGCGATTCCATCAGCACCGTGTAGGCGCGCGCCAGCATGGCGTCGGACGAATCCGTCGCCATTGCCAACGCCATGCCGTAGGCCGCGGCGGCGCCGATCAACGGGGCGCCGCGCACGATCATCGTGCGGATCGCCTTCTCGGCGTCCTCCATCGTCCTGAGTTCGCGCACCACGAAATGGTGGGGCAGCAGGGTCTGGTCGATCACCTGGACGGCCATGCCGTCGGCGCCGAGCCAGATGGTTCGGTAAGGGGTGCCGTCTACTTTCACGCCGCCATTTTAGAGGGCGCGCGCCACCGCGTCGATTATTGCCGCACTGTCGAGTTTGTAGGTCCGGTAGAGGTCGGGGATGTCGCCGGACTGGCCGAAATTCTCGATTCCCAGCGGTACGACCCTCTGGCCACGCACCGATCCCAGCCAGGAGAGCGCCAGCGGATGGCCGTCCAGTACCGTCACGATCCGTGCATCGCGCGACAGCGGTGCCAGCAGCCGTTCGATGGGACTCGCACTGCGGTCGACGACACCGGCCGTGCGGCCGCGATTGCGCTGGGCGGCCAGCCAATCGGCATGCAGCCGGTCCGGCGAGGTCAGCACCAGAAGGCCCGCGCCGGAAAAGTCGCGCACGATGCTCTCATGCGCCGCAATCGCTTCCGGCGTGACGGCGCCCATGGCGACCACCGCAATGTCCGCCCCGGCTTCGGGCGCGGCATACCAGTAGGCGCCATTCACGATGTCGGCTTCCTGTTCGGCGGACAGGGTGCGTTCCGGCTGGGGCAGACTGCGCGTCGAGAGGCGCAGGTAGATCGACCCGCCCTTGTCCTGCTGCATGTAGTCGAAGCCATGCCGCATCAGGATCGCGAGTTCGTCGACATAAGTCGGCTCGTAGGAGAGCAGGCCAGGCTGGCCGATACCGATCAACGGCGTGTGGATGCTCTGATGGGCGCCACCTTCCGGGGCAAGCGTCACGCCCGACGGCGTGGCCACCAGCATGAAGCGTGAATCCTGGTAGCAGGCGTAATTCAGCGCATCGAGGCCGCGCGCGATGAACGGATCATAGAGCGTGCCGATCGGCAGCAGGCGGGCGCCGAAGATCTGATGGCTGAGTCCCATCGCCGCGAGCTGCAGGAAGAGGTTGTTTTCCGCGATGCCCAGCTCGATATGCTGTCCGCGCGGTGTCTTGCGCCAGAGCTGCGCCGATACGACCTTGAGCTCGCGGAAGACGTCTTCGGCCTCGGTGTGGGCCCACAGGCCGCGCCGGTTTACCCAGGCACCGAGGTTGGTCGAGACAGTGACGTCGGGCGAAGTCGTGACGATGCGCCGTGCGAGTTCGCTGTCCTCGGCAGCGATGGCATTCAGGATCTTGCCGAAGCCTTCCTGGGTGCTCGACTTCTTGTCGGTGGGGTGTGGCAGGGCAGCCGGGATGGCGACTTGCGGCGCTGTTGTGCGCCGCTTGCCCTGGGCGTTGAACGGCGCGGCATCGAGGAAGGGCTGGAGTTCTGCAGGTGTTGCCGCGAGGCCCGCGAACTTCTCCCATTCCTGGCCTTCGGCAATGCCCATGCCCTGCTTGAAGCCGGCCATCTGGTCGAGCGTCATGAGGCCGGAGTGATTGTCCTTGTGGCCGGCGAACGGCAGGCCTTGGCCCTTGATGGTGTAGGCGATGAAGCAGGTCGGCGTGTCGTCGTTCACCCCTTCGAAGGCGTCGAGCACGGCCTGCATGTCGTTGCCGGCGAGGTTCGTCATCAGGCGATGCAGTGCCGCATCGTCGTGCTGATCCAGAATGCGCCTGACGCCGGGATACTGATTGAGGTCGCGCGTCAGCGCTTCGCGCCAGCCGGCGCCACCCTTGAAGACCAGCGCCGAATAGAGCGAGTTGGGGCAGTCGTCGATCCACTGACGGAGCTGCTCGCCATCCGGCTGGGTAAAGGCCGTCTCCAGCAGCTTGCCATACTTCAAGGTGACGACGCGCCAGCCCACCAGCTCGAACATCTCGCCGATGCGGCCGAACAAACGGTCGTTCACCACGCCGTCGAGGCTCTGGCGGTTATAGTCGATCACCCACCAGAGATTGCGGACGTCGTGCTTCCAGCCTTCGAGCAGGGCCTCGAAGACGTTGCCCTCGTCGAGCTCGGCATCTCCCACCAGGGCGACCATGCGCCCGGTCGGCCGCTCTCCGTCGCCGAGATTCTTCAGCCGCACATAGTCCTGCACGATCGAGGAGAAGAGCGTCATGGCGACGCCCAGCCCGACCGAGCCGGTCGAGAAGTCGACGTCGTCGATATCCTTGGTGCGGGAAGGATAGGATTGCGCGCCGCCCAGCGCCCGGAAGCGTTCCAGCTTCTCGCGGGTCTGATGGCCGAACAGATACTGGATGGCGTGAAACACGGGCGAGGCGTGCGGCTTCACCGCCACGCGATCCTCGGGCCGCAGTACCGAGAAGTAGAGAGCCGTCATGACCGTCGCCAGCGACGCACACGACGCCTGGTGGCCGCCGACCTTCAGCCCGTCGCGATTGGGCCGCAGATGGTTGGCGTGATGGATCGTCCAGGCGCTGAGCCACAGCACCTTGCGTTCCAGTTCGCGAAGCAGGCGAAGACGCTGGATGGGGGCGAGGGTGGTCATGGCCATCGGCATACGCCTTGTACGCTGGAAGGTCCTTGCGTTCGGATCGCGAAACAGGCTGTATAGGGCAGGATCTTCCTAGAATTCGGCATTTAGAGCAATGATCTCCTTGGATGCTATCGACCGGCGCATTCTCGAACGGCTGCAGCACGATGGCCGGTTGAGCAATGCCGACCTCGCCGAGCAGGTCGGCCTCTCCTCGTCGCCGTGCTGGCGGCGGGTCAAGGCGCTCGAGGAGGCGGGTGTCATCAAGGGGTATGCCGCACAGCTCGATGCCAAGTCGGTCGGCCTCTCGGTCAATGTCTTCATGAGTGTGTCGCTCTCTACCCAGGTCGAAAAGGCGCTGAAAGACTTCGAGCGGGCGGCTGCGGAGCGGCCCGAGGTGATGGAGTGCTACCTGATGACCGGCGACAGCGACTACCTGCTGCGGGTCGTGGTACCCGACCTCGAAGCCTATGAGCGCTTCGTGATGGACTTCACCAAGATCGCCGGCATCGCCCAGATCCGCAGCTCCTTCGCCTTGCGCCCGGTCAAGCAGGGCACGGCATTGCCTCTCTCGGTCTCGGGCCGCTAAGAAGGGCAATGGCCACTCCGACCACTTCCCCGGGGTTCCCCTGGGGCATGACGATCCTGTTTGTCCTGGCGGTCCTGCTCTACGGCCCCTTCATCACCAACATATTGACCGCGCGCAGTAGCGACGCGGCCGGCCGCGGCATGTCCCTGGGGTTCGCCGTGATCCAGGGGCTCGTGCTGTGGATCGTGCTGGCCTCGATGTTCGCGGTGGCAATCCTGCGCGGCGCGATGCCGTCTTACGCCACCGCCGCCGCCATCGTGTTCCTGCCGCTGTCGGCAATTGCGGCAGCCTCTGCCATGGGCCTCTACAACGACCGCTATGGCGACTGGCTGGCCGTCGTGCCGGCGTTGTTGCCGTTGCTGCTGGCGCTCTATGCATTCTGGGCACGAATGGTCGGCTGGCACGACACGCTGCCGCCAGTGCCGACGACCGCGATCCTGGGAGGTGCCATCGTCGTTCTGACGATCATGCCGCTGGTGCTGACCACCATCGAATACATGCCCAATCCGGAACGGGAAGCCGCGCAGGCCGCCGAGCGCAGGAGATGGGAAGAGGACGAGAAGAAGCGCGTGGCGGAAGCCGACGCAGCTGACGCCGCGCGCTTCGCCAAACTCGGCCCAGACTCGCATCTCGGCGACTATCTCGAAGATTTGCCCCTCGGCGCCATGCACCATCGCCAGGCTCTGGCTGGGGCGAGGCTGGTCAAGACGCGGACTGCCGATGCCGTTCAGTTGCTCGGACAGGACAGGCTTGGCGATCTGTCGCAACTCTGGGCACTCGACATCGAGCCCTCCGCGGTATGCGCGGCCTATCGCGAGGCGCTCCAGGCAGAAGCGGCGAAGATTACAAAGACTAGGTCCGATTACATCAGTGTCGCAATCGACCTCGAGTGGCAGTTGCCCAATATCGAATGGCTAACGGGCAACGGATGCGATCTGTCCGGACCCTTAGGTGACGCTGCGAACCGGGTGCGCAGCGTCTCCGATTCCGAACGGATGGCTGAGCTTGCCGATCGGCTGACGGCGCTAGGCAGACGTCCCTAGGCGAGGTCGATCGTTCCGCTCATCATCGGCACGCAGCGGCCGCCGATGTAGGTTGCGACGACCTTGCCGCTCTTCTTTTCGGCAGAAGCTTCGAGCACGCTCGGACGGCCCATGTCGAAACCCTGGCCGATCGTCCGGTTGAATGTGAGATCGGCCTCCGGCCGATAGTGTGTGAGCAGGCCGATCAACGCCACATTGGCAGCTCCGGTGGCGGGATCCTCCGGGATGCCGTGCTCGGGGGCGAACATGCGGGTCTGCACGTCGATCGGCCCCTCCGGTGCCTGGACATAGAGATGAATGCCGACGATGCGATCGCGTGGCAGCTCGCGGGCGAAAACCTCGGGCCGCGGGGCGGCCGAACGCAGCGCCTCGCGCGACTCCAGCTCGACGAAGAGCAGCGGCGCTCCGCACGAAGCGACGATTGGTCGGTGGATATCGAGCTTGAGCGCCGCCGCATCGAGCGAACAGGCGCGTTGGACGATCTCGGGCGCGATCTCCTCGCCGAAGCTCAGCAGCACCGGGGCGGCGAGCCGGGTCGCTACGACAGCGCCGCCATCGCGCCGGATGTCCATGTTCACCAGGCCGGCCTTCTCCTCGAACACCAGGCGATCGCCGGTGACCGGCCTGCCGTAGCTCGCGCCGGCGCGGGACAGCACGAAGGCTGTGCCGACATTGGGATGGCCGGCAAACGGCATCTCCGCCTTAGGGGTAAAGATGCGCACCTCTGCCGTATGCCGGGGGTCCTTCGGCGGCAGCACGAAGGTCGTCTCCGCGAGGTTGAACTCGGCAGCGATGGCCTGCATGCGCTCGGTCGACAGACCCTGCGCATTGGTGACGACGGCCAGCGGATTGCCGCCGAACTGGCGGTCGGTGAAGACGTCGACGGTGGCGAATTCGAGTTTCATGAGTCGAGCCTAGCGGCTTGCCCGGAGGCGCTTGCGCGAGATTAATTGGGTGCAGAAGGAGAAAGCCTTGGCCTATCAGACGCTCAGCTACAGTCGCGACGATCGTGTCGCCACCATCACCCTCAATCGGCCGGATCGGCTCAATGCCATCACCCGCGAGATGCCCGACGAAATCCGGGCCGCCGTCGAGGAAGCCAATCGCGACGATCTCGTCCATGTCGTCGTCCTGCAGGGCGCGGGCCGCGCCTTCTGCGCCGGCTACGACCTGAAGAATGCCGCCGAGCGTCCGCGCGGCACCGGCGGCAGCCAGGAGATGCCCTGGGATCCGTTCATCGACTTCCAGCTCATGGACCACAACACGCAGTGCTTTCAGTCGCTGTGGCGGAGCTACAAGCCCACGATCTGCAAGATCCATGGCTATGCCGTCGCCGGCGGCAGCGACATCGCGCTGTCCTGCGATCTGGTGGTGATGGCCGAGGATGCGAAGATCGGCTACCCGCCCGCCCGTGTCTGGGGCTGTCCGACGACAATGATGTGGGTCTATCGGGTCGGGGCGGAGCGGGCCAAGCGCCTGCTCTTTACGGGCGATCTGATCGACGGCCTCGAAGCGGAGCGGATCGGCCTCATCACCCAGGCCGTGCCGGCCGGCGAACTCGATGCTGCGGTGCAAAAGCTTGCGGACCGGATGAAGGGCGTGCCGAAGAATCAGCTCTGGATGCAGAAAACCGCCATCAACAGCGCCTACGAGAACATGGGCATGCGCACGACCCAGACCCTGGCGACCCTGTTCGACGGCATGACGCGCCATTCGCCGGAGGGAATCTGGTTCAAGCAGCGAGCCGAAGAGAAGGGTTTCCATCAGGCGGTGCAGGAACGCGACAGCGGCGATCCGATCCCCGGCAGCAAGCCGCCGCGAAACAATTGACGGCTACAATTGAGAGCAGAGCCGAGCCTGTTTAAGGTTCGAGCCATGAACATGACCCAGATTTCCTACGACCATGGCGTTTCCGACAAGAAGCTGATCGGCGAGACCATCGGCGCCTACTTCGATCGTACCGTCGAGACCTATCGCGACCGGGAAGCGCTGGTGGTTCGCCACCAGAACGTGCGCTGGAGCTGGGGAGAGCTGGGGCGGCGGGTCGACGATCTCGCCGCCGGCCTGCTGACGCTCGGCCTGGAGCGCGGCGACCGGGTCGGCATCTGGTCGCCCAACACGTCGGAGTGGACCCTGGCGCAGTTCGCCACGGCCAAGGCGGGGCTGGTGCTGGTCAACGTCAATCCGGCCTACCGGCGCGCCGAACTCGAATACGCGATGAACAAGGTCGAGTGCAAAGCGCTGATCCTGGCGCCGGCGCTCAAGACCTCGAACTATCTCGAGATCGTCCAGGATCTCGTGAAGGACAGGAAGCTTCCGCACCTCAAGCACATCGTCCGGCTGGGGACGGAGAAGACGCCGGGCATGCTGAACTTCGACGATGTCGCGAAGGCCGGAGGCAATGCCGAGAAGGCCAGGATCGCCGATCTCGCGCCCAAGCTGCAGTTCGACGATGCGATCAACATCCAGTTCACGTCGGGCACCACCGGCTATCCCAAGGGCGCCACGCTCAGCCACCACAATATCCTGAACAACGGCTACTTCGTGGGCGAGGGGCTGAAACTCACGCCCGAGGACCGGCTGTGCATCCCGGTGCCGCTCTATCACTGCTTCGGCATGGTGATGGGCAATCTGGGCTGCCTGACGCACGGCTCGACGATGGTCTACCCGGCGGAGGCTTTCGATCCGCTGGCGACCCTGCAGGCGGTCTCCGAGGAACGCTGCACCGCGCTCTACGGCGTGCCCACGATGTTCATTGCCCAGCTCGACCACCCCGAGTTCGCCAGGTTCGATCTCAAGAGCCTGCGCACGGGCATCATGGCGGGCTCGCCCTGTCCCATCGAAGTGATGAAGCGCGTGCAGAGCCAGATGAACATGGGCGAGGTCACGATCGCCTACGGCATGACCGAGACCTCGCCGGTGTCGACCCAGTGCGCCACCGACGATCCGGTCGAGCGGCGCGTCTCGACTGTGGGGCAGGTCCTGCCGCACATCGAGATCAAGATCGTCGATAGCGAGGGCAAGGCTGTGCCGCGCGGCGAGACGGGCGAGTTCTGCACCCGTGGCTATTCGGTCATGAAGGGCTACTGGAACGACGAGGCCAAGACCAAGGAGGCCGTCGACGACGCCGGATGGATGCATACCGGCGATCTCGCCATCATGGACGAGCAGGGCTACGTCAACATCGTCGGCCGACTCAAGGACATGGTGATCCGCGGCGGCGAGAACGTCTATCCGCGCGAGATCGAGGAGTTCCTCTATCGCCATCCCAAGGTGCAGGACGTGCAGGTGATCGGCGTGCCCGACCAGAAGTACGGCGAGGAAGTCTGCGCCTGGATCAAGTTGCGCGATGGCGAGACGGCGACGGCCGAGGATATCCGCGAGTTCTGCAAGGGCCAGATCGCCCACTACAAGATCCCGCGCTACATCGAGTTCGTGCCCGAGTTTCCGATGACGATCACCGGCAAGATCCAGAAGTTCGTGATGCGCGAACAGACCATCAGCAAGCTCGGGCTGACGGCGCAGAAGACGGCGTAGCCTATGCCGACGGTCGATTCGCCTTCAGGAACGTCCTGATGTGTCGCACCGCCAGCGGGATCTTCTCCTTCGTATCCTTCCACGGATAGAGGCTGACCTGCGCGTTGGGCGCAAGCATCGCCGACTCCATTGCGACGGCAAAGGGATGCGGCGGGATGTCGTCCGGCAGGATCAACAGCGGCGTCTGGCAGGCGCGCGCGAAGTCCCGGGTCACGGTGAAAACGAAATCGGGGTTGGCGCGGTACATCTTCGCCAGAAATGCCTCGACCATCGCCATCGTGATGTCAGGGCGGCGGGCACTGAGGGCTGGTCCCCAGGCGTTCATGTTGTTGGTGAAGAATTGATCGGGTAATTCCGCCCGATGACCTGAGGGTTGGGTCAACACCCCTGCAACGATCCGATCGGGCGCCCGCTTCAGCAGGTTCCAGATGAACGGACCGCCGATGCAGTAGCCCAGCACCATGAACTTCCCGATGCCGAGGTGATCCATCAGGCCCAGGTGATCGTCCGTGTAGGAGTCCCAGGGACGGCCGATTTCGAGCGGCCCCGAGGACTGGCCATCGCCGGCATTGCGCAGGTCTGCCGCGATGCAGCGGTATTCGCCTTTGAACTCCTCCAGGGCATTGAACGGATGGGTGGCAGCGAGGCCTGCGATCGTCGAGTTCAGGCCGCCGCCCGGAATGATCAGCAAGGGGAAGCCCGTGCCCGCTTCCTCATAGTGAATGCGGACATCACCCTTTTCATAGAACGGCATGGCAAACTCTCCCTGGCCGGTACCGTGCCATGCAGGCGCTAACGCCTCAACTCGGGACCGAGAGGGCGGGTCGTGCGGCGAGCGACCGCAGTCTTCCGCAAGAAGTCTCCGATTGGTCACGGCACCGTTCGCACTGTTGCACCGTTGTTCAGGCAACAGTCGCGCCCTCGAAGTGGGAAGAGGGTTGCGTCGCGGGGTGGCGAGATGACGGGTGACCAGAAACAGAACGGCAAGCCCGAAGAAACGGGGAAGACGCCGCCCGACCCGGAGCGACCTCGGCGGTCTGCCCGCAAGCTGCTCAAGGAGCTGGACGGTCCGGTCGACGAGGATTTCAAGCAATCGCTTGCAGGCCTGTCGCGGCAACTGGGCGAACGGGTGGCTGGACAATCGGCGAACGATCCGCGTGCGATCGCGGAAGCCCGCAAGGCTGCGCTCCATGCGTACGATCTCGAACGCGCCCAGAAGCTGAAGACAATCCTGAAAGCGGTCGGTGGCGTCGTTCTCACGATAAGCATCACCGGAGCGGTCGTACTCATCGCTTCGCCGTTTGATCGGGCGCCACCGCCGCGCGGGACGCCGGCGCCCGCGAAGCCTGTCGAGGTGGCGGCCGTGGCGCCGATGCCGGAACCGGCAAAGGTGGTGCCGATACCGGAACCGGCAAAGGAAGCGTCCTCAGCGATCGTACCGCCCGCGCCCGTGGCTCCCCAGGTCAGCCCCGATCCGGCGGCGCCCAGCCAAGCCCCAATGCCGGAAATCGCAAAGGACTTACCCGAGCCGAGCGGCCTGGAAGAGGCGCCGTTGCGGAGAGACGAAGTCAGGGACATCCAGACGAGGTTGCGCGCTTTCGGCTTCAATCCGGGGCCCCTTGATGGCATCGCAGGGCCTGCAACTCAGGCTGCCGTCATGCACTACCAGCAGAACCGGGAGCTGCTGCAAACAGGCATGATCGACCGCCAGTTTCTGGAGCAGCTTCGCCAGGATCCCGCGCCCCAGATCGTCGCGCCGCCTCAGACGGCCCAGCGTCCGGTGCGGGTTGCTCGCCCGTCAAACGCCTCCCGGTCGTCGGATCCCTTCGAGCCCCTGCGTACTGCAGCCCAGGATTTCGAGCATTGGCTGCAGTCGCTGGGGCGGTGAAAGACTTCTCAATTGCGAACGTCTTTCTCGCGATTGACCGTAAGTTGCGGGCGTCAGCCCAGAAGGCGCTGCACGACGCCCATCTGGATCTCGGCTGCATCGACCATTTCGGCGATGGGCACGCTCTCGTTGGCAGCATGCCCCTGGGCACCCGAGCCCGGACCGAAGTTGATGATCTCGATGCCGTCGTCTGCATAGTAGCGACCGTCGCTGACGCCGGTAGCATTAAGGAACTTCACCTTGCGGCGGCTATGGGCCTTCACGGCGGCTTCGAAGGCGCCGACGGCTGCGCCATTCTCGGGCGCGAAGAAGCCGTTGGTGCCGGTCAGGAACTCGACCTGGTACATCGCCTTCGGCTCGCCCACGCCGTCGATGACGCGCTTCAGTTCCTTGAAGGCGTCTTTCACCTTTTCGTCTGGCAGCAGGCGGCGGTCGATTTCGACCGTGCAGGCCGAGGGCACGACGTTGGTATTGTGGCCGCCATGGAACATGCCGATGTTCACGGTCGACTTCATGGCGCCCGAGACACGCCGCGCCAGGGCCTTGTCGTAGTAGGATTGCAGAGCGCCGACCAGACGCATCATGCGCAGGATGGCGTTGTCGCCCGCCGCCGGGTTGCCGGCATGGGCGGCGCGGCCCTTGGTCGTGATCTTGGCCCACATCACGCCGCGTTCGGCGACGATCAGGTTGTTCTCGGTCTGCGCGCCCAGGATCAGCGCGTCGGGCCGCACCTTGCCGCTCTTGCGCAGATGCTCCATGCCGTTGGGGCCGAGATTCTCCTCGTCAGCCACGAAGGTGAAAATCAACTCACCCTTGGCCGGGCCGCCGCGCCGCGCGATCTCCTCGGCCAGCCAGATCTGGACCGCCATGCTACCCTTGCAGTTGCCCGCGCCCAGACCGTAGACGAGGCCGCCCTTGACCAGCGCCTTATAGGGATCGCTCTTCCAGTTGGCGCGTTCGCCGACGCCCACCGTATCGACATGGGCGTTGAAGGCGATGACCGGGCCTTTGCCTTTGCCTTTCATGCGCGCCACGACATTGTCGACACCCTTGGCCTTGGTGACGATTTCGACCTTATAGCCCGCCTTCTTCAGGCGCTTAGCGGTGTAGGCGCAGATTTCGACCGACGTGCCGGGCGGGTAGGGGCTCGGCAAGGCGATCAGATCGGACAGGATCGCGACGAGCTCGGACTGCATCTTCTTCGACATCGAATGTTCCTTAGCGGTTGGCCAGTTCGGTCAATACCTCGACCAGCACGCGGGCGCCGGCGGCGAGGTCGGAGGCGGTCGCGTTCTCGATCTCGTTGTGGCTGATGCCGCGCTCGCAGGGTACGAAGATCATGCCGGTCGGGCAGAGGCTTGCGATGTGCATGGCATCATGGCCAGCGCCCGACGGCATATCCATGTTGGAGAAGCCGAGCGCATTGGTCTTGGCCCGCACCAGATCGATCACCACGGGAGCGAAGTCTGTCGGCGGTACCACCATCACGCGCTCGATGGTCGCGGGGCAGGGCGCCGCCTTGGTCGCCACGATCTCGCGGAGTTCCTTCTCGTAGCCGTCGAGCACGGCATCGGCGGGATGGCGCATGTCGATGGTGAAGCTTGTCTTGCCCGGCACGGTGTTGGGCGAGCCGGGGCTGACATCGACCCGGCCGATGGTAAAGCGCAAGGTGTCGTCCTTGTCGGTGGTCGCTTCGTACATCGCCTGGGCGATCCGAAGGGCGGCGGCAAAGGCGTCCTTGCGCGCGGCGCGCGGCGTGGTGCCCGCATGCGCCTCTTCGCCCAGCGTCTCGACGATGTAACGACGGCTGCCCTGGATGGCGGTGACGACGCCGATCGTCTTCTTCTCGTTCTCGAGACGCGGACCCTGCTCGATATGGGCTTCGACATAGCCGTCGAGCGGGAAGCCGGGCTTGCCGTCGCGCATCGGCGCCGGCGCGGTCTTCAGGGTCTCGGCCAGGGCGTCCTTCAGTACGACGCCCTTCCAGTCCTTTACCGCGAGCATCTCGTCGAGCTTGTTGTGGCCGGCGAAGACCGCCGACCCCATGGCGCCGGGCTGGAAGCGCGAGCCTTCCTCGTTGGTCCAGGCGACCGCCATCACCGGCCGCTTGGTCGTGACGCCGGCATCTTCCAGTGCTTCCAGCGCCTCGAACGCCGCTAGCACACCGTACATGCCATCGAAGCGTCCGCCGGTCGGCTGGCTGTCCATGTGCGAGCCGCTCAGCACGGGCAGGGCATTCGGGTCGCTGCCGTCGCGGCGCACGAAGAGATTGCCGATCGCATCGGTCGAGATCGAGAAGCCGCGTGCCTTTGCCCAGGAAGCGAGCAGGTTGCGGGCGGCCGCGTCTTCCGGCGACAGGGCCTGGCGATTCACGCCGCCCTTGGGCGTGCCCCCCAGCTTCGCCATATCGACGTGCCGTTGCCACAGACGGTCTTCGCGCACTGCGCCTGCTGCGCTCATCTCGCCTCCTCAAGCTTGTCGCGCGAGCTATAGCCGCGCCATAGTCGAGCTTCAATCGTCGGCATTCCCCGGGACCCCCATGCACAATCACCTCGAGCGTAACCTGATCGGCTATGGCCCCAACCCGCCACATGCCCAGTGGCCGGGCGACGCCCGCATCGCCGTGAGCTTCGTGCTGAACTACGAGGAGGGCGGGGAGAACACAGTCTTGAACGGCGATGCCGGCTCGGAGGTCTTCCTGACCGAGACGCCGGGAGGCACGTCGTTTGTGGGTGCCCGCGATCTCTCGACCGAGTCGATGTACGAATATGGCAGCCGGGCCGGCTTCTGGCGCATCCTGCGGCTCTTCCGCGAACGCAACATGCGCTTCACGTCCTGGGCGGTCGGCCGTGCCCTTGAACTCAATCCGGCGGCCGGCAAGGCGATGGCCGAGGCGGGCCACGAGGTCGCGAGCCACGGCTGGCGCTGGATCAACTACAAGGATTTCACGCTCGAGCAGGAACTCGACCACATGAGGAAAGCCGTGAAGGCGATCGCCGCTTCGGCCGGCAAGGCGCCGGTCGGCTGGTACACGGGCCGCTTCGGCATGCACACGCTCGCCGCCGTCATCAAGCATGGCGGATTCCTCTATTCGAGCGATTCCTATGCCGACGACCTGCCCTATTGGGTGAGCGTCGGCAAAACGCCCCACCTCGTCATTCCCTACACGCTCGAAGTCAACGACATGAAGTTCAGCGTGGCGCCGGGCTTCAGCTCCGGTGATGGCTGGCTGCAGGCGATGAAGGACAGTTTCGACGTGCTCTACGCCGAGGGCGCGACGAGTCCCAAGATGATGTCGGTCGGCCTACATTGCCGGCTTGCCGGCCGGCCGAGCCGCGCGGCGACCTTGGCGCGCTTCCTCGACTATGTCGCCTCGAAACCAAAGGTCTGGGTGGCGACGCGCGAAGAGATTGCACGCCACTGGATCAATGTGCATCCCGCCAAGAGGGGGTAGAGGCGGCGGCTACGGCCGCCGAAGAGCCGTTAAAAATTCGGCCGAGAATCGCGAGGGAATGCCAAGTGAACGACAACATCGCCCAGGCGCCGACTGCCACCACGATGACTTTGCGCGCGCTGGCGCGTTTCCCCGACCGCATGGCCTTTGTCTGGGATGGCGGCAGCCTCACCTACCGCGCTGCCCTGTCGCTCATCGGGAGGCTGCAGGCCGCCATGGCTGCGGCAGGTCTCGTCAAAGGGCAGACGGCGGCATTCCTCAGTGCCAACAGCGCGGAAACCTGGTGCGCCGGCGTCGCCGCGCAAGGGTTGGGCCTCGTCGTCACGTGGTTGCATCCCCTGGGCGCTCTTGCCGATCATCTCGACGTGATCGAGGATTCCGGAGCGACAGCATTGATCGTCGATCCGCGCACTCATGCCGAGCGCGGTGGCGAACTTGCCGCCAAGGCGGCCGATCGATTGGCCGCCGTCCTTACGATGGGGCGGGCCGATTTCGGCCGGGATGTCATGGCCGCAGCGGAGAAGGCCGGGGAAGCGAGCGCCATCGACCTCACCGATGCCGACGACTACGCCATCATCAATTACACTGGCGGCACGACGGGCAAGTCGAAGGGCGCGATCCGCCGCCACCGTTCGACGGCCGCTTCCGCCATTGCGATCGCTGCCGACTTCGAATTTCCGGATGTGCCGCGCTATCTCGCGGCAGCGCCCATCACCCACGTATCCGGTACCAAGGTGCTGCCCTCGCTGCTGAAGGGCGGCACGATCCATCTGCTGAAGGGTTTCGATCCCGAAAAATTTCTGGCGACCATCGAGCGGGAGAAGATCAACTTCACGCTGATGGTGCCGACGATGATCTATGTGATGCTGGATCATCCCAGGCTCGAGAAGACCGACCTCTCCTCGCTGGAGCTGATCCTGTATGGCGCTTCGCCGATGTCGCCGACGCGGCTGGTCGAGGGGCTCGAGCGCATCGGGCCTGTGTTCAGTCAGCTCTATGGCCAGACCGAATGTTATCCGGTGAGTGTGCTGCGCAAGGCCGATCACGATGCGGCGCGGCCCGAGCTCTTCGCGTCCTGCGGCTTTCCTATTTCCTCATGCAGCGTCACCTTGCGCAACGACGACAACGAGGAAGTGAAGCCGGGCGAGGCAGGCGAGATCTGCGTGCGCGCGCCGCACGCGATGGAGCAATACTGGAAGCGGCCGGAGCAAACTGCCGAGACCTTCAAGGGCGACTGGCTGCACACCGGCGACATCGCACGCGCCGACGAGCGCGGCTACCTCTACATCGTTGATCGCAAGAAGGACATGATCGTGAGCGGCGGCTTCAACATCTTCCCGCGCGAAGTCGAGGACGTGCTTTCCTCGCATCCCGGGGTTGCGATGGCCGCGGTGATCGGCGTGCCACATGAGAAATGGGGCGAAGCCGTCACAGCATTGATTGTCGCCAAAGCAGGAATGCGGCCGACGCCGGAGGCGTTGACGCAACTCGTGAAAGACCGCAAAGGCGGTACGCACGCACCCAAGCAGATCGAGTTCGTCGACAATCTTCCACTCACAGCCATTGGAAAAGTGGACAAGAAGATCCTGCGCGCAAGGTACTGGGCCGGACAGTCGCGGCAGGTCGGTTAGCGCGTCCATCCGCTTCGGTGTGCACGATGCGCAGGACCGATCTCAAAAAGTTCCCGACGCGTTCCCGCTTCGGCCTTGCTGTGTCTTCATGGTGAGACCCAATAGATGGGGTTTACCCAAGACGTCGAATCGTGAGAACAATGGGCGGTTGTGACTTTGCGCGCCGCCACCTACTCGATTCTTCTTGCCGCTGCCTTCGGCGCTTGTGGCTGCGCCGCCAACAAACGCAATGTCGCTGCTGCGGCGCCGGCGGTCGATCCGCGTCAGCAGGATATCGACTGGCGCAAAGAACAAGTGATGCAGCAGCTCGCGGTTTGCGAAAGCGGAAGCTGGGGGCCGCAGTCGCAGCCGATCTATGGCGGGCGCGGTGCCTATCACGGCCGGTTTCAATTCACGCCCCGTACGTATATCACCTACCAGCAACGGCATGATGGAACCGTGCTGACGACGCGGGAAGCGATCGACGCGGCGCAGGATTACAACAAGGCCGCCAAGCTCGCCTCGTTCATGATCTTCGAGCTCGGCGAGGCGTGGCATTGGCCGCTCTGCTCGCGCAAGCTCGGCATTCCTGCCAAGGTCAAGGAAATCAACTCACTCTGATGGTCGGTCAGGCAGCGGCACGTCGTTTGCGTGTCGCCGCGGCTTTACGTGCCGATGCCGAACGTGCGGCCTTCGGACGGGCCGCCGCGGCGCGACCACCCAGTTTGCCGCCCTTGCGCGCGGAGACCTTGGTATCCTTCCGGCCACGACCCGAACCGCTCTTGTTGCCGCCGCCGCTTTCCTTGTTGACCGTCGCCCAGGCGCGCCGCTCCGCTTCCTTGTGCGAGACGCCGCGCTTCTCGTAACCCTCGGCAATATGATCGGCCTTGCGATCCTGCTTGCTCGTGTATTTCGACTTGTCGCCGCGTGGCATGGCTTCCTCCTGGCGGGGATTCACTCGTCGAAGGAACGCCGTGTCTCCATGGCGGTTGCGCTGCTGGCTGTAATGGCCGTCAGCGCAAGTCGGCGCAGAACTCCTGGATGCGGGTGCAGCCGTCGCGCAGGCTCGCCATGTCCGTCGCGTAGGAGATACGGAAGTAAGGGCTCATGCCATAGGCGGCGCCCTGCACCGTGGCGACATGCTTCTCCTCGAGAAGCGCCGTCACGAAGTCGGTATCGCTGGCAATCTTTCGTCCGCCCCTGGTCGTCTTGCCGATGCAGCCTGCGATGTTGGGGAACACATAGAAGGCGCCTTCCGGCATGTGACAGGTAAGCCCCGGCGCGGCGCGCAGCATGCCCACCACCTCGTCCCGGCGCTTGCGGTAGTCGGCGGCGCGTTCCTTCAACAGGTCCTGCGGTCCGTTCAGCGCCGCCGTGGCTGCGGCCTGGCTGATGGTCGAGATGCCGGATCCGATCTGGCCCTGCATGTTGGTCATGGCCGCGATCATGGCGCGCGGACCGCCGGCAAAGCCCACGCGCCAGCCCGTCATCGCATAGGCCTTGGACGCGCCGTTCACCGTCAGCGTACGTTCCTTCAACGCCGGTTCGACTTCCGCGACCGTGCAGAACTCGAAGCCGTCGTAGACCAGGTGCTCGTAGACGTCGTCGGCCATCACCATGATGTGCTTGTGCTTCAGCAGGACGTCGCAGATCTGGCGCATCTCGGCGCGCGAGCAGGCGGCGCCCGTCGGGTTGTTGGGGAAGTTGAGGACCACCCACTTGGTCTTGGCCGTGATCACTGCATCGAGATCGGCGGCGCGCAGCTTGAACTGATTGTTTTCGGGGCACGATACCGAGACCGGCTTGGCGCCCGCCAAAACGGCCTGGTCGGCGTAGGAAATCCAGCCGGGGGCCGGAATGATCACCTCGTCGCCGGGGTTCTCGCTCGCCATCAGCGCGTCGTACATGATCTGCTTGCTGCCGTTGGAGACCATGATCTCCTCCAGCGCATAGTCGAGATTGTTGTCGCGCTTGAACTTGGCGCGGATCGCCTCCTTCAGGGGCTTCACGCCATCCTGCGGCGGATACTTGGTGTCGCCGGCCAGCGCCGCCTGGTGAGCGGCTTCGATGGCATGCGGCGGCGTGGGAAAGTCCGGTTCGCCCGAGGACAGGCCGACGATCTTGACGCCCTGGGCGCGCAGCTCGCGGACCTTGCGGGTCATCGCCGCCGACGCCGACACCTTCACGTTCTTCAGACGCTCCGCAACCTCGAACATGTTCCCCGCTTTCAGTTCTTCCTGGTGATCGTGAGGGCAATGCCGCCCAGGATCGCGGCCGACGCCAGCAACAGCCGCGACGTGATCGGTTCGGCGAGTAGCACCACCCCGCCCAGGGCGGCAATGGCCGGCACGCTAAGCTGGATTGTCGCCGCCGATGTGGCCGAGAGCGCTGGCAATACGGCGTACCAGAGGACATAGCCCAGGCCGGAGGTGACTGCGCCGGACAGCACGGCATAGAGCATGCCCAGCGGGTCGGATGTCGCCTGGCCTGCCATCATCAGGCTCATTGCGGCGGCGAAGGGCACGGCCCGGACGAAATTGCCGGCGGTGGCCGTCGTCGGATCGCCGGCGCCGCGGCCGAGCAGCGAATAGACACCCCAGGCGGCGCCCGCGGCCAGCATCAAGGCAGCCGCGAGATAAGGCGGCGCGGCGAGCCCGGGCAGCAGGAGCCAGACGAGGCCGGCGACGGCGACCAGCACGCCGAGCAGACGCAGGCCCGAAAGACGCTCGCCCGCAGCGAGTCCATAGCTCGTCATCGTGAGCTGCACGCCGCCGAAGAGGAGTAATGCCCCGGTCGCTGCGGTGAGGTCGCGATAGGCAAAGGAGAAGGCGATCGCATAGGCGAACAGGGCGGCGGCCATCGGCCAGCTGCCGGCGGCGAGCGGCCGCACGCCACGACGGCGCAGGATCAGCAGCAGGATCAACGCGCCCGACGCCAGCCGGATCGACGTGAAGCTCGCCGCATCGATCGTCGTATCGCGCAGGGCGATACGACAGAGCAGCGAGTTGCCGGCAAAGGCCAGCATCGCCAGCGTCGTCAGGAGGGCGGTGCGCGCCGCTCCTTCCGGAAGCGTCACCTCAAGCCGCCAGCTGGTACAGCTTGATGGCGTTGTCGCGGGTCACCTTGCGGCGCACGTCGGCGCCGACGCCGCTCAGCTCCTTGTCCAGGAACTCCTGCGAGTCCGGCCAGATGCCATCGGGATGCGGGAAGTCCGACCCCCACATCACATTGTCGACGCCCAGCAGGTCGAACAGGCGCACGCCGACCGGATCGGTCTGGTAGGTCGCGTAGAACTGGCGATGCCAGTATTCCGACGGCTTCATCTTGAGGTCGAGATCCTTGAACTGGTCCTCCCATTCGAGGTCCATGTGCTGCAGCACATAGGGGATCCAGCCCAGTCCGGCTTCGCCGATCACGATCTTGAGGTTGGGATAGCGCTCGGGGGCACCGCTGAAGATCAGCGACATGAGCATGTAGCCCATGTGCATCTGGAAGTTGGTGATGTGGGCGGCAAAGGCGCGGCGTTGCACGAACGCCGGCATCTTGCTGGTGTCGGGCGAGCGGCCGCCGATCGTGTGGAAATGGACGGGGATGCCGGTCTCGTGCGCGAGCTGCCACAGCGGCTCCCAGAACGGATCCCACAGCGGCGTCATGTCGGGCTTGTTGGCGACGTCGAAACCCTTGACGCCGCGCTTGGCGTTGCGGCTCGCTTCGGCAACCGCGACGTCCATGTCGTGATTGGGAATATTGGCCAGGCCGACCAGGCGATCCGGCGCGGCGCTGCAGAAATCGTGCAGCCAGTCGTTGTAGATGCGCAGCACTTCGGTCGCGGCTTCGGGATCGTTCAGTCGGCCGCTGGCGCCCAGGATGCCGTACAGCACTTCGGCCTGCACGCCATCGCGCTCCTGGTCCTTCAGCCGAAGCTGCACGTCGGTGAGACGACGGATGCCCTTCTTGCCGTCGTCGTAGAGGCCGGTGGAGGCCATGCGGTCGGAACGATGGATCACGCCCGGCACATATTCGCGGCCGGCCGACCCCATGCCGTTCATCAGACCGAACTTCGCGCCCTTGATGCTCGTCCATTCGGGCCCCTTGGGTCCGTCGACGACGTAGGGCATGCGTTCCTTCATCGAGGCAGAGGCATTCTTCGTGAAGAGATCCGGCGGCAGCCAGATCAGGTCGACATGTCCATCGGCGGAAATGACGTCGTACTTCATCGTTCGTTCCTCCCGGGCGATTGTTCTAGAGTGCGCCGCCGCCAGAACCGCTGCAATGGAAAGACAATGAACGAGACCGAGTGGCTTGCCGAGTTTGCGTCCGCGCTGAAGCGTTCCGATATCGAAGGCGTCGCGTTGCTGTTCGCCGAGGAGTGCTATTGGCGCGATCTCGTGGCCTTCACCTGGAACATCACCACGCTCGAGAGCCGCTCTGCGATTGCTGACATGCTCAAGGCGCGTCTGGCCGATGTGCGGCCGGGTTCGTTCAAAGCCGGCGAGCGGACCGGCTGGTTCACCTTCGAGACGGCGCTGGGGCGCGGCACGGGCCATGTGCGGCTGAAAGACGGCAAGGCCTGGACGCTGCTCACCGCCTTGAACGAGCTGAAGGGCTTCGAGGAGAAGCGCGGTCCGTCACGCGAGATCGGGACCGAGCACGGCGCCATCCAGAATCGCGTGACCTGGACGGATCGCCGCCAGGCCGACGCCAGCGAACTGGGCTACGACCGCCAGCCCTTCGTGCTGATCGTCGGTGGTGGACAGGGTGGCATCGGGCTCGGCGCGCGCCTGAAGAGGCTCGGCGTGCCGACGCTCATTGTCGATCGCCACGCGAAGCCGGGCGATGCGTGGCGTAGCCGCTACAAATCGCTCTGCCTGCACGATCCCGTCTGGTACGACCATCTTCCATACCTGCCGTTCCCGGACCATTGGCCGATCTATACGCCCAAGGACAAGATGGGCGACTGGCTCGAGTCCTACACCAAGATCATGGAACTCGATTACTGGTCGAAGGCGCCGTGCCGGAGCGCGTCGTGGGACGAGGCCAAGGCCGAGTGGACCGTCATCGTCGATCGCGACGGCAAGGATGTGACCCTGCGGCCGAAGCATCTGGTCATAGCGACCGGCATGTCGGGCTTTGCGGAAGTTCCCAACTTTCCGGGGCGCGAGACTTTCCGAGGCACGCAGCATCATTCCAGCTGCCATGCCGGCGGCGAAGGCTGGAAGGGCAAGAAGTGCGTTGTCGTAGGCTCGAACAATTCCGCCCACGATATTGCCGCCGATCTCTGGGAACATGGCGCCGACGTGACGCTCCTGCAGCGTTCGCCGACGCTAGTGGTGCGCGCCGAGACCCTGGCGCGCTATCGGCCCTACTATTCGGAAGAGGCGCTGGCTTCGGGGATCACGACGGAGATCGCCGATCTCACGGTGGCGTCCGTGCCCTACGGCGCCTTGCCGGCTTTCTCCCAGGCGACGGTCGAGAAGATCCGGAAGGAAGATGCGGACTTCTACGCGCGGCTGGAAGCGGCGGGCTTCATGGTGACCTTCGGAGAGGACGAGACTGGTATCGGGCCGATGTATCTCCGCCGCGGCTCTGGATACTATATCGATGTCGGCGCCTCCGACCTGATCGCCAGTGGTCGCATCAAGCTCCGGTCGGGTGTCGAGGTCGCGCGCATGACCGAGGACTCGGTCGTCCTCAACGATGGCAGCACGCTCGCGGCCGATCTCGTCGTTTACGCGACGGGCTACGGGTCGATGAACCAGTGGGCGGCCGAACTGATCTCGCCGGAAGTCGCCGACAAGGTCGGCAAATGCTGGGGCCTCGGCTCGGGGACGGCCAAGGACCCCGGACCCTGGGAAGGTGAACTGCGCAACATGTGGAAGCCGACGGCGCAGGAAAATCTCTGGTTCCATGGCGGCAACCTGATGCAGTCGCGGCTGTACTCGATTTTTCTCGGCCTGCAGCTCAAGGCCCGTCTGGAAGGGTTGCCGACGCCGGTCTATGGCCGCGCGCCGGTCCATCACAAAGCGTGATTTCCGGTGGAGATATTCGGGCCGCAAGCGACGTAGACTGAGGACGCATGCATCGTTCCCTACGCCGCTCGGTTCTGGCCTTGGGCCTCCTGCTCGCCGCTTCGGCCTGCTCTCCCAATCTGGGGGAGCCGAAGGTCTCCAGGACCGATTTTCGCGCGACCCTGAACGGGGCAAGCGAAGTGCCGCCGGTCGAGACCAGGGGCAGCGGCTGGTTCGAGGCAGTCTATCGGCCGTCGACCAAGGTGCTGGAGTATCGTCTCAACGTGGCGGGCCTGAGTGGGCCAGTGACAATGGCCTATCTCCACGGCCCGGCGCCGGTGGGGCAGAACGCCCAGCAGGTCGCGCCGATCAACGTGCCGTTCTACGCCGACCGTTCGACGATCAGCGATGGCGTGACGTTGACGAAGCAGCAGGCCGACGAGGTTCTGGCCGGCCTCTGGTACGTCAACGTGATGACGGAGAAATATCCCGACGGCGAGATCCGCGGGCAGATCGTGCCGCTCAAGAAGTAGCGCTCGTCTCCAGCTTCCAGCCGATCCAGTCGCAGAGCCCGCGGCCCATCACGTCTTCCAGGTCGCCGCCTTTGAGCCATGGCAGTTCTTCGGTGAAGAACGTCACGCACTGGCGATAGCTGCACGGCATGCGGGTGATGTCGGTGCCCCAGAAGAAGCGTTTCGGGCCGAAGGCGTCGAAGATGCGGCGCAGCCCGTCCTGAATATTCCGGAACGGATAGCCCTTGGTCGAATAATGCGGCGCGCCCGTCGCCTTGATCGCGACATTGGGCAGCTTGGCCAGTGCGACGAGCTTGTCGAGATGAATGAAGGCCGCCTCGTCCTGGCCGTGCCGGTTGAGCCCGCAATGATCGAGGATCAGCTTGAGGTTGGGATGGCGTTCGGCGATGTCGCGGAAGGTGTCGAGGAACAGGCCGCCCAGCATGGCGACGGGCAGGCCTTCCTTTTCGGCGGCCGGCCAGACCCAGTCGAGCGAGCCGTCGTGCAGCTTCTTCTGCTCCTGGTCCGACAGCAGCGCCCAGCGCAGACCCATCATGCCGGGTTGGTTGCGCCACCCCTGGATCAGCTTGCGATTCTCGGGCTTGTCGGGTGCGAACTGACCCATCACCGCGAAGCGGTCGGGGTATTTCTTCGCGGCGGCGAGGGCGACGGCGCCGGAGTCAGGATCCCAACTGTAGGGCGGATGGATCAGCGCGGCATCGACGCCGGCCTCGTCCATCTCCTTGAGGCATTCCTCCGCAGTGAACTTGGAGACCTTGCGATGCAGACCGCTCGGCGGCGTGACGGTCTGCGACCAGATATGGACCTGCGCGTCGACGATCTTCATGGCGGCTTTCTCAGTTCGGCGTGGGGGCGGCGGGGTCGAGCAGTTTCTCGCGCTTCAATTCCGACCACAGCTCGACTGGAATCTTCACGCTCATATGCGCCACGTTCTGCTGTACCTCCTCGACGCTGAGCGCTCCGGGGATCACCGAACAAAAGGCGGGGTGGAACAGCGGGAACTGCATCGCCGCGGCGCCGAGCGGCACCTTGTGGCGCCGGCATACCGCCTCGATCTTCTGCGCCTTCTCGATGAGATGCGCTGGTGCCGCCACATAGTCGTGCGTGGCGCCCGCCTTCACGTTTCCGGTGAGGATGCCGGAATTGTACGGCCCACCCAGGATCACGGAGACGCCGCGCTTCTGGCATTCCGGCAGGAACTCTTCGAGCGCGCCCTGTTCGAGCAGGGTGTAGCGGCCGGCCAGCAGCATGCAGTCGAAGTCGCCGGCCTTGATGAAGCGCGTGCTGGTGTCGGCTTCGTTGATGCCGACGCCGATGGCCGAGATGATGCCGGCCTTGCGCAGTTCGTCGAGGGCACGGAAGCCGGAATCCATGACCGTCTTGAAGCGCTCGTCGAGGATGGCGCGATCCTTGATGGTCCAGAAGTCGACATCGTGGACCAGTGCGATGTCGATGCGGTCGATGCCGAGCCGGAGGTGCGAATGCTCCAGCGAGCGCATGACGCCGTCGTAGGTGTAGTCGAACTGCGGCACGAAGCCCGGCAGGCCGCTCTCGCGGAACTCCTTGGGCAGCGTCTCACCCGGTTTGCGGACGTGCAGGATGCGACCGATCTTGGTCGAGAGCACATAGCTCTGCCGCGGCTTTTCGCGGAGCGCGGCACCCATGCGCAACTCGCTGCGGCCATAACCGTAGAAGGGTGAGGTGTCGAAGTAGCGGATGCCGGCGTCGTAGCCCGTGTCGGTGAGCGTCACTGCTTCTGCGTCGGATATGGTCGCCCGGAAGCCGCCCATGGGTGCGCCGCCGAGGCCAAGTTCCGTCACTTCCAGGTTTGTCCGTCCGACCTTGCGGCGCTTGAGCGCTGTCATGTTCGTTTCCTCCGGGAGACGCGACAGAGTACGAAAGGCATCCCGGCAAGGCCATAGGAGCCCCCATGAGCGACGACCGTCTCGTTCTGCACGGCAGTTTTACGTCCAGCTCGAGCTACAAGCCGATGCTTTTCCTGGCGCTGTCCGGGCTGCCGTTCTCCTTCCGCACCGTCAACCTCAAGAATGGCGTACAGAAGGAGGCCGCGCATCTCGCGATCAACCGCTATGGCCAGGTGCCGGTGCTGCGCCACCATGGCCTGACGATCGTGATGTCGAACGTGATCCTCGACTATCTCGCGCGCACCACAGGTCATTTCGAGCCGAAGACGGAACAGCACCGCTGGCAGGCGCGCGAGTGGCTTTCCTGGGAGAACGACGCGATCACCAACGTGGCGCGCGTCCGTCACTTTGCCCGCTTCCGCCCGGATGTCTCGTCGGAGATCGTGAACTTCTTCCGGCCCCAGGCCGAGGCTGCGCTCGACTTTGCCGACAAGTCGCTCGCCGGTCGCGAATGGCTGGTGGGCGACGCCTGCTCGATCGCCGATATCGGCTGCTGGGGCCGCATGGTGTTCGCGGCGGAGGGCGGCCTGGCGCTCGACGCGCGCCCGAACCTCGCCGCCTGGCGCGATCGCCTGATGGCGATGCCGGGCTTTGCGCTACCTTATGATCTCATCCCGAAGAAAGATGCCGAGATCGCCGGGCGATAGGGGCTGCTCCATGGTCGATGTGCTTGTTGTCGGCGCCGGGCCGGTCGGTTTGACGATGGCGGCCGAGCTTGCGCGGCACGGCGTGCGGTGCCGTATCGTCGACCGTCTCGAAAAGCCCTCGCCCTTTTGCCGCGCCATCGGCGTCACGCCGCGTACGCTCGAAGTGTGGGACGGCATGGGCATCGCCCGGGAAATGATCGACGCCGGACTCTGGATCGATGGCCTGCGGTCGATCATTCATGGCCAGCCGCCGAACGACGTCCATCAGGATCTGTCAGACCTGCCTTATTCGCAGCTCGGCTTGCCGCAATATGAGACCGAACGTCTGCTCGCTCGCCATCTTGGCCGCTACGGCGTTGCCGTCGAGCGCGGCACTGGCCTGCACTCCCTGCAGCAGGACGACAGCGGCATCTCGGCGAAGCTCGAGCGCATCGACGGCGGCACGGAAGACGCGACCTTTCGATACGTGATCGGCTGCGATGGCGCGCATAGCACGGTGCGTCATGCGCTTGGCATCGCCTTCGAAGGTGAAGCCATGCCGATGACGTTCATGCTGGGCGACGTCCATGTTGCGTGGGACCTGCCGCGCGGCATGGCATTGCGCGCACTGCGACTCGTCGAGGACGCAGCACCCGACATGTTCATCGCCATTCCCCTGCCGGAGCCCGGCCGTTATCGGGTGTCGATGATCGCCTCCTCTGAGTTGACGCAAAGCAGTGGTTCCGATCACGGCATCCAGTCGGAAACGCGCGGTCCTGCACTCGAAGACATTCAGGCCGTCGCTGACAGCCTCGTCCCCGGCAGGCCTCAGCTGTCGGACTTGCGATGGTCATCGATGTTCCGCATCAGCATGCGGCTTGCCGCCCAGTATCGCCGCGGCCGGGTCTTCCTGGCAGGCGATGCGGCGCACATCCATCCACCGACGGGCGGGCAAGGCATGAACACCGGCATTCAGGACGCTTACAACCTAGCCTGGAAGCTCGCGCTGGTGCTCGGCGGCACGGCTTCGGAAAAGCTGCTCGACAGCTACGAAGCAGAACGTCGCCCCGTCGGAGCCGATGTCGTTGCGCGTACGCGCGCGGCGAGTGAGAACTTTGGCCGCGAGACCAAGCCGGACCGGCTCGCCGATACGCAGGTCCGCATTTCCTACAACGCCAGCGCCTGGGTTCAGGACGATGTCGGCCACGTCGATGAAGGTCCGGCTGCCGGCGATCGCGCCCCTGACGTCACGGGATTGAGGCGTCGGGGCGTCGGCTTTCCCATCCGCCTGTTCGATATCCTGCGCGGCATCGAGCATGTTCTCCTCGTTCGCCTTGGGCGCGAAGAGGCGCCAGACCTTGCGGCGTTTGCCGGCAAGCTCTTCAGCCGTTCCGGCATGCCCCTCAGGATCGTAGGCATTGTTCAGGAGGAGAGCGTGGATGAGCAGGCGGGCATCGCGCTTTATCGCGATGCCGAAAACTCAGTCGCACACTCTTATGGTTCCGCGGCGACAGCCTTCCTGATCCGGCCCGACGGGTACATTGGCTGGCGCGGCAAGCCGTTCCCGGACGCCGGCCTCGTCGCCTACCTCGATCGGCTGTCCGGCTGACGGTCGTTACGCCGCCTGCTGCGCCACTGTCGGGCCTTCGCTCATGGTGGTGGTGCGGCGCATGTCGCGCACGACATTGAGGTCGTCGAAGCGGCGCACGCGGTGCATGGTCGTGCGGTTGTCCCAGATCACGAGATCGTGCCGCGTCCAGCGATGGACATAGACGAATTCGGGTTGCGTCGCATGTTCCATCAGATCGCGGATGAAGGCCATGGCTTCGGGCCGCGGCCAGCCGACGATGGCGCCGATATGCGCCGACAGCAGCAACGACTTCCGTCCGGTGACGGGATGCGTGCGCACGAGACGGTGCAGCACCGGCCGCATGCTGTGGCGTTCCGCATCAGTAAAGTCGGTGAAGCCGAGCTGGCCACGCGAGTAGATCAGAGAATGCTCGCAGACGAGGTTTTCGATCTCGTCCTTTGTCGCCTGGTCGAGCGCGTCGTAGGCCGCGCGCATGTCGGCGAATTCGGTGTTGCCGCCGGCGGTCGTGGTGATGCGGCCGCTCAGCAGCGAGTAGCGCGCGGGAACGATCCGGAACGTGGCATCGGAGTGCCACAGGCGATTGCCCAGCGCCGCCATGCGGCGGCGGTCGTTGCGCTCTAGCCGCTGGTTGTCCTTGTCGAGGTTGGAGACGTCGGCGAAGGCGGCGCCCAGACGCAGAGTGGTCGCCGTCAGCGTGGTGTTGGCGCCCTCCTGCAGAGGGCCGAAATTGCGCGTGAAGGCGAGCTGCTGCTGGTCGTCGATATCCTGGCCGGGCAGCACGAGCACGGCATGCTTGTCCATGCCGGCTTCGATGGCGGCGACTTCGTCGGCCGTCTGTGGCCGGCGAACGTCGATGCCGGTCATCGTCGCGCCGATATGGCGTTGAAGGGGATGTACTTCGATCGGCAAGGGAGCCTCCCATACGGGCTCCCCGCCGATGGGCCGCTTCAGCGAAGAGCGGCTGCGATGTTACCACCGTCGACGGTGATGACAGCGCCCGTCGTCTTCGCCGCTTTGGCCAGCGAAACGAAAGCCTGCGCCACGTCGTCGGCGGTCACTTCGAGGCCCAGCAGGTTGCCGCCCATGTAATCGGCTTCGCTGAGGCCACGTGCCTTGGACCGCTGTGCGATCATGTCGTCGGTCAGCAGTCCCGACCGGATGCGATCGGCGTTCACGGCGTTGGAGCGGATGCCCTCGGCGCCATAGTCGAGTGCATACTGGCGGCTGAGGAACAGGGTCGCGGCCTTCGGCAGCCCATAGGGGCCGAAATCGGCACCGGGATTGACTGCCTGCTTGGAGGCGTTGAACAGCAGGCAACCGCCCAGCCCTTGCGCCTTCATGATGCGAACCGCGTTCTGCGCTACGCTCTGATGGGCCCAGAAGTTGAGCTCGAAGCTCTGGCGCAGGACCGCCTCGTCGACGTCGCCGATCTTGCCCTGCCAGGCGGCACCGGCATTGGACACCACGATGTCGACGCCGCCATAGGTCGCGGCGATCTTGTCGAAGGCGGCCCGCACTGACTTGGGATCGGTCACGTCGCAGGCGATCGCGAAGCCTCTGACCTTGGAGACGTCGCGGTCGAGCACAACGACTTCCGCGCCCTCCCGCGCGAAGGCAGCGGCTGTGGCTGCACCGATGCCCGAGCCGCCGCCCGTCACGACCACGATGCGCCGCGCCAGCGGCTTCTCTGCGGCGGCACCCAGCTTGGCCTGCTCCAGCGACCAGTACTCGATGTCGAAGATGTCCGGCTCGGGGATGCACTCGTAGCGGCCGAGCCGCTCGGCATCGGCCACGACGGCGACGGTCGTCTCCGCGAGGTCCGCGGCGATCTTGGCATCTTTCGAGCTGTTGCCGATGCCGAACAGGCCGAGACCCGGCACCAGCACGACGCGCGGGATCGGATCGAGTTCCGTCTTCGGCGGCATCTGTTTGGCGTTGTGGCGCGCGAAGTAGGCGTGATAGTCGGCGACGTAGGCGTCGAGCGCCGCCTTTGCTTCCGTGGCGAAGACGTCGAGCTTGCCTGCCTCCGGCGCCGGCGCGATCAACGGCACGCCCTTGGTGCGGATCGCATGGTCAGGTGTCACGGGCCCTTGCTGGCTGTAGCGGGCGATGTCCTTGCCGCCGACATAGGCCAGGATTTCCGGCCCGGTGCGGAACTCGAACACGAAGCGCTGTGTAGCCTCGCGGCCGCCGTCCTTAGCCGGCAGCGACAGGAGCCCGCGCAGGATCGGCGTCACCTCGGCGACTGACGCAATCTCCTTCGGCAGGGTCGCGCCCGCGAAGATCTTGCGCGTTTCCTTGGCGAGCCGCTTCTCGGCCAGAGTCACCAGGTCGATCATGCGCACATAGGCCTCTTCGGCCGTCGCCCCCATCGAGAAGATGCCGTGCTTCAGCAGCACGAGGCCTTCCGCGTCGGGGTTCGCGCGCGCGATCTCGTCGGTCTTCTTGGCAAGCGCGAAGCCCGGCATGACGTACGGCACCAGCGCCGCGCGCTTGCCGAACACGTCGGCCGCCAACGCCTCGCCGTCGGGCTGGTCGGTGAGCGACAGCACCGCATTCGAGTGCGTGTGGTCGATGAACTTGTGCGGCAGGAAAGCGTGCAGCAGCGTCTCGACCGACGGATTGGGCGCCTTGCTGTCGAGCAGGTTGGTGCGCTGGACATTCACCATGTCCTCGTCGGAAAGGGCCTGCAGTCCCTTCAGTTCGCCGAGCGGGCCGAGCCGCACCGCCGGCAGGCCGGGCGCTTCGATCGTACCCATGTCCCAGCCGCTGCCCTTGACGCAAAGCACGTCGACTTGAGAGCCGGTGATGTCGGCCATGCGCGTCTTTACGGAGGTGTTGCCGCCGCCATGCAGCACCAGCCGCGGCTCGCCGCCCAGCAGACGCGTGGTGTAGACGCGCAACGCCAGGTCCTCGTTGATGCCTTTCGCCGCGTGCCGGGCGATCGCAGCCTTTGCGTCGTCGTCTGACCAGAGGTTTTCCATGCCGAAACCTTACTCGCCCGGCTGGATGCCGGCATCCTTCGCGATCTTGACCCAGGTCGCGATCTCCTGCGCCTGGTAGGGCTTGAACTGAGCCGGAGTACGCGGTTCGACGGTGAAGCCGAGCTTGTCGATCTTCTCGGCGGTCTCGGGCTTGTTGAGGCTCTTCAGGATCTCGGCCGACAGACGGTCGAGGATCGGCTGCGGCGTGCCGGCCGGTGCGAAGAAGGCGGCCCAGGAGGCGGCGTTGGCGCCCTTCACGCCCTGTTCTTCGAGCGTGGCGACCTCGGGGAGATGCGGGTTGCGCTTGGGGCTGCCCAAGGCCACGGCGCGAATCTGGCCGGACTTGATCTGGGCCAACACGCTCGGAAGCGTCGAATTGGAGAGGTCGATGCGACCGCCGACCAGGTCCTGCACCAGCGGCGCCGCGCCGCGATAAGGCACGTGGGTCATCTTGGTGCCGGTGCGCGCCATGAAAAGTTCGGTCGAGAGGTGCGAGCCGGAGCCGATGCCGGTCGAGCCATAGTTCAATTCGCCGGGCTTGGCCTTGGCGAGCGCGATCACGTCCTGAATGTTCTTGGCCGGCAGGTCGTTGCGCACGACGAAGACATGCTCGAAGGCGCCGGCGCCGGCCAGCGGCGCGAAGTCCTTCACCGCGTCGTAGCCCGGCTCCTTCAACATGAACATGTTGTTGCCGTGCGTCTGGTTGTTGCCGAACGTGATCGTCTGTCCGTCCGGCTTGGCCTTGGCGACATTGCGCGTGCCAATGGCGCCGGCGCCGCCCGAGATGTTCTCGACCACGACCTGCTGGCCCAGCGGGCCGGAGATATCGGCGGCGACGATGCGGGCGATGACGTCGGTCGGGCCGCCGGCCGGATACGCCACGACCATCTTGATGGGGCCGGATGGCTGCCAGGTCTGCGCGAACGCGGGCTTTGCGAAGGGCGCGGCGAGCAGGCCGGCGCTGAACAGACGACGCTTGATCATGGTGACGTGCGCTTCCTAGGCGTGAGAGATGACGATCTTGCCGAAGTGATTCTGGCTCTTGAGGTGCTGGTAGGCAGCCTTCGCTTCGGCGAACGGAAACACTTTATCGATGACAGGCTTGAGACCATTGGCCTCGATGGCGCGGTTCATCGCCTCGAACATCTGCTTGCTGCCGACATAGAGGCCCTGCACCCGCAGGTTCCGGCGCAGGATCGGCATGGGGTCGAGCGTCGCCATGCCCGACAGCAGGCCGATGACAGCGATCCTGCCGCCGAGCCGCGTTGCCATGAAGGAACGGGGAAGCGTGCCGGCGCCGCCAACCTCGACAGTGATATCGGCGCCGCGGCCGCCGGTCAGCTTCAGCGCTTCCTTGTCCCAATGGGGCGTGGCCTTGTAGTCGATCACGGCTTCGGCCCCCATCTTCTTCAGCCGCTCGGCCTTGGTGGCCGAGCTCGACGTGCCGATCACGCGTGCGCCGAACATCCTGGCGAACTGCAGTGCGAAGATGGAGACGCCGCCGGTGCCCTGGATCTGCACGATGTCGCCAGCCTTGATGTTGCCGATCTCGACCAGCGCATGCCAGGCCGTGAGGCCGGCACAGGGAAGGGTGGCGCCTTCCTCGAAGCTCAGGCCGGTCGGCAGCTTTACGACGCCGTCTTCTTCCAGAACGGCAAGCTCGGTCAGCATGCCGTCGATGGCGCCGCCCATGGCAGAGGCCATGGCCGCGTCGTCGATGTTGCCGCCGACCCATTTCTGCATGAAGCAGCCGGCCACACGATCACCCACCTTCACGCGGCTCACGCCGGGTCCAACGGCGACGACTTCGCCGGCTCCATCCGACAGGGGAATAAGGTCGGGCTTGGGGGCGGAGCGGGCGTACTGCGCCTCGATGGTGAGCAGGTCACGGTAGTTGAGGGACGTCGCGCGCACCCGAACCAGCACCTGGCGCGGGCCGGGCGCCGGGTCGGGCCGGTCAACGAGGGTGAGCGACTCGATGCCCTTGGGGGCGGGAATGACGTAGCACTTCACTGGCCACTGCCTTTCAGTTCGATGATAGTTTTCGCCATGACGGCTTCCTGATCCCAGGGAAACAGGATCCAGGTGTCCTGGCTGACCTCGGTGATGAAGCTGTCGACCGTCGGCCGGCCGGCGGGTTTTGCATAGACTGTGGCAAAATGTGCCTCCGGCAGCATTGCCCGCACCGCCCGTGCGGTGACGCCGGTGTCAACGAGGTCGTCGACGATCAGCCAGTCCTTGCCCTTGTCCTGCTCGGCCGAGGTCCCCTTCAGCAGCTCGACCTTGGCGCCGCGCTCCATACGGTCATAGGTCGAACAGCAGACCGTATCGATCAGCCTCAGGTTGAGTTCGCGGGCCACGATCGCGGCCGGGACGAGGCCGCCGCGGGTGATCGCGACCAACCCCTTGAACGGTCCCAGGTCGGCCAGCCGCCAGGCGAGTGCCCGTGCGTCACGATGCAGCTCCGTCCATGAGACGGGAAACATCTTGTTGTAACCAACGCTGCTCGCCATACGATTTTCGCCCTTGGCTCTGTCCGGTTTGGCTTGCCCCCCGGCAGACGCTGCACTAACACCTTCGGCCGGCGCGTAGAAGCACACCTCGTAGGGAAAATCGGGACGGAGACTGCAGAACAATGGGATTTGAGCTCACGCCCGCTTTCTGGAGCGGCCTCACCCAGATCATCCTGGTGAACATTGTCCTGTCTGGTGACAACGCGCTGGTCATTGCGCTTGCGTGCCGGAACCTCGAGAAGAAGCATCAGAAGCCGGCCATCCTGATCGGCAGCGCCGGCGCCATCGTCCTGCGTATCATTTTCGTGCTGATCGTCGATCAGCTCCTGCAGATTTCCTTCCTCAAACTGGCCGGCGGCCTCCTGCTGCTCTGGATCGGCGTCAAGCTGGTGCAAGGCGAGGAGGAGCATGGCGACGGCGTGAAGGGTGCCGGTTCGGTTTGGGGTGCGATCCGCACCATCATCGTCGCCGATGCCGTCATGAGCCTCGACAATGCCATCGCCATCGCCGCGGCGGCCAAGGGCGATACGACGCTCATCGTGCTTGGCCTTCTGATCAGCATTCCGCTCATCATCTTCGGCGCCACTCTGATCATGGCGCTGCTCAACAGGTTCCCGATCATCGTCGTGGCCGGTGGCGCGCTGCTGGGCTGGATTGCCGGCGAGGTGCTGGCGACAGATCCGGGTTATGCCGACAAGCTCGCCGCGATCACGCCGCACGCCAAGACCATTCTGGAAATCGGCGGCGCTGTTCTTGTCGTCGTCCTTGGATATTTCCTGCAGTATCGCGCCAGACAGCGCCGACACGAGGACCCTGTCGATCTCGCCACCGAGAAGAGCAAGGAATAGTCACCATGGCCAAGATGAAAGCAATTCTCGTTGCGGTTGACGGCTCCGAGCCCTCCGACCGCGCCACGCAGCACGCGATCGACCTGGTCGGGTCGGGCGGCGCGGCCGAGCTGCACCTGATCAATGTCCAGCCGGCGCTGAGTGGCGCGGTGTCGGCCTTCGTGTCGCGCGAACAGATCGATGCGCACCATCGCGAGGAAGGCGAGAAGGCGCTGGCCTCGGCCGTTGCCATTGCCAAGAAGGCGTCGGTCCCGGCCAAGACCCATATCGGCGTCGGCCGTCAGGGTGAGATCGTGGCCGATTTCGCCAAGAAGCTCGGTGCGGGCCTGGTCGTCATCGGCACCCGCGGCCACACCGGCTTCGCCGGCGTCCTGCTGGGCTCCGTGGCGCAGGATGTGATCGCCCACTCCAAGGTGCCGGTGACGCTCGTAAAGTAGCCATCCGAGCCCGAACATCGTAAGAACGCGACCCTACAGGGAGGGTCGCGAAGCGTGGGCGAGGAGATGTGGCGACGCGAGGCGTTGGCGCCCTATGCGACCCTGCCGTGGCAGAGCCGCGGCCGCCTGCATGCCGAGCCCGAATCCTCCAGCCGCAGTCCGTTCCAGCGCGACCGCGACCGCATCATCCATTCGACGGCGTTTCGGCGGCTGAAGCACAAGACCCAGGTCTTCGTCTATCACGAGGGCGACCATTATCGGACGCGCCTCACCCACTCGCTCGAAGTGGCCCAGATCGCGCGGACGATCTGCCGCGTGCTGCGGCTCGACGAAGATCTCGGTGAGGCAGTGGCGTTGGCGCACGACCTCGGCCATACGCCGTTCGGCCATGCCGGCGAGGAGGCTCTGCACGGCGTCATGAAGCCTTATGCCGGCTTCGACCATAATGCCCAGACGCTGCGCATTCTCACCAAGCTCGAGGACCGCTACGCCGAGTTCAATGGGCTGAACCTCACCTGGGAGACGCTGGAGGGGGCGGTGAAGCACAACGGCCCCCTGCTAAAGAAGGGACGCACGCTCGAGGAATTGCCCGCCGCCATCGTCGAATATTGCCGGGATCACGATCTCGAGCTTCATGGCCATGCCGGGCCGGAGGCGCAGGTTGCCGCCCTGAGCGACGACATCGCCTACAACAATCACGATATCGACGACGGGCTGCGCGCCGGCCTGTTCGAGATCAAGGACCTGCTCGACCTGCCGCTGGTCGGCGAGATGTTCGCGACCGTCGGCCGGACGTATCCCGGCATCGACCAGACGCGGCTGGTTCACGAGGCGGTGCGTCGCGTGATCAACGCCATGGTCGAGGACGTGCTGACGGAGACGCGCCGGCGCCTGAAGGAGGCGCAACCGAAGTCGGTGGCCGATATCCGCGCCCTCGGCCGGCCTGTCGTCGCCTTCTCGGACGAGATGGTCGCCACCGACAAGACGGTGAAGGACTTCCTCTACAAGCGCATGTACGAGCACTGGAAGCTCAACCGTTCGCATTCCAAGGCGCGTCGCGTCGTCGTCGATCTGTTCGAGCTGCTGTTTACCGAGCCCAATTGCCTGCCGTCGCCGTGGCGCGAGAAGGCCGAGCGGGGGGCGATCCAGGCAAAGGCCCGTGTCGTCGCCGACTATATCGCCGGCATGACGGACCGCTACGCCCTGGATGAGCACCGCCGGCTGTTCGATCTCTATCAGTAAGGCCGGCGGGCCTTCAGGATGACAAGTTTGCCCGAATCGGCAATACCCGCCCCATGAATCCCTACCGTCATTTCATCGGCGAGATCGTCGCGGCGCTCAAATCCATGCAGGCTGCCGGCGAATTGCCGGAAAAGCTCGATTTTTCGGCCATCACGGCCGAGCCGCCACGCGACCCCGCCCACGGCGATATCGCGACCAATGCCGCCATGGTGCTGGCCAAGGCCGCGGGCAGGAAGCCACGCGACATCGCCGAGGCGCTGATCGGGCGGCTCACGGCCAATCCCGACGTGGTCGATGGCGCTGTGGCCGGGCCCGGCTTCATCAACCTCAAGCTCGTCGACGGCTTCTGGCGCAAGCGCCTGCGCGACTGCCTCGCGGCCGGTCTCGCCTATGGCGATTCGGCGATGGGGCAGGGGGCGAAGGTCAACGTCGAGTACGTCTCGGCCAACCCGACCGGCCCGCTGCACGTGGCGCACGCGCGCGGCGCGGTGGTGGGCGATGCGCTGGCCAACCTTCTCCAGAAGGCAGGCTACGCCGTCACCAAGGAATATTACATCAACGATGCCGGTGCCCAGGTCGACAAGCTCGGCCAGTCGACCTACCTGCGCTACCGCGAAGCGTTGGGTGAGCCTATTGCCGCGATTCCCGAGGGGCTCTATCCCGGCGAATACCTGAAAGAGGTCGGTGCGACGATCGCCAAGCGCGACGGCGCGCGCTGGGTCGACAGGCCGGAAGCCGATTGGCTGCCGGAGATGCGTGCCTTCGCGATCGACTATCTGATGGCGGAGATCAAGGCCGACCTCGAAACGCTCGGCGTCAGGATCGACGTCTATTCGTCGGAGCGCGCTCTGGTCGAAAGCGGCGCTGTCGACCGCGCGTTCCAGGAGCTGAGCCGCCAGGACCTGATCTACCAGGGCCGGCTGGAGCCGCCGAAGGGGCAGAAACCCGACGATTGGGAAGATCGCGAGCAGACTCTCTTTCGCGCCACGCGGTTCGGCGACGAGGTCGACCGTCCGCTCAAGAAGTCGGACGGCAGCTGGACCTACTTCGCCAACGACATCGCCTATCATCACGACAAGTTCCGTCGTGGTTTCGGCGACATGATCGACGTGTGGGGCGCCGACCATGGCGGCTACGTCAAGCGCATGAAGGCGGCCGTCAGCGCCATCACGGAGAAACAGGGTGAGCTCGACGTCAAGCTCTGCCAGCTCGTGCGCGTCATGCGAAACGGCGAACTGGTGCGCATGTCCAAGCGCGCCGGCACGTTCGTTACCCTGCGCGATCTGCTGGACGAAGTCGGCCCCGACGTCGTGCGCTTCACGATGCTCACGCGTAAGAACGACGCGCCGTTCGACTTCGATCTGGTCAAGGCCACGGAACAGTCACGCGACAACCCGGTCTGGTATGTCCAGTATGGCCATGCGCGCACGCGCTCCGTCATGCGTCAGGCGAGCGCTGCGGGTGTTTCGGTCGATGGTCTGGAGGCAGCGCCGCTCGATCGTCTGGCCGATGTCGGTGAACTGGCCTTGATCCGCTTGATCGCCCAATGGCCCCGACAGGTCGAGGCGGCCGCGATTGCCCACGAGCCGCACAGGATCGGCTTCTATCTCTACGACCTCGCAGCCGCGTTCCATGCCCATTGGAATCGCGGGCGCGAGGAGCCAGGGCTGCGGTTCGTGGTCGAGGGAGATCCGGACCTCACCCGGGCGCGTCTGGCCTTGGTACAGGGAATCGGATTTGTGATAGGATCAGGATTAAAGGTCTTCGGCGTAACACCCGTCGAGGAAATGAGATAACGAATGCACATCCGCCGGTCCCCCTCCGGCGACGGACCTACGATCTACCGACCGAGTGAGTCGGTTGCCATGCGGCTCGATCCGCCGCCCCGGCCCGTCGCGCACGAACCAGATTCAATCCCGCCGCCGCCGCGGGACTCCCTGCTCATGCGCGTCAACAGAAGACGCGGTCAGATCCTGACGATCATGGTCTCGGTGGCCGCCATCGCGAGCTTCGGCTCGGTCGTGTGGTGGGCCCACAACCAGGACGTCAAGGCAGGTGGTCGGGGACTGGAGCCGCTGGTCGTGCAGGCGCCGACCACGCCCGCCCGGATGAAGCCCGAGAATGCCGGCGGCCTCGTCCCGCCCAACCAGGACAAGGAAGTCTTCAATCGCATCTCTCCCGGTACGGTGCCCGCGCAGCCTGAAAAGCTGTTGCCCGTAGCAGTGACGCCTCGCCTGCCGGCCAATGGCTTGCCGACACCGGCGGCCCCCAAGCCTCCAGAAGCCGAGGTCGCCAAGGCGCCGACGCCTCTGCAGCCCAATCCTCCGGCGACGGCCGCCCCGGCGCAGCCGACCGACAAGGCGCCGGCCAATCCGCCGAACGTGCAGCCGGCTTCCACGACGCCGAGCAGCGAGAGTGGACCCAGCATCGCCAGCCTGATCGAGAACATGTCCGGTCCGACCGGCGGCTGGCGCGTACAGATCGCCTCGGTAAAGAGCGAAGACGTTGCCAAGTCGACATGGGCGCGTCTGCAAAGCGCTCATGGCGACGTGCTGTCCAGCCTGCGTATGCAGGCGGTGAAGGTCGATCTCGGCGACAGGGGAGTCTGGTATCGCGTCCAGGCAGGGCCGCTCGACGAGAAGCAGGCCCACAGCGTCTGCGCCAACCTGAAGTCGCGCCGGACCGACTGCGTCTCGGTACCTCCGGCACGGTGACATCTTGGCCATGAGAGTGCCGCGCGCGGCGATTCTGGGCTGCGCCGGTCCCGATCTGACGCCGGACGAGCGCGCCTTCTTCCGCGACGCCGATCCGCTGGGCTTCATCCTGTTTGCCCGCAATTTCGATACGCCGGATCGGGCGCGTCGATTGGCCGACGACCTGCGGTCTTCGGTGGCACGGGCCGACGCCCCGATCCTGATCGATCAGGAAGGTGGGCGCGTGGCGCGATTGCGCCCGCCGCATTGGCGCAAGGCGCCGCCGGCCCGTCTTCTGGGCACCCTCTACGCCCGCGATCCAGAGCGCGGGCTGGAAGCCGCCAAACTCAATTCCCGCCTGCTGGCTGCCGACGTGACGTCGGTGGGCTGCGATGTCGACTGCGTGCCCGTTCTCGATATCGCCTTTCCCGAGACCCACGCCGTGATCGGCGATCGGGCCTATGCCGACCGGCCCGAGCCGGTGGCGGCGCTGGGGCGTGCCGCGGCAGAGGGCCTGCTGGCCGAGGGCGTGATGCCGGTCATCAAGCACATTCCGGGGCACGGCCGCGCCACGGTGGACAGCCACGATACGCTGCCGACCGTGACGGCGTCGCGCGCCGAACTGGAACGCACCGACTTTGTGCCCTTCAAGCTGCTGGCTGACCTGCCCTGGGCCATGACCGGACACCTCCTCTTCGAGGCGATCGATGCCGAGAACTGCGTCACGGTATCGGCACGTAGCGTGAAGGAGATCGTTCGCGACCATATCGGATTCGACGGACTGCTCCTCTCGGACGACCTGTCCATGCAGGCGCTGGGCGGCTCGTTGGGAGATCGGGCCTTTCGCGCGCTGGCGGCGGGCTGCGACATCGCCCTGCACTGCAATGGCCGGATGGAAGAAATGGTCGAGATTGCTGGCCGTACTGGGGCGATGACCGGCGCCGCTTGGCGCCGCTTCGAGGCAGGCCGCGCCTTCCTGGGCCGCCATCGGGACCCGGCCGGCCCCCGCGGCCTCGCCGATGCTGCAAAAAGGCTCACCGAACTCCTGCCCGAATGGGGATAAGGCGGGGCCAAATCCAGTGGCGGCAGGCGCTCCCAGTGGACTAAACCGGGGCTACATGAACGAGCCCGCAAGCCCGCCCCCCGAAGACGTTCCGGTCGCCGAAGCGCCCGCCGTGCCCGCCGAAACGGCACCGGCCGCCGACGGCTTCAATGCTGCCGGGCCCGACGTCATCGCGCCGGGCGAGGGCGAGCTGATCGTCAATCTCGAGGGCTTCGAAGGCCCGCTCGACCTGCTCCTCACCCTGGCGCGCGATCAAAAGGTCGATCTGCGGCGCATCTCGATGGTGGCGCTGGTCGATCAGTATCTGGCGCATGTCGCCCAGGCCCGCCGCCTCAGGCTGGAACTCGCCGCCGACTACCTCGTGATGGCCGCGTGGCTCGCCTATCTGAAGTCGCGCCTGCTGCTGCCGGAGCCGCCGGCCGGCGAAGAGCCGTCGGGCCAGGAGATGGCCGACGCGCTGCAATGGCAGTTGCGCCGCCTGGAGGCGATGCAGGAAGCCGGCGCCCGCTTGATGGCGCGCCCGCAGCTCGGCAAGGACGTCTTCTCGCGCGGCCAGCCCGAGGGCGTCGTTATCATTCGCCGGGCCGTCTGGGACGTGAAGCTTTACGACCTGCTGCAGGCGTACGGCCATCAGGTGCGGCCCAAGGATGCGGACACCTACCAGATCGCGCCGATGCAGTTCTTCTCGGTCGAGGAGGCTGCGGAGCGCCTTGGCCGGATGCTGGGCATCGCCATCGATTGGCAGACCCTGGAGGCATTCCTGCCGGCCGGCCTCACCGATCCGACGAAACGCCGCTCGGCCATCGCGTCTACGTTCGTGGCAGGCCTCCAGCTGGCCAAGGACGGCCAGATCGAGCTGCGCCAGACCGAGCGTTTTGGCCCCATTCATTTGCGTAAACGTACCGAGCAACGGTGACGGTTCCCGATATGTCAGATCAAGAAAACAAAGCGACCGCCGTCGAAGAGCCGAAGGACCAGGAGGCAGTCGTCGCCGAACCTGCGTCCGAGGCGGAAGCCGTCGCCGGCGATCTGTCCGAGGACGAGGAATTGACTGCCGCCAAGAACCGGCAGGGCGTCGACGATGACGACGACTCGGACGATGAAGATGACGATGACTCGGATGACGACGAAGACGAGTCGGACGATGACGACGATTCCGACGACGACGATTCCGAAGAGGATGACGGCGAGTCGGACGATGACGAGTCGGATGATGACGACGATTCCGACGAAGAAGACGATGACTCGGATGACGAAGACGAGTCGGACGATGACGACGATTTCGAAGAGGACGGCGAATCGGACGAAGACGAGTCGGATGATGCTTCTGACGAGGATGACGAGGAGGACGACGACGATGAGGAAGACGACGGCCATGAGGAGGACGTCGAAAAGGCCGTTGTAGAGGAAGCCTCCGAAGTCGAAGCGCCTGAAGTCGAGACCTCAGAAGCCGAGGGCTCAGAAGCCGAACCTCGGGAAGTCGAAGCGCCAGAAGCCGAGACCGTCATTGCGGCTGCTGCAGGTGCGGCAGTGGCGGCCGCGGCGGCAGGCCAGGTCACCGATGTGGTTCCCTCCGACCACGCCCAGCACCTCCGCCTGCTCGAAGCGCTGGTCTTTGCCGGCGCCCAGGCGCTGGACGAAAAGGATCTGGCCGAGCGCCTGCCCAACGACGCCGATGTCGCGCGGCTGCTGGCCGATCTCGCGGAGCTTTATGCCAATCGGGGCGTGAATCTGGTCAAGGTCGCGGGCGGCTATGCGTTCCGTACGGCGCCGGACCTGGCCGAGAAGCTCAAGATCGAGCGGCCGGTGACGCGCAAACTGTCGCGTGCCTCGGTCGAGACGCTGGCCATCATCGCCTATCATCAGCCGGTGACTCGTGCAGAGATCGAGCAGGTACGTGGCGTCGGCCTGAGCAAGGGTACGCTCGACCTGCTCTTCGAGCAGAACTGGATCAAGCCGATGGGCCGCCGCCGTGCGCCCGGCAAACCCGTCACCTGGGGCACGACCGATTTCTTCCTCGAGCATTTCGGTCTGCCGAGCCTCGACGACCTGCCCGGCCAGGAAGAACTGAAGGCCGCGGGCCTCTTGGATCAGCGCGCCCAGCCCCCCATATTCCGGCCTGAAGAGCCGGATCTGCCGCTCGAACCGACAGAGGAAGAGGCCACCGAGCCTCTGGCTACCGAAGAAACGGGGCGGTGACGCCTCCAGAGGGGCAGACGCCCCAATACGACCTTATTCGACTGGTTGCCGGGCCTTCAACGCGAGTGCCATAATCAGGGCTCGTGAATTCGACACGCCGATCGGAATAAATCTTGGGAGCATGTTCACATGGGTAGCTTCAGCATTTGGCACTGGCTAATCGTGCTGGCCGTCGTGCTGCTGCTGTTCGGCGGTCGCGGCAAGATCTCGCAGCTCATGGGCGACTTCGGAAAGGGCCTCTCGGCCTTCAAGAAGGGCGTCGGTGGGCAGGAGGAGGCGCCGCCGACGCAAGCCAATCAGCAGCCGGGCGACGCCGCCAAGCCGATTTCGGCCCAGGCCACCACCACGCCGCCGGGTGGTCAGGTCCACCAGGATGCGAAAGTCTGACGACGCGCCTGGAGTAGCCGCGGCGCGTTTTTGCGGCGGGATCTGAACGACGATGTTCGGTATCGACAGTCCTGAGCTTCTGGTCATCGCCGTCGTGGCGCTGGTCGTCATCGGCCCCAAGGAGCTGCCGAACCTGTTGCGGAGCTGGGGCCGGTGGATGGCCCAGATGCGCGGCATGGCGTCGGAATTCCGCGGCCATGTCGACGAGATGGTCCGCCAGTCCGAGCTCGACGAGGTCAAGAAGCAGCTCGAGTCCGCGCCAGGGCTCGACCTGCAGTCGCTCGACCCCACCAAGCAGATCAAGAGCGCCATTCAGGAAGGCATGGCCGAGGGCGAAAAGGCGCTCGCCGAGGCCAAGGCCCAGATCGACAACCCGCTGGTCGAGCCGGAATCCGCGCCTCAGATCGCGGCCGAGCCCATCGCGCCGCCTGTGCCTGCAGTTCCCGTACCTGCAGCTGAAGAGAAGCCGGCGAAGGCCGTTGCGGCCGGCTGAGTGCCAAATAGCGCTTTGAATCGGGTGCCAAAGGACGGCATAACGCGGCTCCCATGCTGCGAAGCGTACCGTGACCCAGGCACACGACGGACCTGAAGACGACAAGCCGATGCCGCTGCTCGACCATCTGGTCGAGCTGCGCAAACGCCTGATCTATGCCCTTGTCTGCTTTTTTGCCGTCTTCTTCGTCACGTTCTATTTCGCCAAGCCGATCTTCTCGTTCCTGATCC
>VFQN01000463.1_pt1 | contig 76175 bp, 59 predicted proteins | sample 3512371 | NCBI WGS metagenome assembly VFQN01 (sample SAMN10412370, study PRJNA504923) | tailings metagenome | isolation source: Replicate 2 from Balatoc abandoned mine | place: Philippines: Itogon, Benguet | collected 2017-08-28 | reverse complement strand
CGGCGTTCCACGTTCGGCGTTCCCACGCGGCCTACAGCCTATGGCCTACAGCCTACCTGTGCGTTCGACGTTCGGCGTTCCACGTTCGGCGTTCCCACGCGGCCTACAGCCTATGGCCTACAGCCTATGGCCTACAGCCTACCTGTACGTTCGACGTTCGACGTTCGACGTTCGACGTTCGGCGTTCGGCGTTATGCGCTATGCGCTATGCGCCATGCGCCACCCGCCCGCCCACGATCACCTGCCGCACCTTGAGCCTCGGACTCAGCACGACCACGTCGGCACGCTTGCCCACCGTGAGGCTGCCGACCTCGTCGGCCAGGCCCGTGCGCTCGGCCGGTGTCAGGCTCGCCATGCGGACCACCTCCCAGAGCGGTGCGCCGGTGGCCTCGAGCATCGTGCGCACCATGTGATCCATGCCCATCGACGAACTGGCCAGCCCGCCCTGCGGTGCGCGTCCGACCTTGCCGTCGTGGTCGAAGTCGGTGCCGGTCTTGATGTGGCCGAAGCGGTAGCGCCCCGGAGGCATGTCCACCGCACGACTGGCGTCGGTCACGAGGAACAGGCGGTGCGGACCGAGCATCCGGTGCGCAAACGTGAGCAGTTCCGCCGAGAGGTGCTGACCGTCGGCGATGACCTCGGTGCTCATCTCGGGATTGAGCAGCACGTACTGCTCCATGCTGCCCTGCATGGGCGTGCCGAGCCGTGCCCTCACCGACGACACACTGCTCATCGCGCACCAGAAGTGATCCACGTGCCGCATGCCGGCGGCAAAGGCGCGATCCATCTCGGTCCACGACGCGTTGGAGTGCCCGCACGTGATGAAGCACCCCTCGCGGCGGGCCTTCCGGAAGAACGCGCCGGCGCCCGGCAGTTCCGCCGCGCACGTCGCGATGCGCACGAGGCCGGTGGCGAAGTATCGCGAGAACTCCTCGGGCGTCGGATCACGCCGCCCCTCCTCGGCATGACATCCCACCTTGTCGGGCGCGAAGAACGGGCCGTAGAGATGGATGCCTGCGATGCGCGAGATGTCGTCCCTGCCTTCGTCACGCACGACGCGGCAGGCCGCGATCATCGCGTGGATCTCCTCGGGCGCCCCGGTGGTGGTCGTCGGGAAGATCGTGGTGGTGCCATGCCGCGCGTGCACGGCACAGACCGTGCGCACGGCATCGGGCGTGCCGTCCATGAAGTCGGCACCCCCGCCCCCGTGCACGTGCACGTCCACGAACCCTGGCGACACGTATCCGCCGCGGGCGTCGATCACCTGCGCATCGCGCGGGGCCGACCGTCTCGATCGGCCGACCGCAGCGATGCGCCCGTCGCGCAGCACCACGCGGGCGTCAGGCAGCAGGCGGTCGGGCAGGATGGCGGTGGCGTTCTCGATGACGATGCAGTTGACTGGCATGGACGGGGATCGTACCTCCTGCACCGCGGCCGACGGCAGCATGTCGGGCAAGGATCTTGGCGTGTCGCCTCGCGTGCGGCAGGATGTGACGCATGCCCGAGCCCTCCGCCCCTGCCCGCCGCGTGAACCGGCGTCGATTCCTCCAGTCCGGCGTCGCCGCCGGTGCGACCCCGCTCATCGCCGCCCACATGTCCGGCTCCCGGGCCAGCGCGCAGGCCACCGCCGCGCAGGCGCCGACGGGCGCCGACGTCGGGTCGCTGTTCCCCTTCATCCAGCGCCAGGCCGTCTCGGGACAGTTCCCGCTGTCGTTCCTGAACTCGCGGTTCGCCGCGCTCGCCGACTGGAAGCCCGCGGCGCGCGCCAAGCTGCTCGACCTGCTGCACTACGCGCCGCCGCCGTGCGACCCCGCCGCCGAGACGACGGCCCGCGTGGACTGCGGGGACTACATCCGCGAGCACGTCGTCTTCAGCACGACGCCAGACGTGCGCGTGCCAGCGTACGTGCTAGTGCCCAAGGGACTCTCCAAGCCCGCACCCGCCATCGTCGCGCTGCACGATCACGGCGGGTTCTATCTCTGGGGCAAGGAGAAACTGGTGGCGATCGACGGCGAGCACCCGATATTCGGGGAGTTCCGTCGCCAGTACTACGGCGGACGCGCCATCGCGGTCGACCTGGTCCGCCGCGGCTACATCGTCGCCGTCATCGACATGTTCTATTGGGGCGACCGGCGAATGTTGCTGGACGACGACCCGGCCGACTGGCGCGAGCGGCCCGCGACGATGCCGGAGGAGCGCATCCGTGCGTTCAACACGCGGGCGAGCCAGAACGAGCAGCTCGTGGGGCGCACGCTGTACTCGGCGGGCATCACCTGGCCCGGCGTCATGTTCTGGGACGATGTGCGGACCGTGGACTACCTCGTGTCGCGACCCGACGTGGATCGCACGCGAATCGGGTGCGTGGGCCTGTCGGTGGGCGCGGTGCGATCGGCACACCTGGCGGCACTCGACGATCGGATCAAGGCGGCGGTCGTCACCTGCTGGATGACGTCGTTCCCCGCGCAGCTGAAGTCGCACGTGCGCAACACCATCGGGCACACGAAGGTGGTGCCCGGGCTCCAGCGGCACCTGGACTACCCGGACGTCGCGTCGATTGCGATGCCGACGGCGCTGCTGGTGATGAGCGGCACGCAGGATCGGCTGTTCGACCTCGACGGCGTAAAGGCGAGCCTCGCGAAACTCGAGGCCTGCTACGCGAAGGCCGGCCTGGCCGACCGCTGCCGCACGCGCCTCTACGACAGCCCGCACCAGTTCAACGCGGAAATGCAGGCCGAGGCGTGGGCCTGGCTCGAACGGTTCGTCTGAGGCGGTGTTCAATCCTGGAACCACGGGATGCAGATGCACTGCTGCGCCTCGTCGTCTTCGCGGCACAGCCACAGCAGCCCGTCGGGCCCCTCGACGGGCGTCACCCGTCCTTCACTCAGACCGTCGGCCCCGAGCCGCAGGGCGTCGAGGGGCACGGCCTGGTTCGACCGGTTGCGGAAGGTGAGCCGTGCGGGGTCCACGAGCAGGCACCCGTCCGTGTCGCACACCTCGACGCGCGACAGGCTCGTGCCGGCCGTCAGACGCAGTTGGCGGCTCGCGCACTGGGCACCGTTGCGCGGCACTGCGATTTCGAGGATCGGCGAGGCAGTTCGCTTGTCGTACAGGAACGTCTCGCGCCCCGAGCAACCGGCGAGCGGAACCCCAAGGGTGAACACCAGGACGAGATTGCGGCGGAACGACATGGCCGTACTCCTTCAGGGCGACGGGCCGGGATTGCCTCCGCCAATGGGATTGCCCGAAACCACGCAGCCGGCCCTGTCGTGGCGGCGCGGGGTAGCATCAGAGGCATGACCGATCCGTCCGGCCCGCCCGCTCCACATCCTGCTCCCGCGCTGACCGCGCGTGCCCGGGCCGATCTCAAGGCCCGGGCCCACGCGCTCGAGCCCGTCGTCCGCGTGGGCCAGGCTGGTGTCTCCGACGGCGTCGTCGGCGACATCGGCCGCGCGCTCGAGGCTCACGCGCTGATCAAGGTCAAGCTCGGCGAGGGCGACCGCGACGTGCGGCATTCCCAGGCCGAGATCATCGCCGAGCGCACGGGCGCGGCCATCGTGCAGCAGGTCGGCCGCGTGCTCGTGCTCTGGCGCCCGAAGCCCGAGGCAGACTGACCCGCTGCCCGATACCCGCTCCCCGCTCCCCGGATCCCGCCCGTCACACAATCGCGACCTTCACGTCGTGGATGGGCGGCAGCGAGTCGAACAGGCATTCCCATCGCTCACCGCCCTCTCGACCGATCCAGAGCTGGCCGGTGGTCGTGCCGAAGTAGAGCGCCGGCTCACCGAGCCGATCCATGGTCATCGCATCGCGAAGCACGGTGAAGTAGCTCGCCTTCCGGGGAAGCCCGCGGGCGAGCCGCCGCCACGACGCGCCGCCGTTCTCGCTGCGCCACACGGCCGGCGCACCGCCCGGGCACGTCCGCGTGGTGGGCTCGAGGGGCATGACGTAGACCGTGTCGACGTCCTGGGCATGCACGACGATCGGGAATCCGAAGTCCGACGGCAGCCCGTCGGCGATCGACCGCCACGTGTGCCCGCCGTCGTCACTGCGCAGCACCCCGATGCCGGGCCGTGGCCCTCCGGGCCCCGACCATTCCGACCAGCCGCCGTGGTTCTGCATGTAGAGCCGATCGGGGTGATCCTCGTGGCGCGCGATCTTGTGGACGCACTGGCCGAACTCGGGATACGGATCCGGCGTGAACCCTGCGCCCACGCCGGCGTTGGCCGCGGTGAACGTCTGGCCGCCATCCTCGCTGAGGTAGTGGCCGCCGGTGGAGATGCCCAGATGGATGCGCGCGCCGTCGCGCACGATGGTGTGCAGGCAGAGACCACCGTTGCCGGGCTGCCACTTGCGCGCGTGATCGTGGTTGCTGATGCCCTCGACCATCTCCCACGAGTCGCCGCCGTCGCTGCTGCGGAAGAGCGAGGCCGGCTCGACGCCGCAGAGCAGTTCCTTCCGGCCCGCGCCGGGCTGCAGCGCCCAGATGTTGGCCAGCGCCCGGCCATCCCCGCGCGGGAATGCCGGCGCGGAGGCGGTCGGCTTGAACGAGTGACCGAGGTCGGTGGAGCGCAGCACCTTCATGCCGAAGAAGGGATTGCAGCTCGAGGCGTACACGCGAGGTGTGCGGCCACGCGTGTCCACGAGCGTGGCATAGACCGGCACGCCGTCGCCGAAAGGTCCGCGCAGTGCGAATCGGCCACGCGCGCGCGCCGCCTCGGCGACGAAGAGCCCCTTCCTGGTCCCGATGGTCAGCAGGACACGCTCGGCCATGATCACCCTCCGGAAACGGCCGGCAGGATGACGACCACGTCTCCCTGCCTGAGCCTGGTGGCGACACCGTCGAGGTCGCGCACGTTGTCGTCGTTGACGAACACGTTCAGGTGGCGACGCACCGCGCCCGTCTCGTCGCACACGTGCCGGTGCAGCGCGGGATGCGACTGCTCGATGGACTCGAGCGCCTGCTGCACCGTGCCGGCCGACGCGGCCAGCTCTGACAGGCCGTCACAGCAGGCACGCAACGGCGCCGGCACGAAGATGGTGACGACCGGCATCGGCGATGACGGCCAGCCTACGCCTCGCGCCAGCCGCACGCAACGCGTTTGTGACGACACCTGAGCCCTGAGCCTTGAGCCTTGAGCCCTAAGTCTGAACCCGACCCCGTGCACCCCCCGCTTGACACCCGCGCATCGCGCCAGCAGGATGCGCGCACGAGGTGACGACATGAAGCGACGCGACATGCTGCGCGGCCTGGCGGCCGGCGCGGTAGCGACCGGGGTCGGATTCGGCGAGGCACGGCACGTACTGGTCCAGGCGGCCACGCCACCACCCGCGCCGCGCGGCCTGCCGCCCATCCGCATCAAGGACATCCAGGTCGTCCTCACGGCGCCCAACCGCATCCGGCTCGTCGTCGTGAAGGTCATCACCGATCAGCCGGGCCTGCATGGCTGGGGATGCGCCACCTTCACGCAGCGCGCGCTCGTGGTGAAGACGGCCGTGGACGAATACCTGCGGCCGTTCCTCATCGGCCGGCGCGTGGACGAGATCGAGGACATCTGGCAGGCGATGTACGTCAGTTCGTACTGGCGCAACGGACCCGTGCTGTTCAACGCGATGAGCGGCGTCGACATCGCGTTGTGGGACATCCTCGGCAAACGGGCCGGGCTGCCGCTGTACCAGCTGCTCGGCGGCAAGGTGCGGCACGGCGCCGACTGCTACTACCACGCGAGCGGACGCGATTTCGCCGAGGTCACCGAGAACGCGCGCAAGGGTATGGCGGCAGGGTTCCGCCACGTGCGCGTGCAGGGCGGCGTGCCGGGCATGGCCACCTATGGCGCGCGCAGCGATGCCGCCGCCGCAGGTGCGTCGAGCGAGCCGATCGGCCCGACCAATCCTCGTGCCATCTGGGAATCGGCCGGGTACGTGCGGATGCTGCCGAAGCTCTTCGCGCACTTGCGGGCCGAGCTCGGCGACGAGGTGCAGCTGCTGCACGACGTCCACGAGCGCGTGCACCTCAACGAGGCGATCAACCTCTGCAAGGCGCTCGAGCCCTACAACCTGTTCTTCCTCGAGGACCCCTTCCCGCCCGAGGACAACGCGTGGTTCCGCCAGTTGCGGCAGCACACCAGCATCCCCATCGCGATGGGCGAGCTGTTCAACACCGTGCAGGAGTACCTGCCGCTGATCTCCGAACGGCTGATCGACTTCATCCGCATCCACATCTCGCAGATCGGAGGCCTGTCGCCCGCGCGCAAGGTCGCCGCGCTGTCGGAGTTCTTCGGCGTGCGGACCGGATGGCATGGCCCCGGCGACGCGTCACCGGTCGCGCACGCCGCGCAGCTCGCGCTGGAGCTGTCCACCTACAACTTCGGTATCCATGAAGGCGGCAGCTTCCCGCCCGAGACACGCGAGGTGTTCAAGGGCGCGCCCGAGCAGAAGGACGGCTACATGATCGCCAACGACGCGCCGGGGCATGGCGTCGAGGTCGACGAGGCGCTGGCGGCGAAGTTCCCGTTTCCGGAGGGGCCGCCGAACTTCGACTACTCGTGGGGCACCACGCGACGACGCGACGGAACGGTCATCAGGCCGTGACTCACGGGGTGGTCGCGAGCTCGTCGTGCAGCGTGTCGATCGCCACCCGCTTCACCGCCAGCTCGCCCTTCGCAACGGCCGACGCGATCGTCGGCCGCGCGAGGAACTCGGCGACGCGCGACTCGCGCTCGTCCACGGCCGCCGCGAGCGCCGGATAGCGTGCCCTGAGGTCGGCCGTGCGGGCGACTTTCTCGGCAGCGCAGTCCGAGTGGGTGGTCAGCACGACGACCTTCACGCCGTTGGCGACGGCGAGTTCGAGCATCTCCTCCTCGCGTGCGCTCATCACCGAGCCGGCCGTCCGGATCACGTAGTAGTAGTGCCGGGTGTCGCCCATCAGCTCGTTGGTGTCGATCCGGGCGTCCATGCACACCACGATCGCGACGACAGGATGGCGAGCGGTGCGCGGGAAGGCATGTCGCATACTGGCCGCCAGGCGCGCCTGCCACCGCAGCTCCTGCCACACCTGATCGGGGGTGATGTCGTGGTCGTGCTCGAAGTCGAACGCCTCCAGACCGTCCTGCAGTCCGTACCCGGCATCGACGAGCGCGCCGCCCGCCATGAAGCGCGCCTCACGGCCGATCGTGGTCCACTGCGTCACCATCACGCCCACGATGACCACGGCAAGCACCAGTAGTGCCCCCACCAGCTTCCTGCGCATGTGCGACCTCCGGCAGCCAGCCCCGACCGCCCCGCCCATCATCGCGCGTCCCGCGCCGCGCGCAACTGGCCGCAGGTCGAACCTTCCTCCTTCGACCTTCCTCCTTCCTCCTTCGACCTTCGACCTTCGACCTTCGACCTTCGACCTTCGACCTTCGACCTTCGGCCTTCGGCCTTCAACGTTCAACGTTCGGCGTTCGGCGTTCGGCGTTCGGCGTTCTGAGCATGCGTTATGCGTTATGCGTTATGCATTAATGCACCCATGCCCCCTGATGCCAGCGCCCGCTGGCCGGTGCCGGCGCCATACGACCTGTTCGAGACGACGAGGCTGCTGCGCACCGGGGCTCGCGATCCCACGCTGCGTCGAGAGCCGGACGGCCTCTGGCGCACCGCGCACACGGCGGCTGGCCCTGCCACCGTTCACGTCACGGTTGCCGACGAGGTGCGCGCCGACGCGTGGGGTCCCGGCGCGTCCATGGTGCTCGCCGACGTCCCGCGCTGGCTCGGCCTGCACGAGCCGCCGTGGGACCTGCCGCCGCATCCCGTCCTCGATGGCATCGCGCGGCGCTACCGGGGTATCCGGAGCCCCGACACGCGCGACGTGTTCGAGGCACTCGTCCCCGTCATCCTGCAGCAGCGGGTGACGTGGGAGGAGGCCGCCATGGTGTGGCGTCGCCTGTGCGAGCAGTTCGGGGAACGCGCTCCCGGCCCCGGGGACCTTCGCCTGTCGCCGACACCGCGTGCCCTTCGCGCCGCCGGCACCACGCGCCTGCAGGCGGCCGGACTCGCGGGACAGCAGGCCCGCACGCTCCTCGAGGTCGCATGGTCGGCCCATGCGCTGCAGCGCGCGGCCGACCTGCCGACCGCCGAGGCGTCGGCCCTCCTGCAGAAAGTGCCGGGCATCGGCCCGTGGACGGCGGGCATGACGCTCGGGGCGCGACTCGGCAGGCCCGAACCCGTGCCGCCCGGCGACCTCCACCTGCCGCACATCGTCGCCTGGGCACTCGCGGGGGAACCGCGGGGCACAGACGCGCGTATGCTCGACCTGCTCGCGCCATTCGAGGGGCAGGGGTTCCGTGTCATCCGCCTGCTGCTGGCCGCCCGCTTCGAGGCGCCGAAGCGGGGACCTCGACGCCCGCTGTGGTCGCGGCCGCACCGGCAGCGGCGAGGCCCTTGACCGGGCACCGTGTACGTCCCCCCGTTGCAGATCGTTCACATGACCATGGCGACCTTCCAGGCACTCGGACACACCTACGACGTCACGCTGCGCAACCTGCGGACCTTGCGCGAGGCCGGGCCGGCACGCGAGGCCCGCGTGCCTGAAACCGCGTCGCTCGATGCCGGGGCCACGGCCCATCTACTCGACGCGTCGTCGGTGCTGCGCTCCCGGATCGACGACCCTCTCGAACTCGCGGTGGTCACCGCGCCCAGCCCGATCCGCCCGCGCCGCGCGTCGTCGCGCGCCGAATCCGTCGCCCTGCCGGCGAAGGCGACCACCACGCTCGCCACCCAGACCGTGATCGCAGAAGGCCTGCGGCAGGCCGACCTCCAGGCCGCCCGCGATTTCGGGGCCACCGTCATCGACGAAGGCTTCGACGGCAAGGTCCTGCTGAAGGTGGACTCGGTGGCCCGCGCCTTCGATCTGGTCGCCCGGCTGCAGGCGCGCCAGGTGGGATCGGCCTCGCCCAACTTCCTCCGCCGTGTCGTGAGGCTGAAGCCGTCGGCGCCGGTGACCGCATGGGCCCCCGCGAAGATTGGCGTACCCGAAGCCTGGGACGTCACACGGGGCGATGCATCGGTCAGCATCGCCGTCCTCGACGAGGGCGTCGACACGAGGCATCCCGCGCTGCGCCCTGCGGTCGTCGCCGAACGCGACTTCATCGGCGACAAGGGCGACTCCGCGGTGCCCGACGGCGACGATGCACACGGCACGGCCTGCGCCGGCATTGTCGTCTCGCGCGACAGGACGTCGCCCGGGATTGCGCCCCGGTGCTCGCTGATTGCCGTCCGGATCGCCATGGGCGACGGCACGCCCGACGGCTGGGTGTTCGACGACTACGCGACGGCCGACGCCATCGACTGGTCGTGGCGACAGGGCGCCGCGATCCTGTCCAACTCGTGGGGTGGCGGGGCACCGAGCGACGCCATCAGTCGCGCGTTCGCGCGGGCGCGTACGCAGGGACGGCAGGGACGCGGCGCCGTGGTGGTGCTGGCGGCGGGCAACGAACAGGCGCCGACGGACTTCCCCGCCAGCCTGCCAGGCTACGTCACGGTGGGCGCGTCGAACCACAAGGACCAGCGCAAGACCCTCACGTCGGCCGACGGCGAGCCGTGGGGCTCCAACTACGGCCCGACGATGCGGCTCATCGCCCCCGGCGTGTTCATCTGGACGACCGACATCCTCGGCACGGCCGGCTACGACCCGGGCGACTTCACACGGAGCTTCAACGGCACGTCGGCCGCCACCCCGCACGTGGCTGGCGCAGCGGCCCTGATGCTCAGCGTGTCGCCACACCTCGGCGCCTCCACCATTCGCAACATGCTCGGCAAGAGTGCGCGGAAGATCGCAGGGCAGAAGGGGTGGACGCAGGAACTCGGCTACGGTCGGCTCGACGTGGCCAAAGCCGTCGCACTCGCGCGCGCGGCCCAGCCGTCTCCCACGGGCAAGGTCCCGCGGCGGGCCAAGAAGCGTTGACCGCGTGAGCGACGAGTCTCCATATACTCGGTCGATGACCCGCTACTACTACGCGGGCGGTCACCGTATCGACCTCGAGGTCGACGACGACCTCGTCGCGGTGGACGAGCAGGTGGCGGAGGCCGGAGGCGTCGGCGGCGCACCCGAGGGAGCCGCGGCGCGACGCCTGCCTGGCGGGGTCGTCGTCACGCGCCGGACGGCGATCGCGGCGCCACGACTCGCGGCCCTCGAGCAGGCCGGAGCGATCCGCCCGGTCTACCGTCACGAGCGCGCGCTGATGGTCGCCCTGCCCGAGATTCGTGTCGAGGTGGACACGCCCCGCCAGCGGAAGGCCGCGCTCGCGGCGATCGCGACGGCGCCGTTCGATGTGGACATAGACGACGCGCAGGCCGATCGGATCGTGGTGCGGCCCCGCTCGGGCCGCAGCGACGAGGCCCTGGCGGTGGCCAATCACGTGTACGAGCGCGCGCACCCGGCCGCCTCATCCGTGCGGTTCGTGCAGGTCGTCCCGCGCCCTGGCTCAACGCGGTGAATGACGCGCATCCGGCCGAGGACCCGCGCGGCGCGTGACAGACTAGGCGGATGGCCGACTCGCCGCGTGCTGCGCTGATCAGCTGGACCAGCCTCGTTCCCCTCGTCGCTGCCGCGGTGCTCCCCTTCGCGTGGGGTCGCGAACTCGGGACGTTCGCCGTCGTGGTCGTCACGGCCCTTCTCGGTGGCTCGGTGCTGGCTGCCGTCCACCATGCCGAGGTCGTGGCCCATCGCGTGGGTGAGCCCTACGGCTCGCTGATCCTGGCCGTGGCCGTCACCGTGATCGAGGTGGCGCTCATCGTCACTCTCATGCTCGGCGGGGGCGGCGATGCGTCGACGCTGGCCCGCGACACGGTGTTTGCGGCCGTCATGATCACGGCCAACGGCATCGTCGGGCTGTCGCTGCTGTTCGGCACGTTCAGGCAGTCGGTCGTGCCGTTCAACGCCGAGGGGGCCGGCGCCGCCCTGGCCACCGTCGTCACACTGGCCACGCTCGGGATGGTGCTGCCCTCGTTCACGGCCGGCACGCCGGGTCCGCAGTTCTCGGCCCCGCAGCTCGTCTTCGCGGCCGTGACGGCCCTCGCGCTGTACGTGCTCTTCGTCCTCGTGCAGACGGGGCGGCATCGCGACTACTTCCTCCCCACGACACACGACGGCGAGGTGCTCGACGATGACGACCACGCCGCACCGCCCCCGAGCCGCGTGGCCGCCATCAGCCTCGGACTGCTGCTGGTCGCACTGGTGGCAGTGGTCGGCAACGCGAAGCTGGTGTCGCCGACGATCGAGCAGGGCGTGCTGTCTGCGGGGATGCCGCTGTCGGTGGTCGGCGTGGTGATCGCGCTGCTCGTGCTGCTGCCGGAGACCGTCGCCGCGGTGCGCGCTGCGCAGCGAGGCCGGCTGCAAATCAGCCTGAACCTCGCGTACGGCTCGGCAATGGCCAGCATCGGCCTCACCATCCCGGTGATGGCCGTGATGTCGCCCTGGCTCCCCGTGCCACTCCACCTCGGGCTCGGCAACGTCCACATCGTGCTGCTGGCCCTCACCGCCGTGGTGTCGGTGCTGACCGTCGTGCCCGGACGGGCGACGCTCCTGCAGGCCGGCGTCCACCTCGCCACGCTGGGCGCATACCTGTTCCTGTCGGTCAGCCCCTGAGTCGCCGCGCTACTTGATCGAGGCGAGCAGCTTCTCGCCCTCGACCTTGCCGATCTCGCGCACGAAGACGTTGCGGAAGCGCACTTCGGACCCGTGCGTCTGCAGCTCGATCGAACCGGTCGGCAGCACCGGCTGTTTCCGATCGAAGAAGTTGTCGAGCACCTGCCCGACGACGACGGGCGTGCCGTTGAGCGTCACCCACACACGCGTGCCGACCATCGTCACCGACATGGTGTTCCACTCGCCGATCGCCTTGTCGGCCTTCGCGAGCGGCCAGCGACCGGGGTTGTCGGGGTTGTTGTTCCACAGTCCGCCGGAGCCCTTGTCGGCGCCGCTCTTCGAATCACGCTGGCACGCCGGATCCCACAGCTGCACCTGCGGGTAGCTGCGCAGGTAGATGCCCGAGTCGCCGCAGGGCTGCGTGAGCTTCCAGTCCACGCGCAGTTCGAAGTCGCCGTAGGCTTTCTCCGTTGCCAGGTGCACACCCTTGCCGTCCGACACGATCTCGCCGGCGGCGGGGTCCACACGCCAGTGCAGGTCGCGGTCGGCGTTCCACTCGGCCTGCTTCGCCGCTCGCTCCTCGGGCGTGAACTTCGCCTCGACGTACGGGCTGAACACGCCGCCGCCCCCCGGACGTCCGCGCCACCCGCTCAGGTCCTTCCCGTTGAAGAGCACGGTGAATCCCTGTGGCGCCTGCGGCGGCGACGACTGGGCCGCCGCCAGGGTCATCAGTCCACCGAAGACGATCGTCGCGGCCGCACCTGCGGCCCGCGTCCAGCGCATCTGCATCTGCACGTGTGTGCCTCCGGGCCGATCCTGCCACAACGGCGGATCAGTCTCGAGGCCGACGCACGAGTGACGTGCGCACCAGGGGATAGACGGGGATCGCCGCACCCACCACCGCGAGCCCGAGCGCGGCCTGCAACGGGCTGCCGACCGCGAGCAGCACGAGCAGTGCCGTCACGAGCGCGAGGAACGTCGCCGTGGTCCAGGGGTGACCGGGCACGTGGAATGCGGGATCGCCGTGGCGGATGACGAACACCGACGCGACGGTCGCCGCGATGAAGACCACGGTCACGAAGACGAAATAGGCGACGATGGCGTCGAACGTGCCGAGGGCGGCCAGCATGGACGCGAGGATGCCCTGTGTGGCGATGGCCCGCACCGGCGTGCCGAGTCGCGGATGCACCGCGGCGACACCGGCCGGGAGGAGGCCGTCGGCAGCCATGGCGACGTACAGCCGCGGCGCCACGAGTTGCATCGTCCCGAGGCTGCCGAGCACGCACACGATCACGATGCCGGCCAGCGCCGAACCGCCCCCGGCGCCGAGCAGGGCTTCGCCGACCTGCGCGACGATAGCCTGCCCCTCGACCACGGCGTGCGCCGGCACGACGGCGAGGAACGCCATGGTCGCCGCGGCGTAGGCCAGCGTGACGATCGTGAGGCCGATCCACAGGGCCCGCGGCATCGTGCGCGCCGGGTCACGCACCTCGCCCGCCATCTTGGTGACCTCCCACCAGCCGCCGAACGAGAAGAAGGCTGCCACCAACGCCCCGGCCAGTGCCCCGGCCAGCGGCGGAGCGCCCGCGTGACGCGCCACGAACGGCGTGAAGTGCGCCAGCGACGCGGCCGGGCTCGTGAACGCGAACGCGATCAACCCGGCGAGGAGGGCGATCTTCAGGGCCGCAACGGCCGTCAGCAGGCGCGTGCCCACCCGCACACCCGCGATGTGCACGGCCGCGAACGACGCGATGGCGGCGATGGCCACGAGGCGGACCGCGACCGGCCCGAGTGGAACCAGGTAGGCCACGTAGCTGGCCAGCCCCGTCGCCAGTGCGGCTGTGATGCCGGGATCCATGACCAGCAGGCACTTCCATCCGTACAGGAAGGCGACCCGGCGACCGTAGGCTTCGCGCAGGTAGACGTACCCGCCGCCCGCGTGGGGATACCGCGACGCGAGCGCGCCGTAGGCGCAGGCGCCGCAGATCGCCATGCCCCCGACGGCCGCCCACACGAGGAGCACGCCGAGCGGCGATGCCACCGTGCGGATCATGGTGCCCGGCGTCAGGAAGATGCCGACCGCGATCACCTGACCCACGACCAGCGCGACCGCGCCCGACAGCCCGAGCGCGCGCACCTGAGTTCCATCGGGCATCAGAAGACCACGCGGGCGCCGAACTGGAAGGCCCGAGGTCCCCCCGACCCGAACACGCCACCGGCCGTGCTCACCACCTGGCCGAACGACGACGAACGCAGGTAGCCCGGCGAGGCCGGGTCGCTGCTGTCGCGCACCAGCACGTTGCTGAAGCCCGAGTAGTTCTTGACGCTCACGCCGAGCACGTTGGTCACGTTGAAGAGGTTGAAGACCTCGACGATGGGCTCGACGCGCACGTGGCCGAACGTGAACGGCCGCGACACGCGCAGGTCGAACGACGAGAAGCCGTCACCGAACCGCAGGTCGTCGCGCACGAGCGGCAACAGCTGACCGCCGATCCCGCCGGCCGCGTTGATGTCGAGGAGCGCGCGGTTCAGGTCGGCGCCGGTCTTGAACTGCCGACCGCCGGCATTGCGCTGGAAGGCCGGCACGCGCGACTGCCCGTCGGGCATCTGGATGTCGATCGGCACCCCCGACGCCAGCGTGACGATCGGCGCGAACTGGAGGCCGAGCGGCCCCTGCGCCCAGGCCGCCAGCGTGAAGCGATGGCGCTGGTCGTTGGGGGTCGGTCCGTACTCCAGACGCAGGTTCGTCGGGTCCACGGGCCCGTTGGCGAAGGGGATCTGGTCGTCGTTGGCGTAGTTGAGCGCCTTGGCGAACGTGTAGGCCGCGCGGAACCCGAGTCGGCTGTTCCGGCGTTCCGCGCTCACGAGCAGCGCGTCGTAGTGCGTGTTCACGCTCGACTCGAGGTTCACGACGCGATCCGGCCCCCCGACGACGGGATTGAACACCGTGCCGACGGTACGGCCGATGATGAAGTGCGTGCCGAGGTTGTGCAGGCCGTCGACGCGCAGCACCGTGTCCCACGGCAGTTCGCGCTGGATGCCGAGGTTCCACTGCTGCACGCGCGGGTTCTGCAGCGTGTTGTCGATGATGTTGATCCCGGATGCCCCGGCGCCCGGGAGGATGAAGCCCGTGAAGGGATTGGCGGTGGACGGCGCGAAGGGCGGGAACCGGCCGGTGGCCGGGTCGAGGAAGAACACGTTGCCGGCACGCACTTCGACGGGCAGCGCGCGGCCGTCGAGGCCACGCTCGAGCGACTGAATCTGCAGCGTGACCCTGTCGTAGTAGATGCCGTAGCCGCCGTGCACGCTGGTGCGGCCATCGCCCGGCGCCCAGTTGAAGCCGATGCGCGGCCCCCAGTTGTCCAGGTCGCGCGTGCGCTCACCCTGCAGGAACGGCTGGACGATCGGATTGATCTGGTCCGTGCGGCTGACGTTCTTGACGTCGGTGTCGAACTCGTAGCGCAGGCCGGCGTTGATCGTGAGGTCGGGACGCACGCGCCAGTCGTCCTGGATGAACAGCGCGACGTGGTCGTTGTCGGCGTCGGGCAGCACGAGGGCCTGGTCGGGCTTGCCGCTGCGCAGCGTGACCGCGAACAGCAGGTCGCCGTCGTCGACCCGGCCGTCGCCGTTGTGGTCGAAGGTGGCGAAGTCCTCGACGAACTCCAGGCGGCCGTCGAGGAACACTCCGAGGTCGAACGCCGCGTCCACGCGCTGCCACTCACCGCCGATACGCAGGCTGTGCGCGCCGCGCACGACCGAGAGCGTGTTGGCGAGCTGGAACCGTCCCTGTGTCGTGGCCTGCGGCACACGGAACGACGACCCGTCGAGCATGCTCGGGAACGTGTACTGCGGTCCCGTCGCCACGGGGACGATGGCGTTGTCGAAGGCGCTGTAGGAGACCGTTGCCGCATTGACCATGCTGGCCCCGAGCACGCGCGTCCAGCTGCCGACGATCGAGTTGTAGGTGTTGCGGCCACGCTGCCGGTACGACACCGACCCGATCGCGCGATCGAGGGTGCTCGCCCCCGTGTCCTCGGCACGCTCGCCTGCATAGCGCACCGTCAGCGAGTCGGCACCCGACGGCCGCCAGTCCACGCGCGCGGTGCCGAGCACGTCGTCGAGCGGCGCGGGCGCGAATGCCCGCGTGATCGTGCGCGTGGCCACGTTGCGCTCCCCCACGAGCACCGCGCCGTCCTGGTTGCGGTACTCGGCCGCGGCGAACCAGAACGCGCGACCGGCGACGAGCGGGCCGCCGGCCGATCCGGCGATCTGCTGCCGGTCGAAGGGCAGTTCGTCGCCGCTGCTGCGATCGAAGGTGGCCGGCAGGCCCTGCCAGCGATGGTCGCGCAGGAAGAGCGAGGTGGATCCGCGCAGCGTGTCGCTGCCCGAGCGGGTGACCACGTTGATCATGGACGACGCCGACCGCCCGTACTCCGCGGTGAAGCGGTTGGTCGCGATCTGGAACTCCTGCACGGACTCCTGCGTGACGTTCTGCAGCGGTCCGCCCACGACGTCGTCGTTGTTGTCGGAGCCGTCGATCATGACGTTGCCGCCGCGACCGAGCTGGCCGGCCGACGAGATCACGACGGTGTTGCTCTTGGTGGGATCGAAGTTGGGCGCCGGCGCGTTGCCGGGCACGAGCAACGCCAGTTCCAGGAAGTTGCGTCCGTTGAGGGGCAGGGCCTCGATGGCTGCCGACCCGATGACGGCGTCGACGACGGATCGGGAGGTGTCCACGAGGGGCTGCGAGGCGCCCACGTCCACCGACTCGCGCACGCCCGCCGGAGTCAGGACCATCTCGATCACCGTGGTCTGCCCCACCTGCAGCAGGAGGCCGGCGCGCGTCACCTCGGTGAAGCCGGTGGCCGCGACCACGACGTCGACCGTTGTCGGTGGCAGGTTCAACACCACGGCCACGCCATCGTCGGTCGTGAGCGCACTGCGGGTCAGCCCCGTCTCGGCCGCGCGGACCGTGACGCTGGCACCAGACACCGGCGCTCCCTGCCCATCGCGGACGACACCACGCAATGTCGCCGTCGGTTGCGCGAGAGCCGCGCCAGCCACGGCGAGCATCCACGTCACCAGAATCGCCCGTACTGCAATCGTACACACCTGTCTCATGCGCTCCCTCTGGAGCAGCCGTCACGCCGCTCGCTGACTCGAAGGGGCACAGCATGGCGCGACAGCGCGGCATCGCGGCACCACGCAAACGCACTAGGGCGGCGCTGAAGATGCCGTAGGGACCCCTCCACGGACATCGTCCCCGGCGGTCCTGAGCAGACCGGCGGGGTGGGACACCTCGCCCTACCTCTGTCCCGTCGGGTGGCGGACGGCCGTGCGTGGGGAATCAGCGCGAGGGCGTGGACGAGCCGTCGGCGGAGGGGACCTTCTCGAGCGCGACCGCGTTCATGCAGTAGCGCAGGCCGCTCGGGTGGGGGCCATCGGGGAACACGTGTCCCAGGTGCGCGTCGCACACGCTGCACGTGGTCTCGATGCGCACCATGCCGTACGAGTGATCGGCCGTGTAGGCGATCGCATCGGGATCGACCGGCTGGGAGAACGACGGCCAGCCCGTGCCGGATTCGAACTTTTCGACCCCGTCGAAGAGGAGCGTGCCGCAGCACACGCACGCGTAGCGACCCGGTTCGAAGCGGCTGCACATGTCGGAGCTGAAGGCCCGCTCGGTGCCGTGCTGCCGCGTGACGTGGTACTGCTCGGTGGTGAGGCGCGCGCGCCACTCCGCGTCGCTGAGCTCGACACGGCGCGACGGCGGTGGGTTGCCCTGTCGGGCGCGATCGAGCACGTCTTTCCACGTCAGCACGGCGTTGCTCCCCTCACGTCCTTCATATCACGGCCAGGGCGACGCGCCGGCCGACGCCAGGGCTGCGGCGGCGGCGAGCCTGTGCACGGCGCGCCAGGGCGGACCCGCCGCGCGCCCCAGCGCACGCAGGAACCCGTGCACGTCTGCGACACGGAGCGCCGCTGAAGCCTCGTCGAACACGGTGGCGCGGTCGTACCAGTGCACGTGCCAGCCGAGCCGTCTGGCCGCGGCCGCAAGCGCCTCCCGATACATCACCGAGTCGGCGACCGTCTGCGCGCGGTGGTCGCGAATCCGCTCCTCGATGGTCGGCGGAATCACAGGACAGGCACGAAGGGCGATGCCCGCGATGGGCAACGGCACCGCGGCGGCGAGCGAGTCGAGGCTCGTCTGCGCCCGCCGGCTGGCCGAGTCGCGGACGCGCTCGACGAGCGCGACGGCGTCGGGCAGGGACAGCTTCCGGGCACCCGGCGTGCCCAGGTAGCGGCCGACGGCCCACGATCCTTCATGGTGATGGGGATGGGTCGAGAGGCCCTGATCGACCAGCTCGACGTGTCGGCGATCGAGGAGCACGCCGCTGGAGTCGAGCGTGACGAGAGTGGCCCCGCTCCCCTGCTCCGAGACGCCGACGGTCGCAAACAGCGCCTCCCGACCCGGCGACACGCGTGGCCCACTCGACTGGCGGCTCATTCCGGCAGGGTGTGTGGGGCGAGTCTACCCCGGAGCCGCGGCGACAGGTCGGATGGCGCGGCGGCGCCCGGTCGAACTCCTAATTAATTCGTTGACAAGGCGCCCGCGCGGGCCCTATCGTCGCGTCATGCTCCTAACGAATTCGGAGTTCAGGGGTGCCGCCTGATGGGCCGCAAGGCCTCGAGTTCGCTGACCGACGGTGAACTGCGGATCATGCGTGCGCTCTGGGATCTCGAGCGGGCGACGGTGAGCGACGTCGTGGCGCGCATGCAGCTGCTGGGCGAGCGTGCCCCGGCCTACAACAGCGTCCTCACCCTGCTCGGCATCCTGGAACGCAAGGGCTACGTGCGGCACCACAAGGAAGGCCGCGCCTACCTGTTCCAGCCGACCGTGAACCGCGACACGGTACGCCGCAGCGCGCTGTCGAGCCTGGTCGCGAAGTTCTTCGACGGGTCGCCGTCGGCGCTCGTGCTCGACCTGCTCGGCCACGAGGACGTCGACGCCGCTGAACTGGCGCGGGTGCGCGCCCTGATCGACGACCACGAGGCGCCACAGCGCGCCACACGACGGAGCCGCCGGTGACCGCGCTGGTGACGTGGCTCTGGCAGGGACTCGCCCTGGTCGCGCTGGTGGCGGTGGCCTTGCGCTGCCTGCGAAACATCAACGCCACGACTCGCCACGCCATCTGGTGGACCACGCTCGCCGGCGTGGTCGTCCTTCCCTGGCTGCCGCAGTCGCTGCTTCCGGGCGTCGCGACACCAGACTGGGCCACGGTGGCAGCGGCCAACACCACACCCCGCAGTCTTCCTCTCGCGCCCCGAGTGCCGTGGCTCGAGGCGGCAGTCGTGTCGGCATGGGTCGGCTTCGCGCTGTGGCGCCTGCAGCAGCTCGCGTCGAGCCTGCGGGCAATCGCAACGTGGAAACGGCTGTCGAAGCCGTTCGAGGCGGCCCACGAAGGTCGGCTCCCCTTGTGGCAGGCCAGCCGCCGTTCAGGGCGGCACTGCGAACTCCGCATGTCCGACGCGGCCGACGCCGCGTGCGCGCTGGGCTTCCGGCATCCCGTGATCCTGATTCCCCGCTCGCTCGCGCAGGCTCTGACCGACGATGCCCTGGACCTCGTGATTGCCCATGAGCGGGCGCACCTGCTGCGCTACGACGACTGGTTGCGCCTGCTCCAGGGCTGCGTGGAAGCCGCGCTGGCCCTGCATCCAGCTGCCTGGCTGATTGGCCGGCGGATCGACCTGCTGCGCGAGGCCGCGTGCGACGACCACGTCGTCGCCCTGGCGGGCCAACCCCGGGCCTACGCCGACTGCCTGGTCCGCATCGCGGCCTCTCGCGTGGCCGGTGGCACCGGCGCGCGCGCGCTTGCGCCAGCCGTCGTCTCCGGGACGTCGCACCTGCGCAGGCGCGTCGCGCGACTGCTCGCGCGCGACTGCAACCGCGACACGCACGTACGACGAGGCACCGTGGTCGCCTCCATCCTGTCTATGACCCTCCTCGCCCTCGTACTCGCACGGGTTCCGCCGCTGGTGACGTTCGTCGACGCGGCGGACGTCGAGCGACTCGAGGTTCCACGCGCGCCCCTGGTCGCCACGGCGACGGTGTTGACGCTCACCGGCTTCGCCGCGGAGCCCGCTGTACCACCACCCGCGCAGGTCGTCCCGGCGCCTCGACGCGCGCAGATCGACGGCGTGCCGGAGCCGCACGTGCCGGAGCCGGCCGTGGCCGGTCCCGCTCCGGTCGACGTCATCGCGTCTTCCCAGCCGGCCACCGTCGTGGCGCCTGCTCCGCCCTCACTGCCGTCGTCGGCCCCGGTGGCGCAGCTCACCGTGGCGCACGCACCGGTGACGGCGCCGACGCCCCCGCCCTCGGCAGACGCCCAGGGTCCCTGGTCGGCCTTCGGCCACGACGTGGGTCAGGCAGGCGTCTCGGTGGCCAGGGGCTCACAGGACGTCGGCGTCACCGTGGCGCGCGGCGCCAGGAAGGCAGGACTGGCCGTCGGGCGATGGTTCGCCAGGGCGGGAGGCGGCCCAGCCACCCCGACTCCGTAGGTTCGTCTTCGTCTCCGCTTCAACCCGTCCGGCCCGTGGGCCCGTCCATCGAGGTGAGTACTCGTGCGCATCCATCTCGTCAATCCGAGTGACCTGTCGTTCGGCTTCGCGGTCATCACGCCGCGCTGGCTCTTCGTGCTCGCCGCCGCCACGCCCGAGCGGTTCGGCGATCCCGTGCTGGCCGACGAGACGCTCGAGCCCTTCGACGCCGAGACGCTGTCGCCCGGAGACGTGTGCGGCATCAGCATCCACACGGGCAATGCCCTGCGCGGTTACGAGATCGGGCGCATGGCGCGAGCGCGCGGCGCAGTCGTGGTCTACGGCGGCATCCACGCCACGCTCTTCCCCGACGAGGTGCGAGAGCGAGGGGCGGCGCACGCCGTCGTATGCGGCGACGGCGACCTGGTCTGGCCGACCGTGCTCGCCGACATCGAGGCCGGCACGTTGCAGCCACGCTACGACGGTGGCCGCATCGACGGCTCGCGCTTCCGCGCCGCACGCTGGGATCTGCTGCCTGAGGGGCGATACCTGTGGGCGTCGGTGCAGACCGTGCGGGGATGCCCGAAGCACTGTTCCTTCTGCTCGGTGTGGCGCACCGATGGCCAGGCGCCCCGCTGGCGCCCCGCCACGTCGGTCATCGAGGAGATCGTCGAGCTGCGCCGACGCGGGTTCCGCTTCATCGCACTCGCCGACGACAACTTCTACCCCGTGTCGCAACAGGATCTCGCGCAAGCCGCCCGCCGCAGCGACCGCACGCGGCTGCGGCAGCTCGAGGCGCTGCGCGCGGAGCGCCTGGCGCTGATGGAACAGCTCGCCCAGCTGCCCGCGGACACGGTGTTCTTCACGCAGATCACGATGGAGGCCGCCGAGGATCCGGAGTTCCTGGACGCGATGCGCGCGGCGCACATCAAGGGCGCGCTCGTCGGCGTCGAATCGGTGACCGACGAAGGTCTGCGGGCGATCTACAAGGGGTTCAACCTGGCGGGCGACGCCCTCGCCGCACGCCTGCGCGCGTTTCGGGAGCGCGGCGTCCACGTGCTCGGCTCGTTCATCTTCGGGCTCCCGAGCGATCGGCCCGACACCTTCGCCGCGACGGCGGCGCTGGCCCGCGACGCCCAGCTCACCTTCGCGCAGTTCGTGATGCTGACGCCGTTCCCGGGAACGGTGGACTTCGAGAAGTGGGAGCGGAGCCTGGGCGCTGCCGCGTCGGAGGTGGACGGCATCCCGATCACGCGCCACTGGCTCATTCCGGCCAATCGACGGCCGAAGTTCTACATGCCGCACCCGACCATGTCGCCCGACGAGGTCCGCGCGCGCACGCAGGGTGTCTGGGACGAGTTCTACAGCCTGGCGCGCATCTGGGAGCGCTCGCGCTGCGTGCCGTCGCTCCGCGGGCGACTTGCCTTCCTCCTCATCTCGAAGCTGTATCGACAGATGTACGCCAACACGGGCATCTCGTCCGACAGCGCCCGGCGATCCGCCTCGGTCCGCTGGGCCCGGTGGATCAGCCGCCCGTGCCGGCGCCTGTTCGCCGGTACGCCGATGCCCGACCTGCGCGTGCCGTCGGAAGGGCCGCTGGCAGCCCGGGCCCGTGCGCTCGCCGACGACCCCCAGCTCCCCTTGCGGGCCTGAACGTCATCGCCGCGCCGTGCCCAGGGTGACCCCGACCTGTACCGACGTGCCGGGCATCGGGTAGCCGGGCCGGTACGCGTACCCGGCGTCGAACAGGTTCTCGATGGCGCAGAAGACCTCGGTGCGATCGCCGAGCATCGGCAGCACCCAGGCCGGACGGACATTGACGACGGTGAAGCCATCGACCTGCGCGGTGGCGGCGGCGCCTGCCGTCCGTCCCAGCGCGAGCACGGTCATGCCCGACTGCGCCTGGGCGTCGAGGCTCAGGCGCAGGCGCCCTGCCGCGCCGTTGAGGCCGATGACCAGTGACGCGCCGGGCGCATAGGGCAGCGCGTCGAGGCTCGGATCGAGCAGGGTGAGGCCGGCGAAACCCTGCCACGCCTCGCCGATGCGCTGCTGGAGGGCGATCTCGCCTCCCCGCACGCGGTACGCACCGAGGTTGGCGAACGTCGGGCGCGGCACGACCGGCGGGAACCCGAAGACGTACCGGTTGCGCACGCGATCGTGGAAGTAACTCGCGTCGATGGTGGTCCCGGGCGCTGGCGTGACGTTGACCCCGAACTCGAGATGGTCCATCGCCTCGGGTTCCAGCGTGCGCCAGGTGTCGCCGAGGGGCGGGATGAGCGACGCGAGTGCCACCACCTCCTGACCGGGATAGTGCACGCCGCGCGCGTACGCCGCGCGAAGGGCCACGCCCCGGGCGTGCCTCGCGACGAGTCCGGCGTGGGGCGCGACCTGTCCGTCGAGCACCGAGTGCCGGTAGGTCCGGACACCACCCGAGGGCGTGAGCGCCCAGCCACCAGGCAACGCCCATGTCTGTTCGGCCGCGACGTGGGGCGACACGAGCGTCAGTGCCTCGGCGTCGAACGTGCCGGGCGGGGCCGGCGGCACGCGATCGAAGACCGCCTCGCCCCCGACGCGATCGACGTCGAGTCCGCCGCTGATCCGACCACCCGGCCAGAGTGGCAGTGATTCACGCCAGCGCAAGCCGGCCAGCGCGAAGCGCGTCAGCGTGTCTCCATCGGGCGCCGGCTGATCGAACCAGTTACCCTCCCCACGATTGGCGTAGACCTGGACGCTGCCGGCGGCACGGGTGAACTGGTGCTCGACCGACGCCGCCAGCAGCGTGCCGCTGGTCTCGTACCGGCCGGTCCGCAGCTCCGGTCGGCCAACGGGGCCGGGATCGGTCGCCCGGTTGTCGGCCTGGAGCACGAGCGCCCCCAGCGTCCAGACATCGTCGACGCGATAGTCCACACGGCCGAACGCGTTGGCGAGACGCCCGTCGGCATCCGGCCGATGCCCGTCCGATCGCGCGAATCCCTGCGCAGCGGCAAACCCCCACCTGCCGTGGCCGCCCGCGACGTCGGCCTGCTGCACCACCGTGCCGAAGCTGCCCGCGCTCACACGCACGGCAGCATCGATGGAGTCTCGTGCCGGCCGGCGCGTCGCCATGTCGATGGCCGAGAACGTGTTGCCGAAGGCCTGCGGCTGCGGACCCTTCAGTACGGTCACGCGGTCCATGCTCGCGACGGGCAGCAGGTCGAGCAGGGGATGTCCCCAGATCCCCATGGTGAACGGCACACCGTCGACGTACGCCGCGATCTCACTGCCCGGACGGCTGCTGCCGGTGCCGCGGATGTAGACCGCCCCGCCGTCGCCACCGCCGAACGCACCCACCGGGTTGTAGCGCGACACGGTGACACCGGGCGTCCGGCGCAGGGCCGACGCGAGGTCCACGGCATTGAGCGACTCGATCTGATCGGCCGAGACGACGGTGCGCGAACTCCCGAACGTGTCGAAGCTCGCGGCCTCGACGATGGGCGACACGACGTGGACGAGTTCCCCGCTCGCCTCGACGTCGAGGACCACGCGCAGGTGGTCGTCACCTCGCGCGACGGTGTGCCGGGCCTCGCGGAAGGACGGCTTGCGCACGACCACCTGGGCCGGAGGCACGACGAGCAGCACGAACGTGCCCTCGGCGTCGGTCAGGGTGGACGTGCCCGAGGCGGGCGCCTCCACGGTCGCCCCCGTCACCGCCGAACCGGACCGATCCACCACGACGCCCGTGACGGCCGCTGGCTGCGCCATCACGTCCACCGCGGCCAGCCCGACCACGCCCACCACACACAGACTCACGCACGTTCGTCGCCACATCGACCGCCTATTCTATCAGCGCCCGGTGCCGTACGGCGAAATCGTCTCGATCGTGCCGTCGGCGCGATGCGTGAGCGGCCGGACCTTGATGTTGCGCAGGTGCGTCTGCCCGCCCGACAGCTGCGCGTCGTGGTAGAAGAGGTACCACTGCCCCTCGAACTCCACGATCGAGTGGTGCGTCGTCCAGCCAATCACGGGCTCGAGGATGCGGCCGCGGTACGTGAAGGGCCCGTACGGCGAGTCGCCGGTCGCGTACACGAGGAAGTGCGTGTCGCCTGTCGAGTACGACAGGTAGTACTTGCCGCCGTGGCGGTGGATCCAGGCGGCCTCGAAGAACCGCCGCGCGTTGTCTCCCTGGACGATGGGTGCGCCGCTGGCATCGACGATGGCGACGTCGCGCACGGGTTCGGCCAGCGCCCGCATGTCGTCGCGCAGGCGCGCCACCTTCGGCGCGAGCGCGGGCGCCGACGCGGCGGGATACACGTCGGCGTCGCGATAGCTGCCCGACGCCCACCGCTGGAGCTGGCCGCCCCAGATACCGCCGAAGTAGAGGTAGTACGTGCCATCGGTATCGCGGAACACCGTGGGGTCGATGCTGTAGGCCCCGTCGATGGGCTTCGGATCGGCCGTGAAGGGGCCCGTCGGAGAGTCGGACACGGCGACGCCAATCCGGAAGACACCGGCAGCATCCTTTGCCGGGAAGTAGAGGTAGTAGCGGCCTCCGCGCTCGGCGGCATCCGGCGCCCACATCTGTCTGGCCGCCCAGGGCACCTGCTGCACGTCGAGCGCCACGCCGTGATCGGTGACCACCCCTCCAACGCGATCCATCGAGAAGACACGGTAGTCGCGCATGGCGAAGTGGCTGCCCAGATCGTCGGGTGGCACGCCGGCGTCGATGTCGTGCGACGGGTAGACGTAGAGCCGGCCGTTGAAGACGTGCGCCGACGGATCGGCCGTGTACCGGTGCGTCACGAGCGGCGCCTGCAGGTACCAGGGTGCCGGCGCGGGCGCCTGGGCGCGAACGGGCACGCCCGCAGGCAGAAGGGTCGACATGGCAAGCGCAGCGCCGCACGCCAGCGCGAACACGGGGACACGGGTGCCCATGGGAACTCCTCTCGTGAATGAGTGCTCGGCAGCCTATCGCAGATCGGGCGCGGGCCGTGTGCCGAGCGGGAGTCACGGCGCGTGTACCCTGTGCATGCACCTCACAGGACACGCGCCATGACCCACCCCTCGCGCCTGGCGCTCGCCGCGCTGGTCGTCCTCGTTGCCGCGGCAGGCGTGTGGACGCTTCGACGCTCCCCGGTGTCGTCGTCCGCCACGACCCGGTCCGGCACGTCCTCGACCTCGCCCGTCACGCTCGCCGCCGGCAGGGCGACGTTCGACACCTACTGCGCGGGCTGTCACGGGACTCGCGCACAGGGCGCCGTGAAGGCCGGTATCCCGCTGTCGATCATCGAGGAGCAGGGCCGCCGGCAGCCGCCGGATCTCACCGATGCCACATGGGATCACGGCGCGACCGACGAGGCCATCGTGGGTGTGATCAAGAAGGGGGTGCCGCCCACGATGATGGCCGGCTACGACGGACGGTTGACCGACGCCGAGATCCGCAACGTCGTGGCGTACCTTCGAGCGCTGGCCGCAGACCCGGACCTCGCCGTCGCGCCGGTGTCGATCGCCGAGTCGGGCCCGCGTCCGAAACTGGAGCTCGTGGAGTACGCACGGCTGCCGATCACGGGCGACTTCGACGGCGAGAACACCCGCGGTCTGCTGGCGCGCATCAACTACCTGCGCGAGGAACCCGGGGGCCGTCGCTTCTTCGTGAACGATTCCAACGGCCCGCTGTACATCCTCGACAAGGAGACCCGCCAGGTCACGACCTACCTCGACTTCAACGGCCGGGCAGGGCGGCCGGGGTTGTTCCGGAAGCTGACCTTCGAGCGCAACTTCGCGACCGGCCTCACCAGTTTCGTCTTCGATCCCGACTACGCCCGCAACGGCGTCTTCTACACGGTCCACATCGAGGATCCCGCGACCGAGGCACCGGCTGCGCCGCGCGCGGACGTCGTGCCCGGGCTCGATCTCACGGGGTATGCGACGACGCCGGCCATCGAGGTGCCGCGGGGCGACGGCCGCATCGATCGCGAGGCCGTGCTCGTCGAGTGGCGCGATCGCGACATCCGCAACACCACCTTCGAGGGCACCGCGCGCGAGGTGCTGCGCCTGCAGTTGCCGAGCGCGATCCATCCGCTGGCCGAGATGACCTTCGACCCGGCGGCGCGACCGGGCGATCCCGACTGGCGTGTGATGTACATCGGCAGCGGCGATGCCGGCGCGGGCGAGCAGCGCGACAGCCGCCAGTTCACCCCGCAGCGTCTCGACACGATTGCCGGCAAGATCCTCCGCATCGTGCCGGACCTGCGCGAGCACACGGCGACGAGCACGGTGAGCGAGAACGGACGCTACCGGATTCCCGACGACAACCCGTTTGCCGGCGTCACCGGCGCCCGCAAGGAGATCTGGGCGCTCGGCATCCGCAATCCACACCGGCTCACGTGGGTGCCCGATCCGGACACCCCTGCCGCACCGCGCCTGCTGGCGTTCAACATCGGCCTGCACAGCTGGGAGACCGTGCTGCTCGTCACGAAGGGCGCCAACTACGGCTACCCGCTGCGCGAGGGCCTGCAGGCCATGAGCCCTGAGGGGATGGCCGCGATCCCCACCGACGACACGATACCGCTCCGCGTGTCCGACACGCTGACGCGCGGCACGGTGACGCCGACCTATCCCGTGCTTGCCTATGCGCACGACGCCACCGGCGGCGACGGCATCGCCGGCGGCTTCGCGTACCGGGGCCGGAAGGTCCCCGAGTTGCAGGGCCGCCTGGTGTTCGGCGACATCACCACGGGCCGCATCTGGTACGCGGAGATGGCCGACGTGCTGCGCGCCGACGATGGTGTGGCGGCCACGGTGGCGCCGATCCACGAACTCGACGCGGGGCTGCGCCGCATCGTCGAAGAGACGTTCCGCGCGCGCGGCGCAAAGGGGCCGACGCTGCCGGGGGCAGCCGCCGTGTCCGGCAAGGGGCGGGTGGATCTGCGCCTGGCCGAGGACGCCGAGGGCGAGCTCTACGTGCTCACCAAGAGCGACGGCGTGATCCGGCAGGTCGTCGGACTCCGGTAGGATGCGCGCATGCGACCACTCCTGAGCCTGCGCGGCACGCTGACGGTCCTTCTGCTGGCTGTCGCGGCGATGCCGGCCAGTGCGCAGCCAGCCCCGAAACGGCCCAACGTGCTGCTGATCATGGCCGACGATCTGAGCGACGACGTCGGCACGTTCGGCCACGCGCAGGTGAAGACGCCGCATCTCGATCGCCTGGCCGCGCGGGGCGTGCGCTTCACGCGCGCCTACACGCAGTTCCCGCTGTGCAGCCCGAGCCGTGTCTCGATGCTCACCGGCCTGCGGCCCGACGCCGCCGGTGTCCACGATCTGCAGACCGACTTCCGTACCGTCATCCCCGACGTCGTGACGCTGCCCCAGATGTTCCGGCGGCAGGGCTACGTGGCCGCGCGCGTCGGCAAGATCTACCACTACGGCAATCCCGGCCAGATCGGCACGCCGGGCCTCGACGACCCGGCCTCGTGGGACCACACGGTGAACCCGCGTGGCATCGACAAGGACGAGGAGCCGCTGCTCACCAACTACACGCCGCAGCGTACGGGGTTCGGGAGCTCTCTGGCCTACTACGCCTCGCCCGCACCAGACGAGGCGCACACCGACGGCAAGGTGGCGACCGAGACCATCGCCCTGCTGGAGCAGCATCGCGATCGGCCGTTCTTCCTGGCCGCAGGCTTCTACCGTCCGCACTGCCCGTACATCGCCCCGAAGAAGTACTTCGACCAGTACCCGCTCGAGACGGTCGCGGCGCCGGCCGACATCCCGCGCGCCGGCGACATCCCCGCACCGGCCTGGTTCACCAACCCTCCTCACTGGGGGCTCGACGCCACGCAGCAGCGAGAGATCATCCGCGCGTACTACGCGTCCATCGCGTTCCTCGACGCCAACGTGGGCCGCCTGCTGGATGCCCTCGATCGACTCGGCCTCACCGACGACACCATCGTCGTCTTCGTGAGCGACCACGGGTACCACCTCGGCGATCGCGGGCAGTGGATGAAGCAGACGCTGTTCGAGCGGGCGTCGCGCGCCCCGGTGATCGTCGCGGGGCATGGCGTGAGCGATCGAGGGGCCGCGAGTCCGCGAGTCGTCGAGTTCCTCGACGTCTACCCGACGCTGGCCGATCTCGCGGGGCTCACCCCACCGGCAGGCCTGCACGGGCGTTCGTTGCGGCCGCTGCTCGCCGACGCGCAGGCGGCCTGGGATCACCCCGCAATCACGCAGGTCCGCCGAGGCGCCGCGCCGAACACGTTCATGGGGTACAGCATCAGGACCGCGCACTGGCGCTACACCGAGTGGGACGGCGGCGCCCGCGGGCGCGAGCTCTACGACGCGGACGCCGATCCCGGCGAGCTGCGCAATCTCGTCGCCGACCCCGACCATCGCGACACGGTCGACCACTTGCGCCGTCAGCTCCAGGCCATCGTCCGGCGGTAGTCGCGCCATCACGGCGGCGGGCTGGGACAGCCCGCCCTACCGTGGCGGCCGCCCCTGCTGTGGTGGTCCCGACATTCGTTGTCCATGCGAGGATCGCCGGCATGACACCGCGCGACATCGCCACGCTGGTCGGCTACCACTACTGGGCCCGCGATCGGCTGCTGGCAGCCGTCGAGCCGCTCACGCCCGAGCAGTTCACGCGCGACCTCGGCAGCAGCTTCGCCTCGGTGCGCGACACCCTGGCGCACCTCCACGGCGCGGAGTGGATCTGGCTCGCGCGCCTGGCGGGGCGCCCACCGGCGAGGGCCCTGCCGCACGACCGCTTCTCCGACCTGCCGGCGGTGCGCGACGCCTGGGCGCTGACGGAGGCCGAGCTGCGAGCGCTGGTGGACACGCTCGATCAGGCGGGTGTCGATCGGATCCTCGAGTACCGCCTGCTGAACGGCCAGCCCGGGGCCAGCCGCGTGGGCGACATCGTGCAGCATCTCGTCAACCACGGCACGTACCACCGCGGCCAGGTCACCACGATGCTGCGGCAGCTCGGCGCGGCGCCGCCAGCGTCGATGGACCTCATCGCCTTCTGTCGCGAGCGCGACGCGTTGGGCTGATGCGTCGCGAATGAAGCCCGGGGCGGCCCCGGGGTGGTTGAACTCCACGCCCATCCGGACTAACGTCCAACGAGCCGATGACCAGGACCGCTGCCCTCCTCAGCCTCGCCCTCGTCTTCGCGGCAGGCTGTGGTGTGCCCGGCCCAGCCGTGGACGACTTGCCCGACCGCGTGGACTTCGCACTACACGTCAAGCCCATCCTGTCGGACCGCTGCTTCAAGTGCCACGGCCCCGACGGCGCCGCTCGCACCAGCGACCTGCGCCTCGACCTCCAGGACACGGCCCTCGCGACCCTGCCGTCCGGTGTGACGGCCATCGTGCCCGGCAGCCCCCGGCGCAGCGAGGTCGTGCGTCGTATCCTCAGCGACGACCCCGGGCTGGTGATGCCGACCCCCGACTCGCACCTCACGCTCACCGACTACGAGAAGGCGGTGATCATCCGCTGGATCGACCAGGGCGCCGAGTGGAAGCCCCACTGGGCCTTCACGCCGCCGGTCCGGCCCGACGTGCCCGCGCCGGTGGCGTCGCACTGGACGGCACACAACCCGATCGACCGGTTCGTGCACGCGACGCTGAAGACGCGGCGGCTCGAGCCTCGCCCCGAGGCCTCGAAGGAGACGCTCGTGCGGCGGGTGACGCTCGCGCTCACGGGCCTGCCACCGACGCCGGCCGAGATCGAGGCGTTCGTGGCCGACGCCTCGCCCGACGCCTACGAGCGGCTCGTGGACCGGCTGCTCGCCTCGCCGGCCTACGGTGAGCGCATGGCGGCCGACTGGCTCGACATCGCCCGCTTTGCCGACACCCATGGCTACCAGGACGACGTGAAGCGCGACATGTCGCCGTGGCGCGACTGGGTGATCGACGCGTTCAACCGCAACATGCGCGCCGATCGCTTCGTGACGTGGCAGCTGGCCGGCGACCTCGTGCCCGACGCGACGCGCGAGAGCCGGCTGGCGACGGCGTTCAATCGCCACCACATGCAGAGCCAGGAGGGCGGCATCGTCCCCGAGGAGTATCGCGTCGAGTACGTCGCCGATCGCGTGCAGACCTTCGGACGCGCGTTCCTCGGCGTGACGCTCGAATGCGCGCGCTGCCACGACCACAAGTACGACCCCGTGACCCAGCGCGAGTACTTCCAGCTCTACGCCTTCTTCAACAGCATCAACGAAGCGGGCCAGGCGCCGTATTCGGGCATGCCCAGCCCCACGCTCATCCTGCCGTCGGCCGACGTGGAGCGCCGGCTCGAGGCCCTGGCTGCGGAGCGCCAGGCGCTCGAACGCGAGATGGCCGCAGCGGCCGACGCCGCGGACGCATCGTTCGAGGCGTGGGTACGCACGCGCGCCGCCGGCGCCGCCCTGCCCGCGCGCGACGGGCTCGTGCTGCACCTGCCCCTGGACGACATGCGCCCGGGGACGTGGCGCACGAAGGACCGCAAGACGGGCGCGGCGATGACCAACCGTGGCCTGACGTTCGTGAACCTGGCGACAGGCGGCCCCGCCTACCTCGGTGGTGACCAGGACCGCGCCCCCGTCACGGTGGACGGCCGCATCGGTCAGGGGCAGCAGCTCCGCGGCGACAGCGAGATCAAGGCGCCCGACGAGATCGGCTTCTTCGACCGTCATCAGCCGTTCTCGCTCGCCACGTGGTTCCGCATCGACGTCAAGGGCACGGCCGGGCCGCTGATCACGCGGTCGGGCAGCTTCGCCAACGGCTATCGCGGCTATCTCGTACGCGTGGAGGCCGATGGCACGATCAGCGCCGCCCTGCATCACGTCGCACCCGACGACTCGATCGAAATCAGGACGACCGCGCCCGTCGAAGCCGGCGCGTGGCGGCACCTCACGCTCACCTACGACGGGTCGAGCACGGCCGCCGGCGTGCGGCTCTTCCTCGACGGCCGCCCGATCGAGACGCGCACGATCGTCGACAACCTGCGTCGCAGCCTGATCACGAGCGGCATCGAAGGCAACCAGATGTCGGGCGCGCCGCTCGGCGTCCGCCTCGGCAGTGTGGGCGAACTGAGCAAGGAATCGCTGCGCGACGTGAGCGTGGACGATTTCCGCGTCTATGCCCGCCAGTTGTCGCGTCTCGAGGTGGAGAGTCTTGCCGGCACGTCCGATGCGATGCGCCGGGCGCTGGCAGACCCGACCCGACGCGACGACCTGCGCGAGCACTACCGTCTGCTCGTGGATCCCGCGTATCGCAGTCGGCTGGCCTCGCTCACGACGCTGCGCGACGAGGAGAACCGGCTGCTGACCGCGCAGCCGAGCGTGATGGTGATGCGCGAACTGCCCGCCCCGCGGCCGACGTTCGTGCTCGCTCGCGGCGCGTACGACGCGCCGACCGATCCCGTCTCGCCGGGCACCCCGCAGGCGATTCGTGCCTTCGGGAAGGACCTGCCGGCCAACCGGCTCGGCCTGGCGCAGTGGGTGCTCGCACCCGACCACCCGCTCACGGCCCGCGTGTTCGTGAACCGCTACTGGGCGATGCTCTTCGGCCGCGGGATCGTGGCGACGGCCGAGGACTTCGGCAGTCAGGGCAACATGCCGAGCCATCCCGAGCTGCTCGACTGGCTCGCCACGACGTTCGTCTCCTCGGGGTGGGACACGAAGGCGCTGCTGAAGACGATCGTGATGTCGGCCACGTACCGGCAGTCGTCGATCGCCGACGCGCAGCAGCGGGCCGACGACCCCGACAATATCTGGCTGGCACGCGGACCGTCGTTCCGGCTGCCCCACGAGCAGGTGCGCGACAGCGCGCTCGCCGCCAGCGGCCTCCTGGTGCGCACCATCGGCGGGCCCAGCGTCTATCCGTATCAGCCCGCCGGTCTCTGGGAATCGCTCGTGGCCGGCGCCGTCTACCCGCAGTCCACGGGCGACGGCTTGTATCGCCGCAGCCTCTACACCGCGTGGAAACGCACTGCGCCCCCGCCGTCGGCCATCGCCTTCGACGCGACGGAGCGGCTGACCTGCATCGCGACGCGCCAGCGCACCAACACGCCACAGCAGGCGCTCGTCCTGCTCAACGATCCTCAGTACGTGGAGAGCGCCCGGGTGCTGGCCGAGCAGGCCATGCGGGCGGTGTCCACGCCCGCCGACCGCGTGACGTTCGCGATGCAGCGGCTGCTCTCGCGACGACCGACCGCATCGGAACTCGCGCACCTCACGCGGCTGCACGCGACGACGCATGCCACGTACACCGCCGACCCCGCGGCGGCGACCGCCCTGCTCTCCACAGGCGAACGCCCGCGCGACGCGACGCTCGACGTCGCCGACCTCGCGGCCTGGACGGTCGTGACCAGCACCGTGATGAACCTCGACGAGGCCGTCTTCTCGCGCTGAGCGGGGGCGGCCCGCGAGCCCGACCCACCTGAGCCGGTCTGCCGAGCATCTGCGCCACGTCAGACAGCGGTTCAGGTGGCACCCCGGGGCACCGCGTACGGCGGGCGCTCCATGGGTGCGTGTGTCTGCCCGCGGGAGGCCCCATGCGCGCGTCATTCGGTCGAATCCTCGTCACGCTGGCCGTCGGCACGGCCGTGGCCGGCAGCGGGTGGGCGCAGGCCCAGCCGCCCGCCACCTACACGCTGGGGGGCGTGAGCTGCGCGGCCGCTCCGGCCAACTTCGGCTTCTACTGCTTCGACGGCGGCGGCTTCATCGACTACCGGGCCGCCGTCCAGACGGCCGCGAACTTCGGCGCCGGCGGCGTCGTGCCCACGGCCGTGACCACCGTGGCCGTGTCGGCCTTCACCGCGGCCGACCTCGCCGGTATCGACGGCCTCGTCATCCCCTGGTGGTCCACGGCCGATGCCGGGGCGAACGCGGGAGCCGTCCGCGACTTCTTCCTCGCGGGCGGCGACCTGTTCATCCTCGCCGACAACCCCGGCAACGACGCAGTGAACGCGGTGCTCGACGTGCCCACGCTGTATCCGTCGGTGGCGGCGGGCCCGACGACTGGCACCGCCCCCCTCTATGCGGGCCCGTTCGGCACGGTGGTCACGGCCACGCAGTTCCTCACGTCGGGGCGCCTCGACCCCGCGGCGGTGACGTTTCGCCGCGGCCACATCGCAGGCACCAATGCCGCCGGCGAGCCGATGGCCGCGGTGTGGGACAGGAACGAGTACGCGCCCGGGGCCGGGCGACTCGTCATCGTCACGGACGTGGACATGCTGGTCGGTTTCGGTCGCGCCAGGTACGAGCCTCCTGCGACACGCAACGACAACGGCCGCTTCGGCCTCAACGCGACTTCCTTCCTCGTGACCGGTGGCACGATCGACCCGATCACGTACGACCTGATCGGCGTGCCGAGTTGCGCGATCACGCCCAGAGGATTCGACGCGTACTGCGGAGTCGACACGGTGCTGGGTCCCCTCGCCCAGGCCGTGCGGGATCCGGCCACCTTCGGTCCCGCGGGTCCGGTCCAGCGACGCGTCGCGTTCACCGAGTTGGACACGCTCACCCCGGACCTGCTCGCGCACCTCACGGCCGTGGTCATGCCCTGGGTGCACGACGCCGATGCGGCGCCATACGCAGCCACCCTCCGGGACTACTTCCTCGCCGGGGGCAACCTGTGGCTGCTGCAGGACGACTTCCTCCACGACCCCATCGGGCACCTGCTCGGCGTGCCCACGGCGAGCGCCTTCAACTCGCCGCCGCGCCCGACCAACGGCACGGCACCCGTGTACGACGGCCCGTTCGGTATCGCCTCCGACGTGCTTCAGTGGATCACGGTCGGGAACCTCGACGCCAACGACGTGGCGGCGCGCGGCGGCACGATCGTGGGCACGGCCACCGACGGGAGTGGCGACACCGTGGCGGCGGCCTGGGACCGGGGTGACTACGCGCCCGGGGCTGGACGCATGGTCATCGCCACCGACGTCGACGCCGTGTTCCTTCCCAACAGTCCGCCGGCGAATCGGACGTGGGCCCTCAACACGATTGCCTTCCTGGTGACGGGGGGACGGTACGACGGCGTCGCGCCGACGCTCACGTGCGCGGCAAGTCCCGACACCCTCTGGCCGCCGTCGGGGCTCGTCGTGCCCGTCACGGTGTCGGGCAGCGCGATCGACCAGGGGTCTGGCCTCGATCCGGCGACCGTGTCCTACTCGGTGTCCGACGAGTATGGACTCGTGCAGCCGGCAGGTCCGATCGGTCTCGACGCCGGAGGGACGTTCTCCGTCGAGGTGCCACTCGTGACCCGGCGTTTCGGTTTCGACCTCGACGGCCGCACGTACACCATCACCGTCACCGCACGTGACATCGCCGGCAACACGGCGTCGTGCACGGCCACGGCGACCGTCCGCCACGATCAGCGGCGGTAGGGCCGCTCCGAGACAGGCCGCGTCCCTACCCGAAGGGTGCGCCGCACTGGTGGCAGAACCGGGCCTCCGCGACGTGTCCGGTGGCGCCACACGCGGCGCACGACCGTGGTGCAGCCAGGCTGGTGAGTCGTCGCGACGTCATCTCGGCCGTCACGATGCCCGTCGGGACGGCCAGGATGCCCCAGCCGAGCAGCATCACGATGCTCGCCACTGCGCGCCCGAGCGTCGTGTGCGGCGTGATGTCGCCGAACCCCACCGTCGTCATCGTGGTGATCGCCCAGTAGATGGCCACCGGGATGCTCGTGAAGCCGTGCTGCGGGCCTTCGACCACGTACATCACCGTGCCCAGCACCACGACGACCATCGCCACCACCGAGATGAACACGAGGATCTTCCGGCGACTCGCGTGAAGGGCCTCGCGCAGGCTGGAGTACTCGCGGACGTACTCGGTGAGCTTCAGGATGCGGAATGCGCGCAGCAGCCGGAAGATCCGGATGTCGATGAGCACGTGCAGGCCCGGCACCAGCGTCGCCACGTACATCGGCAGCACCGAGGCCAGGTCGACGATCCCGAAGAAGCTCCGTGCGTAGCGCAGCGGTCGCTCCACGCACAGCAGGCGCGCCGCGTACTCCACCGTGAAGAGCAGCGTGAACACCCATTCGAGCGCGTAGAACAGCGTCGCGTGCCGATCGGCGAGCGCCTGGACGCTCTCGAGCATCACGACGAGCACGCTCGCCACGACGATGGCGAGCAGCGCCACGTCGAAGCGCCGGCCGGACGGGGTGTCGGACTCGAAGATGACGCTGAACCAGCGGCGACGCCAGCCGCTGGCGGGCCGGCCGAATGCGACGGCCTCGGGCGAGGACGCTGGCTCGGGCACGCGCGTCAGTACACGCCGACGCGCAGCGTGAGCGTCTGCCCCGGCCGGACGTCGACGTCGAACGAGACCGCACCGGATGCCGGCGTGTGGATCTCGATCCGGTGCAACCCCGGCTCGAGGTTCAGGTGCTGCCCCGCGCCGTCGAAGTCGTCCACGATGCCGGCGTAGGCCCCGTCGACGAAGACCTGCGCGTCGCGGGGCGCATCGGTGATGCGCACGCCACCGAGCACGGCCTGTGGCGTGGGGTCGTAGTACACCGGGGGAATCGCGCCGAACGGATAGAAGCCGCCGGCGCCGTAGTAGACCCCGACGCCGATGCTCGGCCTGTAGAAATGGGGCTGCCAGGGCGCGAAGCCCACGACATACGGATGCACGTAGCGCGGCACGACGATGACGTGCGAGCCCCACCCCCCGCGCCAGCCCGGAGCGACGTATCGCGGCGCATAGCGGTAGTGGAGCTGGTAGCCGTAGCGCCGTGCGAACGGATAGCGCGGAGCGCCGTAGGCCGGGCCACCACGAAATGGCACGTACCCGGGGCGACCGAAGCCGCCCTGCGGGTAGGCCCGGGGCGCGGCGTGTCCGACCACCGCGCGGCCCCGGTACACGGGCTCGACGTACCGGCGACCCGCAACGGGAGGTCCCGGCTGCACGGACGGACCACGCACGACAGAGGCAGGGCCGCGTGTCCCCCTCGACTCCACTCGGGGCACGCCACGCGGCCGTTCCCGGGCCGGCTCGACGCGGCGGTAGGGACGGCCGTCCCGGCCGTCCGCCGGGCGCGCGACGCGGCGGCCGTAGGTGCGGCCGACCTGGCCGGCACCCGCGGCAGGCCGCGGCGTGCCCATGCGGCCCGTCGAACCGGCAGACGGGCCGCCAGACCGGATCTGTCCGCGTCCTCCCTGCGCCGCGACGGGCACGGTCAGCAGCGCCGTCATCGCCACGACCATCAGCCATCGTCCGGATGTCATGCTGTGCCTCCTCATCATGAGGCTCGGGATCGAGCGGGGCTCTCTGCGAGTATGGCACCGCCCGCAACTCGTGGCGACACCTCCCGCCAGCGAAGAGCCTAGGCTGGCGCCTGCGCGGTGCGTTGCCTCAGGTGGAGCACCACGAACTCTGCCGGGCGCGATGGCGCGAACCCCACGATCACGTTCACCACGCCGGCGTCGAGGTCGCCCTGGGTCGTGGTCTCTCGGTCGCACTTCACGAACCAGGCTTCGCGCGACGAGCGCCCCTGGAACGCGCCCTGGCGGAACAGTGCCTCCATGAACGAGCCGATGCGCTGGCGAATCTGCGCCCACAGTGGCTCGCCGTTGGGCTCGAACACGGCGAACTGCGTGCCGCGCAGGAGGCTCTCCTCGACCAACAGCGCCAGTCGTCGTACGGGCACGTACTTCCACTCCGACCCCAGCCGGTCGGCGCCGGCCAGTGTGCGCGCCCCCCAGATCACGCTGCCCGTCGAGCGGAACGTGCGCAGCGCGTTCACGCCCAGCGGATTGAGGACGCCACTGCCGGCGTCACCGACGTCGTGCTCGAGCCGCATCACGCCGTCGAGCGTCGCCTGGAGACCCGCGGGTGCCTTCCAGACGCCCCGCGCGGCATCGGTGCGCGCGTAGACGCCCGCGACCGATCCACTGGCCGGGATCGCCCGCGGGACCAGTGCCGCAAGCGGGTCGGTCACGACGGGCCGGGGCACGTACACCGCCACGTTCTCGTGTCGCAGGGCCTCGTTGGCGTCGAGCCACGTCAGGATGGCCGGGACCGTGTCGCGGAGCGTGTCGGCGTGGGGCGGATCGAGGATGTAGAACGCACGTCGCGCGTGGGCATATGCGGTCGCAGCCTCGGCGACGCGTGCGGCGTCGGCGTCGGGCAGTCGATCGGTGTCGGGCACGAGCAGGAGGTTGAACAGGTCCACCGCATCCAGCGCCGGGAGCGCAGCGACGAGCGCGGCCGTATCGGGTGGCCCTTCGTCGGGTTCTCCCGTGCCGGCGCGCACGACCCACAGCTCACGGCCGCCGTTCAGGAAGAACTGGCGGACGGCATAGGAGGCCGGGCTGTCGGCGTGCAGCCCGCCAAAGGATGCCTCGACGTCGGCCCACGACGACACACGCTGCGGGCGGTGCAGCGGCCCACGCGCGAAGCCGCCGACCACGGCCGCGACGGATGTGGCCACGCCGGTGATTGCGTCCATGGCGACAGAGGCTGCAAGGATACCGCGGCCTCGTGTGGCAGCATCGTAGGGTGTCGCGTGTCCGGGTCGCGTCCGCGCTCCTGCTGACCTTGTCGGCCAGCCTGGCTGTCGGCATGCCGGCGCAGGACGGCAGGGCCCGCCCGTGGAGCGCGTTGCGGGCCGTCGTCGACACGCTGGCCAGCCGGTTCGGGCCCGTCGAACTCGAGCCGGGCCTCGCCGCGCTCCGGCCCCGCATGGCACGGGCCGGACTGGTGCCCTCGCGGGTGTACGACGACACCAGCGCCTGGTCGAGCCGAGGAGACGCGTGGCGTGCCCTCGAGTTCACGGGATACCGGGCCGATGGCGCCTACCGGCTCGGCCTGCGCGCGCAGGCGCCGGAACCGATGCGAGCCGGCGAGTACCGCGGCCGTGTCAGGCTGCAGCGCGTGGCGAGCGGGCGGTTCGAATGGACGGCACGCGACGAACTGGCCGTCGGAGAGGCCCGGGTGGACGACCTGGCGCAGGCGTTCGACACGCTGCTGCGCGGACTCGAGGCCGGATCCGAGGCGAGCCTTCGGGCGGCGATCGCCCGGCACCTCCCGCGCGCGTCGGCGCGCCTCGGCGCCCTCTACAGCCTCGAGCGGCTCGTGCTGCAGCGAGAGCCGGGCGGAACGACTGCCGTGCAGATTGGCGTGCGCCTCACACCCGCGGGCGTTCGCGCAGCGTCTCCGCGCTACGCCGCGTTCCTCGAGAAGTACGCCGCGCCGATCCGTGGGTCTCTGGTCGTGGCCGACGCAGGAGGTGCCGTGTGGTGGACGCTCACCGCCGCCGACCGCCTGTGGACGCTGCGCATGCGGCTGCAGGACGGCCATCTCGTGCCGCTCGACGGCGCTGCCACTCGCCGGTTGCCGGATCGGTTACGCGTCACGACCGACGTCTCGACACGGATGGGCGCGTTCGGTGTCGGCGCGAAGCGTCTCGTGATGGACGTCACGCTGTCTCGGACGCCCGACGCCGCGGGCATGACCGCGCGGTTCACGCAGGAACCGGACTGGCAATTGCCCTTCATGGTGGAGACCATCCTCGACAACCCGCTCGAGTACCCGTTCGAGGCGCCGGGGTCGGAACTCGCGTGGACGATACGCGACACGCCTGCCGGCGGCATGCTCGAGCGGGGCTACCGTGCGCGCGTGCGCGAGAGCTGGATTCTCCGCTGGCTGGCGGCCATGGCCAACGATGCCATCGGCGACTTCCGCGCGGGTGCCGAGCGCGAGGCCGACCACTTCCAGCGGCAGTGGCTGCTGGCGCTGCGCGACGACCTCGCGGCGCTGGAATAGCAGGCGCAGGGGATCCAAGGCTCAGGACGCAGGGCGCAGGGTCTCGATCAGGCTGGGACGACTCTCCGAGCCGTCCGTCGCCCCGCCAGTGGCGTGCCGGATCAGCGCCGTTCGGCGTTCAGCGTTCAGCGTTCGGCGTTCGGCGTTCGGCGTTCGGCGTTCGGCGTTCGGCGTTCGAAGCCATGCGTCATGCGCTACATTGCCGATCACAGATGAAGATTCGCGAGATTCGATGCGCCGGCCTGCGGGGCGCCACACCCGAAGGCGGCTGGAGCCACGAGATCCGGCCTGACGACTGCGTGCACACCCTCGTCGCGGTGCACACCGACGATGGCCTGGTGGGGCTGGGCAGCGTCTTCACCAACGACGCCCTGGTACGCGCGGCGCTGGCGGTGCTCGAGCCGCTGTATCGCGGCGAGAGCGCGCTCGAGCCCGAGCGTGTGAGCGAGACGCTGCACCAGCACACGTTCTGGCTCGGACGCGGCGGCGCCATCACCCACACGATCAGCGGCATCGACATCGCGCTGTGGGACCTGCTCGGCCAGGCGACGGGGCAGCCCGTCGGGCGTCTGCTCGGTGGGCGATACCGCGAGCGCGTGCAGCCGTACGCGTCGCTCCTCATGGAGGAACCCTCGCGGCTGCGCGACCACCTGCTGGCGGTGAAGGCGCAGGGATTCCGGGCGTTCAAGATCGGCTGGGGCCCGTTCGGGCGCGTCGATCGCGCCACCGACGAGGCCATCGTCGGGGCCGCACGCGAGGCCATCGGTGCCGATGCGCTCCTCATGGTCGACGCGGGCGGCAGCGACGCGTTCTGGCCCAACGGGTATCGATGGGCCCTCGAGACCGCGCGCATGCTGGCCAGCTACGACGTGTACTGGTTCGAGGAGGCGCTGGCGCCGGACGCACTCGAGGACTACACACGGCTGCGCGAGCATTCGCCGGTGCCGATCGCGGGTGGCGAGGTGCTCACGCGTCGCCAGGCGTTCCAGCCGTTCCTCGAGGCGCGCGCCTTCGACATCGTCCAGCCCGACGTGACGAAGGTCGGGGGCATCAGCGAGGAACGCCGCGTCGCCTGGATGGCGCAGGAGCATGGCGTGCGCTTCATTCCGCACGGGTGGAACACGGCCGTCGGACTCGCGGCCGACCTGCAGCTGGCGTCGTCATTCCCCGGCACGAACCTGGTCGAGTACCTGACCGGCTCGCCCTTCATCGACGAGATCGCCGCTGGTGGCTGGCATCTCGACGCCGACGGGATGCTCGCGATTCCGTCGGGACCAGGGCTGGGCCTCGAACTCGACGCCACGGCGCTGCGGCGCTACACGGGCGGCGTGGACCTCATCGGGCAGTGACCGGGATGTCCTTCACCGCAGCCGCGCCGCCCTTCGATTCTCTCGTCGCCTTCGGTATCGGTGGCCTGGCGACGGGCGTGGCCACGCTCGTCGCTGTTCTCTGGCGGCGGCACCTGCCTGATTCGTTCACGTCGGCGACAACGGCACTCGCGGCATGGATGCTCCTGACGGCCGCCCTCGCTCGGGCCGGAGCGCTGGCCCGGTTCGACGTCGCGCCGCCTCCCATGGCCGTGCTCGTGCTCACGGTGCTCGTCGTCGGGGTGGGCGTCGGCGTGTCGCGCGTGGGTGGCAGGCTGGCGCAGTCGGTTCCGCTCGCGACGCTCGTGGGCCTGCAGGCGTTCCGCCTGCCGCTGGAACTCGTGATGCACCGCGCCGCGGTCCTGGGCATCATGCCGGAGGCCCTCTCGTACTCGGGCTACAACTTCGACATCGTGACGGGCGCGTCGGCGCTGGGGCTCTGGCTGGCGATGCGGGCCGGCCTTCGCGTGCCGCGCGCGGGGCTGTGGGTGTGGAACGCCTGGGGCCTGTGGTGCCTCGCGGTCATCACGGCCGTGGCGGTGGGCTCGTCGCCCCTGGTCCGCGCCTTCGGCAGCGAGCCACGCCACCTGAACACGTGGGTGCTGTTCTTCCCCTACGTCTGGCTCCCGACGGTTCTGGTCGTCATCGCGCTCGCCGGCCATGTGGTCGTCACGCGGGCGCTGTGGGCTGGGAACCGCTGAGCCATCCCCACCGCTGGAACTGACCCGCCAGTCGTGTAAGGTACGCGTCGACGTGTCGCTCACCTTCCGCTTCCGCTCCATGGCCGCGCTGGCGGTCATCGACCGTGGTCGTCGAGTGGCCACCTCGACCATGCTGGCCGCGCTGCTGGCCACGACCGCGGCGGCACAACCCTGTCACCCGATCACACCCGACGTCCGGGCCGCCATCGCGCGCGTCGAGCGATCGCTCGACGAGGTGAGCGAGCCGCGGCCGGTGCGCGTCTCCGACGTGCTCACCGAGCGGAGGCTGGTGGACGTCGGCGGCCTGCCGGTCCACATCTTCGGGCGCTCCGCCGACCGTCGCGGCGCGGCCTTGCGGGCCAGCGTGCGTCGGCTGGCGCCTGCACTCACGGCCGCGATCTCGCAGCTCGGCCCGCGCGTGTCGCAGCTTCCGGTCTACCTGCTGCCGCTCGACGAGTCGTACGACGTCGGCGAGGCGACGACCCTCGCCGAGACCCGCTGTTACGACCAGGCCGAGCCCCTCTACGGCACCGCCGCCGAGCCCATCGTGCCCGGTCGTTCGTGCGTGGTGGTGGTGTTCGATCGCGCGATGGCCGACGACAGCGAACTGGACTTCGCGCTTGCCCACGAGTGGTTCCACACGCTGCAGAACGCGTCGTTCCCCGACGCCGATCACAGCTGTCGGTCCGCGTGGTGGCGGGAAGGCGCGGCGGACTGGTTCGCGCACCTGGTCGTGCGTACGGACGCCCGGGCGAACCAGATCGAGACGTTCCTCCGCAACGTCGGCCGCACCAGCCTGACGTCGGCGTCGTACGAAGCGCAGGTCTTCCATTTCTGGGCCGGCGAACGCTTCGGCAAGCCGTGGGTCTTCGATCTGGGCCGCCATTCCGATGCCGAGCTGTCGTCGCCCGCGGCCGTCAGCGGGTTCATGCCCGCCGACGCCTGGCGGGACTGGGCCGAGGCGCTGGTCGACAAGCGTGTCACCTATCCGGATGGCCGGCCCCTGCCGGGCTTCCCGCTGCCGAGCACCCTGCACGCGATCGACGGCTCCGGCACCGTGCCGCTCACGGGCCCGCCACTGACGGTGCAGTACGCGACGGCGACGTTCGGCTCCGCGGGCAGCTACGAGGTGGCGTACGAATCCGCCGGCGGTCTCGTCAGCACCGCGCCGGTGTCTGCGCTCCCCATCGCGCGCGCCTGGACGCGCATCGAGGCGGGCGGCACGCGCCAGGCGCAGGACCTCACCTGCGCGGAACCCTCGCGAGACTTCGTCGCGATCCGGCTCGGCGACGCGCCACTCGCGGCAGCCGTCACTTACGCGTCACGCGGGACGGGTGGCTCCTGTGACGCGTGTTACCTCGGCTCGTGGCGCGAAGTGGTGGAGCGCCAGCCCGACGACGTGGTCATCGCCACGGGACGCCAGCCCATCACCATGACGCACGCGATGCCGCGGGAGAACGTGCTCCGGACGAAGCTGCCCGACGGCAGCGTGATGCAACGCGTGTGGAAGGACTGGCCCGAACTGACCATCGATCGGGACGGCACCTGGGTGCTCGACGACCCACGAACCTCCACGACGATCGCGGCCGACGGCACGCCCCTGGTCGTCAGCGACGACACGACGTATCGCGAACACGGCACGTGGCAGCCGGGCGACGGGTATGTGGTGTGGCGGGCGCTGCGCCGCGAAATTCGGGGCACGCAGACGGTGATGGGCAACGGCTCACCCTACAGCGAGGACCGACGACTCAGAGGGTCCCAGAGCCGATATGTCCCGCTCTGCTCGCCGGACCGGCTGGAGCTGTGGCTGCCGCCCATACTGGAACTGCGTGCGCTGCAGCAACGAGCGCCGGAGAAGGTCACGACCGAACCGGCACGGCCCGCGCGGGTGTTCCGCCGGCGCTGACCGCAGATCGGGCGCACAACCGCGGCGCCGAGGCTGGCCGGTGTGGCCCATCGGTGGGACGGGCGGAGCACGATGGTCGCGCCCCGCCCGTTGCTCCGGCTAGCGGCCGTCGCCGTCGGCGTCGCCCGGGAGCGCGCGCTCGACGCGGTGCCAGCCGTCGCGCACGGCCTCACGCGCGTCGCGCCACGCCAGCCGGGACTTCGCCCTGGCCTGGTCCCACCCGGCCTCGAGCGAGGTCTCCGCCTCGTCGAACGTCCGGTAGGTACGCGACGCGGCCGACTCGCCTCCGTAGCGATACGCGTCGCGGTAGTCGTCGTACGTCGAACCGCTGGCCACGTACGGGCGCGTCGAGTAGTTGTCGCGCCAGTACCGATCCTCGACCTCCGGATCGAACGCCGCGGCAACGCCGTGACCCGCCATGCCGCCCGCCACCGCACCGACGGCCGCGCCGACCACGGCGCCAACCGGGCCGCCCACGACCGCACCGGTGGCCATGCCCGCCGCTGCGCCGCTTGCCGCACCCACCGACTCGCCCACCGGATGATGCTTCTTCGTCTCGATCGCCATGAGATGACCTCCATGTCATCTGTCAGGGGTCCGCCCTGACGTCATGCCACGACATGGGGGCAAGTCACGTGCCGCTCGCCGTGATGGGCGGCTCGTGGCCCCGCGCGCTCACGGGACGCGCGGATTCCCCGCGATCCGAAGGACTCTGCTCGGGGATGTGTGCGCAGCGGTCGTGCTCGCGCCCCAGCGAGCCGTGTTGCATTCGGCGACGTGTGCATCGGAGCAACTCGGAAGCCATCGACGAGCCGGAGGTATGCTCTTGAGGTGCGACAGGGCTCCCGTCGCTGGATCCTCATCGCTCTGGCCATCGCCGCGTGCGCGCTGCTCATCCTTGCAGCCCTCCACGTTCGCCCCGCGCGCCAGCTCGTGCTGAACCGGGTGGTCGACCTCATGCGGTCGACGAGCGGCGTGGAGCTGACGGTCGAGGACGTCTCCTACAACCTGCTCACGCTGGACGTGGCCTTGCGCGGCGTCTCCGCGCGCGCCGCCGGCTCGACCGAACCGTTTGCGACGGCCGAGGCGCTCCGCCTCGACCTGCCGTCGAGCGTGCTGACGGGGCGCTTCGGCATCGACGCGATCGACGCCGACGGCGTCGTCATTCGGATCGTGCGCGACGCGGCGGGCCACCTCAACCTGCCGACCTCCCCCGGTGAGGGTGCGGCGACCGATCGGCTCGACATCGGGCGCGTGCGCCTGCAGCGCGTCGACCTGAGCTACGCAGACGACGTCAGCGGTGTGCGTGTCGCGGCAGGCGATGTGACGCTCGACCTCACGCCAACCGGGGGCGTGAGTTCCGGCCGGCTGCGCGCCGAACGGGGATTGTCGCTCCGTGCAGGTGACGTCGCCGTGGACGGCACGCTCGAGGGACAGCTGACCTACGACGGCCGGTCGTTGCGCCTGACGCAACTCACGAGCCACAGCGCCGTGGCACGACTGCGGGTCGATGGCCGGGTGGACGTCTTCGGCGCGACTCCGACGCTGGATCTCACGGCGCACGCGTCCGCGCGACTCGAGCCGCTCTTCACGGCCTTCGGGCTCGCCCCCTCACCGGAGGGCGCGGTGAACGTGAACGCACGCGCACGAGGCCCCCTGGCGTCGCCAACCGCAACGATCGCAGCCTCGAGCGACCGCATCGTCTGGCAACACCTCGTCGCCGACACGCTCTCGCTGCAGGCTCACGCGACGACCGAGACGCTCGCAGTCGATGCATTCACGATGCAGCTGGCCGGTGGACGGGTGACAGGCCGCGGACGGCTGCCGTTCGACACGATGCGCGCGGATGCCGCGGTGGAGGCGAGCGACGTGTCCGCCGCAGCGCTGCTCGGACCCGACGTCACGCCGACCGTGGGGGCACGCCTGGCCGGTCGCCTGCGCCTCGACGCGGATGTCGGGCAGGGGCTGACTGGTCTGTCCGCGAACGCGCAGGTGACGGCCGCGCGTGCGCACGGCCGTCGCGACGCCATCCCCCTCGCCGGTGTGCTCTCGCTCGACGTAGGCGGCGCGCGATGGCGTGTCACGCATCGCCACGTCGTGAACGACGCCGTGACCGTGGTCGGTAACCTCGGAGGCCGGGTCGCACCCGAGCCACTGAGTTCCACGCTCGGCGGCACACTGGAGGCGTCGACCCTCGACGGCGATCGGATCGTCGACCTCGCACGTCGCGCAGGCATCGACGTTCCCGCGTGGGCCAGCCCCGACGGTGGTCGACTCGATGTGAAGGCTCGGCTCGGCGGCACGCTGGGTGCGCCGACAGCGTCTGGCTCCGTGGCGATCCGTGACCTGAGAGTCGCCGGATCGTCGGCCATCTCCGGGGAGGTGCCGTTCACCGCAGACCTCCGTCGCGTGTCGATTGTGCGGGCCGGCGCCACCGTCGGCGGGAACACCCTCACGGGCGACGCCGCGCTCTCGCTGACCAGCGGCGCGCTGCGCGGAGCGTTCGCGATCGACATGCGCGACTGGACGGCGTTCGGGCCCACGGTCGCCGACCTGTACCCGGCCGGAGCGATCGCCGCGCAGGTGACGCTCGGCGGCACACGCGCACGCCCCGACGTGCGCGCGACGTTGACGGGGTCTGCACTCGAAGTTGCGCGCCAGCAGCTCGGGGCGTTGTCTGCGCAGGTGGCATACGCCGGCCAGACGGTGACGGCAGACACGATTGAGATTCGCCAGCCTGCCGGCGGACGACTCGTGGCGTCGGGCAGGTACGACCTCGACTCGGGCCGCTACGACGTGTCGTTGCGCGCAGACGCGACGCAGGTGTCACCCATCACGACCATGGCCGACGTGTGGCCGGTGTCCGCCGTGGTCGACGGACAGCTGCAGGCGCGCGGAACGATCGAGCGCCCTGACGGAGGCGGGCGCCTCATACTCACCGGGCTGCGCTGGGACGAGGCGCACGTCGATCGGGTCGAGGCCGACATCGCACTGTCCGACGCGGGAGTGCGTGCGACCGCACGCGTGCCGACACTCGCCGTCGCGCTGGATGGGCTGGTGCAACCCCGCGCGCCGTATGCGTTCACTGCGACGCTCAACGCCCTCGACTCGCCACTCGAGGCGTTGAGGGACTCGGCGGGCGTGTCGATGCCTCCCCTGCTGGAATCGTTGACCGGCCGCATCCGGATGACGGCAGAGGCCCGCGGCACGCTTGCCGATGGTCTCGACACGACGACCGCCGACATCCTGGCCGAACGGCTGGACGTGCAGTCGGGCGACGCATCACTGCAACTCGAGGAACCCGCATCCGCGCGGTACGCGAGCTCCACGCTGTCGGTGAGCGCGCTGCGCCTGCGCAGCGGCTCCAGCCGCGTGGAGGTGACCGGCACGGTGGACCGGGTCTCCTCGACCGGCCTGAACGTCACGCTCCAGGGTGACCTGGCCGACCTGCGTCCCTGGCTGGCTGCATCGGGCCTCACGCCCGAAGTCGACGGCAACGGCGCGGTCGCGATGCGTGTGCGGGCACGAGGTTCGCTCGAACGCCTGATCCTCGACGGCGAGGGACAGGTAGACGAGGCACGTGTCGCCTGGCCCGGCTACCCGGCGCTGACGGACGTCTCGGTGGCGTTCACCCTCCGCGACGGGGTGTTGGACATCCCCACACTGCGGGCGCGCGTGGACGAATCGGTGCTCGACGGATCCGCCCGTGTGCCGCTGCACGTCGTGCGCGACGTGCTGCCCGGCGCCGTCACGGCGACCCTCGCCGACACAGGCGGCCCGGCCACACTCTCGGCAGGCATCAGCAGGATCACGCCGGCGACCATCTCGTCACTCACCGGCCACGACTTCGACGGGGCGCTGACCGGACGCGCCACGCTGCGCGTCGATCTCCAGGCATCCGGCACCACGCTCGAGACGCTCAGTGGCGCCGCCACGCTCTCGGAGTTTCACGCGACGGCATCCGGTCTTCCAGTCGACCAGGTCCGCCCGACGCGTCTCGAGCTGAAAGCCGGTACGATCACGGTGACCGACTGGACATGGAACATCGCCGGCAGCGAGCTCGCCGTCGCTGGCCGCGCAGCGCTGACCGGTGCACGCACGCTCGACCTGCTCGTCGACGGCCGGCTCGACCTGCGCGTGCTCGGCGCGGTGATGCCCTCGGTGACGACGGGCGGCACGGGCGACGTGGCGATTGCGCTCCGTGGAACGGTAGACGCGCCGCATGCCGAAGGGGTCGTGCAGTTCACCGACGGCGAGCTGCAGCTCTCGGATCCGCGCATCGGCCTGACCAACGGCAGCGGCCTGCTGCTGCTCGAGCCGGGCGAAGTGACCATCAGTCGTCTCGAGGGCGTCGTGAACGGCGGTCGCCTCACCGGGAGCGGGAACGTCAGGTACGACGGCGCCACGCTCACCGGAGGCTCCGTCTCCCTTCAGGCCGACGATGTCGGCCTCGACGAGCCCAGGGGAATGCGCACCGTCGTCGACGCGTCGCTGACGGCCGCGATTGACGAACGCATCCAGGTGTCGGGACGCGTCGACATCGTCCAGGGTGCGTACCGCGAGCCAATCAGCCTGGCGGCGACGCTTGCGAGCCTGGCGGGCCAGGAGTCGTCCACGGGCGTCGGAACGGGCGCGCCGTCGGCCGCCACGCGCATCGACCTCGACGTCACGGTCGCCACGGCCACCGATCTCGTGATCGACAACAACTACGGGCGGATGGATCTCGGCCTCGATGTCCGCCTGGTCGGCACGGCCGCGGCGCCGTCGGTGGTCGGCCGCGCCACGATCCGCGAAGGAGGCCTGATCTACCTCGGTGGGCAGACCTACATCGTGGAACGAGGGGAGATCGACTTCTCCAACCCGCGCGAGATCGTGCCCGACGTGGACATCGCGGCGCGGACCCGCGTGAAGGGACTCGACGAGACCGGCGCGGCCACCGAGTACGACATCACCCTTGCCGTGACCGGCACCCCCGACACGCTCGAGACGACGCTCTCGTCCAACCCGGCACGGAGCCAGGCCGACATCGCCTCGTTGCTGGCGACGGGGCGCCTCAGCGATCAGGTCGGCGGCATGAGTGGCTCCCTGGCGCGTGACCAGATCCTCGGCTACCTGTCGGGCGAGGCACTCGGCTTCGCGGCGCACGCGATCGGCCTCGATTCCATCCGGCTCGAACGCAGTGCCGGGCAGGACCTCGCGATGCAGACCGATCCGTCGATTGCCGGTGAGGTGAACCCGGCGCAGCGACTGACCATCGCACGCCGGCTGTCGGGCAACTTCGAGGTCACGCTGTCGCAGAACCTGCGCGACACAGGCCGCCAGACGTGGGTCGTCACGTACAACCCGGTCCGCCGCGTGGAGGTACGCGCGATCTCGCGCGACGACCGGAGCCGCTCGTACGAGCTGCGGCACGACGTGTCACTCGGCGGCCCGAAGTCGCCCACGCTCGACCGCCCCGGGTCGACGGTTCGCCGCGTGGCGGGCGTGAGGTTCACTGGTAATCGTGTCGTTCCAGATGCCGAGCTCGCACGCGTCGTGTCACTCGAGGCTGGCGACCGCTTCGACTACCGCCGCTGGCAGCGCGACCGCGATCGCCTGAGGCGCTTCTACCTCGACCGGGACTACCGGGAGGTGCGCATCGCCGCGCGTCAGCTGCCCGAGACGGGCGATGCCGGTCGCCCGGAACTGACGCTCGAGTACGACATCGACGCCGGGCCGCTCACGGCACTCGAGATCGAGGGCCACCCGCTGGCGGCCGGCGCGATCGAGCAATTGGGCACCGTCTGGAGCGACAGCATCGTCGACGTCGCGCTGGCCGACGAAGTGGCGACGCTCACGCGTCGCCTCATGGCCGAAGACGGATACCTCGGCGCCGAGGTGCACGTGACGCGCGTCGCAGCCGAAGAAGCGGCGGGAACCAGTCGCGTGCGGATCCGGATTGTTCCCGGCGCACGTACGGCGTCGTGGGAATTGCGTGTGACGGGTCATGCAGACGTCGACGAGGCGGAGATCGAGACCGTCGTACGCCGGCTCGGCATCGATGCGTGGCTTGCGCCGACGACGGCCGCCGACGCGGTGGCGCTCCTGTATCGCGAGCGCGGCCTGCTGGCGGCCTCGGTGACCGCCGGGCCGATCGAGACCGAGGGCACCACGGCCGTCCTGCCGGTACGCATCGTCGAAGGGCCCCGCTTCGTGCTCGGTCGCATCCTCGTGAGCGGGGCCCGGCAGCGATCCGCCGACGCGGTCCGCGCCGACCTCGGTCTCTCCGAGGGGGCTCCGTACGCGCCAGCCGACGTGGAGCGGGCGCGGGCGTCGCTGACGCGCGCCTATGCGCGGGCCGGCTTCAACGCCATGTCGGCGACGACCGAGACCCGAATCGACAGCGCCGCTGGCGCTGTGGACGTCGAGGTGCGCATCGACGAAGGGCCGCGACAGGTGCTCGACGCGGTGGTCGTCTCGGGTGGCGAGGGGGTTCGGGCGAGCGCCATCGCCGACGCGCTCGACCTGACACCCGGCGCGCCCGTCGATCTGGAGTCGTGGTTTGCCGGTCGCCGTCGGCTGTCTCAGACCGGCCTGTTCACGCGCATCGACATCGAACCGACTCCGGTGGCGCGTGATGCGTCACCCGACGGCACCGAGCGCGTGCGGGCCGACGTCGTGCTGGTACGGCGGCAGCCCTGGCGCATCCGGTACGGCGCCGACGTCACCGACGACGAAGCCCCGGTGGCGTCACAGGGACGCGTGCTCGGAGGCGGCCTGAACGCCAACATCGAGCGCTTCGGGCTGTTCGGCTGGCCGGGATCGGGCAGCGCGTCGCTGCGCTACAACAGGACCCAGCGATCGGCACGCGGCGGCGTCTCGTGGCCGTCGCTGTTCGGACAGGCGCTCGCCACGCGGCTCTACCTGTCGCGGTCGCGCGACCTCGTCGAGGGCGAGAACGTCCTCTCGTTCATCAGCGACCGGACGTCGGTGACCGCCGAGCAGCGCCTGCCCCTCGGCCGGAGCACGCTCGTTGCCTGGGCCTACCAGTTCGAACGGAATCACGTGTTCGACCCCGAGGCCGATCCCGACGATCCGTTCGCCATCGACGAGCGCTGGCAGCAGGCGCGGATCACCTCGTCGCTCGTGTTCGACACGCGCGACGACCCGTTCGAGCCGAGGCGTGGCCTGCTCCACTCGTCCAACGTGGAGTACGGCCTCGAGGTGCTCGGCCGCAGCGGCCGGTTCATCACGTACTCGCTGCAGCAGTTCGCCTTCCTCCCGCTCCCGCGCGGCCTCGTCTCGGCGTCGGCTGTGCGCCTCAACCTGGGTCGCGGGTTCGAGCAGGACCTGATCGTGAGCGAACGGTTCTACGCCGGCGGCGTGAACACGGTGCGGGGCTATCCGGAGAACGCGCTCGGCGGCTTCGACGTGTTCGGCGACCCGATTCCCGGCCAGGCGGCGCTGGTGCTCAACCAGGAGATCCGGTTCCCGCTCTACCGCTGGATCGGCGGCGCCGGCTTCGTCGATGCGGGCGACGTGTTTCCCTCAGTACGCGACCTGTCGGTGCGGTCGCTGAAGTTCGGCGCGGGGGCCGGCCTGCGCGTCTCGACGCCCGTCGGGTTGTTCAGGATCGACCTGGCCGCCCCGCTGCCGACCGAGGGCCGGTCGCCGCGGTGGTACTTCGCCTTCGGGCACATCTTCTAGGCGCGACGTGTCACCCGTCCACTGAACTGCCGTGGCTCGCCCACGCGCCGGCCATGGTCGCGCCTTTGCCGGGATGTGCCCTTTCGGCGAGCCGCTGGCGACCGTATACTCCCTGCACGCGCTTACATTCCTGTCAGGGCAGCGTCTGCTGCACACCGCTGAGCTGTGCATGGCGGTGGCGTGTAAGCGCTTCATTCACCGCCTCCGGGGGAACACGTGACCGACGCCAGACGTGCCGCTCGACGCTCGACGCTGAATCGCCGGCAACTGCTGCAACTCTCTGCCGCGGCGGGCGTGGGCGCCCTGCCGCGCTCGGCTGGTGCGACTCAACGAGACCCGGCCCGCGCCGCCGTCCCGGGCACGTGCAGCACGCCACGCACGGCCGTGGCCAGGACGCAGTACGGCAGGGTGCGTGGCTACGTCGAGGACGACGTGCTGACGTTCAAGGGGGTACCGTACGGCGCCTCGACCGGCGGCGAGCATCGATGGCTGCCGGCCCGGCCGCCGGCGCCCTGGGACGGCGAGTACCCGGCCCTGATCTACGGAGCCAACTGTCCACAGCGCCTGCACGACTGGGTGCCCGAGCAGACCTTCCTCTACCAGTGGACCGACGGCTGGCAGAGCGAGGACATGCTCAAGGTGAACATCTGGACGCCGAGCCTCACCGGCTCGCGACCCGTGATGTTCTACATCCACGGCGGCGGCTTCACCTTCGGCTCGGCCTACGAGCTGGCGTCGCAGGACGGCGCACAGTTGGCGCGCCACCACGACGTCGTCTCCGTGACCGTCAATCATCGCCTGAACGTGCTCGGCTTCCTCGACCTGTCGGAGTTCGGCGGACCGGCCTATGCCGACTCGGCCAATGTCGGCATGACCGACCTGGTCGCGGCGCTCCGCTGGGTCCGCGACAACATCGCGAATTTCGGCGGCGACCCGGATCGCGTGATGATCTACGGCCAGTCAGGTGGCGGGTCGAAGGTCACGACGCTGCTCGGCATGCCGTCGGCCCAGGGGCTGTTCCACCGCGCATCGGTGCAGTCAGGCGGAGGCGGCAATCCCCCGTCGGCCGAGCAGTCGCGGGCGCTCACGACGCGACTGGTCAAGGAGCTTGGTGTCACCGACGTCGCTGCGCTGCAGAAGCTGCCATGGGCCAGGCTGAACGAAGCCGGCAACGCCGTGATCGCCGCGATGAATCCGGCGCCCGGCCCCACGACCGGCCCGATACCGCCCCCCGGTTCGTCGCCGCGCGTGGGCTGGGGACCGACCGTGGACGGTCGCATCGTCACGATGCGGTCGTTCTTCGAGGGGGCGCCGGCGATTTCGCGGGACGTGCCGATGCTGATCGGCTCGGTCAGCGAAGAGGGCAACCGCATGTCGTCGCGTCCCACCGAGGCCGAATGGGTGGCGACACTCACGAAGAGCTATGGCGAGGCGAAAGCCGCGGCGCTCGTGGCGGCCTTGAAACGTGCATACCCGGCCAAGAGCATCCGCACCCTGTCGTACATGTGCAGCGGCGCCGGCCTGAACGGCCTCGCCATCCGGAACAACGTGACGCGCATGGCGACGATGAAGCACGAGCAGCAGGGCGCGCCGGTGTACGCGTGGTACTTCACGTGGCAGTCGCCGATGCTGGAGGACGCCGGCGCCTGGCACACCGCCGAGCTCGCGTTCTGCTTCGACAACACCGCCCGGTGTGCGCAGGGCACCGGCAACGGCCCGGAGGCGCAGGCGCTGGCCAGGAAGATGGCGACCGCGTGGGCGAACTTCGCGCGCACCGGCAATCCGAGCCAGCCCGGCCTGCCGTGGCCGGCCTTCACTCCGGCGCGCGGCGAGACGATGGTCTTCGACAACGCGTGCCGCATGGTGGACGATCCCGACGGCGAGGCGCGTAAGATCCTGCTGACGTGATGGCTCGGCAGCACGAACCTGGAGTGACGTGGAGATGACCGACATCGAACGCCGCACCTTCCTTGCGCGCCTCGGCGGCGCTGGAGCGCTGATCACCACGGGATCGTGGCTCGAGGCCATCGGTCATGCCCAGGCCAGGGGACCGGCGCGCGCGTTCGTCAGGAAGCGCCCTGGCGCTGCCGACTTCGATCGGCGCGTGCTGGGCTCGTTCCTCGAACATCTCGGACGGGCGGTGTACACCGGCGTCTACCAACCCGGCTCTCCGCTGGCCGACGGCAAGGGCTTCCGGACGGACGTGGTTCGCGAGGTCAAGGAACTCGGTGTGCCGGTCGTCCGCTATCCGGGCGGAAACTTCGTGTCCGGCTACAACTGGCTGGACGGGGTGGGTCCGAAGGCGCAGCGGCCAACGGTGCTGGACCGCGCCTGGAACACGCTGGAGTCCAACCAGTTCGGGACGAACGAGTTCATCGAGTGGTGCAGGCTGGTCGGCACGGAGCCGCTGCTCGGCATGAACTTCGGCACGGGTAGCGTCGAGTCGGCCCTCGCGTACGTCGAGTACTGCAACCTCCCGCGCGGCACGCGCTGGAGTGACCTCCGCCGCGCTCACGGCTACGAGCAGCCGCACGGCGTGACGTACTGGTGCCTCGGCAACGAAATGGACGGTCCCTGGCAGATCGGCCAGCTGCAGGCGCGCGAGTACGGCCGCAAGGCACGTGATGCCGCCAAGCAGATGCGTGTCATCGACCCGCGGCTCCAGTTGATCGCCTGCGGGTCCAGCGGCACGTTCATGCCGACGTACCTCGTGTGGGATCGCGAAGTGCTGGAGGAGTGTTACGACCAGGTGGACGGACTCTCCCTCCACGCCTACTACGGCAACACGAAGGAACTCTCCGGCAACAGTGCCGCGCGCTACCTGGCCATGAACCTCGACATGGACCGGCACATCCACGAGGTGGCGGCCGTGTGCGACTACGTGCAGGGACTGCAGCGTTCCAGCAAGCGGTTGTGGTTGTCCTTCGACGAGTGGAACGTCTGGTATCGCGCCCGCGATGGACAGGCGACCGACGGCCGCGGCACCGCTGCCCCACGGCTGCTCGAGGAGGTCTACAACCTCGAGGACGCGCTGCTGGTCGGTGGCTTCGTCAACACCCTGCTGCGCAACTCGGATCGCGTCCGGGTCGCGTGCCTCGCGCAGTTGGTCAACGTGATCGCCCCGCTCGTGACCAGCGATCAGGGCGTGCTGCGGCAGAGCACCTACTACCCCTACGCGTGGGCGCTCCGCTACGCGCGAGGCCGGCTCCTCGACGTGCGCGTCGAAGGCGACACCTATCCGATCAGCGCCACTGGCCTGCAGGCCGACTTCGCACGTGCCGGCGACGTGCCGTTCCTCGACGTCGTCGCCACGCTCGACGAGGCCGGTCGTCAGGCCGCGGTGCTGGTCCTCAACCGCGACCTCACCGACGAACGCGAGCTCCGCGTCGAGTGGGACGGCGTCGTCCCGACGCGAGTGCTCGCCTGCGAGACCCTCACTGGCGCCGACCTGAAGGCGTTCAACACGTTCGACGCGCCGCGCCGTGTCGCGCCACAGCCGCTGACGGCACCGGCACTCGGCAACCCGATGACGCTGAAGCTGCCCCCGCGTTCGTACAGCGTGGTGCACCTCGCGCTGTGACGCCGGACCCTGGCGCGCGTGTGCTCGCCCGAGACCCGGCCAGGAGCTCAGGGCGGGCACCGCACGGCCAGTCGGTTGCCGTTATCGGCCGCGCAGCGTACGCATCAGCGACTCCACGGCGGCGCGCTCGGGCGCGTTGGGCGCCAGTCGCAGGAATCGCTCGAAGTGCTCCGACGTCCGGTCGGCGCGCCTGATGCGGGAATAGGACAAGCCCGCGTAGTAGTGCGCGTAGGCGAACCCCGGGTCGAGCTCGGCCGCCTGGTGGAAGGCCTCCGCACACCCCGCCCAGTCCTGGAACTGCGACTTCGCATGACCGAGCTGGTAGTGGGCGTGGAAACGGTCGGGCCCCTGCGCTACCGCCTGCGACGCCAGTTCGACGGCGCGCTCGTTCTGGTTGTCGAGCACGGCAGTGGCCGACTGCCCGACGAGCGCCAGGACGGGATCGCCGGAGTCGATGAGTCGCTGGTATTCCTGCCGGGCTTCGTCAGGACGATGCAGCTTGGCCAGGATCTGCCCGGCCAGATACGCCTCGGCCGGCCCTGAGCCGCCCTGTGCCCGATCCTCGGCGATCCGCTGGAGCGCCTGGTCGTTGTGTCCGGCCTCGAACAACTGCTGCGGTGATTGCCGTTCCTGGGCGGCAGTCACGGCGACGAATGCAAGACCGAGTATCAACAGGCTGCGCACGACACACCTCCCAAGGGCGCCCACGGCCGGCCGGGCCGGGGTCGCTGTTCCCAGTGTCTCGCAAGCAGACGTCGGAGCGTCAACCTTCCTCATGCAAGAGGTTGCACTCGTGAGACCCTGCAGCCATGAGCCGCGCGTCGTGTACGACAGCAGCCTGCCTGCTAGCCCTGACCACGCTGACCTCGACTGGTGCCTACGCGCAGGACGCGACGCGCCCGCGGGCTCGCGACGTCGGCGTAGCGCCCGGCATCTTCCGCCCGGGTCCGTTGAACGCCATCACCGACGTGGCCGGCGTACGGGTCGGGCAGGCCACCATCGTCGAGGGCGACGATGTGCGAACCGGCGTGACGGCGATCCTTCCGCACGAGGGCAACCCGTACGTGGAGCGTGTGCCTGCCGCCCTGCACGTCGGCAACGGGTTCGGAAAGCTCCTCGGCGTGTCGCAGTTGCGGGAACTCGGTGAGCTCGAGACTCCGATCCTCCTCACGTGCACGTTGTGCGTGTGGAAGGCAGCCGACGCGATGACGGAATGGATGCTCGCCCGCGACGGCATGGCCGCCGTTGGCTCGATCAACCCGGTGGTGGGTGAAACCAACGACGGCGGCCTCAACGCGATCCGCAGGCGCCCGATCAGGCCAGAGCACGTGCGCCAGGCGCTCGACGGCGCGACGACGGGCCCCGTGGTCGAAGGGTCTGTCGGGGCAGGCACCGGGACGACCGCCTTCGGGTGGAAGGGCGGCATCGGCACCTCGTCGCGCGTGCTCCCCGCCACGCTGGGCGGCTGGACTGTCGGCGTCCTCGTGCAGTCCAACTTCGGCGGCGTGCTGCAGGTGCTCGGTGCGCCGGTGGGGAAGGAACTCGGTCAGTACGCGTTCAAGGGCGATCTGGACCGCGAACGCGGCGATGGGTCGATCATGATCGTCGTCGCCACCGATGCCCCGCTCTCGGACCGCAATCTCGAGCGACTGGCGGCCAGGGGGATCATGGGGCTGGCGCGCACCGGATCGTCGGCCTCCAACGGCAGCGGCGACTACGTGCTGGCCTTCTCCACCGCGCGCGAGGTCCGACGACGCGCGCCCGCAGCCGGGGCCACGGGGCGGGAGGCGTCGGTGCGTCCCGTCGCAGACCTCGCCAACGACCACACGTCTGCCCTGTTCCAGGCCGTTGTCGAAGCGACGGAAGAGGCCATCTACAACTCGATGTTCGCGGCCACCACGGTGACGGGCAACGGACGGACGGTAGAGGCGATTCCGCTCGACAAGGTGCGCGCAATCCTGCGCAAGTACGGCATCGACGCGCGGTGAAGGGCGAACGTCAGCCCGGCCGCTGTCGGCCCGCGATGCACTCGGCGGGTCCGGCACCTCACGGATCGGCGCACCTGCTGTATTCAAACCTTCCTTTGAATTAGAATGCCCCCGACATGGCGCGGATCACGCCCCCGAAACGCGCGCTGTACGCGCAGCTCGCCCGGATTGCGAAGGCCACCGCGTCGCCGGCCCGGCTCGAACTGCTCGACCTGCTGGCGCAGGCGCCGCGCACCGTGGAGCTGCTGGCCCGCCTGCTCGGACAGCCGATCGCCAACACGTCGCACCACCTCAAGGTGCTGCGCCAGGCGCGGCTGGTCGAGACGACGCGGTCCGGGCAGTTCATCACGTACCACCTCGCCGACGACTCGGTGGCCGACCTGCTGCTCCGGATGCGCGCCGTCGCCGAGGCGCGCCTCACCGAGATTGGCGCCATCACCCGCACGTACGTCGAGCGTCGTGGCCTGCTCGAACCCGTGGCGCAGGACGAGCTGTTCCGGCGCGTGCAGGCAGGCGACGTCACGGTCATCGACGTGCGGCCGGCCGCGGAGTTCGAGGCGGGCCACCTGCCCGGCGCGATCTCCATGCCGCTGGACGAACTCGACCAGCGCGTGCACGAACTGCCGAGGGACCGGGATGTCGTGGCCTACTGCCGCGGCCCCTACTGCGTGTTGTCGCTCGACGCGATGGCGCTGTTGCGCGCGCACGGGTTCACGGCGCACCGCCTCGAGGCCGGGGTCGTCGAGTGGCGCGCGCGCGCGAGACGGGGACGGGCGTCGTCGACGAGGCAGGCCTCCGCGGGACGCACCGGGCCGCGTCCCACGACGCGACCGGTACGGGTGGCGCGGCAGTCATGAGGCGCCGACGTCCGGTGCTGCCGCTGCTCGACACCCATGCCCTGCATCGACCGTCGGTCCTCACGGCCGATGCGCTGATGCGCGAGGTGCGGCGAGCCCGCCGCCTGAAGGCGGTGCCGGTGCCGCCGGTCTGCGTGCTCGATTTCGATGGCGATCTGTTCGACGGCCTCGTGCACGACGGTTCCGCGCATCCCGTTGCGGAGTGGGCGTGCTTTCACACACCCATGGTGGCCGTGCGCGCACACCGCCTGCGCTGCGGCGTCGTGCCGCGCACCATCGGCGGCCCGTTCGCGGTGCTGGTCGCTGAGCAGCTGATCGCGGCCGGCGCGAAGGTCGTGGTCGGCCTCACGTCCTCGGGCCGCCTGGCGCCCACCCTCCCGTTGCCGAGTCTGGTGGTTGCGACCGAGGCGATTCGCGATGAGGGCACCTCGCTCCACTACCTCCCGCCGGCCGAGCGGGTGTCGGCCCCCAGCGAGTCGCTGGTCGCGGCACTCGCGGAGGGCCTCGCGTCGGTTGCGCCCGTGACGCGCGGCCTCGTGTGGACGACGGATGCGCCCTATCGGGAGACGAAGGCACAGGTACGGCACTGGTCGGCGGCCGGGGCCCTCGCCGTCGAGATGCAGGCGGCATCGCTCTTCGCGTTCGCGCAGACACGCAAGGCCGCAATCGGCGTCGTCGCGATGGTGAGCAACTCCGGCGATCACACCGGGGAACAGTTCGACACCGGAGAGCACGCCTACCGGGCCGCCGTGCTCGACGGCGTCATCGCTGGCGCGGCGCGATTCATCCGCGCGAATCGGACCCGGACCACGCGCCGCACCACCAGGAGGACGACGCGCTGAGGACCCCACGCCATGGAACGTGCCGCTCACTGGAACCGTGTCTACTCGCTGAAGACCGAAGCGGAGGTCAGCTGGTTCGAGCCGCTTCCGACAATCTCGCTCCAGATGCTCGAGGCCGCAGGCATGACGACCGAGAGCTGCGTGCTCGACGTCGGCGGCGGCGACTCGCACCTCGTGGATGCCCTGGCGGCGCGCGGGCTCGACTGCCTCGCCGTGCTCGACGTCTCTGGCGCCGCGCTGGATCGCGCGAAGGCCCGCCTCGGGCCTGCGGCGCAGACGCCGATCTGGATCGAGGCAGACGTCACGCGCGGCTGGTCGCTGAAGCCGATGGACATCTGGCACGACCGCGCCGTCTTCCACTTCCTCACGGCGGCAGACGATCGGGCGCGCTACAAGCAGCACCTGCTCGAGACGCTGAAGCCCGGCGGCAGCGCCATCATCGCGACGTTCGCGCCGGACGGGCCGGCGCAGTGCAGCGGACTGCCGGTGCAGCGCTACTCGCCGGAGTCTCTCGCAGAGGAACTCGGCCCGGCGTTCGAACTGCGCGACGCGCGCGCACACGTCCATACCACGCCATGGGGCAGCACGCAGTCGTTCCAATACTCGAGGTTCGTCCGGACCAGCGGATTGTCGGGGTGATCGCGTACGCGTCGGCGAGTGGCAGCAGTGCGGTACCATGCCTGCTGACAGGGACCAAAGGAGCCCCTTCTCCATGCACGAGTCAGCCGGCACCCGGGTGCCCGTGGCACTGCTTCCCGTGTCGCTCGACCGTGACCTCTTCCTGCGCAAGCTGATCCGGCACCTGTCGGGCGCGCTGCAGGACGTGGTCGGGCTCAGTGAAGCGGCCGGGTTCGTCTCCATCGTCGGACAGCGGATGGGCGACGAGATTGGCGACGCCTACAGGGCAGCCCTCGACACGTCACAGCTGGATCGCAACGCGGTCCGTGACGTGTGCCTCGACCTGAAGCGCCGGATCGAGGGCGACTTCTACGTGATCGAGGAAGACGACGAGAAGATCGTCTTCGGCAACCGCGCGTGTCCGTTCTCGGAGCAGGTGATCGGGCGGGGGGCGCTCTGCATGATGACCAGCAACGTGTTCGGCACCATCGCGGCCCAGAACCTGGGCTACGGCAAGGTGGTGCTCGAGGAGACGATCGCCGGGGGCGACGGGCGCTGCCGTGTCGTCCTGTACCTGAAGCAGACTCCGGCGTCGGACAGCGCCGACGGTCGCGAGTACTTCCGCGCCGAGTGATCGTGCCCCTGCACGATTCTGCCCTCCGGGTCTTGCGGGCGCTTCCCGAAGCCGCAATCTTCGTGAACCCACAGGGCCGCGTGCTCGCCGCCAACCGGGCCGCGCTCGCCGTGATGATGGCGGCCGGCGGCTCGACGCGCCCGGCCGGGTCGTTCCCGGTCGCGCCCGAGGGCGCGCCGGCGTTTGCCCAGTTGCTCCGGCAGTGGAGCCGGTCCGCCGAACCGACGCCCGGCTCCTTCACGGTTGCGAGTCCCTCGGGCCCCGTCGTCTTCAACGCCCGGGGCGCGGTCACCGTCCCAGCCACCGGCCAGGAGCCCGCCGTGCTGTTCGTGCGCTTCTGGCCGCGCGACGAGGCCAATCCGTTCGTGTTGCTCAACCAGAAGATCACCGAGTTGCACGACGAGGTAGCACGGCGGGTGCAGGTCGAGGACGCGCTGCGCCGCAGCGAAGCCGCGCTCCAGGAGCGCGTGGCCGAGTCGGAGGCCCTGCACCGCGTCAAGGACGAGTTCCTGGCGATCGCCTCCCACGAGCTGCGAACTCCACTGAACGCCATCCTCGGGTGGTCGACGGTGCTGCGCCGGCTGCCGCCTCACGAGCGCGGCGACAAGGGGCTCGACGTCATCCAGCGCAATGCCGAGGCCCAGGCGAAACTGGTCGACGACATCCTCGACGTCTCGCGCATCATCACGGGCAAGATGCGTCTCGAGACCCGGGTCTGCGACCTGACGGCGCTCGTGCGCGACGCCGTCGACGTGGTTCGCCCCTCGGCCGTGGCCAAGGCGATCGACCTGCAGGTCAGGTGCCCACCAGAACCGTGTCAGCTGGTGGCCGATCCCGACCGCATCGCCCAGGTGGTCTGGAACCTGCTGTCCAATGCCATCAAGTTCTCCGACCGCGGCGGCACCGTGCACGTGGCGCTCACGAAGCCGGGCTCGCAGTACGCGCTGCACGTGCGTGACACCGGCATCGGCATCGAGCCGGACTTCCTGCCCTTCGTGTTCGATCGCTTCAAGCAGGCCGACAGCTCCACGACGCGCCGCACGGGCGGGCTCGGCCTCGGGCTCGCGCTGGTGCGCCACATCGTCGAACTGCACGGGGGGGCGGTCGACGCCCGGAGCGATGGCCCTGGGACGGGTGCCCTCTTCACGTGCACGTTCCCGATCCGAGCGGTCGTCGACACGGCGTCGGTCGAGTCGCCTGCCGCCGACGCCGTCGCAGCGCCGTCTGCGACGGCGCCCGGGCCTGCCGATACGCGCTCGCTCCACGGCGTGCGGGTGCTCGTCGTGGACGATGAAGCCGACGCGCGGGACCTGCTGGCCACGATGCTGACCCATGCCGGCGGCCAGGTGCAGGTGGCGGCCTCCGCCGCGGAGGCCACCGAGGTCCTGGCCCGGTTCACCCCGCACGTGCTCGTCAGCGACGTCGGGATGCCGGGCGAGAACGGCTACTCACTGCTGCGGCGCGTCCGCGCCTCCGGCCCGCCAGCCAGTCGCCAGGTGCCGGCGCTCGCGCTGACCGCCTACACCCGCAGCGACGACCGCGACCAGGCGCTGGCCGCGGGATTCACGGCCCATCTCGGCAAGCCCGTCCTGCAGGACACCCTGATCGCGACGGTCGCATCGCTCGCAGCGTCGGCGACACCGCCCCGCTAGCCGGGACCGGGGCGGACGCTCAGGGAACGGCAGGTGCGCGTGTGTGTGCCAGCAGCCACGACGCGGCGTGGTTCAGGAACTCGCGGCGAATCTCGGCTCGATCCGATTCGTACAGCGGGTGTCCCGTGTCGCCGTACACGCAGATGTCGATGGAACGCGCGACCGTCCCGGTGAGCAGCGGTTCCAACCGAGCGATGCTCTGGCCGACGCGAATCTGCGTGTCGCGCGCGCCATAGGCGATCAACGCCGGCACCTGCAGGCGCGACCAGTAGGGCAGCGGATCGTATTGGCCGACCAGCCGAACCCATCGCCAGAGCCAATGCCCCGGATCCTCCGGCATGCGCGCGACCAGCGGCGCATGCGGCCCGGCGGCCAGCGCGCTGCGCTGCCTGAGGTACTCGTCGAACGGTGCCCCGTCGAACACCACGGCCGCCGCCGCGTGGTGCAGGGCCGTCACGGCCGCACGCACGTCCGGGGACACACCCGCGCGCTCGTGCGCCTTCTCGACCTCATCGACCATCTGCTGGAACATCGGCACCGTCGATGACGAGACGGTGATCACGAACGCGATCTCCGACGCCGCCCGCTCGGCGGCGAGGGGGGCGATGTGGCCGCCCTGGCTCAGGCCGAGAACACCCACGCGCCGCGGATCGACACCGGGCTGACGCCGGAGCCACCGCACGGCAGCGATTGCATCCGATGCCAGTCGATCGAAGTCGGCGGTGCGCCAATCGCCCCCGGACTCGCCCGAGCCTCGCTTGTCGGGGAGCACGACGGCGACGCCGCGCTCGGCGAGACCACGCGCGAATCCCGCAGCCCAGGCGTTGCGGCGATCACTGGCTCCCGACCCGTGGATGATCACCACGCCTGGCAGGAGATCCGGCGCGGGAGCCTGCAGCAGGTCGACGGCAATCGTGATGTCGCCGGCCTCGATCCGCGCGGATCTGCGGGTCACGGCGTCGGGGCTCGTTCGTTCGTGCGGTTGCGACACGCTGACGCCCGTCGGCACGAACGTCAGCACGAGCATCAGGCACACCGTGATGGGGTTCATGCCTGCAGTGTGCGGCCCCGTGCCTCGCCAGTCTTGAACGCCGCGACGTCGATTGAACGGCACCGTGGCGACGCTCGTAGATTCCCGTCATGCCGCCATTCTTCGGTGCCGTCATCCGGAGGCGGGTGTTCGGCGGGGTGATCGCCATCGAGAAGGCTCACACCGGAGGCGAGGTCCTCCCCATGCACGCGCACGAACGACCGTACCTCACGCTGGTGCTGCGGGGCCGGTACGAGGAGCAGCACGAAGACAGGTGCGTCGTCTGTGCGGCACCGTCGGTGATCGTGCACCCCGCCGGGGAAGTGCACGCAAACCGCTTCACGTATGGCGATGCGCATCTGGTGGCACTGCAGATCCAACCCGGCCTCGCTCCCGAGCTCGACGCCGTCTGTCGAGATCGCTCCGAGGTCAGCGGCGGCATCGTCGAAGGGTGGATGGGCCGACTGGCCCACGAACTGCGACAAGCCGACGTCGGGGCGGAGTTGGCCCTGCGCGGCTGTCTCTGGTCGCTGGCGGCCGTCCTCCTGCGGGGCCGGGCGACGCATGCTCCACCGGCATGGCTGGCCGACGCACGGGCACGCATCGAACACGGTCCACTGAGCGACCTCACACCCCGGCGCCTCGCCGCGGCGCTCGACGTGCCCGGGACCGAGCTGCTGCGGCAGTACCGCGCGTGGTACGGACAACCGGTCCACGCCGCCATCACGGCTCGGCGGCTTGGAGACGCACGGACGCTGGTGGAGCGTGGAGCTCCGCTTGCCGAGGTTGCCGCAGACTGCGGCTTCGCCGACCAGAGTCACTTCACCCGAGCCTTCGCGCGGGCGTATGGCGTGCCCCCGGGGCGTTACCGCGCGAGCCTCGCGACGCTCACGTCCTCTCGGCGTCGAGTGCAGGCCTGAGCCGGGTCGCGAGGCGCAGCAGGCCGACCGCGAGGAGTGCGAGGCTGCCGGGTTCTGGCACGCTCGGAGATGACGGCTCGTCCTCGCCCGGATCGAGCGGGAACGATGGCCCGTTGCCGGTCACCAGCACGCCGAGGCTCGGATAGGTGGTGAAGAACGTCGAGGCGGGTGCGTAGGCCGTGTTGGCCGCGGCCGACGTGGTCAGCAGCGTGTCGCCGTAGGTCACGCCTGTCCCGGTCACTGGCGACGAGTCGCCGTTGCGCCACGCGCGATAGCCGACATCGCTGCCCGCCGGCGCGGTGCTCAGCACGACGTGCCAGGTCCCCGGACCAAGCGTGAGTCCCGAGAAGAGGAGGGTCCAGGTCGCCGATTGCGCGACCGGGAAGGCGATCGCGGCCGACGCGAGTTCGTCGCCCGGCATCGCCCCGGGACCGATCGTCTGGGTGATCCACGCCGTGGCGGTCGTATGGGCCGCGCTCGTGGTCCAGAGCGGGGCCGCGATCACGACATCGGTCCACGTGCCGGTCTGCGTCCAGCTCACACCCAGGTACTGGTTGTAGCCGGAGCCGACGACCGGCCCCGAGCCGGGTCCGATGTCCACGCTGAGCATCGTGGCGGCACTGGCCGAGGTGCCGCTCGCGGCGAGCGCGACGAGCGACCAGACGATGGTACGGATGAATGCGTTCATGATGATTGCCCCTCGTCGGCACCCCCGTGGTGCCGTGTCGAGGAGCAATGCGACGAACGCGGGGATCCGGGATAACGGTCGGGCCGGGTCGGCGCGTCCATCCCCCCGAGAGGGGAGAACACGCGCACCCGCCTCCCCTATCGACCGGATGGTGCATCGCCGACGTGGGCAGTACCGTTGTGCCCCAGGAGGACCCACGACATGGCCGATTTCCACCAGCCCCGATTCGTGCCGACACTCCACGCACTCGGCGCGCGGCGTCCAAGCACCGTCGCGGTGGCATCGAGAGCCGAGGCCCTCGGCCGATCCGTCACGCTCGTGCTGCCGGCGCTGGCGTGCGAGGTGGATGGGCCGGCCTTCCCCCGCATCCTTCGGTCGCTCGAGTGCCATCCCCTCCTGGACCGAGTCATCCTCGTGCTCGGATCGGGCACGGCCGACCAGGAGCGTCGCGCCGAGGAACTGATCTTCCGGTTGCAGGCGCGTGTGACGCTGGTCAAGCTCGGCGACCCCGCGGTCAGGGCCATGACGAGACGCATCGAGGCCGCCGGCTTCGAGTGCCCGGCCGCGGGCAAGGGCCATGCGTGCTGGATCGGCCTGTCGGTCGCGCTGGCCGGCGACGGCAGCGACATCATCGTCCTGCACGACTGCGACATCCTGACCTATGACCCGTCGATGGTCACGCGGCTGGTCGCGCCGCTGGTGATGCCAGACACGCCGTACGACTTCGCGAAGGGCTTCTACCCTCGCGTGACGTCGATCCTGCACGGACGCGTGACACGACTCCTGATGGCTCCCCTGCTGCGCGCCCTGCAATCGGTGGGTGTCGCCAGCACACTGCCGGCCTTCCTCGCCGACTTCCGCTATCCACTCGCCGGTGAGGTGGCCTTCTCCCGGCGCTTCGCCGAGCTGCTGCCAGTCCACGGCGGCTGGGGGCTCGAGATCGGCACGCTGGCAGAGGCGTATCGCCACCAGCGTGCCTTCCCTGTCTGCCAGGTGGACATCGCCGACACCTACGACCATCGGCATCGGCCGCTCGGCACGACAGGCAGCGACGAGATGACCCGCATGACCGACGAGATCCTCGTCACCCTCGTGCGCCTGCTGCGGCGCGAGCAGGTGCCCTGCGATGCGCAGACGATGCGGTCGGTGTTGGCCCACTACCGCATCGAGGCGGCTCGGTGCATCGACACGTATGCCGCCGATGCCCGCGTCAACGGCCTGGAGTACGACGCCGAGGCCGAGACCCTCACGACGCAGGCGCTGTCGGCTGCCATCGAGCGCTGCCTGCTCAACGGGTTCCAGGCCGAACTGCCGACGTATCCGAGCTGGCAGCAACTCCGGCAGCACCTGCCGCGTGCGTGCGACAGCTTCGGCGAACTCTCGGAGTGGACCCGCTCGCACCCGCAGGCGGCCCATGCGGGCGCCCTGGTCACACCGTTCCGTCCGCGGGCGCGAGTCTCCCCCGGGCGAGAAGCCATGCGGCCCGGGCGAGGTGGCCCAGTGCCATCGGCATTCCCCATGTCGCAAGGGGCGCGTATCTCAGAACACTCCGGAGGGGGATTCCCCCTGAATGCAGCCCCACGATGACGAGGCCGAACGAGCGTGCCGAATCCGGTCACCCGACGTCGTGGACGCCTCGCTGGGCCTAGAGCTTCAGCTCCCAGCCGGGCCGAAAGACCGGCCTCACGTATCGGTTGGCCTCCTCGCTGTTGGTGAACCGCAGCTTGGCGCTGTCCCACAGCAGCTTGCCTGGGACACGCCAGGCGATGCACACGAGCGCGAGCCACTCGGCGTAGGGTGCGGCGATGGCGAAGTCGGAGCAGGAGCGATCGCCGCCCTTGCAGGCACGAATCCAGTCCATCATGTGCCCCGGCGAACGCGTCAGGAGCGGTGGCGGCAGCGTGTACTCCTTCCAGCGAGACGCCGGCAGCAGCCACACGCCCTCGCCCCGATCCCGCGTCGCGAGCATGCCCTTCGACCCGATCATCACCGAGCCATTGCCGGTGAGCACGCCCGGCTGCGGCGTGTCGTTACGGCCGCCGGGCTGCGTGTACACGCGGACATCGGGACCGCCCGGGCTCCTGACGGGGCGCGGACCAGCAGCCTGCGGCGGCGTCTGGGGCTGTCCCGCGCGACCCGTGCCCGCAGGCGTTTCGCCGAGCGCCGGCGCGCGGTTGCTGGTTTCGCGGCCCTTGTCGCGCAGGTTGTTCGACGGCGGCAGGATGGTCTCGTTCTCCATGCCCGGCACGACGAAGGCCTCCGGATCGCCGGGCCGCGCGGCCTCGTGGTAGTACACCGACACGGGCGGCATGCCGTCGCGGGCCGGGAAGTCGAGCCGGACCACCGCGCGATGCGGCATCGAGATGTCACTCCTGCCCTCGATGCGGAGGCACTCCACGCTCACGGGCGCGCCGAGCTTGAGTGCCGTGTGCACGGGACCGGCGGTGTGCGTCGCCCAGTTGCCGATCTGGCCGGTGCCGAAGTCGAGGAACCCGCGCCAGTTGTACGGCACGTAGGCGTCGCTGAAGGGGCGTGCCGACGCGCCACCGAGCCACAGATCCCAGTCGAGCGTCGACGGGATCGGCGATTCGGGCGGCGGTGCCGTCAAGCCGGTGGGGAACATGCCGGGCGACGTGGAGACGTGCGCTTCGGTCACGTCGCCGATCTCGCCCGACCAGACGATCTCGGCCGCGACCCGATGGGCCTCGTGCGAGAACCCCTGGTTGCCCATCTGGGTGGCGACCTTGTACTTGACGGCCGCGTCCTGCAGCAGTCGCGCCTCCCACGGCGTGCGCGTGAGCGGCTTCTCCACGTACACGTGCTTGCCCTGCTGCATGCACGCCAGGGCCACCGTTGCGTGCATGAAGTCGGGCACGGCAATCGTGCACGCGTCGATGTTCTTTCCCTCCTTCTCGAGCATCACGCGGAAGTCCTTGTACTTCGGCGTGGCGTCGTACTTCTTGAAGGTGGTGGCCGCCCGCTTCTCGTCCACGTCGCACAGCGCCACGAGGTTCTCGGTCAGCGCGGCCTGGTTCAGGATCAGTGCGCCCTGGCCTCCACATCCGATCGCGGCGACGTTGAGCCTGCTCGAGACCGGCTTGTAGCCGAGTGCCTGCAGCGACGGGACGCTTCCATACCCCCTGGCCGGCACGGCGCCCGCGAGGAGCGTGCCGAGGAAGAAGAACCGTCGTCGAGAAAGGGCGTTGCTCATCGATCCTCCCCACCGAGTGACTCGGCTGTGAGTGCCGAGCGTACCACCGCGGGGTCGAGGAGCATCCGGGGCGGCTGTCACCGCCCCGGATCGGCTCGCGGAGATCCGGACCTCAATGCCGGTCGAGCTGGCCTCGAATCGCCCCGGCGGGATACTCGGGGTTGTGCACGTTGATGTAGAAGTCCGACGGGTTGTTCAGGATGCGCTGCACGATGCCACGCTCGCCCGTCGGGAACTTGCCGCCTTCGTACTCGGACAGGCAGTCGGCGGCGCTTCCGTCTTCGGGACCGGCAAGGGCGGCCACGACCGGACCGTTGGTGCCTGCGCGACCCTCGTGGATGTGCGCCATCATCTGCGGCACCGGCACGAGCTGGACCTTGTCGACCACCAGCACATAGCACAGGGTCTCCGCATCGCCGTCGATGCCGAAGACGTACGCTTCGCCCCGTCCGTTGGGGTCGCCGGCGATCCCTGGCCGGTTCCCGACCTCCTGACCTCCGCTGAGCTGTGCCGAGAGGACCACGTTGGTGTGCCCGGCACGCAGATACGCGGTTGCCATGTACGCCGTTCCCAGGGCGACGATCGCAAGCGCCACCACCGAGCGTCGATTGATGCTCATGTCCTTCCTCCTCCACGGCCTGAAGTGGCCATGTCGGGTTCTACGGACGTCAGGGCGTGCTGGATGTCTGGCGCTGAAGCGTCGGCAAGCATGTCGCCTGGATCTGGCCGGCTCGTGGTCGCGAGACCGGCCCGGCCCATGTCCGCGCGCCGACCGATCGCGGCGACCGCGGCGGTGCGAGAATGGGGTCGCCGTGTGCAAGACCATCACGCAGAAGGTGAGATTCCGTGCCGAGCCGGCCGCGGTGTACACGCACCTGGTGGGCGAGGCCGAGGCGGTCGGCCAGCGGTTCACGCTCGGTTCGGCCTCCGGCATCGTCGTCGACCTCGCGCCGGCCGAGCGCGTCGTGCGCGCCTGGCGTGAGCCGGACTACCCCGACGGCGTCTTCTCGATGGCAGCAGTCACGCTGCGCGCCGTGAGCACCGGCACGGAGCTGACGCTCACGCATCGCGGAGTGCCGAAGGATCTGATCCCGAGAACGGAGGAGCGGTGGCGGCGCGACTACTGGGCGCCGATGCGCGAGAAGCTACGCTGACGCGGCCCGTGCTTCCCTGCATGCGCGCCTTGACGATGTAGCTACACGAAGCTACATTTGGAACCGATGAAGACCGTCGGCGTGCGCGAGCTCAAGAACCGACTGAGCGAATACCTTCGGCAGGTCAGGTCCGGTGAAGGCGTGCTCGTGACCGATCGCGGTCAGGTCGTCGCGGAGCTCGCACCGCCCGGCCATGGCGCAACGGACGCGTCGGTTCCCGCTGGGCTGCTCGCCCTCGCCCGGCGCAACCTGCTCACGATTGGCGCTCCAGCCGGCCGGGACCTGTACCCCGCGCTCCCCCGCGTACGTCGGCGAAGACGGACAGCTGCCGAGTTGTTGCAGGACGAGCGCGGCGACCGATGAGCCTGTACGCCGAGTCGAGTGCGGTCCTTGCGTGGCTGCTGGACGAGACGGCCGGCACCTTCGTGCGGCAGACGTTGTCGGAATCCGAGATCGTCGTGGCCTCGGATCTCACGCTCATCGAGTGCGACCGGGTTCTTCATCGGGCGGCCGCGCTCGGTGAATTGACCGAAGCCGAGGTCGCTGACCGCCGCGCGCATCTGGCCGCCGCCGCCGCGCACTGGCACGTGCTCCGCCTGGGGCCCGAGATCGTGGACCGTGCGCGCCAACCGTTTCCCGGCGATCCCATCCGGACCCTCGACGCCGTTCACCTGGCCTCCGTGCTCGTAGCGCGATCGGCCGTCGCCGGCCTCGCACTGCTGAGTCTCGACGAGCGCATCCGCAGCGTCGGCAGGAAGCTCGGCCTCACGCTGCTACCGCAAGACGCGCGCCGCGCGTAGCCTTCTCGAGAGGCTGGGCAGGCTGGTCGACCTCTCCACCGCCGCCGGAGACGGTGGAGCGGCATGCGCGAGGGGCGTGTCACAGACACCGTGCCGTCAGGGCATCTTGTGGCGGGAGGCACCCCGCGTCGTGCGTGAGATCCCATAGTATTCCCGCATGCTCGAGACGTTCTCCACGTGGCCCGTCGTGTGGCAGGCGCTCGCGGCCACCACCTTCACCTGGGGGCTGACGGCCATCGGCGCCGGAGCCGTCTTCTTCTTCAAGGACGTCAGCCCCAAGGCGCTCGACGCTGCACTCGGCTTCACCGCCGGCGTGATGATCGCGGCCAGCTTCTGGTCGCTGCTCAATCCCGCCATCGCCCTCGCCGAAGAGATGGGCATGATCAAGTGGGTCCCGCCACTGGTCGGCTTCATGACCGGTGCGTTCTCGATGCGGCTCGTCGACTACCTCCTCCCGCACGTGCATCTGTTCGGCCAGATGGAGGAGGCCGAGGGCGTCAGGACGCGGTGGCGCAAGACCACGCTGCTGGTGTTGGCCATCACGCTGCACAACATTCCGGAGGGACTCGCGATCGGCGTGGCCTTCGGCGCGGTCGCGGCCGGTTTCGATTCCGCCAGTCTCTCAGCCGCCGTTGCGCTGGCGATCGGCATCGGCATCCAGAACTTTCCCGAGGGCACGGCGGTCGCCGTGCCGCTCCGGCGCGAGGGACTGTCGCGCCTGAAGTCCTGGTGGTACGGCCAGCTCTCGGCTACGGTGGAGCCGGTGGCGGCCGTCGTCGGCGCACTCGCAGTGATGGCGATGCGGCCGATCCTGCCGTATGCGCTGGCGTTTGCGGCCGGCGCCATGATCTTCGTCGTCGTCGAGGAAGTCGTTCCGGAGTCGCAGCGGGGAGGCAACAGCGACCTGGCCACACTGGGTGCCATGCTGGGCTTCGCCGTGATGATGACGCTCGACGTCGCCCTGGGGTAGACGGTCAATGAGGATGGACGGCTGCTGCGCGTCGTGAGGGCGGGACGTGCGATCCCGCCGCCGCCCGACACCGGCGTGAGCCACAGCTGAGACGACGTGACCGCCGTGCCTACTCGACGCCTGCTCCTGCGACTCTCACTGGCGACCGCACTGGTCTTCCCCGTGGCCGCGGGGCTCTCTCTCGATGGCGTCGACCATCGCCCCTACTTCGCGACGGACTACGGGACGGAAACCGAGGCGAGGCTTCGCGACTCGCTCACGAAGAGCGCGGTCGTCCGTGGCGACCTGGAGGCGGGCTTCGGGCGAGTACGCCTGACCCCGACCATCAACGCCGAGTACGACGACCCCATCCGGGGTCGGTTTCGTTCGATGACGCTCGCCGGATTCGGCAACCGGGACGGCAGGCCGGCCACGGGCACGCACGACGACCTCGAGGTGAAGGCGGTCGCGATCCGTGTCGCGGGGCAGGTCGGCGTGATGGTTGGTGCAGACGCGCTGATCATCCCGCCCGAAGTGACCGACGCCGTGATGCGCCGCGTCGAGTCCGACCTGCGCCTGTCGCGCCAGCAGGTCTACCTCAGCGCCACGCACACCCACTGCAGCCTTGGGGGCTGGGGTGAAGGTCTCCTTGCCGAGTCGTTCGCGGGCGGCTTCCAGCCCGGCGTGCGCGTGTGGTTCGCCGACCGCATCGTGGCCGCCATCGCCGAGGCCGTCGGTGACCTCTCCCCTGCCGAGTTGGGCCACGGGCGATTCGACGCGCCGGAGTTCGTCCGGAATCGGCTCGTGCGCGAGTTGGGGAGCGTCGATCCCGAGTTCAGCTACCTCGTGCTGAAGCAGGCAGGCGGTCGCGTGGGCGTGCTGGGCAGCTACTCGGCACACGCCACGGTCCTTTCAGCCGACGTGATGGAGTTCAGTGCCGACTACCCGGGCTCATGGCAGCGCGCCGTCGAGTCGGCGACCGGCGGCATCGCCGTGTTCCTGGCTGGCGGCGTCGGCAGTCATGGGCCGGTGACGCCCACGCGCGGGTTCGAGGGCGCGCGGGTCATGGGTGAGACGCTGGCGCGCCGGCTGCTCGACCAGCTGCCGACGGTGCCGCTATCCAGGCAGGTCGCGTTCGGGATCGTCGGGGTGCCGGTCTCACTGCCCGAGTTGAACGTGCGCGTGAGCGACGGAATCCGGCTCCGTCCATGGCTGGCCGGCCGGCTCGTGCCGGGCAGGGCGGGCACGTTCCTTCAGGCGTTCCGGCTCCAGGACGCGGTCTGGGTGTCCACGCCCAGCGACTTCAGTGGGGAGCTCGCGCTGGAGATCAAGGACTTCCTGCGCGCGCGCACGGGGCGCCACGCCGTGATCACCAGTTTCAATGGCGACTACGTCGGCTACGTCGTCTCGCCACGCTACTACCACATGGACGGGTACGAGCCGCGGACCATGTCGTTCTACGGTCCCACCGTTCCGGACTACTTCGACGATGTGATGCGGAAGATGGCGTTGCACCTCGCGAGCCGGTAGCGCGCCCCGCAGACACCTGAACCTGATGCGCCGTGGCCGCTGCCGGCGCCCGCCATCGGCACCCGGAGGACGCTCGGACCGGCGCCTGTTCGATGGCCGCCGCGATCACGTGGCGCCAGGTCTCCCCGGGGTCAGTTGCGCAGCGCGTCCAGCGCGGCGTCCACCTGGTCGAGGAGCTCCCGCCGATGGGACTCGTCAGCAAAGCGGAGTCCGCCCGTGCGGTAGTACGCGGCCTCGCTCTCCCATCGAGCCAACACCGCTCGCCGAGCGGCGTCGATGCGAACCCGTCGGCCACCGCGAAGCACGTACACCGGGTTGGTGTGCGCACGGATGTCCGGTTCGTTCTCGATCTTCGGGCTCGCAGCCCTGGCCGCAATCCAGGTGCTGTCGGACGTGTCGACACGAAACGGCAGGGTGAGCTCTGTCGCGACACCGTCGCCTGCGCGGGATGCGACGACTTCTCCATTCGCGACAATCTCGAGCTTCTCGATCGGCCTGTGAAACACGACGCGTGCTCGGCCTTCGGCGACGGGGGCGTCGATCACGGCGCCCGGCTCCTGGCCGTTGACCGTGAGCTCCAGCAGCGGGCCGTTGGTGACGACGGCGCGTCCCGCCCGGACGCCTGCGGCCCAGCTCTCATACGCCGATCGTCCGGCCTCGGCCTTCACCATCGTTCGCTCGGGGCCGAGCAGAGGAATCGAGCGTGGCCAGGGTCTTCGCTCGTTGAGGGGCACCGGGAAGTCGCTGCCCGCGATGCCCGTGACGCGTAACCCGGCATTGAGCAGCTCGTACCAGCGGTCGGCGTGCAGGACGCCGAACTGAAACACCTCGATGAAATCGATGGAGCCCAGCGCGAGATCCATCAGCAGCGCCGAGTGCGGCTGATTCCCGTCGAAGTGTGCGTAGCCGACCGTGGCTCCGAGCTCGCGACCGCGCCGGAACAGGACGTGGGGAAACGGCCAGGCGTCCTCGGAGTTGGCATAGACACTGCCGATGCTCAGCGGCCGCAGGATCTCGCGGGGCCCGAGCACGTTCACGTGCCCGTAGAAATGGCTGCGCGACTCGTGTCCGGGTCGGATGCTGTAGCCTGGCCGACGCGCTTCGGCCGGGGACCCGAAGCCGTATTGCACCGCTGCATCCATCTGACGCTGGAGCTGCAGGAAATTCCCGACAGACAGATCTTCGGCCTCGAGGAAACCGAGGAAGACGTCATCGTCTTCGGGCGCCCGCGTAAGGTGGATGTGATCGTCGCCCGACAACCAGCCCGTTTCGGGCAGTGGCTGCAGCCGCAGCTCCACACGTCGCTCGCTGCGAGGAGCGAGCGTGAACTCCTGGACCGCGGGTTTGTGGAGAAACCCGCGGTACGCTTCCACGCGGTACGTGCCGGGGGGCAGGACGAAGCGCGCGCGCCCGCGCAGGAGAAAGAAGTGCGACTGTCCGTTGGCCGTGACCTCGAGCGTCGTCGGCGACGATACACGCCGCCAGAGCCGTTCGCGATAGAAGAGGTCCACGTGGAGCGGCAGCAGGGCGTCGACTGGGCTCAGGCGGAACGGACGGTCGTCCTTGAACAGATAGACGCGAGCCGGCACGCCGGTGGAGAGCTCGAGTTCGGCCGACAGCCCCGGCAAGCCGGTCTCGCGAAACTGCACCCACGCAGCCACGAGAACGGTGGCGAAAAAGAGGTTCAGTCGTCGCATCGGCTTCTGGTACGGCTGTTCACCGCCACGGCCGAGCGGCTGGTCACGGCCCTGGTCTGGACTGCCGCCGAAGCCGTCCACCGACACCGTGAAGCCGTGCGCGCGACAGTCACCTTCCCCTTCATCGTCGTCGCGTGCGTCATGGCCGCGATTATACCGGCGCCTGAGCCCGTCACTCATCCCGCAGCGCTTCGACTGGCGCGATGCTCGACGCACGGACCGCGGGCAGGAGCGACGCCGCCGTCACGGACGCCGGACGGATGACGACGGCGCTCAGCAGCGCCTTACTCGATCGCGTCGATGCGCGCCTTGATGCTGGCCAGGCCGGCGTGCACGCCGGCCAGTGCGTCGCGCACCGATGTCAGCGACAGGTGCTCGGCTCGCACGAACCGGCTGTAGGGCGCGATGCCTTCGTTCAGGCGCTCGGTGCTGCGCGCCATCTCCTGCTGGAACTGCATCCGCAGCGATCGCGACAACGTCTCGCGCAGGTCGGCGACCTTCTGCCGCAGTTCCTCCTTCGCCCGGCGACGACGGGCCGGCACGATGAACATGCCGACTGTCGCCAGCACACCCGCGAGGAGGATGCCGGTGACGTCGGCAGCGGCAGTGCTCGCCGCAATCGTCACGATCGTGCCGAGGCCGAGGGCGCCCGCTCCCACCGCCGCCGACGCCGCAACGGCGTTGCGCGCGCCTTCTGCCAGGGACGAGGCCTCACGCTGGCGATCGAAACTGTCGACCACGCGCTGTGCCTCTCGGCCCAACGAGTCGAGCAGCCGTCCGCGCTCGACATGGAACGTGGCCAGCTCCGGGTCGCCAACGATACGGTCGCGATACTGACGGCGACGATCGGCCAGATGGCTGTTCACCTCCTGCCACTGTCGCAGGTCGGCACTCACCATCCAGTCGATCAGCTCCGACACCTTCCGTTCGACCTGGACGGGGGCGTCGGCGACGACGTCGCGGATGAAGCCCTCCTGGACGCGCGCCTTGTTGAGCAGGTCCATCACCCGCCCGATGCGCAGCATGTCGTCGAAATAGGCGTGGCCGCGCTGCTCCATCTGCAGCAGCACGTGGTCGATCTCGCCCATCCGTAGCTCGAACTGCCGATCCTTGTCCGTCCGGTACACCGCGTGCTGCTTCTCGACATCGTCGAGCAACCGCAGGTCGTCGTGCAGCAGCCCGAGGCGCTCGTTGGTGACCTCCAGGTATCGCGACGCGAGGGCCGCGCCCACGCCGACAGGATTGGACAGCTTCAGTCGCAGCCGCTCGCGGTGGTCGAGCCGTTCGTGGATGTAGCGCTCCAGCGGCTCGAAGCGGCTGGCGTCCCAGGCGTCGGGGTGGCCTCGCTTGGCGCGCATCGCCAGCCTGGCACTCACGGGAAAGGTGTCGGGCGCACTGCCGAGTGCGGCGCGCGCGTGCTCGGCGACGAACGCGAGCACCTGCTGCAGGTCCGCCTCGCTCTCGAGCAGATCGACCTTGTTGATGACGAGGACGATCTTCTTGCCCCAGTCGCGAATCACCCCCAGGAACTGCCGCTCACTCTCGGTGAACGGGCGATCGGCGGATGTCACGAACAGCACCAGGTCGGATCGCGGCACGAAGTCGGCGGTGATGGCCTCGTGCTCGCGAATCACCGCGTTGGTGCCCGGCGTGTCCACGATCGCGATCTCGCGCAGGAACTCGACCGGCGCCGTGATGTGGTGCAGGTGATCCGACCGCTCGACGCGCGATGCGGTGTCGCCGTACTGGAGCAGATTCACCTGTGCCGTCGTCGGCGTCACACCCTCGGCGAGCACGGGCGCGCCGAGCAATGCGTTGATGAACGCGCTCTTGCCGGCGTTGAACTCCCCGACGATCACCACCAGGAACAGCTCGTCGAGTTGCCGGATGGAGCGGCTGAGGACCTCGAGGTCGTCTGGGGTCGCGTCGAGACGCACCAGCACGTCGCGCAGCGACTCGAGCGTCTGCCGCTCGTCGCGCACCAGTTCCCGGTCGCCGGGCCGCAGCAGGGCGCTCGTCATGCCAGCGAGCATGGCACGCCGGACGGGTGAACGAGAAGCCGGCTCGGCCATGTCGTCGATGCTCTCTCCCATCGCGTTGCGCGGGAGCGATGTGCCTACCTGCGCGCGCGTGCCCACCGCGAGGATTCTGCCGCCCTTGACGGCCACGGCCTCGGCCTTCGGCTGCGCGTCGTTCACGGTGACGATGGTGTCGTTGACGTAGAGCCACATCCGAGGGGCGTGCGGCACCTGGCCGCGACGAATCACCGCGCGACCATGCCGAGGAGCAGGTCTCGCGTCGCGTCGACACGTGTCAGTACCAGACATTGCCGCATGCGCGGGTACCGCGGGTGCGGTGCCCGACGCACGGAGTCCGCCAGGTCCGGTGCCGTGGGCCGAGGCGCGCACACGGTTCACGCTGCTGCTTGAGCGGCTGGTGATCGACCTCATCCTGGGGTGCAGCACGAGCACTGGCGCCTGTCGGATTGCGCGCATCAGTTAGCATGAAGCGTGGGGTGTCATGCGGCGCGCAATGGCGCGCGCTAACGCGGTAACTCGAAGACACTGGGAGCCCCATCAGCGGAGGTCTGGTTGTATCTCTGGCGAATCGGTGCCCTCAAGGGCAGACTCATGGAAGGGCGACTGGCTGACCGCGAAGCCGCGCCGTATCTGACGGCGACGTTAGCGATGACGAGCCTCTCCATGGCATTTCCGCCGGCCTTGCCCAATGCCTGGGATACGGTGACGGGCCTGGGTGGGTGCGTCGTCGTGGTCCTCGGCACCTGGTGGGTCTACCGACAGAATGGGGGCGCCGCCGGCGCAGACTTCGTGCACCGATACCTGTCGCTCGCATGGGTCCTGACCATTCGTATCTTGTCGCCGTTACTCGCCGTGGCGTTGCTTCTCGAGGTTCTAACGGCCAGTGAGGAGTTACCCGCAGCAGAAAGCGGACCCGGAACGGCGCTGACGGTACTCTTCATGAGTCTCCTGCTCTACCAGCGGCTGGGAGCGCACGTGCGAGACGTCGCCCAAGCCACCCCGCACCGCGAGACCGCTCCCGGGCCCTCTGCAGAGCACGATTGACGTCCCATGAGTGCGGGGCCGGGCGAGCCGCCCTGCAGACCGGGGCGACAGGCAAGTCACGTAGCTACGAGAGCGAGGTCCTGCGTCACCAGGAATCGGCGGTCCGCTTGCGCCGCCCGCCACACGGCGTCGTCGTCCTGCCCACCCAGGCCCTCGGCCGGTACGGTGTCGACATGCCCAAGCGCTGCAAGGAGCCCTATCCTAACGCCGTGGCCGCACGTCGAATCGGTTGCTTGGGAAGTTCGCAGGCTCGGCTACGGTCGTACGATCACGTTCCCCCGTTTGCGCCCGCTGTCCACGAGCCGGTAGGCGTCGCCGATGTGGTCCAGGGGGAACGTGCGATCGACGACGACGGTCAGTTCGTTCGCCGCCACGCGCTGAAGCAACCACG